>Ga0209471_1000003_pt1 | contig 321471 bp, 275 predicted proteins | sample GraSoiAngelo_128_FD_185885 | JGI IMG/M metagenome (GOLD analysis project Ga0209471, IMG submission 185885) | Grasslands soil microbial communities from the Angelo Coastal Reserve, California, USA - 14_0927_12_20cm (SPAdes) (version 2) | ecosystem: Environmental > Terrestrial > Soil >...
CTCAGCGCCCGCGAGAAGGAGTTCATCGAGGCAGCCCGGGCGGTGGGCACCTCGCGGGCCCGGATCCTGACGCGGCACCTGATTCCCAACGCGCTGGGGCCGATCGTGGTCAGCGCCTCGCTGACCATCGGCCAGGCCATCCTGCTGGAGTCGGCGCTGTCCTTCCTGGGCCAGGGCATCGGCATTCCCACCGCCACCTGGGGGAGCCTCCTCCACGACGGCTACCAGGCGCTCGCTCATCCCAACGGGTTCTTCTTCGCGCTGTGGCCGGGACTGCTGATCCTGATCACCGTTCTCAGCTTCAACTACATCGGCGACGCGCTGCGAGACGCCTTCGACCCTCGCTCGCTGGAGCGCTGATGGACAACGAGCTGCTCGACGTCGAAGGGCTGCGCACCCACTTCTTCACCAACGACGGGGTGGTCAAGGCGGTCGACGGCGTCACCCTCTCGGTGGCGGCGGGGCGCACCCTCGGCCTGGTCGGCGAGTCGGGCTGCGGCAAGAGCATCACCGCGCTGAGCATCATGCAGCTGCTCAGCCGGCCCGGCCGGGTGGTGGCCGGGCGGGTGTGCTTCGAGGGCCGCAACCTGCTCGAGCTCTCCGAGGAGGAGATGGAGGACATCCGCGGCAACGAGATCGCGATGATCTTCCAGGAGCCGATGACCTCCCTCAATCCGGTGTTCCGCATCGGTGACCAGATCGCCGAGACCGTTCAGCGTCATCTGGGACTGGACGACGATGCGGCACGGACCCGCACCGTTGACCTGCTCCGCAGAGTCGACATCCCCTCTCCTGAGAAGCGTGCCGAGGACTATCCGCACCAGATGTCGGGTGGCATGCGGCAGCGGGTGATGATCGCCATGGCGCTGGCCTGCAACCCCAAGCTGCTGATCGCCGACGAGCCCACCACCGCCCTCGACGTCACCATCCAGGCGCAGATCCTCGAGCTGATGAAGGGGCTCAAGGAGAGCGAGAACATGGCGGTGATCATGATCACCCACGACCTCGGGGTGATCGCCGAGGTCGCCGATGACGTCGCCGTGATGTACGCCGGCAAGGTGGTGGAACGCGCTCCCGTGGAGGAGCTGTTCGCCGCTCCCCAGCACCCTTACACCCAGGGTCTGCTGGCGTCCATCCCCTCGCCCGACAAGCTTGGCCGGCGGCTCGATGTGATCAAGGGCACGGTGCCACATCCCCTCAACCTGCCGCCCGGCTGCAGCTTCGCACCGCGCTGCCCCCAGCGCTTCGAGGACGGCACCTGCGACGTCGCCTTCCCGGCGCTGGCGCCGACCGCCGGCGGGCATTCCGTCGCCTGCTACCTGTACACCTCGCAGCAGGACGAGCGCCGGGCCGACAAGGCTCCGACCATCGCCGCCATCCCCATGCTCGAGGAGACGCTGGAGACATGAGCGCCCTCCGCGATCTCGACGCCACCGCCGCCGCGGGACAACCCGAGCCCGCTCACGGCGAGGTGATCTATGCGGTGCGAGACCTCCGCAAGTACTTCCCCGTGCGGGCCGGCTTTCTGCGGCGGGAGGCGGCGCAGGTGCAGGCGGTCGACGACGTCACCTTCGACATCCACCGCGGCGAGACGGTGGGCCTGGTGGGCGAGTCCGGCTGCGGCAAGACCACCACCGGCCGGCTGCTGCTGCGGCTGATCGAACCGACCTCCGGATCGCTCACCTTCGAGGGCAGGGACATCACCCGCCTGTCATTCGGGGAGATGAAACGCCTCCGGCCCAGGATGCAGATCATCTTCCAGGATCCCTACGCGTCGTTGAATCCGCGCCTGCCGGTCGGCGACATCATCGGCGAGGGTCTCCGCAACGCCGGGGTGAGGCGCCACGCCGAACGCGAGCGCCGGGTCGCCGACATGCTGGAGCGAGTCGGGCTGCGGAAGTACTACATCAACCGCTACCCCCACGAGTTCAGCGGTGGCCAGCGGCAGCGCATCGGCATCGCCCGGGCGCTGGTGCTCAATCCCACCTTCATCGTCGCCGACGAGCCGGTCTCGGCCCTCGACGTGTCGATCCAGTCGCAGGTGCTCAACCTGCTCAAGGACCTGCAGGAGGAGTTTGCTCTCACCTATCTGTTCATCTCCCACAACCTGCAGGTGGTGCAGCACGTCAGCGAGCGCGTGGGGGTGATGTACCTCGGCAAGCTGGTGGAGATGGCGCCGGCCAGCGAGCTCTATCGTGCCCCCAAGCATCCCTACACCCAGGCGCTGCTGTCGGCGATCCCGCTGGCCGATCCCAGCCGGCGACGGGAGCGCATCATCCTGCGGGGCACCGTGCCCTCGGCGATCAACCCACCGTCCGGCTGCCGCTTCCACACCCGCTGTCCCATCGCCCAGGAGATCTGCTCGGTGGAGGAGCCGCGCTTCGAGCCCAAGGGCAGATCCGATCACCTCGCGGCCTGCCATTTCTCCGACACCGGTGTGGCCCAGGAGCTGGCCGAGAAAGCGGCGATCGCCTGAGCCGTCTCGTGCGTCGCCCGCCGGGTGGGCGTATAACCCGGACATGGGTGACCTGTGGGTACCCGGGAAGCCGATCGGCCGGCGGCTCTTCCTCGGCCTTCTCGGAGCCGGCGCCGCGGGTCTCGCCTTCACCAAGTGGTCGTACCGCGCCGACGATGCCGACAGCGGAAACGTGGCTGAAGCGGTCCCCCTCGGTCCCATGGGTCAGACGCCCGACATCGAGTCGCTGATCGGCCAGCATCCCAACATCCTCTATCCCGAGCGCTTCCGGTACTACTCGGTCGCCGACATCCCCGGCTACAGCGAGCGCTCGTGGCGGCTGATCGTCGACGGCGAGGGGCTCGACTCGTCGCTGCGGCTGCGCTTCAACGATGTGACCGCCTTCCCCAACGTCGCCTACCGCTCCACCTTCCGCTGCGTCAATGGCTGGCGGGTGCGCAACTGCGTCTGGCGTGGAGTCCGGGTGCGCGACGTCATCGACGCGGCTCACCTCAACCGGCGCGCCAAGTACGTGACCTTCTCCTCCGGCGATGGCATCTACACCGACAGTCTCTCCCTCCAGCAGGCCCGCAGCGATCACGCCATCCTCGCCTTCGAGCTCAACGGCAGCCCCCTGATCACCGAGCAGGGACGCCCGCTGCGGGTGATCTTCCCCGACATGTACGGCTACAAGGGCGTCAAATGGGTGCGCCGGCTGGAGGTGAAGTCGCACCGCGACCTGGGGTTCTGGGAGCAGCGCGGCTGGGAGATCGACGCCTACGTGTACAACCCGTCGGCCGTCACCGGATGAACCGATGAGCGCGCTGTCTGCGCCGGCCCGCCGCCTGGTGCGGCGCTTCGGGACCGGCGAGCTCGTTCTCCACTGGGGATATGCGGTGCTCTTTGCCGTCCTCCTGCTCACCGGTCTCGGGCTGTACCTGCCTCCCGGGCAGAATCCCGTGCTCGCCCGTCGCGAACTGGTGCGCGAGATCCATCTCGACGCTGCCATCGGCCTGCTGCTGCTGCCGGTGCTGGTGGCGGGTGCCTGGCCACGGTCGGTGGCCGGCTTCTGGCACGACGTCGAGCGCTTCGACGCCGACGACGCGGGCTGGCTGCGCCGCGTGGTCGTACCCCGCCGCCTGCGACGGCGTCCGCTCCCCTCACAGGATCGCTTCAACGCCGGTCAGAAGCTCAACAGCATCGTGGTGGCGGCGGCCACCGTCGGCTTCATCGTCACCGGATGCCTGATGTGGCAGGGGGAGCACCTGCCCACCAGCCTCTCCGAGGCCGCCGACAGCTGGCACATCTGGCTGATGCTGGCGATGCTCCCTCTGATCGCCGGACACCTGGTGCTCTCGCTGCTGCTGCCGTCGACCCGGCCGGCGATGCGCGGCATCATCACCGGTCGCGTGCGTCTCGACTTCGCCCGCCGCCGTCACGCCAAGTGGACGGCACGAATGGCCGAACGGGGCGAGCCCGCCGACTGAGCCCAGAGCCGGGTCCGGGCGCCGCGACCCGCTAGCATGTGGCGCCCACCGGGACTGACGGCCCGGACCGTGGCCGCACCCGTCGCCCCAGCAGAGGAAACCGTGCGCGAGCTCGCCGAGCGCGCCCTCGACACCGCCACCGCCGCGGGCGCGACCTACGCCGACTGCCGCATCGTCAACCGCCGCATCCAGATGGTTAGTGCCAAGAACGGCAGTATTGCGAGGATCGAGCTCTACGAGGACGAGGGTCTCGGCGTCCGGGTGATCGCCGGGGGAAGCTGGGGCTTTGCCGCCTGCTCACGGCTTGACGGCGCCGGTGTGGACGCCAGCGCCGCCCGGGCGGTGCGCATCGCCCGCGCCGGCGCGCGGCTGAACTCGGTCCCGGTGCGGCTGGCGCCGGTCGCCCCGGTCACCGCCGAGTACCGCACCCCCGTGGGGCGTGATCCCTTCTCGGTGCCGCTGGACGAGAAGGTCGCGCTGCTGCTCGCCGTCGACGCCGGCATGGCCCGGGTCGCCCCGGTCGCCGTGCGCGAAGCGTCGCTGGAGGTCTCCGAGGAGCATCGACTCTTCGTCAGCAGTGAGGGCAGCCGGATCGACCAGACGATCGTCGAATCCGGCGCCGGGTTCGACGCCATCGCCACCAGCGCCGACGAGGTGCAGACGCGGAGCTATCCCAACAGCTTCGGCCGGCATCAGCTCTGCGCCGGCTGGGAGGCGATCGAGGAGATGCGGCTGGCCGAGAACGCCGAGCGCATCGCCGAGGAGGCGGCCATGCTGCTCACCGCCGAACCCTGCCCGGTGGGGATGATGACGGTGATCCTCGACGGCACTCAGGCGGCCCTGCAGGTGCATGAGTCCTGTGGACACCCGACCGAGCTCGATCGCGTGTTCGGCAGTGAGGCCGCGTTCGCCGGCACCTCGTTTCTCACCCCGGAGCTGGTCGGCAGCTTCCGCTATGGCAGCGAGGCCGTCACCATCACCGCCGACGCGACCACCCCGGGAGGCCTCGGCACCTTCGGGTGGGACGACGAGGGGGTGCCGGCGCAGCGAACCGTGCTCGTCGATCAGGGGGTCTTCCGCGGCTACATGTCGTCACGCGAGACCGCGGCACTGCTGGACGGCGCGAGCAGTGGCGCGATGCGGGCCGACGGTTGGAGCCGCATCCCCCTGATCCGGATGACCAACGTCAACCTGCTGCCGGGAACGTCGTCGCTGGAGGAGATGATCGCGACCACCGAGGAGGGGGTGTACCTCGAGACCAACCGCTCCTGGAGCATCGACGACCGGCGGCTCAACTTCCAGTTCGGCACCCAGAACGGCTGGCTGATCCGTGGCGGGAAGCGGGCGGGACTGGTCCGCAACCCCCTGTACCGAGGAGTCACCCCCGACTTCTGGCGCTCCTGTGACGCCGTCGCCGGCCCCGCCGAGTGGCAGATGTGGGGAGTGGTCAACTGCGGCAAGGGCCAGCCGGGACAGCTGATGCACGTCGGCCACGGTGCCGCTCCCTGCCGCTTCCAGCGCGTCTCGGTGGGCCCGGCCTGATGCGAAGCGCGGAGGAGACGCTGGCGATCGCCGGCGAGGTTCTCGACGCGGTGCCCGCCGGCGAGGCGGAGGTGACCGTGGTGGAGACCGACTCGGCGCTCACCCGCTTCGCCGCGAACACCATCCATCAGAACGTCGCCGAGACCGAGCTGACGGTCCGTCTGCGCCTGGTCCACGAGGGCCGCACCGGTGTCGCCGAGGTGCGAGGGGTGGAGGCGGACCTGCCGTCCCGCCTGGTGACCGCCGCCGACGGCGCGCGGCGCCTGACGCCGCCGGCGCCGGCGGCGCCGCGGTTGCCGCGACCGGACCGTCGTCCCGACCAGCCGGCCGCCTACGCCGCCGCGACCGCGGCCGCCTCGCCCGAGCAGCGCGCGGACATGGTGGGCCGGATCTGCGGCATCGCGTCGAGGCGCAAGCTGGCTGCCTACGGCGCCTGCGAGACCACCACCAGCCGCCGCAGCATTGCCAGCACCACCGGCCTGCGCCGCTCGGCCAGCACCACCCGATGCAGCCTGACGGTGGTGGTGCGGGGCGACGACGGTGCCGGCTACGCCGACCGTCACGGCGCCGACATCGACGCCATGGACGCCGAGGCGCTCGGTCTCGAAGCGGTGGACACCTGCGAGCGAAACCAGCACGCCACCGCGATCGATCCCGGCGTGTTCGAGGTGGTGCTGGCCCCGTACGCGGTGGCGGAGATGATCGCCTACCTGAGCTGGATGGGATTCAGCGCGCTGGCACGGCAGGAGGGGAGGAGCTTCATGCGCCCCGGGGAGCGCCTGATGGATGCCGGCGTCAGCATCGTCGACGACGCCACCGCTCCCAACCTGCACCCGTTCCCCTTCGACTGGGAGGGAGTGTCGTCGCTGCCGGTCACCCTGGTCGAGAATGGTGTGTGCGCCGGCTTCGTGTACGACACGCCGACCGCCGCGTTGGACGGCGTCGCCTCCACCGGCCATGCTCTGCCGATGCCCAACACCGCCGGACCGCTGGCGCGCAATCTCGCGCTCGCCGCCGGCAGCGGCAGTCGCGAGGATCTCGTCGCCGGAGTGCGGCGCGGTCTCTACGTGACCCGCTTCTGGTACGTCCGCGCCGTCCACGAGCTGCGCACCGTGATCACCGGGATGACCCGTGAGGGAACCTTTCGCATCGTGGACGGCCGTCTGGGTGCGCCGGTGCGCGATCTTCGCTTCACCCAGAGCATCGTGGATGCACTCGGTGGTGTCGCCGGCATCTCACGCGAGCGGGCGCTCGAGCACGGCGACAACGGCGTGGTGCTGGCTCCGGCCCTCCATCTCCTGAGGTTCGCCTTCACCTCGTGAAGGCGTCGGGCGCCAGGCCTTGACCGCGGCCGTCCGACACCTGCTCCGCCGGCCCTGGCCGATCGCCATCGCCGGGGCCGCCTCCGGGCTCGCCGCCCTGCATCTCAGCGCGCTGGCGACGGCGCCACCCGGGCTCTACAACGACGAGGCGTCGGTCGGCTACAACGCCTGGGCCATCGCCCACGGCGGCGTCGACGAGCACGGGGTGTCGTGGCCGCTCTTCTTTCAAGGATTCGGCGACTACAGCAGGTACCCGGTCTACATCTACGTGCTGGCGCCCTTGACCAGGGTGTTCCCGCTCACCGCGTCGGTGGTGAGGCTGCCGGCGGCGCTCTGCGGGCTGGCGCTGTGCGCCGCCGCCGCCCTGGCCGCCTGGCATATCAGCCGCTCCCGCGCCGTGTCCGTGCTCACCATGCTCACCGCCGGTCTGGCGCCTTGGCTGGCGGTGCTGAGCCGCACCGCCTTCGAGACCATCACCATGACCCTGGCGCTGATGGTTGCCGTCTGGTGCCTGACGGCCGCCGAAGCCGGGCGGCGGCGGGCCGCCTGGTTCGCGGGCAGTGGCGTCGCCCTCGGCGTCGCCATCTTCACCTACGCGCCGCCACGGATCTTCGTGGGGATGGCGGTGGTGGCGCTGCTCGTCGCCTGGCTTGCCCTGCCACCTCGGCGGCCGTCGTGCCTGATGGCGTTGCCACCGGTGGGGCTGGCGTACACGGCGTTGCTGCTCTGGGGACACGCTCATCCGGGGGCGCTGACGGCGCGCTTCGACCTGCTGAGCATCACCGGTGACCATGCGCCGTTCGCCACCGTCGCCCGTCGCTTCGTCGGCAACTACATCGAGTATCTGACACCGTCGTTCCTCTTCACCCACGGGGATGGCAACCTCCGCCACAGCACCGGCTTCGGCGGGATGTTGATGGTGAGCACCGCGCCGGTGATACTGCTGGGGCTGATCGCCTGCCTTCGTCGCTGGCGCGAGCCGGTGGCCCGTTTCGCCGTGCTCGGAGCGGTGTTCTCGCCGGTTCCCGCAGCGCTGACCATGGAGGGCACCCCCCACGCGCTGCGCGCCGCCACCATGCTCCCCTTTCTGCTGATGCTCACCGCCTACGGATGGCAGGAGCTGCTGCCGTTGCTCACCCGCCGCCTGCTGCTGGCGGCCGCCCTTGGCCTGGCAGTTGCCGTCGAGACCGGCGGATACTGGTACGACCTGTACGCGCAATGGCCGGCACGATCACTGGCCTGGTTCGACGCCGGCGAGGGTGACGCCATCGTCGAGGCCCACGCCATCGCCGCCGGCCGCACCGTGCTGCTCTCGCGCACCCTCGACGCTCCCTACATCCAGGCATATTTCCGGCTGCGGCCTGACCCCCCGATGGTGGCGCGGCGAGGCTTGGCGGCGGTGGGTATGCGCGAGGCCGGGCCAGCCGACCTGACCCTCGCGTCGCCCGGCGACATCCTGGTGCTCTCGCCCCAGGACACCCCGCCCCCCGGAGCCACCCTTCTCCGCGAGGAGACGGTGACGGTGAGCTACCCGCTGACCCAGGTCGGCAGGCCAGACCGCCAGGAGGTGCTGCTGGCCTCGATATGGCGACGGTGACGACCCCAGGACGCGATCGCGGGGCCCGCTGCTATCGTTGCAGCGCTGGTTCGGAAGTGGGAGAGCGGTGCGATGACTGAGGTGGTGATCGTCGAGGCGGTGCGCACGCCGCTGGGTCGTGGCAATCAGAAGAACGGTGACCTTCGCGACGTTCACCCGGTGAAGCTCGGTGCCCACGTCCTCCGCGAGGTGGTGAGTCGCGCCAAGCTCGATCACGCACTGGTCGAGGACGTGGTCTTCGGCTGCGTCTCCCAGGTCGGGGAGCAGGCGATCAACGTGGTGCGGCAGGCGGTGCTGCTCGCCGGCTTTCCGGTCGATGTCCCCGCCACCACCGTTGACAGGCAGTGTGGTTCCTCGCAACAGGCCGTGCACTTCGCCGCCAACCTGATCCAGTCGGGGGTGTGCGACGTCACCATCGCCGGTGGCATCGAGAGCATGAGCCGCGTGCCAATGGGCAGTACCGTCGCCAGCGGACCGGGAACGCCACTGCCGCCCGAGCTTCTCGAGGTCTACAACCTGGTCAGCCAGGGTCTTGCCTGCGAGATGATTGCCGAGGAGTACGGCATCGGCCGCAACGAGGCGGACGAGTTCGGCGCGCGTTCTCAGCAGCTGGCCGCGCGCGCGCAGGCCGAGGGACGCTTCGACCGTGAGATCGCCCCCATCGTCGTCGGCGAGAACGGCGAAGGTCGGGTGGTGTCCCAGGACCAGGGGATCCGGCCCGGCACCACCGTCGAGGTGCTGGCGACCCTGCAGCCGTCATTCAAGCCGGACGGCATCCTTCACGCCGGCAACTCGTCGCAGATCACCGACGGGGCGGCCGCGCTGCTCTTGATGTCCGCCGACAAGGCGCGCGAGCTTGGCATGCGCCCGCGGGCCCGGATCCGCGCCCAGGCCGTGGTCGGGGTCGACCCGGTGACCATGCTCAAGGGTCCGATCCCGGCGACCACCAAGGCGCTCGCCAAGGCCGGGATGCGGCTCGGCGACGTGGACCTGGTGGAAATCAATGAGGCGTTCGCCCCGGTCGTGCTTGCCTGGGCCCGCGAGCACAGGCCCGACATGGACCGGGTCAACGTCAACGGCGGGGCGATCGCGCTGGGGCACCCGCTCGGCGCCTCCGGGGCACGGCTGATGACGACGCTGCTTCACGAGCTGGAGCGGACCGGCAGGCAGGTCGGCCTGGAGACGATGTGTTGTGGGGGCGGCCTGGGCACCGCCACCATCATCGACCGGGAGGTCTGAGCGGCGCCGCGCCGACCAAGCCAACGTCATCGCGGCGTGATCGGGCACTCGCGCGAGGCCGTGGTAGAGTTTGGCGACTTGCGCTGAACCGCCTGGAGTGATCCTGCCGACCGATGAAGAAGGTCCTGATCATCGAGGACTACTACGCCCTGGCCGACATCGAGTCCCTGCTCTGCACCATGGAAGGCTACGAGGTGAAGGTCGCCAAGTCGGGCGACGAAGGTCTGACCCTGTTCGGAGAGTTCAAGCCCGACCTGGTGCTGCTCGACCTGATGCTTCCGGGTGAGCTGAGCGGATCGCAGGTGTTGGAGCGCATTCGCGCCGAGCACGGGACCGAACCCAAGGTGCTGGTGGTCAGCGCCCTCGTCAATCCGACGACGGCACCCAAGCTCGAGGCCTACGGCAACGTCGAGACGCTGGGCAAGCCCTTCAAGATCAAGGAGCTGGCTGCCCGCATTCAGACGATGCTGGGAGTGTGACCAGAGCGGCGTGCGCGCCGAACCACCGCCTCCACCGCGCCGCGGTCGCGCCGAGCCGCCGTCCCACCGTCTGGTGGGTCCACGGCAGCGCTGTCCCTACCTGGAGCAGATCATCAAGGAGCGCGCCGGCCCCTTCCACTGGCTGACGCGGTACAAGGCCGACTGCCACGTCGACCGCAGGGTGCACAACTTCACCGGGCGCCGTCCTCACCCGCCGTGCATCACCGACCCCACCACCTGCGGCCTCTACCGCGAGGCCAAGGCGGACGAAGACCACCAGATCTCGCGCTACACGGACTAGCGGCAGCCGGCCATGAGCACGAGGGCCGCGCAGCGGCCCCCGCGGGCGAACTCTGCGGCGGCGCGGAGTCGCGCCGTCGAGAACGGTAGAGTGCCTGCCGCGCCAGCGGCAGGTGCTCTGACCCGCGCACGCTGACAACGACCCAGGTCGCCACGGGGACTTCCCGCATCGTCATCGACCGGCGCGATCGCCGTACCAGCTCGGCCCTGGCGCCGCCCCCGCCGGTTGGGACAGGCTGCCGCTCACCCAGCCGAGTCGGCGCGCTAATCTCCCTGCCCGATGGACGTGTACGTCTCGGTCGACATGGAGGGTGTGGCCGGGGTGGTCAGCCGGGAGCAGGTCATGCCCGGAGAGAGTCACGCCTACCGGCGCGCCTGTGCGCTGATGACCCAGGAGGCAAGCGCGGTCGTCGCCGGTGCCGCCGCCGCCGGCGCCACTCGCGTGGTCGTCAACGACAGCCACGCGCAGATGACCAACCTCGACCCCGAGCTGCTCGACCCGCGGGCCGAATGCAGCATGGGCTTCCCCAAGCCCTACTACATGATGGCGGGAGTCGGTCGCAACTTCGCCGCGGCGCTCTTTGTCGGCTACCACGGTGGTGCCGGTTCCGCTCCCGCGATCCTCGACCACACCTACGCGTCGCGGGTCTTCCGCGCGGTCCGTCTCAACGGGGTGCGGCAGACGGAGACCACGCTCAACGCCGCCCTCGCCGGTCACCACGGCGTGCCGGTGGCGATGGTCAGCGGCGACGAGGCGACCTGCGCCGAGGCGCGCGCCGCGCTCGGTCCCGATCTGGTCACCGTCGCCACCAAGGCGGCGTTCGGCAACCAGGCGGCGTACAGCCTTCATCCCACCGTCGCCCGGCAGCGGCTCGAGCAGGCGGCGCGCGACGGTCTCGGCCGGGTGGCCGCCGGCCAGCTGCGGCCGTGGGTGGTGCCGCCGCCATACCTGCTCGAATGCGACGTGACCACCACCCACACGGCCGACTACGCCTCGACCATCCCCGGCGTCGAGCGTCCCGCCGGCCGCACCCTCCGCTTCGAGCACGACGACTATCCGACCGTCTTCCGCGCCCTGCTTGCCATCGCCCTGCTCGGTGGCCTCGCCGGGTAGCAGCAGCGCGGCAAGGCCGCGCCCGACGCCAGCCTTCGCTGAAGTTTTCTTTGGCGGCGGTCTTGACGGCGCGCTGTCGCGCGGCGGGAGGGCGGCACAACACGTGCCGCCCCTTGAGGGGGGCTGCGCCCCCCTGCGCCACTCCGCTGCGCGCAGCAGCGCACCCCCCTACTACGGCGCGACTCCGCGCCGGGCGCGGCTTTGCCGCGCTTGCGCTTTGCAGACGAATCCGTCGGAGGAGGCGAGTTCATCTCGCCGTAGCCGACACCTCTTGCCGCTGAAGAATCGCGGTGGCCGGGTGCGGATTCTTCAGCGTCCTTACTAATACACCGCGAAGTAGCGCGCCTCGGGGTGGTGCATGACGATGGCGGCGGTGGACTGCTCGGGGACGAGCTGGAACGCGTCGGTCAAGGCGATCCCGATTCGCTGAGCGGGAACGATGTCGAAGAGGACACGGTGGTCCTCCAGGTCGGGACACGCGGGATATCCCCACGAGTAGCGGCGTCCCTGCTCGCCGGCGAGCCCGAGCTCGGCGCGGATGCGCTGGTGCAGCCACTCAGCGGTGGCCTCGGCCATCTGGGTGCTGAAGCCGTGCACCCGCAGCATGGCGTCGTACTCCCCCGCCGCCCGGAGCGCCTCGCTGCGTTCGCTGGCGAGCCGGCCCGCCGTCACCAGTTGCAACGCCACCACGTCGCGTTCGCCGTCGCCCGCCTCGTCCAGCGGGCGCACGTAGTCGGCGAGGCAGAGGCGGTTCTGCTCGGCCTGGCGGGGAAAGTTGAAGCGGCCGATGACGCGGTCCCGATCGTCGGGGTGGTAGATCAGCACCGTGTCGCCGTCCGCCAGGGCCGGCCAGTAGCCGTAGACGGCGGCGAGCTCGAGATAGGGATCGCTGCGCTGCTCCTGGATGCAGAGCTGCAGACGCGGCTCAAGCTCCTCGCGGAGCGCCTGCTCCCAGCGCCCGGGTTCGCGGAACTGCTCGCCCTTGAAGCCCCACGACATCTTGAACAGCGAGTTGCGATCGATGCACGGATAGACGGCAGCCGCGTCGATGGACGGCAGCACCGCCGGACCCCAGAACGGCGGGCTGGGAACCGGGGCGTCGGTGCGGGTGCTGCTTCGAGCCGGCAGGCTGACCATGGGCGCGGTGGCGGCACGCTCCTCCGCCTTGCGCGCTTCGCGTTCGCGGTGCACCTGCGCCTCGTCGCGGATCCGCTCCACCAGCGCTTCGCGACGCTCGCCGTCGACCAGCTGGTCCACCGTCTCCAGGCCCTCGAACGCATCCTTGCAGTAGAAGACACCGGGCTGGTAGGTGCGGTCGCCGTCCACATAGAGAATGCGCCGACCGAATCCTCGGTTGATGGCAGCGCCGCCAACGATGACCGGGACGGTCAGTCCGCGCTCGTCGAGCTCGCGCACGCACGCGGGCATCTGCTTGCTGGTGCTGACCAGCAGCGCCGACAGTCCGATGACGTCGGCCTTCGCCTCGACCGCCTTGTCGATGATGGTGTTGATCGGCACCTGCTTGCCCAGGTCGTGGACGGTGTAGCCGTTGTTGCTGAGGATGGTGTGGACCAGGTTCTTGCCGATGTCGTGGACGTCGCCATAGACGGTGGCGATCACCACCGTCCCCTTGGTCGTTCCTTCGCGCTTCTCTAAGTATTGCTCCAGATGAGCCACGGACCGCTTCATCACCTCGGCGCTCTGGAGCACGAAGGGGAGGATCAGCTCGCCCGCCCCGAAGCGGTCCCCCACATCCTTCATCGCCGGCAGCAGGATCTCGTTGAGCACCGCCACCGGGTCACGGGATGCGAGAGCGAGGTCGATCTGCTCCTCGATGCCCTCCTTGCGACGCTGCAGGATCTGCTGATGGATGCGCTCCGGCGGCGCCAGGCCCTCGAAGGGATCGACGCGGTTGTCGCCGGCGGTGGCGGTGGCGGAGTTCTCCTCGAAGAAGGCGATGTAACGCGACAGCGCGTCGGGTCGGCGGTTGAAGATCAGGTCCTCTGCCAGCTCGCGCTGCTCCGCGGGGATGTCGGGGTAGGCGACCACGTGGGCAGGGTTGATGATCACCGTGTCCAGCCCGGCGCGCACACAGTGATAGAGGAAGACACTGTTGAGCACCGGCCGCGCCGCCGGGGCCAGGCCGAAGGAGACGTTGGAGAGCCCCAGGGTGGTGAGCACGCCTGGAAGCTCCTGCTTGATCAGGCGGATGCCCTCGATGGTCTCGACCGCCGAATCGAGCCACTCCTCCTGGCCGGTGGCCAGGGTGAAGGTGAGGGCGTCGAAGAGCAGCTGGTCGGGACGCAGGCCGTATTCGCCGCAGGCGACGTCGTGGATGCGCCGGGCGGCGAGCAGCTTGGTGTCGCGCGTCCTGGCCATGCCGCCCACGTCCTCGGAGCGGTCGATGGTTAGCGCGATCACCGCGGCACCGTGTTCGCGGACCATGGGCAGCACGGCGTCGATGCGCTTGCGCCCGTCCTCGAGGTTGATGCTGTTGACGACGGCACGCCCGGGATAGGTCTCGAGAGCGGCGCGCACCACTTCGGCTTCGGTGGTGTCGAACACCAGCGGCGCCTCGATGCTCATCTGCAGCTTCTTGACCAGCCGCCGCATCTGATCGGCTTCGTCGCTGCGTTCGGTCAGTGCGACCTGGACGTCGAGGGCATGGGCACCGCTCTCGACCTGCTCGCGCGCGATCCCGAGGATCCCGTCGTAGTCGTCGGCGAGGAGCAGCTGTTTCATCCGGCGTGAGCCCTGGGCGTTGACCCGCTCGCCGATCAGCAATGGAGGCGGCTGCTGGCGGAGCGGGATGCTGCGGATGCTGCTGGCCAGGCGAGGTTCATCGTCGACCGCCGGGCGCGGGCGGGGTTCGGCGGCGGCGACCCGGGTGACCAGCTCGCGAATGTGATCGGGGGTGGTGCCGCAGCAGCCGCCCACGGCATTGACGCCGACGTCGTGGACGAAACGGGCAAGCTCCTCCGCCATTGCCACCGGCTGCAGGGGATAGACCGCCCGTCCCTCGACGTTCTGAGGCAGTCCGGCGTTGGGGATGCAGGACACCGGCAGACGGGTGTGCTCACACAGGTACCGCACCGGCTCGCGCATGTGCTCAGGTCCGGTAGAGCAGTTGAGTCCGAGGACGTCGACGCGCAGTCCCTCGAGGACGGCAAGCGCTGCTCCCACGTCGGTCCCCAGCAGCATCCGCCCGCTGACGTCGAGGGTGACCTGGGTCTGGATGGGCAAGGTGTGATCGAGGTCGGTGAACGCCGCGCGGATGCCGAGCACCGCGGCGCGCAGCTCCAGGATGTCCTGGCTGGTCTCGACCAGGAGCAGGTCGGCACCGCCCTCGATCAGCCCGCGAGCCTGCTCGCGGAAGACCTCGACCAGTTCGGCGACGCCGATGGCGCCGAGGCTGGGATCGTCGGAGGAGGGGAGAAACCCGGTCGGCCCCATGCTCCCGGCGACGAAGCGCGGACGCTCGCGAGTGGCGACCTCAGCGCAGGCGCGTCGCGCCAGGGATGCGGCCGTGGCGTTGAGCTCATGCACTCGCTCGGCGCTGCCCCACTCCGCAAGCCGGGGACGCGTCGCCTGGAAGCTGCAGGTCTCGACGACGTCGCAGCCGGCGGCGAGGAACGACCGGTGCACGTCGAGCACCACGTCGGGCCGGTGCAGGACGAGACCGTCGATCCAGCCCTCGAGTTCCCTGCCGCCGAAGTCGGCAGCGCCCAGCGGGATCGCCTGCAGGCTGGTGCCCATGGCGCCGTCGAAGACCAGCACGCGCGATGCCAGAGCACGCAGGTACGGCGAATCGGTGGTGACGGCAGTCATCGGGACCCTCTGGGGTGGATCCCGATTTTAGATGTCCCTCCTCATTTCACCGCGACCAGGTCGATATCGGCGGTGCGTCCGAGGGCGACGAGGTGGGCGCGGGCCAGACCGACGCCGGCGCAGTACCAGAGGCTTCCAGAGCCGGACGCGCCCTCGCCTCCGGCGCTGGTGGTCCGTGAGGTGAGGGTGATCGCCAGGCAGTCACCGAAGTGGCCGGCGGGCTCGTCGACCTGGGTGGGACCGAGCAGGGTGCGGGTCTCGACCGTGACCAGGAGCCCGCCGCCGCCGCCCCGCGAGTCGCTCCAGCCGGTGCCGGGGAGGACCGGCGCCACCAGCACCCGGACACCGCCGCCGGGTGCGGTCATCGTCGCCCGGCGGGCGTCCACCGCGAGGGTGCCGCCGCTGAGGCCCAGCGGGAGACCCTCGCCGGCGGCGCTGGAGCGGAGTTCAGCGGTGAGCTGACCGGCGACCGTCCGCACCTCGCCGACGGTGACGGTCACGGTGCCGGTCGTGCCCGCGAAGCGGTAGGTGAGCCGCTCGCCGCTGCGCAGCGGGAGGAAGTCGCGGAGCGGGCGGTCGAGCGGTTGGTGGCCGGGCACGGCGAGCGCCGCCGCCGGCGGCACGGCGACGGCTGCGATCGCCACCAGCATCGCCGCACCGCTGCGCACGGGTGCCGGAAGCCGCCGGGGCCGTCGCAGGCGCGATGCTCGTGGCGGTGGCGGCAGGAGCGCGGGGATCGGTGCCGGCCCTCCCGCCGGCGGCAGCGCAATCCCCGCGGTCGCGGCCGCCGCGCGCCACGCGCGTGCCAGCGTCTCTGCGTCCTCGAGAGCGCCGGGAACACCGGCGGCGACGCGGTCGGCGAGCTCATCCAATGGTGAGGGCAGCGATCCCAGGTCACGCAGCATCGCGGCGCAGTCGCGGACCTCGAGACGCTGCGCCATCGCCGTCGCCTCGGCCGCCGGAGGCGGGGCGAGGCCGGCGTCCTGCCAGCGGGCCTGGCCGGCACTGTCGATACCGACTGCCGGGGCAGCGACGCTGCCGTGCATCAATCCGGCGCTGTGCAGCGCCGCGAGACCATCAAGGAGGACGGCGCCCAGCGCCGCCGAGGCGTCGGCGGGCAGCGGTCCTCGTCGGCGGCGCTCGGCCAGGGTGACGACGTCGGCCGCGGTGATCACCGCGGTCCTGCCCTCGCTGTCGACCAGCGAATCGAGCGGCGATGCCACCCCCGGAGCGCGCATGCGTGCCAGCACCGCCAGCGCAGGTGTCTGCGCCGGCGCGGAGCCGGGCTTGCACAGACGCAGGCGCGCCGGCGCGCCGCGGTATCGGGTTTGGAACACCTCGCCGAGCCAGTCGCGGCGCAGCCGGCGTTCCAGCACGTACGGGCCGACGCGCTCGGCAATGCCGTCAGCGGGAGGCGGCGCCTCGCGAGGCGGCGGGGGCGGCATGTGGCCCCATGCTACCCTCCCCTCCCGGGTACCAGTCCGTGTCAGCTGTCCCCCGTGGTCGTCTTCGGTAGTCGCGCAGGAGTTGGATGTTGTCGCGTCGTCCCACCCGTCCCGGTTCTCCCCGCCGTCGCGGTCCTGTCCGCCGCCGCGATCCCCAGGCTGCGGCCAACGCCGCCGTCCAGGATGTCAAGGAGGAGACGATCGAGATGGACGCGACTGTCGTCGAACCTCTTCCCAACGCAATGTTCAAGGTGAAGCTGCAGACCGGTCAGGAGGTGCTGGCCTACACCTCTGGCAAGATGCGCAAGTTCTACATCCGCATCCTGATCGGCGACCGGGTCCGTGTCGAGCTCAGCCCGTACGACCTCACCCGGGGCCGGATCACCTTCCGCTACAAGTAGTACGACGGAACACTTGCAGCTGGAGCGCGCGGAGCCGTGCTCACCTACATCGTGATCATCGTGGTGGTGATCGGCGTGCTCTACGGCAGCTTTCGTGCCCTGGGTGGGGGAGGGGAGCCGGTCAGCGCGGAAGACTATCGGGGGATGCTGGCGAGAATCGTCGGCGCGGCAACGGATGCGGAGTCGGCGCTGGACTCGACGGACGCCGGCCGCCATGCCACCGAGGCGGCGGCAGCTCTGCGCAAGCGGCTTTCGGCCGATCGAGAGCAGCTGATCCAGGTGGCGTGGGATCAGGGCGCCGCGGATCGCGACCAGCTGGACTCAGCCCGGGCGCTGCTGGCCGCAGGGCTCGCCGATCTTCTCTGGGCCTGCCGCATCATCGAGAGCGAGGGGTTTCGCGATAATCCCGGACTCCAGGACGCGGTGACCGCGTTGCGCGACCACGCCCGCCGGTGTCTCGAAGCCTCGGATCAGGCGCTCTGACGCGACCTCGCCAGGAACCAGTCGACGGTTCGTTGCAGACCTTCCTCGAGTGAGACCGCGGGGCTCCAGCCCAGATGTCGCGCAGCGCGCCGGATGTCGAGACACGAGCGCTGCTGCTCTCCGGTCTTCGCCGGCCCGCGGCGAGGAGTGATGCTGCTCGAGCAGGTGCGCGCCAGCACCTGGAGGATGGTGTTGACATCGGTCTCGCGCGCCGTCCCGACGTTGTAGGCACCCACCACCTTGGTGTCCATGGCGCGCAGGATGGCCTGGACCACGTCGTCGACGTAGACGTAGTCGCGAGTCTGGGTGCCGTCACCGTTGATCACCGGTTGCTCGCCGTGCAGCAGTCGCCCGGCGAAGATGGCCACCACCCCCGCCTCGCCGTGGGGGTCCTGCCGAGGACCGTAGACGTTGGCGTAGCGGAGGGCCACGAACTCGAGGCCGTAGAGTTGCGAGAAGACCCCGCCATAGATCTCGGCGCACTGCTTGGCGGCACCGTAGAAGGAGGCGGGGCGGGCCGGGTAGTCCTCGGGAGTGGGGAGGAGATCGCTGTCGCCGTAGATGGCCCCGCCGCTGGAGGCGAAGACCAGGCGTCGCGCCCCGGCGTCGACGCAGGCCTGCATCACGTTCACCGTCCCCACCACATTGACCCTGGCGTCGAGAATCGGGTCGCTGATGGAGCGGCGAACGTCGATCTGCGCCGCCTGGTGAAAGACGACCTCGGGTCGGGCCTGCCGGATCGCAGCCGAGAGCGCCGAGCTGGTGATGTCGACCACCTCCAGCCGGGCCGCCGCCGGCACGTTCTCGCGCCGCCCGCGCGAGAGGTCGTCGACGACGGTGACCTCGTGACCCTCAGCAACCAGCGCATCGGCCAGGGTGGAGCCGATGAAGCCGGCCCCGCCGGTGACCAGTGCCCTCACGCCTCGGCCCGACGGGTCGTGCGAGAGCTCTCGACGCGGACGTGGCCGGCGGTGAAGACGATGAACCCGACGATCACCAGGCTGAGATAACTGACACTGCGGTCGAGAAGAGCGATCGAGACCGCCGCACTCCGCGGAATGCTGGTGATGTTGATCAGCACTCCCACCATGCCGAGTTCGACCAGGCCAACACCGCCCGGGGTGAACGGGACAGTGGTGAGCAGGGCGGCGATCAGGGCGACCAGCAAGAACTGGGCCGGCCCCAGCAGGCTGCCAGCGCCCAATGCGAAGACGATCAGCCCCAGCCGGGTGGCCTCGAGCGCCCAGATCGCCACGCTGAGGGGCAGCACCTCGTGCCAGCGACCCATCGCGTGGACGGCACCGTGGCGGAAGCTCTCGTATCGCTCGACGACGCGATCAGGAAGCAGCCGCAGCAGCCGCTGCCCCCGACCCATGCGCATCACCACCAGCACCGACACGCCGATCGCGCAGAGCACGACGCCGGCGACCAGGTAGGGCACGAGAAAGTGGGGCACGTTCTTGTGGAAGGTGAGTGCCGCGGCGATGATCAGCAGCGACATCAGCACCAGCAGGTCGATCAGCCGCTCGGCGACGACCGTGCCGAACGCCTTGCTTCCCGGTATCGCCTCCCGCTGGCGCGCCAGCACCGCGCGGTAGATGTCGCCCATCTTCGCCGGCACCACGCAGTTGACGAAGAAGGAGACGAGTAGGATCTCGGTGAGCGGGGCCAGGCGCCGCTTCTCGCCGGCGTTGCGGAGCAGCACCTTCCAGCGAGCGCCGCGAACGATGTACTCAGCGTAGTAGACGGTGAGCGCCAGGGCATACAGCCGGAGATCGGCATGCCGAATCCGGTTCCAGGTCTCGCCCCACGGGATGTCGGCGCGCCAGATCGCCACCGCCAGGATGGTCGCGGCGGCGACGAACGAGAGGGCAGTGCGTCTGCTGAAAAGGCGCGAGGTCAGCGATGGCGCGCTGGTGTCGGTCTCGGGAATACTGGCCGCGGTCACGGTCCGGGAACGGTAACACGGCATCGGCCGAGGCACCGCAGCAGAGACCGCGTCGATGCCACCATCACCGCCGGATCACTCGGATTGCGTGCTCTCGCCTGTCGCCGCCCGGGCGCGGCCCGGCCGGGCGGGACCCGCGGTTCGCGAGCGGGCGGTGCCGGCCTGGGTCTCGCGCTCGGCGAGTGCCCGCACCACCTGGTCGAGGTGCGGCGGCGCTCCGGCAGCGCGGGCGGCGCGTTCTCCCGGCGGCCGGCTGTCCCAGCTGCGCAGCTGAAACACCCCCTTCAGCGAGCTGTAGGGAATCGCCAGTCGCCGCCGCTCGTCACTGCCGGGCTCCACTACCACCCAGGTGCCGCCGAAGACGCCGAGGGTGGTGTCGGGAGAGATGCGAGCACGGAGCACCTGGCCGTCGACGAAGTGGAAGGCGGCCCGGTCCCAACTCTCGAGCACACTCCCGCCAGGGGCGGACTCGATCTCGCCCACGATCATCATCCGCACCGCGCTCAGCGGGATCAGCGCCCGTTCGTTGTTGGGGTCGACGCCGGTGATCTCTGCGTCGAGCACCGGGAGGCCGAGGGAGAGGTCGGCGATCCGGGCATGCAGGACCTCGCCGTCATGAAAGATGACGAGGACCGGCTCCACACCGGCAGGGTACCAGTGTGACCGATGTGCCGAGGTTGTGACCTGGCGGTGACGGCGCGGTTCAGGTTGTCGAGGAATCCTGTGCGGGCCTCGTGGTCGCCGGTCACAACTGGGTCACAGGGCGCTGACACCACCTGCCAGGGTGCATCGCCGCCGCCCGCATCGCCGTTAATGCGTCATGAGCATGATGTGGACGTCGTCGAGGGCCGCCTCTGCCCGTCGCGCAGGCATTCGCCTGGCGACCGCGGTGGTGGGCTGCTGCCTGCTCCTCCCTCTCGCCTCGGTCACCTCCGTGGAGGCGAAGAGTGCCAAGCACGCCCACCACATCGTGGCCACCTCGCACGCGATTCAGACCGCGCAGGGAAACGGCAACAGCCAGGGCCACGGCAACGGCCACGCCAGCGCCAGTGGCAACGGCCAGGGCAACGGCAACGGCCAGGGCAAGAGCTCGCCACCGCCCTCCACCTCCACCCCCGCGCCGCCGGGCCCGGCCGCGCCGGCGGTGACGGTGTCGCCACCCGCTCCTCCCCCACCCACGACGACGCGTCCGTCCGTGGTGGCGCCGACCCCGGTCGCAGTGCCGCTCGCCGACCCGCCCCACGTGCCAGCCACCACCGCGGTCACGCACCCGGGCGAGGTCAAGGCGGCGCAGACCACCGGACCCGGCTGGCTCCACCTGATCCCGCCGGCGGTGCTGCCCACCGGGGTCGGGGTGCCCGGCACCGATCTGACCGTCGGCTGGATCCCGCTGCTGGTGGCCTATTCCTCGCTCAGCCTGCTGGCGGTGGTGCTCGGCGTCATGCTGGGCCTGCGGGTGGCGCGTAGAGTTCGCTGAACATGCTCGGGACTGGCGGGTACCCGGCGCGGCGCACCACGTTCTCGACGCGGTTTGCGCTCATCCTTCTCGCCCTGGGCGTGCTCATCGCCGCGGCAACGGCGGCGATCCCGCTCTCGCAGTCGAACAGCGAGACCCGCAACTCCGCGCTGGTGCGCGCCGCCGACAAAGCGGGAATCGCGGTCAACCTGCTGCGCAGCCAGCAGCAGTCGCTGTCGGCCTACGTGGGCGGGCTGGCTCCGCAGCTGTCGGCCGTCAGCACCAGCGGGGCCGGCCTGGAACCGGTGCTGCAGGGAAGCTCGGTGCTGATCGCACCGGGTGACGTGCTCGGGGTCACGGGCGGGTCGGCGCCAAGAGCCTTCAAGGGTGGCACGCAGGTCGATGTGTCCCAGGCGCCGTGGAACGAGCTCGTCGGCGCGGTGGCGCAGCGTCGCACCGTGGTCGTCACCACCGCTCAGCCCCCGTTCCTGGTCGAGCAGGCCGCGATACCGCAAGCGCCAGGGACGGCGGTCTTCATCGCCCGGCCGCTCACCGCCGCGGTGGTGTCCCAGCTGGCGAACACCATCGCCAGCAGCGCCGACGCCTCCGACGTCGTCGTCGTGCAGCAGAACGCGTTCGCCGTGGCCGGCCGCCTTGCCGGCCACCCGGTTGCGGTCGGAAGCCGGGTTCCGGCGGGGATCGCCACCCTGCTGAGCCCCGGTCACGGTCCCGAGATCGTCGACCTCGACGGCGGCACCCTGGCGGCGGCGGCGCGCCCCTTCAGTGGCGGGCTGACGCTCCTGGTCACCAGTCAGGTTCCGCCCGTCACCGACCTGCTCACCACCGTCGCCGCTCCCGTCGGCCTCACCGCCGTGGCGATGATCCTGCTGGCGCTGGTGATGGTCTTCATCATCGTGGACCGCTACCTGGCCCGTCCGCTGCGCCGTCTCGACCGCGCGGTCGAAGCGCTGGCTCGCGAAGACTTCGATGTGCCCATCCCCGCCGGTCGCGACGACGAGATCGGCCGCCTGGGTCAGACCTTCGACCGCATGCGGCGTGAGCTGCGCGGCACCATCCGCGCCGCCGAGGCGCGGGCCGAGATCACCGCCGAGCTCAACGCAGCCCAGCCGTTGCCGGCGGCGCTCACCGCGGTCTGTGGCCGCCTCCGCGCCGGTACCGGGGCGGAGCGCAGCGTGATCGTGGTCGCGTCATCGAGCATCGCCGACGCCTTCGCCGCCAGCGAGGGCCTGTCGCGCCGCCCGGACGCCGGCACTCTGCTGCGCGCTGACGGCCCCATCGCCGAGGCGATGCGCCTCGACGGCACCGGGCCGCTGATCGCCGGCGCACTCGAGGGCACCGATGAGGTCCGCCTGGGTATGCGCACCATCTGTGCGGCGCCGATGCGCATCGGTCAGCGCATCCTCGGAGTGGTCGCGGTGGCCGACAAGGAGGACGGATTCGGGGCCATCGACGCCGACCTGGTGCTCACCACCGCCGAGCAGGTGTCGCTGGCGCTGGAGCGGGCCCATGTCCTCGCCCTGGCGCAGCGCCAGGCGATCACCGACGAGATGACCGGCCTCTACAACTACCGCTTCCTGGTCGACTATCTCGATCAGCAGATCGCTCTCGCGGAGCGGCTCAAGGCGCCGCTGGCGGTGCTCATGCTCGATATCGACCGGTTCAAGTCCCTCAACGACGAGTACGGTCACCACGCCGGCGACCAGGCGCTGAAGCTCTTCGCCAAGACCATGGCGGGGACCGTCCGCCGCTCCGACCTGGCCGCCCGCTACGGTGGCGAGGAGTTCTGCATCGTGATGGCCAATACCCCTCGAGAAGAGGCCAAGAAGGTTGCCGAGAAGATTCGCGCGGCGGTGGCCGCCATCCAGCTGCCGGTGCCGCCGCACCCCCGACCGATCAGCTTCACGGTGAGCATCGGCGGGGTCGCCTTCCCCGACGACACCGGAAATGCCAGCCAGCTCCTCCAGCGGGCCGACGCCGCGCTGTACCGTGCCAAGCGCGCCGGGCGGGACCGGGTGTGCTTCGCCAACGATGAACCCGTCCGGCCGCAGCGGCCGCGGCGGGCGCTGGCCGGGCGCGGCGTCGATCGGGAGGAGGACGATGAGCAACCGGAGTCGCGTCGATCTTCGCAGTGACACCTTCACGGTGCCCGACCCCGGCATGCGCCGGGCGATGGCCGAGGCCGAGGTGGGGGACGACGTCTGGGGCGAGGATCCGACGGTGCGGCGCCTGGAGGAGGCGGTCGCCGAGCTGCTGGACAAGGAGGCGGCCGTGCTGGTTCCGAGCGGCACCATGGCCAACCTCATCGCGGTGGCGGCGCAGACCCGGTCGGGTGACGAGCTGCTGGTCGACCGCGACGCCCACATCGTCGTCTACGAGGTCGCGGGCAGCGCGGTGGTCGCCAGAGTCCAGGTGCAGCTGCTCGACGCCACCACCGGGGTGCCCGAGGCCGACCAGGTGGAGGCGGCGATCCGCGAGAGCAACATCCATCACCCGGTGACGCGACTGCTGGCCATGGAGAACACCCACAACCGCCGCGGGGGCGCCGCCATCGGGCCGCAGCAGATGGATGCCGCGGCGGCCGCGGCGCACCGGCATGGTCTGCGCGTCCACTGCGACGGGGCCCGGCTGCTCAACGCCGCCGTCGCTCTCGACCTCCCCGCCGCGGAGCTGGTGTCGGCATGCGACTCGGTGTCGCTCAGTCTCAGCAAGGGGCTCGGAGCTCCGGTGGGCTCGGTGCTCGCCGGCGACGGAGGCTGCGTCGCTGAAGCGAGACGCTGGCGCAAGCGCCTGGGCGGGGGGATGCGGCAGGCCGGCATCCTCGCCGCCGGCGGCCTCTACGCGCTGCGCCACAACGTCGCGCGGCTGGCCGACGACCACCAGCACGCCGGCCTCATCGCCGGCATCGTCGGCGAGGCCCCCGGCAGCGAGGTGATGATGCCGGCCGTGCCCACCAACATCGTGATGGTGCGAACCACGGCGCCGGCGACGGCGGTGGTGGAGCGGGCCGCCGAGCAGGGGGTGCTGGTGACCGGGATGGGTCCCCACCTGGTCCGCTGCATGACCTACCTCGGCATCGATGCCGAGGCGGCTCGACGCGGTGGTGAGGCGCTGCTCCGCGCTCTCGACTCCCTCGCCGCCTGAGGATCGCCGAGGAGCGGTCTGCAGGCGCTCAAAAAGAAGAGGCCCCCGACGGTGGGGGCCTCTCGCGAAGTCAGTCGGTCAGGATGGCAGTGGCGCTGCGCTCGCCAGGGCGGCGGGCATCGCCGGGGTTGCTGCCCGCCGCGCGCCGCGTCGAGCGCCGCGCCGGGCTGCGGTGCGCTTTGGCGCCGCCGCCTTGCGGGTTGCCGGCTTGCGGGCGGTCTTGCGCGCTGCCGGCTTGCGGGCGGTCTTGCGCGCCGCCGGCTTGCGGGCGGTGGTCTTCCGACGCGCGGTGGTCTTCCGCCGAGCGGTGGTCTTCCGCCGAGCGGTGGTCTTCCGCCGTGCGGTGGTCTTCCGACGCGCGGGCTTGCGCGCCGTGGTCTTCCGCCGAGCGGTGGTCTTCCGCCGGGCGGCAGGCTTCCGCCGGGCGGTGGTCTTCCGCCGAGCGGTGGTCTTCCGCCGAGCGGTGGTCTTCCGCCGGGCGGTGGTCTTCCGCCGGGCGGCGGGCTTGCGCGCGGTGGTCTTGCGCCGGGCGGTGGTCTTCCGCCGGGCGGCAGGCTTGCGCGCCGTGGTCTTGCGCCGGGCGGTGGTCTTCCGCCGGGCAGTGGTCTTCCGCGCCACCTTCCGCGCCGCGGGACGGCGCGCGGTGGTCTTGCGACGAGCGGTCTTGCGTGCGGTCCGCTTCTTGGCCGCGCCACCACGGACGGCGGTGGCGACGCGCTGCACGGCCCGCCGGACCTCGCCTTCGAGCCGTGCCACCGACTTCTCGAGCGCTGCTAGGCGCTTGTCCAGGTCGGCGACGGGCAGTGCCCTGGCCAGGCGCTGCACTGTCCTCCCCGCTCCCGTGCGTCGCCTACGCGACGCCGTGCGTCTGACGGCGGTGGCCTTTCGGCTCATCGTGCCGATGGCCCCGCTGCTCTTCTTCCTCCTCGCCATAGGACTGGGCCTCCCATGGTGCCGATCGCTGTCGCGATCGCCACGGCTGCGTTGTGACAGGACGTGGAAAAAACACGCCGCCTGCCGTTTGGGCCCATAGCATGGTGCATGCCTACATTCTTGTCAATGTACTCGCGCGCGCGAGTAGGCTGCGACCGTGCCATGAGTCGGGCTCGTGACGTGACCGCGACGCCTCGTCGACACGTCGTTGCGGCCGGCGTTGTGGCCAGGGAGGACCGCTACATCCGAGGCCCGGTCGCCAGCGACGAGGGCCGCCCCCGCGGGGTGGTGCAGGCGCCCCGGGCCGCGCTGACGGGGCCGCACCGGGCACCTCGCCGCAGGCCTCCGAACTCCCCGGATGTATAGTGCCGACGAGTTCGGATCAGGGGCGGAGGAGCCGTGGCTGCGCCCGAGACGCACGTCGTCAAGAAGTACTCCAACCGGAAGCTCTACGACACCTACGCCCGCCGCTACGTGACCCTCGATGTCATCGCCGAGCTGCTCCAGCAGGGCCACGAGGTACGGGTGATCGACCGCAACACCGGCGAGGACATCACCGCCGTCACCCTCAGCCAGATCCTGCTCGACATGGAGCGGAACCGGCGCGGGCGGCTGCCCGAACCGGTCCTGGTCGACCTGGTCAAGGAGCGCGGCGAGCAGCTGCTGGGCATCGTCCGGCACTCCCTCGCCCTCCCCCGCGTGGTCCGGCAGCGGAGCACCCAGTCGCTGGAGAATCGAGTCGACGAGGTGGTGACCACCGGCCTGCACAATCTCAACATCGCCACCCTGGAAGACGTCGACGCCCTCCAGCAACGTCTCGATGAGCTGACCGAACGGGTCGAGGCGCTGATCGCCGCCAGCGAGAGACCCGCGACCAGACGGCGCCGCGGAACCCAGTGAGCATGGCGGGGGAAGCCGCCGACAGCGTCGGCAGCGCCTTCGCCACCGGCCAGCACCAGTTCGATGTCGCCGCCGAGGCGCTCGGTCTCGATGACGATCTCCGCGCGGTTCTGCGCGAGGTGAAGCGCGAGCTGGTGGTCCACTTCCCGGTCGCCTTCGACGACGGCAGCTTCGCCCTGTTCACCGGCTTCCGGGTGCAGCACAACATCGCCCGGGGCCCTGCCAAGGGCGGTCTCCGCTATCACCCCGCCATGACCGTCGACGACGCCCGCGCGCTGGCGATGTTCATGACCTGGAAGGCGGCGGTGGTCGATCTCCCCTTCGGTGGTGCCAAGGGCGGCGTGGTGTGCGATCCCCACCAGCTCAGCCAGGCGGAGCTGGAACGGCTGACCCGGCGATACGCGACCGAGATCGCGCTGCTGATCGGCGCCGAGAAGGACATCCCGGCCCCGGACCTGGGCACCAACGCGCAGGTGATGGCGTGGTTGATGGACACCCTCTCGATGCACGCCGGCTACTCGGTGCCCGCGGCGGTCACCGGCAAACCGATCGACATCGGCGGCTCGGAGGGTCGGGTCGGAGCCACCGGTCGTGGCCTGGTGACCGTGACCCTGATGGCGATGCGCGAGCACGGGCTGCAGGCTCGCGGGGCGACCGCGGCGGTGCAGGGCTACGGTCAGGTGGGCTCGCACTGTGCGGCGCTGCTGGCGGAGGCGGGGATGCGGGTCGTCGCCGTGTCCGACAGCCGCGGCGGCGTCCGTCGCGGGGACGGCCTCGATCTCGCCGCGCTCGACGCCCACCTCCGCGACGGTGGCCGCGTCAGCGACTTCGAGGCCGGTGAGCGGATCAGCAACCGCGAGTTGCTGGAGCTCGATGTCGACGTGCTGGTGCCGGCGGCGATGGAGTCCCAGATCCACGCCAGGAACGCCGAGCAGGTCCGGGCTCGGGTCATCGCCGAGGGGGCCAACGCGCCGGTGACGCCGTCGGCCGAGGACCATCTCGAGGAGCGCGGGGTGCTGGTGGTTCCCGACATCCTGGCCAACGCCGGTGGCCTGGTGGTCTCCTACTTCGAGTGGGTGCAGGACCTCCAGGCGTTCTTCTGGGACGCCGGTGAGGTCGACCGCAGGCTCGAGTCGATCATGGTGCGCAGCTACCAGCGAGTCCGGCAGATCGCCGAGCAGCAGCACGTGTCGCTGCGTGCCGCCGCCTATCGGGTCGCTGTCGCCAAGGTCGCCGGCGCCACCCGGGTCCGCGGCATCTATCCGTGACGCCGGGCGCCGCCGGCCGTGTCAGGCGGTGGCGGCCTCGCTGGTGAAGCATCCCGGCGGCCGGTACTCGAAGCGGTAGCCGACACCGGGCACCGCGTGCACGTAGGTCGGATGCTCGCCGGGCGGCTCGATCTTGCGCCGCAGCCGGTAGACATGGGCGTCGACGCTGCGGGCGTCGAGCTCGGCACCCTGTCCCCACACCTGCTGGATCATGTCGCTGCGTGACACCACCCGGCCCGCCCGGGCGGCGAGCAGCGCCAGCAGGTTGAACTCGGTGGGGGTCAGCGACACCCCATCCCCGTCGCGGAGCACCTCGTGGCGTCCGAAGTCGATGATCAGCCCGGGGAACTTCAGCCGGCCGGGCCGCACCTGCGCGGTTCCGCGTCGCTGTCGCCGCAGCTGGGCGGTGATGCGCGCCGCCAGCTCGCGCATCTCGAAGGGCTTGCCGACGTAATCGTCGGCGCCGATCTCGAGGCCGACGACGACGTCGACGGTGTCGTGCGAGGCGGAGATCATGACGATCGGCACCTCGACTCCTGCGGCCCGCAGGCGGCGGCAGACGTCGAGCCCGGTCAGGCGCGGCAGGTTGAGGTCGAGGACGATGAGGTCGGCATCCGACTGCTGGGCCAGCCGCAAGCCCTCCTCGCCGTCGCCCGCGGTCTGCACGGTGAACCCGTGCTCCCGGCCGAGCAGGGCGAGCATGGTGGAGACCGCCGGGTCGTCGTCGATCACCAGCACGGTGGTCTCGGCGGCGACCCGGGGCGTCTCGGTCTCCACGGCCTCGCCGACGGTGAGGTCGCGGCGCACGGCGGAGTTCATCACCACGAATTATTCAAAAACCACAGGGCGCGCCCGGCGAGGCACGGCTACAGCCCTGCCACGGTCCCGTCGCGGGCACGCCCCCCGCCGGGCGTCCACGGTGCCCCGGGGCCGCGGTCAGCGTCCCGAGCTCGCGGCCGCCGGCCGGCCGCCGGAGATCTCCGGCGCCACCGCCGCCGAGGCCCACCGCTACCATCCACCCCCGTGCGCAGGCAGAGGGTGTTGATCACCGGGGTCTCGCGCTTCTGGGGCTGCGAGCTGGCCCAGCGGCTGGAAGCCGACCCCGAGGTGGAGCAGATCGTCGGCGTCGACGTGCGCGAGCCGTCGCGCGACCTCTCCCGGACCGATTTCGTCCGCGCCGACCTCCGCCACAGCCTCATCGGCAAGCTGGTGCGCGCCCTCGGCATCGACACCGTGGTCCACACCAACCTCATCGTCGATCCGCGCCGCACCAGCCCGCGCATCGCCCACGAGACCAACGTGATCGGCACCATGAACCTGCTCGCCGCCTGCAGCGGGGTCGACAGCCCGGTGCGCAAGCTGGTGGTCAAGTCGAGCACCGCCATCTATGGAAGTGAGCCCGACGACCCGTCCTTCTGGACCGAGGAGATGAGCCGGCGGACGCCGCCGCGTGACGCCTTCTCCCGCGACATCGTCGAGGTCGAGGCCTACGTGCGCGACTTCGCCCTCCGCCAGGCCGACGCGACGGTGACCGTGCTCCGCTTCAGCAATGTGCTGGGCCCGCTGCTGCAGACCCCGTTCCAGGCGCTGCTGACCCTGCCCGCGGTGCCGACGGTCTTCGGTTTCGACCCCAGGTTGCAGTTCGTTCACGAGGACGACGCGGTCGAAGCGCTGTACCGGGCCACCGTCGAGGAGCGTCCCGGCGTCTTCAACGTCGCCGGTTCGGGGATCGTGATCCTCAGCCAGGCCATCCGCATCATGCACAAGCGCAACGTCGCGGTCATCCCTCCGTACGGCGGCTTTCTGGCCACCGCGGCGCTGAAGCGCTTCGGCATCCTCGACTGGCCGCCGCATCTGCTGCAGCTGATCCAGTACGGACGCGTGGTCGACATCGGCCGCCTCGAGCGCGACTTCGGTTTCGTCCCTCGGTATGCCAGTCGCCAGGTGGTCGAGGACTTCGCTGAGAAGCGTCGCGTCAGCACCCTCCTCGCGGAGCGGAGCGAATCCCGCGACGAGCGCGAGCTCGAAGAGTTCCTGCAACGCAGCACCACCCGCCGGTCGGGAAACGGCGTCGCCACCTCACCCGAGAGCGTGCTGCCTGGATGAGCGTCGTCGGGGCGCCGCGGGCAACCGGGCACACCGACGACGGGCTGCGTCGGCGCCTCAGCGCTCTCCGCGCCGCCGCGGACGCCGAGCTGGAGCGCCGGCGCCTACCAGCAGGACCCCTCGGCTTCGATCGCGAGTGGACGGAGAGCATGCTCCCGTCTTCCGCCTCCTCGACCGACGCTACTGGCGGGTCGAGACGAGCGGGATCGAGCACGTGCCGCGCGTGGGGGCGGCGCCGCTGGTGAGCAACCACGCCGGCGTGCTTCCCCTCGACGGGGCGATGATCAAGACAGCGCTCTTCGAGGAAGGGGTCGACCGCCACGCGCGGGCGCTGATCGCCGGCCGGTTCTTCAGCCTGCCGGTGCTCTCCTGGTTCCTGCGCCGGAGCGGGCAGACCATCGGGCACCCCGAGGACACCGTCCGCCTGCTTGGTGCCGGCGAGCTGGTGCTGGTCTTTCCCGAGGGAGTCAAGGGGACGGGCAAGCCCTTCGCGGAGCGCTACCAGCTGCGCCGCTTCGGTCGCGGAGGATTCGTCGAGGTGGCGATCCGGGCCGGCGCGCCGATCGTTCCCGTCTCGGTGGTGGGATCGGAGGAGATCTATCCGATGCTCGCCGACGTGCGTCCCCTGGCTTCTTCCCGCCTCGGCGGCGGCCGATGCGGCGACGGTGATGGAGCTCGCCGACGAGGTTCGCGAGACCGTGCAGCGCGGTCTGGTCGCCGGCCCGATGCAGCGCCGCTCGGTGTTCCGGGGCTGAGCCCGTCGGGCCCGGACGTGGAGGATCGACCACAAGATATAGGGAGGCAGCCACAACCAAGACACAAGATGCTGGGCAGGTGGCCGGATCGGTGCCAGCCGAGTTTGCTACACTGAGGCGTCATCACCGATGACCACGAGAGAGCGCATCCCGTGCCCCTGCCGCTGATCTGCGCGTGGGCGCACGGAGAGGCCTGCGCCCAGGGCAGCCACCGGCAGCTGCCCTGGGCGTTTGCTTTTCCAGGGGGTGATTTCGAGCCAGCGGGGGAGGTGCCATGGAGTTCGAGCTAGGCCGATCCAAGCGCGCCCGCCGGGCCTACGGCTTCGACGAGGTCGCCCTCGTCCCCGGCACGGTGACCATCAATCCCGATGAGATCGACGTCGGCTTCAGCCTCGACGGTCGCGGTTTCGAGCTCCCCATCCTGGCCGCGGCGATGGACGGAGTGGTCGACGTCCACTTCGTCCACGAGATGGGCCGGCACGGGGGTCTCGCGGTTCTCAACCTCGACGGGGTGCAGACCCGTTACGAGGATCCCGGCGCGGTTCTCGCCGAGATCGCCGCCGCGCCGCCGGAGGACGTCAACGTCCTGCTGCAGAAGCTCTACCGAGCACCGGTGCAGGACGGGCTCATCGGACAGCGCATCGAGGAGATCAAGGAAGGCGGGGTGGCCTGTGCGGTCTCGTCGATCCCCAACCACGCCGAGCGACGTGGCCCCATCGTCCAGGAGGCCGGCGCCGACGTGTTCGTCGTCCAGGGCACCGTGCTCACCGCCCGCCACATCAGCCGCGCCTACAAGCAGCTCTCCTTCCGCGAGCTCACCGACTCGCTCGACATTCCCGTGGTCGTCGGCAACTGCGTCGACTACGCGACCGCGCTGGAGCTGATGGACACCGGCATCCGCGGCCTGCTGGTGGGCGTCGGTCCCGGGGCCGCCTGCACCACCCGGGCGGTGCTGGGCGTCGGCGTCCCCCAGGTGACCGCCACCAGCGACTGCGCCGCCGCCCGCGACGACCACTTCCGGCGCAGCGGGGAGCGGGTCGCGATCATCACCGATGGCGGGATGCGCATCGGCGGCGACATCTGCAAGGCCTTCGCCAGCGGCGCCGACGCGGTGATGATCGGATCGATCTTCGCCGCCACCGAGGAGGCGGCCGGACACGGCAATCACTGGGGCATGGCGACCCCCGATCCCAACCTGCCGCGGGGTACGCGCATCCGCACCGGGGTCAAGGGCTCCCTCGGCCAGGTGCTCTTCGGGCCGGCCCACGTCGACGACGGCAGCATGAATCTGATCGGCGCGCTGAAGAGCGCGATGGGAGTGTGCGGAGCGCGAACCATCCGCGAGTTTCAGGACACGGAGATGGTGGTGGCCCCGGCGATCAAGACCGAGGGCAAGCTGCAGCAGCGCGAGCAGCGGGTCGGGATGGGGGTGTGATGCGGCGAGAGACGGGGGACTGACGGCGATGACCACGGCGGTCGACACCGGTTCTGGCATCGAGACGCGACCGGGGACCGCCCACGACACGGTGCTGGTTCTCGACTTCGGCTCGCAGTACAGCCAGCTGATCGCCCGCCGCGTCCGCGAGGCCAAGGTGTACTGCGAGCTGGTGCCCGGCGACATCGCCGCCGACGAGGTGCGGCGACGGGCCCCGCGGGGATTGATCTTCAGCGGTGGACCGGCCTCGGTGTACGACGCCGGCGCTCCCCATCCCGATCCGGAGGTGTACCAGCTCGGCCTCCCCATCCTCGGCATCTGCTACGGCATGCAGCTGCTTGCCCAGGAGCTGGGGGGCGGCGTGCAGCCGGCGGAGCGTCGTGAGTACGGTCTGGCGTCGCTGGTGATCGACGAGTCGAGCGGGCTCTTCGAGCGGCTTCCCGCCGAGCTGCCGGTCTGGATGTCCCACGCTGACGTCATCACCGAGCTTCCCGCCGGTTTCCGCGCCATCGCCCATACCCTCAACTCACCGTGCGCAGCGATGGCAGGGCCGGGCGGACGGCTGGGAATCCAGTTCCATCCCGAGGTGGTGCACACCCCGCTGGGTCGCGAGATCCTGCGCAACTTTCTCTATCGCATCTGCGGTTGCAGTGGCACCTGGGAGCCCGCCTCCTTCGTCGACATGGCGGTCGGCGACATCCGCCGGCGCGCCGGAGACGGCCGGGTGCTGTGCGCCCTCTCCGGCGGCGTCGACTCCGCGGTGGCGGCGACCCTGGTCCACCGCGCCATCGGCGACCAGCTGACCTGCGTGTTCGTCGACAACGGTCTGCTCCGCCGCGGTGAGGGCGATCGCGTGGTCGAGATCATGTCGCGTCAGCGGCACATCAACCTGGTACACGTCGACGCCAGTGACCGCTTCCTGCAAGCGCTGGTGGGGGTGACCGATCCCGAGGAGAAGCGCCGCCGCATCGGCCGGACGTTCATCGATGTCTTCGAGCAGGAGGCACGCCGGCTCGGTCATGTCGATTTTCTCGCTCAGGGAACGCTCTACCCCGATGTCATCGAGTCCACCGCGCGCGACACCCACAACGCTCAGAAGATCAAGACCCATCACAACGTCGGCGGGCTCCCCGAGGATCTTCGCTTCGCCCTGGTCGAACCCCTTCGCTACCTGTTCAAGGATGAGGTGCGCCAGGTCGGCCTGGCTCTGGGGCTGCCCGAGGACATGGTGTGGCGTCAGCCCTTTCCGGGACCAGGCCTGGCCATCAGGATCATCGGCGAGGTGACCTGGGAGCGGCTGGAGACGCTGCGTGCCGCCGACTGGGTGGTCATCGACGAGATCAAGCGCAGCGGCCTGTACCGCCAGGTGTGGCAATCGTTCGCGATCCTCACCCCGATCTCCTCGGTGGGGGTGATGGGCGACGGCCGCACCTATGCCAACGTGGTCGCCATCCGTATCGTGCAGAGCGAGGACGGCATGACCGCCGATTGGGCACGGGTCCCGTACGACGTGCTGGGAGTGATCTCCCGCCGCATCGTCAACGAGGTGCCGGGCATCAACCGCGTCGTCTACGACATCAGCAGCAAACCCCCCTCCACCATCGAATGGGAATAACTACCAGGGGCACGGCGCGGCGCGTGCTGGTCGCCGGCTCCGGGGCGCGGGAGCATGCGCTGGCCTGGGCGTGCCGGCGCAGCGCGGACGTTGCCGAGGTGATCTGCGCCCCGGGCAACGGCGGCACCGGCGCCATTGCCGAAAACGTCGACCTCCGCGCCGACGACGTGGGTGCGGTGACGCGGGTGGCGCGGGAGCGCGACGTCGACCTGGTGGTGATCGGTCCCGACGCGGCCGTCGCCGCCGGCCTTGCCGACGCGTGTGCCGCCGAGGGCATCGCCGTCTTCGGCCCCACCGCGGCTGCCGGGCGCATCGAGTCGTCGAAGCGGTTCGCCAAGCAGCTCATGGACGAGGCCGGCATTCCCACCGCGTGCTGGCGTGCCGGTGGCGGGGAGGACCGCGACGCACTGCGCGCCTACGCCGCCGAGCTGGGTGGACGATGCGCGGTCAAAGCGGACGGGCTGGCGCTGGGCAAGGGTGTCACCGTCTGCGACTCGGTGGCCGAGGCCTGGGCCGCCATCGACGGGTGCCTGGTGGAGGGCCGCTTCGGCGAGGCCGGCACCCAGGCGATCGTCGAGGAGCGACTCGAGGGCCGCGAGGTCAGCGTGTTCGCGCTCAGCGACGGGGAGCGGGTCTGGCTGCTGCCGCCGGCCTGTGATTACAAGCGTGCGCACGACGGCGATCTCGGGCCCAACACCGGCGGCATGGGTGCCTACGCGCCACCGTCCGGCGTCGACGTCGATCCGCTTCTCGACGAGGCGCTGCGCCTGGTGATCCAGCCCTGCGTCGACGCCCTGCGCGAGCGGGGCATTCCCTATCGCGGCTGCCTCTACGCCGGCCTGATGCTGACCCCCCGAGGCATCCGCGTCCTCGAGTTCAACGCCCGCTTCGGTGATCCCGAGACCCAGGTGGTGCTGCCCCTGCTGGCCAGCGACGCCGCCGCTCTGTTCACCGCCTGCGCGCATGGCGAGCTCGGCGCGGGTCGGGAGCCGTCGCGTGCCGGTGCCGCGGTCGGGGTGGTCGCCGCCTCGGCCGGGTATCCGGGAGCAGTGATGACCGGCGCGGTCATCAGCGGCACCGACTCGCTCGACGACGGCGTCCTCTGCTTCCACGGCGGAACGCGCGGTGCCGGTGGCGACGCGTTGCGCACTGCCGGCGGCCGGGTGCTCACCGTCGTCGCCACCGGATCCGATCACGAGCAGGCGCGGCAACGTGCCTACGAGAACATCGCGCGGGTGTCGTTCGACGGCATGTGGACGCGCCGCGACATCGCCCGGCTCGGCGCCGCCACCGCACCGCTGGCACGATGAGCAGCTCGCCCCTGGTCGGCATCGTCATGGGCAGCGAGAGCGATCTGCCGATCATGCAGCGCTGCGCCGAGGTCCTCGACGAGTACGGCATCGCCCACGAGGTCGGGGTGATGTCCGCTCACCGCGCCCCGGAGGTGGTGCGCGACTACGCCCGCTCCGCCCGCGAGCGAGGGCTGCGGGTGCTGGTCGCCGGCGCCGGTGCCGCCGCTCACCTCCCCGGGGTGCTGGCGTCTCAGACCTCGCTGCCGGTGATCGGTGTCCCCCTGGCGGGCACGCCGCTCGCCGGCTTCGACGCCCTGCTCGCCATCGTGCAGATGCCTCCCGGAGTGCCGGTGGCCACCGTCGCGGTGGGCGAGATGGGGGCTCGCAACGCGGGGCATCTGGCGGCCCAGATGCTCGCGCTCGCCGACCCGCAGGTGGCCGCCGCGGTGGAGAGGGTGCGCGGCGCCATGGCGGCAAAGAGCCGGTTGCCGGAGGGCTTCACCCCGGCCCCCTAGTGGCCGGCCTCCTCCTCCGGTGGGAGGCGGCTCCGTCCCCGGGCGGATGACAGCCGCCCGGCGGCGCGCCTACATTCGCTGCATGCCCGCCGCAGTTCTCAAGATAGTCCCCACCATCGCGCGCAGCGACCGCACCACCGAGGACCTGTTCGGCGAGCTGCCGCCGTGGGTCGGCTGGTGCGAGATGGTGCCGGTCGGCGCCATCCTGACGCTGCAGCTGGTGCAGGGCGGCTCAACCGTGCCCACGGCTGTCTGGGCCGTCGCCGCCGCCGCCGTGCTCGTGCCGTGGCTGCTCGACAGCCTCCGGGTCTACCTGCCGGCCTCGGTCTTTGCGGCTCTCGCCGCCGCGCCGATCGTCGTCCTCGGTCATCACCACGGCTCCGCCGCGGCGTGGTTTCTTCTCGTCTTTCTGGTGGGACGCACCGCGACGGTGGCCGGCTGGCGGGTGAGCCTCGCGGTGCTCATCGCCGCTGAGGCGATTCTTTTGGGCGAAGCGCTGACCGTTCGCTCCGTGACGGTGACGGTTGCCGGCGCCACCGTCACGCCATTTGGCATCGGCGACTGGACCGGCTGGTTCCTGGGCATGCTCGCCGGTGCCGTCACCGGTTGGGTCTGGCGCAGCCAGCGGCGGGCACTGCTCGAACTCCGCGCCGCGCAGGGCGACCTTGCCCGCCAGGCCGCGCTCGGCGAGCGGCAGCGGATCGCGCGCGAGATCCACGACGTCATTGCCCACTCCCTCACCGTCACCATGCTCCATCTCACCGGGGCGCGGCTTGCGCTGCGCAGCGGCGACCCGGCCGAGGCGGAGGAGGCGCTGCAGGAGGCCGAACGGGTGGGACGGCAGAGCCTCGCCGACATCCGTCGCACCGTCGACGTCCTCAGTCCCGACGGCAGCGAGGCCGGGGCGCCGCCGCTCCCGGATGCCGGCGACATCGCATCCCTGGTGAGCGGCTATGCCGACGCTGGTGTGGACGTCGGCCTTGCCGTCGAGGGCGACCTCTCCGGGGTCACGCCGGCGACCGGCCTCGGCCTCTATCGCATCGTCCAGGAGTCCCTCGCCAACGCGGTCAAGCACGCGCCGGGCTCGCCGGTGGAGGTGAAGCTGGCGGTAGACGCCGAGCACATCGCGCTGCGGGTGCGCAACCGTGACGGCATCGCTCCCGCCGCGCCGACGGCGAGCGGCGGCCGCGGCGTGGCGGGAATGGGTGAACGAGCGGCTCTGCTCGGTGGCCGGCTGCATGCCGGTCCCGACGGCGATGGCTGGCTGGTCGACGTCGAGGTGCCGCGGCCCGCCAGCGGCGAGGCGAGGCCCGGCCGCGATGCCGCAAAGCCGTCTCGCTGCTGGTGATCCGCGTTCTTCTCGTCGACGACCAGGAGCTGGTGCGCGCCGGGCTGCGCCGCATCCTCCGGCCTCGGGAAGGATTCGAGATCGCCGCCGAGTGCGGTGACGGTGCCGCCGCACTCGAGGCGGCCGCCCAGACACGGCCCGACGTCGTCCTGATGGACGTCCGCATGCCGGTGATGGACGGTGTCGAGGCGACGCGCCGGCTGCGAGCGCTTCCCGACAGCCCACCCATCCTGGTGCTCACCACCTTTGGCGACGACGAGGTGCTCTCCGGTGCGCTCCGCGCTGGGGCCTCGGGCTTCCAGCTCAAGGACGCACCGGGTGAGGACATCATCCGGGCGGTGCGTGCCGTTGCCGTCGGCGAGGTCTGGCTCGACCCGGCGGTGACCGAGCGGGTGCTGACCGCCTATCGCCGCGGTGCCCCACCGCCGAGCCAGGTCGCCGGGGCACTGGTGGGATTGACCGCGCGCGAGGTCGAGGTGCTCCGCCTGATCGGTCGCGGCGCCAGCAACGCCGAGATCGCCGAATCGCTGGTGGTCAGCGAGGGGACGGTGAAGACGCACATCGGCAGCATTTTCAGCAAGCTCGAGCTCCGCGATCGCGCCGCGGCCATCGTCTTCGCCTTCGACCACGGTCTGGTGCAACCGAGCCAGCCGGCCTGAGCGGGACGGCCTCCGCCCCCGGGCAGACCGCCGTGCGCCCCCGGGAGGGGGATGAATTTCCCTCCCCGCTCCGATGTGCCGCCGCCGTGCCGCACCTAGGCTCTGGTCATGACGCGCCCCCGCCCCGCCACCCTCCCGATCTGCCCCGACGACACCGTCGTTGCTCCACCACCCCGCCGGCTGCACCTCGTCGGCGACGAGGAGCGCCCGCCCGGCTGGCGCGATCGATATCGCGACCGAACCCTCACCGATGTCTGCCGCGTGATCCTCGACGCGGAGCCGGCACCAGGCGCCTGAGCCAGGGCGGAGCGACGCCTAGGCACGGACCCGGGAGCGGGCGGCCATCGCGCGTCACGAGGCCGCGTTCACCGGCCCCCGTACAATCCGGCCATGCCGCCCCTGCAACTGGTCGAGACCTCGCTGCGGCACGGTCAGCAGACCCTTCTGCTGAGCCGGCTCCGGCGGCGCCACCTGCTGCCCGTTGCGGAGCTCCTCGATCGCTGCGGTTTCGCCGCCCTCGACGTCTTCGGCGGGGCCACCTTCGAGGCCTGCCTCCGGTTCCTCGGTGAGGATCCCTTCGACCTGCTCCGCGCCGTCAAGCTGGCGGCGCCGCAGACGCCGTTGCTGGCGCTGGTGCGCGGTCAGGCGCTGCTCGGCCACCGCCAGTTCGCGGACGATGTCGTCGACGCCTTCATCCGCGTCTCCGCCGGGGCCGGCGTCGATGTCTTCCGCTGCTACGACTCGTTGAACGACGTCCGCAATCTGCAGCGTTGCGTGGTCGCGATCCATGCCGCCGGCCGTCGCGCCGAGGGCGGGCTCGTCTACACCGAGTCGCCGGTGCACGACGTCGCTGGCTTCGTCGGCCTCGGGACGCGGTTGGCGGAGCTCGGCTACGACGCGCTGTGCGTGTACGACCCGGCCGGTCTGCTCGGCGCGCAGGTCGCCGAGGAGCTGGTGCGGGGCCTGATCACCCAGACCAAGCTGCCGGTGACGGTGCACTCCGCGGCGCTCACCGGCCAGGCGGGGCTCACCTACCTTGCCGCCGCTCGCGCCGGCGCCGCGGCGCTCGACGTGGCCCTGTCGCCCCTCGCGGGGGGCTCATCGCTGCCCGCCACGGAGGGGGTGATCGCGGCCCTGCGCCACACCGATGTCGATCCGGGAGTCGACCTCGACACGGTCGCGGTGGCGACCGGCGTGCTCGGGCAGGAGCTCGCCGGCTACCGCGCGATCGCCGATCCCGCCGCGTGGCGGCTCGACCCATCGGTGCTGCGCACCCAGCTGCCACCCAGCGCGGTGGAGCACCTCTATGCCGAGCTGCGTGAGCGGGGCGCCGTCGGCCGGCTTGCGGAGGTGCAGGCGGAGATCCCGCAGGTCCGGGCCGAGCTCGGCTATCCGCCGCTGATCACCCCCATCGCCCAGATCGTCGCGACCCAGGCGGTCTACAACGTCACCGACGAGGAGCGCTACGTCACCATCAGCCAGGAGGTGAAGGACTACTGCCTCGGGCTGTACGGCGAGGCGCCGGGACCGGTGGATCCGGAGGTCCGCCGGCTGGTCAACGGCCGCGAGGAACCGATCACCTGCCGCCCCGCCGACATCCTCGATCCGGCGATGACGGCGCTGCGCCGCGAGATGCGGCGCGAGGGCGTCCCCGTCCCGGGCGAGGAGGCGGTGCTGTGCTACGCGATGTTCCCGGTGGAGGCCGCGGCGCTGCTGCGCGGCGAGGCGGTGATCGAGCTGCTGGGCGATGAGCCGGCGCCGGCACCGGCGGCGCAGGCGGGAGCCGAGGTGGTCCCGGCAGCGATCAGCGAAGGCAGCGGCGACCCGGGTGCGGCGCCGGCCTCCGAGGCGCCGTCACCCACGCAGGATGTGCGCGAGCTCGTCGTCGAGGTCGACGGCGAACAGTACGCGGTGCGGGTGATCGGTCCCGCCGGGACCTTCTCCACCGGCGGCGGTGGCGTGGCCGTGACCGATGCCAGCCCGTCGGCGAACGGCAGCGCCGGGGTGCGGCCCGCGGTGTCCGAGGGCACCGTTGTGGCACCGATGCAGGGGCTCATCCTCCGCGTGCCGGTGGCCCCCGGAGACAGCGTTGCGCTCGGCGACGTCGTCGCCGTCCTCGAGGCGATGAAGATGCAGAACGACATCATCGCCACCCGGGCGGGGACGGTTCGCGAGGTCTACGTCAGCGAGGGTACGGTGGTGTCGCCCAACGACCCCCTGGTCCTGGTCGAGTAGCAGGGCGGCGCTGTTGTTCGACAAGGTGCTGGTTGCCAACCGCGGCGAGATCGCGGTGCGGGTGATCCGCGCCTGCCGCGACCTCGGCATCGGCAGCGTCGCGGTGCACAGCGAGGCCGACAGCCGCGCTCTGTTCGTCCTTCTCGCCGACGAGGCGGTGGAGATCGGACCAGCGCCGGCGGCGGAGTCGTACCTGCGGATCGACCGGATCATCGAGGCGGCACGCCGCACCGGCTCCCAGGCGATCCATCCCGGCTATGGCTTTCTCAGCGAGAACCAGGCGCTGGCACGGGCGTGTGAGCAGGCCGGCATCGTCTTCGTGGGACCGCCGCCAGCGGCGATGGCGGCCATGGGTGAGAAGGTGCCGGCGCGACAGCGCGTCGAGGCCGCCGGCGTCCCGGTGGTCCCGGGAAGCGGTGCCCTCGCCGGGGTCGACGAGGCGGTGGCGGAGGCAGGCCGCATCGGATATCCGGTGCTGATCAAGGCCAGCGCCGGCGGCGGCGGCATCGGCATGCGAGTGGCCCGCGACGAGGCCGAGCTCCGCGCCGGCATGGAGGCGGCGCAGAGCACCGCCCAGCGCGCGTTCGGCAATGCCACCGTCTTCCTCGAGCGCTACGTCGAGGAGCCGCGCCACATCGAGATCCAGGTTCTGGCCGATACGCACGGAAACGTGGTGCACCTCGGCGAGCGCGAATGCAGCATTCAGCGACGCCATCAGAAGATCCTCGAGGAGTCACCGTCGCCGGTGCTGACCCCTGAGCAGCGCGCCCACATGGGTGAGGCGGCGGTGGCGGCGGCGCGCGCGGTCGACTACGTCAACGCGGGAACCGTCGAGTTCATCTACAGCCGTGGTGCGTTCTTCTTTCTGGAGATGAACACCCGCCTGCAGGTCGAGCACCCGGTGACCGAGCTGGTCTGTGGCATCGACCTGGTGGTCGAGCAGCTGCGCATCGCCGCCGGCGAGCAGCTGGAGGTGCGCCAGCCGGAGATCGTGCAGCGCGGCTGGGCGATCGAGTGCCGCATCAACGCCGAGGACCCGCTGCGCGATTTCCTGCCGACGCCCGGCCGGGTGACCGGATATCGCGAACCGAGCGGACCCGGGGTGCGCGTCGACGCCGCGCTGGGCGGACCGGGCATGGTGTCTCCCCACTACGACCCGCTGATCGCCAAGCTGATCACCTGGGGGGTCGATCGCGAGCAGGCGATCCGCCGCATGCGCCGCGCCCTGCTCGAGTACGCCATCACCGGCATCAGCACCACCATTCCCTACCACCTCGCCATCCTCGACGACGCCGACTTCCGCGCCGGCCGGCTGTCGACGCATTTCGTGCCCGACCATCCCCAGTTGATCGAGCGCGCCGCCGCGCAGGCCGAACCCAAACGGGCGCTGGATCGCGCCCTGCTGCGCGACCGGGCGGCGGTGGCGGCGGTGGCGGGAGCGGTGGCCGTCACCCTCTAGTGCCCAGCGCCCAGCCTCGGCTTCTCTCCGAGCCCGTCCTGCGCGGCTGGGCCGAGCGGCTCCAGGCGGCGGCGGCCCCGGGCCACGGCGAGGTGGCGCTCGACTCCCCCTGTGCCGGGGGGCTGCTCAGCGCGACGCTGGCGCGCCGGAGCGCGGCATGGGTGCTCGCCTGCGACGCCTCCGCGGACGAGCTCGCGGTTGCCGCCGGCGAGGTCGCCGCCATCGCCTCGGGCCGCCGTCCGTCGCTGATCCGCGCCGAGAGCAGCGCTCTGCCGCTTGGCGACGCGGTGGTCGACGCGTGCGTCTCGCTGTTCACCCTTCCGCTGGTGAGGTCGGCTCCGGAGGCGCTTCGCGAGCTGTTGCGCATCCTCCGCCCCCGGGGACGGCTGGTGTGCGCCGCCTGGGGCGATGCGGCGCGCACTCCGCATGAAGCCGTGCTCGCGGCCGCCTGCGAGGGGGTGCTCGGGCGTCGCAGTGACTTCGTCGATCGCACTCTCTCCCTCGGCCGGCAGGGTGCACCCGAGCGGCTGATCGACGCCGCCGGTGCGGAGCCGCGCGTCCGTGCCGTCAGGGTGCGCGACGTGGTGCGTTTCGACGGCATCACCCACTACTGGCAGGCGATGGTGGCGGTCCGGCCGGTTGCCGGGGAGCTGGCCGGCGAAAGCCCTGACGTCCTCGCCGCGCTTCGCGCCGACTGCGAACGCAGGCTGCGGTCGTGGACCGCGGCCGACGGCACCATGCGCATCCCGGTCGAGGTGGTGCTGCTGCTCGCCGGCGTCGAGGCGACGCCCTGAGAGTTGCCACCTCAGGGGTGGCCGGGGGTCAGGGTCCGGCGGTGATGCTGTACGGCGCGTCGAGCTGCTGTGCGTCGATGTCGCTAAGCGCCCGGCCGATGGTGACCGTGGCTCCGCCGTGCGGCGCGCCGTGGATGACGACGTCGATGGTGCGGCTGCCGGCGTCATACGTCGTCGTGGTGATCAGCAGACCCCCGTCTGCGGCGGTGGCGCCGAGCGCGCCGACGACGGTGTCGGGGTCGATGTCGGAGTCGAGCGCGATCTGGACCTCGAGCTCTCCGTCGCGGTGCTGCCAGGCGGCGTGGACCACCTGCGGGCCATTGGGAACGTCGCGCAGCACGATGCGTTGCGGTGGCGCTGCCGTGACCGCGTAGCCCGAGAGCACCGGCGTGAGCGTCAGGGTCTCGTCGACGTACGCCGCCTTGGGATGGTCGACCGAGGGATCGCGGATCAGCCGCGCGTGGGCGATCACCGAGACGCCGTCCGCCGCAAGGCTGAGCTGGGAGATGTAGTGGCGCAGCGGCGATCGTGGGTCGGCGCGAGCGGGCACCAACGTCCCAAGGTCGAGAGACGGCGCCAGCTCGCGCAGCACGCCGGTGTCAGCCGACGCCTGGGCGGCGAGGAAGCGATCGACCGCGGCGGTCGCCGCTGCCGGGATGGTGGGGGTCGCCGGTTGCGTCGGCTTCGGAGCCGCCGGCATCGCGGCGGTGATCGCCGCGTCGCCCGAGGCCGTTCGGCCCCGCCAGGCGAGACGCCCGTCGTCGGGAGCCCAGCCGAGGTTGGTGGCCGCCGCGCCGTCGCCGGCCGCGACCACCGCACCCGAACCCAGCCCGGCGACGATCAGCTGCGCCGACCCATCGCGATGGCTGATCACGTAAGCGAGCCGGTTGCCGTCGTGGCTGAGAGCGAGGCTGCCGACGGCATCGCCGGTGGCGGCCTTGATGGGGAGGGTCGTGGGGGTGCCCGACGCCGTTGGCGCCATCTCGAAGAGCGGCGTGCCGCCGCTCTGGTCGGCCCAGACGGCGGTGGCGCCGTCCTGGCTGAAGGTCGGCGTCGACGAGCTCCCCGGGAGCGCGGTCGCGGTGCCGGTGGCAAGGTCGACCAGCTCGCCCGAAGCCTGTGGTGTCTGCACCGCGCTCGGGGTGGCGGTGGCCGACCCGGTGGAGGACGCGGTCGTGGTGGAGCCTGCCGCGGCGGGGCCGATGTAGGCGAGCTTGCCGGGGGGAACGAAGGCGACGGTCTGGCCGCCGCTCAGCCGCAGGCCGCGCGCGAGGGGGTGGCTCTGGCCACTCAACCCGATCGAGGTGATCTGGGAGCCCTTGACCACGAGGAGGGTGTCCTCGCCGCTCCAGGCGAGCGGCGAGGACGCGTCGTCGGTGTGGGTGAGACGGGCGCCGCCGGAACCGTCGGCTTGGGCGACCCACAACGTCGCCCCGGTGCCGTCCCGCTGGAGGTAGGCGATCAGCCGTCCGCTCGGCGAGTAGGCGACGGCCGATGCGGCCGGTCCGAGCTGGGCCGGGGTCCCGTCGGCCCCATAGCGGGTCAGCGCCGGCCCCGACGCCGCCGGGGACGCGGCCGCGGTGGCTGCCGCCGGCGAGCGCGGCGGGATCGGGGGCACCGTCAGGCCGGGGACACCGGCGGGAGCGGCGGCTGGCGCCGGCGTCGAGGAGGTGCTGCCGCGAGTGATGGCGGCGCCGGCCACCACCGAGCCGTCCGGCGCGAACTGCACGGGGGAGTCGGGGCCGACGGCGGTCACCGCCTGCCCGGCGAGCGCCGGCGGCTGGGCCGGCTGCTGCACCGGCGCCGGCGCCGGGGTGGGCGCGGTGCCGAAGGGGATACGGACGTCGGCGACGGCGGTGGTGCCGCGGACATCGCGAACCGCGTGGTGGTCGATGATCACCGTGTAGGGGGTGTTCGCGGCCAGGTGATGCACCGGGGTGATCACCAGCCGGGTCGAGCTGTCCCAGTGAGTGGTGTAGGCGGTCGCCGGGTGGATCTTGAGTCCCTGCACCACCGCCGCCTGATCCATCGGCTCGGTGAACGACACGAGGATCACCGAGTTGGGATCGACCGTCGCCCGACCGACCAGCGGGGAATAGCCGCCGGGAATCACGTCGTGCCCCCGGTACAGGGTGATGGCGGCGACCGCCGCCGCCGCCATGGCGACGCCGAGTCCCGCGCCTCCGGCGGCGAACCAGCCGGAGCGCGGCCGCCACCAGCGGGTCAGCCCACGGGGACGCAGTTCGGTGGCGGCGGCGTCGATCAGCCGCGCTCGCAGGTACGCCTGGAAATGGGGGCCCATCGCGGGCTCCGGCCGGCTCGCCCGCAGCCGGCGGCCGAGCGCGAGCAGCTCGGGATCGCCGCCGACGATGTCGACCAGCTCGGGGTCGTCGGGAGTGAAAGCGTCCCAGTCGCGGGGAGTCATGGCGTCTCTCGCGAGGACGGCGCGGTGTTGGCGTGGGGCGTCTCGCCGCCGGCGACGATGCCGAGGCGCTGCCTGACGCCGAGCATGCCGCGGTGGATGAGCAGCTTCACCGCCCCCTCGCTCTTGCCCATGATCGTGCCGATCTGGGCGAGCTTGAGGTCCTCGCCGAGCTTGAGCGTCATCGCCGTGCGCTGCTGCGGCGGCAGCGAGTCGATCGCCGCCCAGACGCGAGCCGCCTCGTCGCGCTGGGCGACGCGCTCGTCCAGGGGTGCTCCCGGGGTGGCCACGGCCACCGCGGCGTCGAGGTCGGACTCGGGCCGCTTGGCGCGGTAGTGGTCGGCAATGGCGTTCACGCTGATCTGATAGAGCCAGGCGCTGAAGGGATGACCGCTGGGCCGGTACCGGTGGATGGCGCGGAGGGCCTTGAAGAACACCTCCGAGGTGACGTCCTCGGCGGCATCCTGGTCTCGCAGCCGGCTGTAGACGAACCGGTAGATCTGCCCGAAGTAGTGGTCGTAGAGTTCCCCGAAGGCGTCGGCGTCGCCCTTGGCGCGCTCGACCAGTTGATCCTCGTACGCCCGCGGTAGCGTCATGCCGCGGCCATGCGTACGTGTTTGGGGAACGAGAAGGGCGCGAGAGCAGTTACGGACACGAACACCTTCCAGGGCGAACTCCGCGCTCCCTGTCCCCGGTGGAGAGGCGGATGCGGAGATGGTCGCCCGGCTGGGCGGGACGCCAGGAAGTATATGGGCGCCGCCGAACCCCGGCCGCTCCCGGCCTCGGCGGGCGCCCTCTCGCTCCCGGCGGCGGCCCCGGTGCCGCCGGCGGCAGGCCGCCGCCGCCGCTCGCCGATCCGGGCCGGTGGCGACCGCACCGGCGTTCGCTCGGCCACCGGTACAATGGGCCCACGTGATCTCGCGCTACACGCCGCGTCGAATCGCCGCGATCTTCGCTGACGATGAACGGCTGCGGCGGTGGCTCGAGGTCGAGCTGCTCGCCTGCGAGGGCTGGGCGGAGCTCGGGCGCATCCCCGCCGCCGACGCACGGCGCCTCCGCGAGCGAGCCCGGGTCGACGCCGGGCGGGTTGCCGAGCTCGAGGCCGAGCAGGGACACGACGTCGCCGCCTTTGTCAGCGCCGTCCAGGAGACACTTGGCGATGAGGGTCGCTGGGTGCACTTCGGCCTGACCTCGTCGGACCTGGTCGACACCACCCTCGCCTGGCAGCTGCGCGACGCCGCCGCCGTCATCGACGAGGACGCCGCGGCGCTGCAGGCAGCGCTTGCCGAGCGCGCGGTGGAGCATCGCGGCACCGCGATGCCGGGGCGGACCCACGGCGTCCACGCCGAGCCGATCACGCTCGGGGTGAAGCTGGCCAATCATTACGACGAGGTGCGGCGCTCCCGGGCGCGCCTTGCCGGCGCCGCCGCCGAGGTGGCGGTGGGGCAGATCAGCGGGGCGGTCGGCACCCACGCCGGCGTGCCGCCGCAGGTCGAGGAGCATGTCTGCCGGGCGCTCGGTCTCGCGGTGGCGCCGGCGGCGACGCAGGTGGTGGCGCGCGATCGCCACGCCGCCCTGGTCAGCGCCGCGGCCATTCTTGGCGGCGTGCTGGAGCGGCTGGCGACGGCCATCCGGCTGCTGCAGCAGACCGAGGTCGGTGAGGCCGAGGAACCGTTCGCGGAGCGGCAGAAGGGCTCGTCGGCGATGCCGCACAAGCGCAACCCGGTGCTCTGCGAGCGCATCTGCGGCATGGCGCGGGTGCTGCGCGGCCACGCCGCCACCGCTCTCGAGGACGTCGCTCTCTGGCACGAGCGCGACATCTCGCACTCCTCTGCGGAGCGCATCGTGCTCCCCGATTGCTGCGCGCTGGTCTCCTACATGCTGCAGCTGGCCACCCGGGTCGTCCACGGCCTGGGCCTCGACCCGGCACGGATGAGCGCCAACCTCGAATGGGGCGGCGGACTGGTGTACTCCCAGCGCGTGCTGTCCGCGTTGGTGGCCGAGGGGGGCTGGCCGCGCGAGCGTGCCTACCGTGCGGTGCAGGCACTCGCGCTCGCCGCCCGGGAAGGACGGGGCGGCTTCCGCGAGCTGGTGCTGCAATCGGCGGAGATGCGCGACGCCCTGGGCGAGCAGGGACTGGCGCGAGCCTTCGACCTCGATGAGTACCTCGCCCACATCGACGACACCTTCCGCCGGCTGGGGCTGCCGCTGGACTCGGCTCCGCCGGTGCCGGCCGCGAAGCGCCCCGCCCTGGCGGTCGAGGCGGGAATCGGAGGCGGCGCCGGGCGCTGAACATGGAGGACGGTCGATGACGGCTCCCGGCACGACCCTGACCAGTGTGGAGGTGCAGGGGCTGGCGGTCTTCCGCCGCGGCAAGGTGCGGGACACCTTCGAGCTCGGTGACCGAACCCTGCTGATGGTGGCCACCGACCGCATCAGCGCCTTCGACGTGGTGCTGCCGACGCCGATCCCCGACAAGGGCGCGGTGCTCACCCAGATGTCGCGGTGGTGGTTTGCGCGCACCGCGGATGTGGTTCCCAACCACCTGCGTGACGACGACCCCACCAGCCTGCCGGCGGCCGTCGACTGGAACGCGCTGCGTCTTCGCTCGATGCGGGTGGCCCGAGGCGAGCGCGTCGACATCGAGTGCGTCGTGCGCGGCCATCTCAGCGGCTCCGGCTGGCGCGAGTACCGCGAGCAGGGAACCCTGGCCGGAGAGCCGCTGCCCGCCGGGTTGGCTGAGAGTGCGCGTCTTGCCGAACCGCGCTTCACCCCGGCGATCAAGAGCGACGACGGCCACGACGAGAACATCTCCCGCGCCCAGCTGGCCGGCATCGTCGGCACCGACCTGGCCCGCCGGCTCGAGGATGCCTCGCTGCGACTCTTCGCCGTGGCCACTCCCGCTGCCGAGGCCGCCGGGCTGATCCTCGCCGACACCAAGTTCGAGTTCGGATGGATCGACGGCCGGCTCTGCGTGATCGACGAGATGCTGACGCCAGATTCGTCGCGGTACTGGGAGGCGTCGCAGTACCGCGAAGGCACGTCACAGCCGTCGTTCGACAAGCAGTTCGTGCGCGATTATCTCGAGACCCTGACCTGGGACAAGCGGCCACCGGGTCCCGAGCTTCCCGACGAGGTCGTCTCGCGCACTCGAGAGAAGTACCTCGAGGCGATGCGCCGTCTCTGCGGGATCACCCTGTGAGCATGGGAGGGCGTCGATGAGGTTTTCCTCCGAGGTCGTGGTCACCCTGCGACCCTCGATCAACGATCCCCAGGGGCTGGTGGTGCACGACGGCCTGCGTCAGCTCGGGTTCACCGGCGTCCGCTCGGCCCGGGTGGGCAAGTACATCGAGCTGGAGGTCGAGGCGGCCGACGAGGCCAGCGCCCAGGCGGTGGTGACCCAGATGTGCGAGAAGCTGCTGCGCAACCCGGTGATCGAGGACTACCGCATCACCGTGCGGCCCCTGGGGGGCGCCCCCAGCTCGGGTTCCCCGACCTGATGCGGTTCGGCATCGCCGTGTTCCCCGGGACCTGGTCCGACCGCGACTGCGCCCACGCGGTGGGGCTGGACGGCCACCAGGCGGTGATGCTCTGGCACAAGGATCGCGAGTTGCACGGCGTCGACTGCGTCATCCTCCCCGGCGGCTTCTCCTACGGGGACTATCTGCGCTGCGGCGCGGTGGCGCGGTTCGCGCCCCTGATGGAGTCGGTGGCCGACTTCGCCCGGCGCGGCGGGCTGGTCTGGGGGATTTGCAACGGTTTCCAGATCCTCTGCGAGGCACACCTACTGCCGGGAGCCCTGCTCCGCAACGCGTCGCTGCAGTTCCGCTGCGCGCCGGCGTGGCTGCGGGTCGATACCACCGAGAGTCCCTTCACCGCGAGCTGCCGCGTCGGCGACGTGCTGCAGATCCCCGTGTCCCACGGCGAGGGCCGCTACGTCGCCGACCAGGCGACGCTCGATCAGCTGGAGCGCGAGGAGCGGGTGCTGTTCCGCTACACCCGGCCCGATGGCGGCCCGGTGGGTGCCGCCTCGCCCAACGGGTCGCTCCGCGACATCGCCGGCATCGTCAACCACGACGGCAACGTGCTGGGGATGATGCCCCACCCCGAGCGCGCCTGCGAGCCGCTGCTGGGAAGCGCCGACGGGATGCGGCTGTTCCGCTCGGTGGCGCGCAGCATGGAGCGCGAGGGCACCGCTGCGGGAGTCGGCTGAGTGGCCGCAGCGTGGCGGTGAGCGGCGCGGCTGCCCCGGCGCAGCTGCCGGATGCCGGGGTGCTCGCCGAGGTGGCGCTGAGCGCCGACGAGTATCGGCTCGCGGTGCGACGCCTGGAACGCGCGCCCAGCGAGGTCGAGCTGGGGGTGATCGGCGCCCTGTGGAGCGAGCACTGCGGCTACAAGACCAGCAAGCCGCTGCTCGGGAGGCTGCCGACGCGCGGCCCCGGCGTGCTGCAGGGACCGGGGGAGAACGCGGGCGCCGTCGACATCGGCGAGGGGCTGGCGGTGGTGTTCAAGATCGAGTCGCACAATCATCCCAGTGCGATCGAGCCCTACCAGGGAGCCGCCACCGGGGTGGGCGGCATCCTCCGCGACGTCTTCACCATGGGGGCGCGGCCCGTGGCGCTGCTCGACTCGTTGCGGTTCGGTCCCCACGACGAGCCGCGCCAGCGCTGGCTGTGCGACGGAGTCGTGGCCGGCATCGGCGGCTACGGCAACTGCATCGGGGTGCCCACCGTCGGTGGCGAGATCTACTTCGACGACTCCTACCGGCACAACTGCCTGGTCAACGCGATGTGTGTGGGCGTGATCGAGCACTCGCGCCTCACCCGCGCGTCTGCGGCTGGGCCCGGCAATCCGGTGCTGCTGGTGGGCGCCGACACCGGCCGCGACGGCATCCACGGTGCCACCTTCGCCAGCGTCGAGCTGGATGAGTCCTCGGAGGAGCGCCGTCCGGCGGTGCAGGTGGGTAATCCCTTCCTGGAGAAGTGCCTGATGGAGGCTTGCCTCGAGCTCGCCGGGGATCCCCGGGTGGTCGCGGTCCAGGACCTCGGGGCCGCCGGCCTGGCGAGCAGCACCGCCGAGCTCGCCCACCGCGGCGGCTGTGGCATCGAGGTCGACGTCGCCCAGGTCTCGCGCCGGGAGCGCGGCATGACCGCCTACGAGGTGATGCTCAGCGAGTCGCAGGAGCGGATGCTGCTGGTGGTGCAGGCGGGTGCGGAGGACGCCGTGCGCGCCGTCTTCGACCGGTGGGACCTGCACTCCGACATCGTCGGTCGCATCACCGACACCGCCCGACTGGTGGTGCGCGACGGCGACGCGGTGGTGTGCGACCTGCCGTTGGAGATGCTGATCGACGAGGTGCCGCTGCGCCATCCGGCTTCCCGACCGCCGGCGGCGACGCCGGCGCTGCTGGCCCATGACCCGCTGGCCGAGAGGCCTCCGTGGCCGGCGGGTGAGGCGCTGCTGCGTCTGCTCGGCAGCCCCAACATCGGCAGCCGGCGCCCGATCTTCCGCCGCTACGACCACCAGGTGGGCGATGACACGGTGATCGCTCCCGGTGCGGATGCGGCCCTGCTGCGGATCAAGGAGACCTCCCTCGCGCTCGCGCTCACCACCGATGGCAACGCGCGGTACGGAGTCCTCGATCCGCGACGCGGCGCCGCCATCGCCGTCGCCGAGGCGGCGCGCAACCTCAGCGCCCTCGGCGCGGAACCGGTCGCGGTGACCAATTGCCTCAATTTCGGCAACCCCGAGAAACCCGAGGTCTTTTGGCAGCTGCAGCAGGCGGTGGAGGGGATGAGCGAGGCCTGCGAAGCGCTTGGCACCCCGGTTGTCAGCGGCAACGTCAGCCTTTACAACGACACCACCGGTGTCAGCATCGATCCCACTCCGGTGATAGGAATGGTGGGCCGGCTCGAGGATGCCCGCCGCCACGTGCGGGCCGCCCTTGCCGCTCCCGGTGACAGCGTGGCACTGGTCGGTCCGATCGCTGCCGAACTCGGTGGCAGCGAGTACCAGCGTCTTGCCCATGCGGTCAACGCCGGCCCTCGGCCCGAGCTCGACCTCGGGCTCGAGGCGCGCGTGCAGGCGCTGGTGCGCGCCGCCGTCGCTGCCGGGCTCCTGCATTCCGCCCACGACTGTGCCGAGGGTGGGCTGGCGGTGGCGCTGGCTGAGTCGGCGATCCTCGGCGGGCTGGGCTGCCGGCTCGAGCTCGCCGAGGCCGAGGCGAGCGGGCCTCCCTCGCAGGGCGCCGGTATACTGTTCGGTGAGAGCCAGTCACGGTTCGTGATCAGCTACTCCGGGGAGAGCGCATTGCAGCTCGCTCAGCTGGCGCAAGAGCACCGCGTTCCCTTCCGAGTCCTCGGCACGGTGGGTGGTGACCGTATCGTCATCGGGCAGATCGTCGACGTCTCGCTGGCCGACGCCCGCACCGCCTACGACGATGCCCTGACGGGGCCCGCCACCGCCACGGTCGGTCATGGCTGACGGCGAGCAGATCGTCATCGACCTTGGCGACGAGCCGCTCGACCGCCTCCATGAGGAGTGTGGCATCTTCGGGGTCTACGCCCCCGATGAGGACGTCGCCAATCTCACCTATTTCGGCCTTTATGCCCTGCAGCATCGCGGTCAGGAGTCGGCCGGCATCGCGGTCGGCGACGGGCGCGGGGTGCGAGTCCACAAGGACATGGGGCTCGTCGCCCAGGTCTTCGACCAGGAGACGCTGAGCAATCTGCGCGGCCGCATCGCGGTCGGCCATACCCGCTACAGCACCACCGGCAGCGCTCGCCTGCCGAATGCCCAGCCGATGCTCTTCGAGCACGGCCAGCTCGGCCCCGTCGCCTTGGGACACAACGGCAACCTGGTCAACACCGGCGAGCTGCGCGCCGATCTGAGCGAGCGGGGGGTCGAGTTCGAGACCACCACCGACAGCGAGGTGATCGGGGCCCTGCTGGCGCGGACGCCGGGGGACACGCTCGAGATCGTGCTGCGCCGGGCCCTGCCCCGGCTCGAGGGGGCCTACTGCCTGCTCTTCGGCACCCGCGATTCGCTGGTGGCGGCACGCGATCCGCTCGGGATCCGTCCGCTCTGCATCGGCCGGCTGGGTCCGGTGGACGCTCCCGGTGGCGATGGCTACATCGTCGCCAGTGAGACCTGTGCCCTCGACGTGGTCGGCGCCACCTTCGTGCGCGAGGTCGAGCCGGGCGAGATCGTCAGCGTCGCCGCCGACGGCATCGGCAGCGCTCGCATCCCCCGCCTGGTGCCGCGTCGGGCGATGTGCTCGTTCGAGTTCATCTACTTCGCCCGTCCCGACAGCGTGATGATGGGTCGGGCGCTGTACGAGGCGCGGGTCAACATGGGCCGCGAGCTGGCGCGTGAGGCACCGGTGGAGGGCGACATCGTCATCGCCCTCCCCGACTCGGGCACGCCGCATGCGGTCGGCTTCGCCGAAGCCTCCGGCATCCCCTTTGCCGAGGGGATGATCAAGTCGCGCTACATCACCCGCACCTTCATCGAGCCCAGCCAGCGACTGCGCGAAGCCGGCATCCGGCTGAAGTTCAATCCCATGCGCCATGTCCTCCAGGGCAAGCGGGTGGTGGTGGTCGACGACTCGATCGTGCGCGGCACCACCAGCCGGCGCATCGTCGACGAGCTGCGCCGCGCCGGCGCCGCCGAGGTGCACATGCGCGTCGCCTCGCCGCCGATCGTCTGGCCCTGCTTCATGGGCATCGACATCGCCTCGCGGCGCGAGCTCATCGCCGCCAACCACACCGAGACCGAGATCGCCGCCCTCATCGACGCCGACTCGCTGCGCTACCTCAGCATCGAGGGGCTGAAGCGAGCGGTGAAGCAGCAGAGCGGCGAGGGTTTCTGCTTCGCCTGCTTCGACGGCGACTATCCGCTCCAGGTGCCGCTGCAGCTGGAGATGGACAAGTTGGCCTTGGAGAGTTAGGGCCCAGGCCAAGGCAGGCTCGGCGAATCTTGCGTAGGGCAGACGCGCCGGCTTCACGCTGCTTGACGCGATTCCCGCCGGCGCACCGTTCGCCGGGTTCCTCGGCGAGGCCATCTGACATGACCGGCGCCGCGTTTTGGGCGCAAGCTTGACAGCGTGGCCGTACCGGACATTCATTACGACGTCTACGGCCAGGGCAGGCCTGCCATCTTTGTCCACGGGTCGTTTGGATGGGGCGTGGACACATTCCCTGAGCAGCGGACACTCGCTGATCTCGTGCGCGTGGTGCTGATCGATCGCCGCGGTTTCGGACAGAGCCGAGACATCCAGTCCGACGGATGGCCTGGCGACCTGCGGGACCTGCTCGATGTGGTGACGCGATTGGGTCCCGCGCACCTCGTCGGGCACTCGTACGGCGCCATAGTCACGCTGCTGGCTGCCGCGGCTCGACCCCATCTCGTGTTATCGCTGGTGACGGTCGAGCCGCCGATGTTCACTCTGGCGACCGACGACAGCGATGCCCAAAGGATCGTCGAGGATGCTGCTCATGTCTACGCGCACGCCTCCGGAATGCAGGTAGACGAGTTCGTCGCCGCGTTTGGCGCCGCGGTCTTGGGTCGGAAGCCGCAGGCGACCAGGAAACGGACGGCTACGTGGACTGACATGGACTGGGCCGCGGCCGACGCCACGCGACGGGCGCGATGGCCCGGCGACGCGTCCGTGAACTGGAGTCAGCTTCGAGACACCACGTTTCCCAAGCTCAGCGTCGGGGGTGGTTGGCCAGCTGAGAGTGGCTATCCCCATCGCGTTGGGCGCGCGTTCAGAGCCGTGGTTGAGAGCGTCGCCGCGCGAACGGGTGGAGAGGTGGTCGTCTTCGATCGCTCTACCCATAACCCCCAGGTGGAGCAGTCGACGGAATTCAACGAGATGCTCAGGCGCCTCTACTCGACGTAGCCACCGCCCTCCGTATCGAGGCACGAGCGGACTTCAGCGCCGGACTGAGGCCGCTACGCTCCGACTACCCGAGATCAGATCGCCGACCGGCACAGCGCTCACGCGCCGAGGATGGGCAAGCTGGCGCTGGGGCGCAGCACCGATGCTGCAAGGCTCCGGGGCACCGGCTGGGACCCGTTCGGAAGCGCCTCACCCGCCTTGCGTCGCCTCCGCCGGCTGTGTATCGTGCACGCCCTCACTGATTCCCACAGGGGGGCCCCACCATGTACGGCACTCTGGCGCGCGCACGGGTGAAGCCCGGCAAGGCGGACGAGCTGGCTCGTGTCTTTGAGCAGAACGTCGAGCTTCCGGAAGGATCAATCTCGGTATCCGTCCTGCGCACCGATTCTGATCCCGACCAGGTGTTCATCACCGGTGTCTTCGCGAGTCGCGAAGCGTATCAGCGCAACGCCGCCAGTCCCGAGCAGGATGCCCGCTTCCGGCGCATGCGTGAGCTGCTGGTGGCCGACCCTGAGTGGCACGACGGCGAGGTGATCTTTGCTCGCCACCGGGCTGAGGCCGAATCCCGAGCCTGACCTATTGCCCCCAGGCGGAGCTGCGCCAGGTCCAGACCTGGTTCCAGTCCTGGGAGCCGAGCCGTCCCGCGAGGGCGATCAGGTTCTTGCCACCCGGGTCGGAGACCAGGCCTCCGACCACCTCCGGCGCGGTCGGTGTGCTGAGCTGCTGCCAGGCGCCGGCGGCGTAGCTCCAGGTGGTGCTCTGCGGGTGCGCGGCCGAGGCTGACTGGACCAGCAGCAGCGTTCGCGTCTGCGGGTCGAACGCGAGACGGATCGGGACCGACGGTTCGAGCAGCAGCCCCGCGGGAGGCTGGCGCGTCCAGCTCGCGCCGTTCCAGATCCAGGTGGCGTTGCTGCCGGCATCGACCAGGACGATGCGTCCCAGAGCCTGGTCGTAGGCCATCGCCGGTCCGCGCCCGACGGCTGGACCGGAAGCAGGTGCGCTGCGACTCCAGGCACCGTTGCCGTACGTCCAGGTCTGCACCGGCTCAGCAGGTCGGGGCTGGGTGACCAGCACCAACGCTCCGTGCGCGTCGTCGTCGACCAGACCCACCGGCTGCCCCGAGCTCGGTTGGCCGCCGGTCGCCACCCGGATCCAGGTTGACCCGTCCCACACCCAGGTGTCGTCCAGGGCACGGCCCGCGGCCGACGTCCCGCCGAACAGGACCAGGTGGCGGGTGGCCGGGTTGTAGGTGATCGCCGCGCCGCTGCGGGCGGGCGGGGAGGCAGCCGGATGCGCCTGCTTCCAGGCTCCGCCGGCGAAGGTCCAGGTGTCGCCGAGCACGGTGCCCGCCGGGTCGCTGCCGCCGTATAGGACCACCTGTCCATCGGCCGCATCGAAGCCGACAGAGGGGGCCGTTCGCGGCGGCGGTGCGACCGCCAGCACCGACGCCGCGGGTGCCCGCGGCGGGGCGCTCGCGGACGGCGGCGCCGGTGCCGTTGTCGGCGCCGGCGCGATATTGACGGCGTGGCGCTGTCCCGGTGCCGGGGTCGGAGCGCCGCTCCGGCGCAGCAGCGTGGCGGCGGTGACCGCTCCGAGCACGGCGACGATGATGGTGGCGATCAGCGGCACCCGCCAGTCGCGCGGGAACGACCGTCGCACCGTCCCCGGAGCTGGTGGTGCCGACGTCGGGACTCCCGCCGGTGCGGCATCGCCCGGGTCGCGCACGGCGAAGGTCGAACGGCCGAGCGAAGCCTGCTGAACGACGACGCGGTCCGCGGCGGCGAGCGCGCTGCGGTCATCGCCGCGGGCCAGGGCCTCGATCACGTCGCCGACCGAGTGACGTGGTACCTGGAGAAGGGCGAGGGTGCGGTGGCTCTCGCGGTTGCCTTCGATCAGGATGCGCAGCGCCGGATCGTGCGGGGTGAGCACCAGCGTCGTCGTCGCCGCAACCCGCTCCGGCGACGGTGGCGCACCCGCAGTGAGCGAGCGGTCGACCGCCCTGCCGGTCACCTCGATGGCGGCGACCACCTCGTCGAGCGGACCGCTCAGCTGCGCCACCCAGCGGGTGTCCGCCCTGGCGCTGAGCGCGATGAAGTCCCCGACCAGCTCGGTCAGCGTCCGCGACGACGGGGTGGCAGCGCGCGAATCGCCGTCGTCATCGGTGGTGGTGGCACCGTCCTGCTGTTCCTCGAGCAGGCAGTACGACATTCCCGCCGCGGCGAACTGGTGCAGCCACGGGTCGCTCTGTTCGGGCTCGACGATGATGTTCATCACATGCGGTGGGCTGACGCCGACCCGGGCGCTGCGCGAGGCAGGCGAACCTGGCAGGTCGCGTCGCACCCAAGGGTACGGTGCAAACCCCGTCCGAGCATCACCGCCGCGAGGTTCTCGCGCTGCTCGGAGGGTTGCGATCTTTTCCTGATGAGAGCGTGGGCATGATTGCCGCGTCCATCGGTGTGATGACATGGGGGTCGGGCGGCGGTGGTGCGAGGTGACCGCCGGGCAGCCGCCGGCCGTCGCCGCGGTCCCAAGAGCCCTCGCCGCGGGCCTCGCGAGGCCCCCCGGGATCACCCGCCGGCGCCCGGCGGCGAGTTCGAGCCCCGGTACACTTAGGCCGTCTTGGAGCTCCCCCGGCGATCCCGCCGCCGGTCCTCCCGCCACCCCAACCGAGGCTCCACGTGGGCGACCTCCGCTACGCCGACGCCGGCGTCGACATCGACGAGGGCAACCGCGCCGTCGCCCTGATCAAGCGCACCGTCGCCTCCACCCACACCGCGCCGGTGCTGGGCAACATCGGCGCCTTCAGCGGGCTGTTCGCCTTCCCCCCGGGACGTTTCCGCGACCCGGTGCTGGTGGCCAGCGCCGACGGGGTGGGCACCAAGATCAAGATCGCCATCGCCGCCGGACGCCACCGCGGGGTGGGCGTCGACCTGGTCAACCACTGCATCAACGACATCCTCTGCAGCGGGGCCGAGCCACTCTTCTTCCTCGACTACTTCGCCACCGGTAAGCTCAATCCCGAGCAGCTCGCGGAGATCGTCGACGGCATCGCACAGGCCTGCCGCGAGGCATCGTGCGCGTTGATCGGCGGCGAGACCGCCGAGATGCCCGGGCTGTACGGGCTCGGCGACTACGACCTCGCCGGGTTCATCGTCGGCGCCGTCGAGCGCGATGCCATCATCGACGGCAGCGGGGTGCAGGCCGGCGACGCGGTCCTCGGCATGCCCAGCTCGGGACTGCACACCAACGGGTATTCGCTGGTGCGACACATCGTCCACGAGCGTGAGCTCGATTACGAGGCGGTGCTCCCCGGCACCGACAGGCCGCTGGCCGATCTGCTGCTCGAGCCGCACCGGTCGTATCTCGCCGCGGTCAACGAGCTGCGGGTGACGGTCGGCGTGCGCGCCCTGGCCCACATCACCGGCGGCGGGCTGAAGGAGAACGTGCCCCGGGTGCTGCCCCAGGGTCTCGGCGTCGAGCTGCAGCGGGACGCCTGGCGCGTTCCCCCGCTGTTCGAGGCGATCGAGCGCGCCGGGGGCGTCCACCCTGACGAGATGTGGCGGACCTTCAACATGGGGATCGGCATGGTGGCGGTGGTGCCCGCCGCCACCGCCGGCTCCGTCGGCGCGGCCGCCGGTCTGCCGGTGCTGCGCATCGGCGAGGTGGTGGAGCAGTCTGGGCCGGAGCGGGTGGTGCTGCGCTGATGCGCTGTACGACTCCACGCCGCCGCGGGCGCTGCCCGCGGTAGCGCCGATCGCCGACGTGGAGCGCACGCGCGTCGCGGTCCTGGTCTCGGGGGCGGGAACCAATCTGCGCGCGCTGCTCGACGCCTGCGCCCGGCCAGAGTACCCGGCGCAGATCGTGCTGGTGATGAGCAATCGCCCCAGCGCGCCGGCGCTCGAGCTGGCCCGCGCCGCCCGGGTCGATGCGGTGGCGATGCCGGTCTCGCAGTTCGGCGGCGACGGCAGCGCGCGCGACCGCGCGCTCCGTGACCTGCTGCGCGCCGCCGCCGTCGAGCTGGTGGTCTGCGCCGGCTACGACCGGATGCTGGGCGAGGTCGTCCTGGAGGCGTTCCCGGACGCGATCATCAACATCCATCCTTCGCTGCTGCCCGCGTTCGGCGGGGGCATGCGCGCCGTGGAGGAGGCGCTCGAGTACGGCGTCAAGGTGAGCGGATGCACCGTGCAGCTGCTGGAAGCGGGCGAGCCCGACGGGGGGCCGATCATCCTTCAGGGCACGGTTGCCGTTCTCGAGAACGATGACGTCGACAGCCTGCGTCAGCGCATCCACGAGCAGGAGTGGCGGCTGGTGCCGGAGGCGGTGGCGCTGTGGTGCCGCGGTCGGCTGCGCCGGGAGGGCCGGCGGGTGCGCCTGCTGCCGGCTGGTCAGCCCGAGGGCGGGGCTGCGGCGCCGGCGCTGAGCGCGGTCACGCGACGAGAGGAGAAGAGGCGATGACGCTGCGGGCGCTGCTGGGGCCACACGACAAGACCGGGCTGGTCGACTTCGCGCAGGGACTGCGCGAGGCCGGCGTGGAGCTGATCGCCACCGACGGCAGCCGGCGAGCTCTGGCCGCGGCAGGCATCGAGGCGCGCCCGGTTGCCGACGTCACCGGCTTCCCGGAGATGCTGGACGGCCGGGTGAAGACGCTGCATCCGGCGGTGCACGCGGGCATCCTCGCCCGCCGGGACCTTCCCGATCACATGGCGCAGCTGCAGCAGCACGGCTTTGCCCCCATCGACATCGTCGCCGTCTCCCTCTATCCCTTCCGCGAGGCGGTGGCGCGCGGCGCCTCGCATGAGGAGACGACGGAGAACATCGACATCGGTGGCCCCACCATGATCCGCGCCGCCGCCAAGAACGCTGACGCCGTCGCCGTTGTCGTCTCGGCTCGACAGTACGGCGTGGTACTCGCCGACCTCCGCAGCCAGGGGGCCGTCAGCGAGGCGACCCGCCGCCGGCTCGCCGCCGAGGCCTTCGCCCATGTCGCCGCCTACGACACCGCCGTCGCCGCCTACCTGGCGGGTGAGCTGGGAGCCGAGGAGGCGATGCCGGAGAGTTACACGGTGGGCGGCCCACGGTTGCAGGAGCTGCGCTACGGCGAGAACCCCCATCAACGCGGGGCGCTGTACGCGATCCCAGGTCCGCCCGGCGGTCTGGCTCACGCGCGCCAGCTGCAGGGACCGGCGCTGTCCTTCACCAACTGGCTCGACGTCGACGCCGCCCGCCGTCTGGTCAGCGATTTCGACGATCCCGCGGCGACAGTGATCAAGCACACCAATCCCTGTGGCTTTGCCGTCGGTGCCGACGCTGTCGACGCCTATCGGCGTGCCTACGAGTGCGACCCACGGGCTGCCTACGGCGGCGTCGTCGCGGTCAACCGCGTCCTCGACCTGGTCGCGGCCGAGGAGGTGGCGAAGACCTTCCTCGAGGCGGTGGTCGCGCCCGCCATCGAGCCCGACGCGGCCCAGCGGTTGGCGCGCAAGGAGCGGCTGCGCGTGCTGGTGGTCGAGCGCCCGTCGTGTGCGGGTCAGATGGACGTGCGCAGCATCGACGGCGGCCTGCTGGTGCAGACCCTCGACCGCGTTTCCCTCGACCGCAGCGCCATGCGCGTGGTGACCCGCCGCCAGCCAAGCGAGCGGGAGTGGGAGCAGCTGCTGATCGCCTGGCGGGTGTGCCGCCACGTGAAGTCCAACGCGGTGGTCTTCGTCAAGGATGGGATGGCGGTGGGAGTCGGCGCCGGCCAGATGTCGCGGGTCGAGGCGGCCGAGGTCGCGGCCCGGCGCGCCGGCGAGCGTGCTCGGGGATCGGTGGCCGCCTCAGACGCGTTCTTCCCCTTCCCCGACGGTCTCGAGGTCTGCGCCCAGGCGGGAGCGGTCGCGATGATCCAGCCCGGCGGCAGCAATCGCGACGAGGAGGTGATCGCGGCCGCCGACGGGCTGGGAATGACGATGGTGATGACCGGGGAACGTCATTTCCGCCACTGAGCCGGCGGCGACGGGCCATGCCTTCGACGCCGACACCCAGGTCACTCCGGTGGGGGACGGCCGCTGGCACGGCGAGGTGTCGCCGCGCTGGAGCATCGGTCAGTATCCGAACGGCGGCTACATCCTCGCCATCGGTCTGGCGGCGGTGCGCGCCACCCTTCCCCATCCCGACCCCGTCGCGGTGTCGGCGCACTTTCTCAGCCCGACCGAGCACGGTCTGGTCGACGTCGAGGTCGAGCCGGTGCGTGCCGGACGGGCTCACTCCACCGCGGCGGCGCGGCTGCTCCAGGGCGGCACCGAGCGAGCCCGCCTGCTGGCGACCTACGGCGATCTCGCCGCCGCGCGGGGACCCACGGTGGTGATCGCCTCGCCGCCATTGCTGCCTCCTCCGGAGGAGTGCACCGGTCAGGAGGCCACCGGCCCGCTCCCCAGCGGCCTCGACCCAGCGATCCGGCGGCGCTTCGACCTGCGGCTCGACCCCGCCACCAGCGGCTGGTTCGCGGGAGCGCCCTCCGGCAGGGGTGAGCTGCGCGGCTGGCTGCGCTTCGCCGACGGCCGCGAGCCGGACACCGCCGCCCTCCCGCTGCTCGTCGACGCCCTGCCGCCGGCCGTCTTCGACCTGGCCACCGGCGGCTGGGTGCCGACCATCGAGATCAGCGTGTACGTGCGTGGCCGGCCGGCGCCGGGCTGGCTCGCCTGCCGGACGGCCACCCGCTTTCTCATGGACGGCTACCTCGAGGAGGACGCCGAGCTCTGGGACAGCCGGGGCCGGATGGTCGCCCAGTCACGCCAGCTGGCCCGCCTGAACCGTGGCCCCTAGGATCGATCGCCGCATCTAACCGTCCAGGGTTGGTACCGTTTCTTCTCCGGGCGCCGGTATCACCAACCGGTCGGCACTGCAGGGGAGGTGCCGCCGAGTCCCCCGCCATCGGTCGCCGAGCCCTCTGCCAGCCCGTGGTACCGCCTGCGCGTGTCGGTCAGCACTCCTCCCCCATTCCACCGTCGTCCGCGCCGGGCCCGTGCCCGCCTCGACCCGGCGCTGCGGGCGCGGCTGCTCGGCCGCCGCGTTCAACGACGGTCCCCGGGCCACCTGGCGCTGATCATCGTCGGCTGCCTGATCGCCGCGATGGTGGCGGTCTGGGGTGGGTCCCAGGCGGCCCTGGCCCTCCTCGACAGCACCGTCGGGCGGCTCCCCCAGGCGCAGACCTTCGGAGCCGACACCCTGGTGTACGACCGCCACGGGGTGCTCCTCGCCGACATGCACCCGCCCTACGACACCCGGCAGCCGGTGCCCCTCTCCCAGGTGTCCCCCCTGGTGCAGCAGGCGACCGTCGCGGTCGAGGACCGTGAGTTCTGGCACGAGGGTGCCGCCGATCCGTTGCGTCTCGCCTCGGCCGCGTGGCAGGACCTGCTGCACGGCGCCAGTCAGGGCGCCAGCACCATCACCATGCAGCTCGCCAAGGTCCTCTATCTGCAGAACAGCTACAGCCGCACCATCGGTTTCAAGGTGCGCCAGCTGTTCATGGCCAGGCATCTCGAGACGCAGATGAGCAAGACGCAGATCCTCGAGACCTACCTCAACGACATCCCCTATGGTCACGGCGCCACCGGCATCGAGGCAGCGGCGCGGGTGTACTTCGAGACCGACGCCAGCAGGCTCGACCTGGCCCAGTCGGCGATGCTCGCCGGCCTGCCCAACGCTCCCACCGGGCTTGACCCGCTGCGCCACCCCGACGCCGCCAAGGCTCGCCAGCTCGAGGTGCTCCAGGCAATGGTCGACGTGGGCATGATCAACCGCGCCCAGGCGGCGACCGCCGCCGCCGAGCCGCTGCACCGCGGCAGCGGTCGGGCCGACGACGTCAATCGGGCCCCGGCCTTCGTCAATGCGGTCGCGTCAGAGGTGCACAACAAGCTCCACCTGGATCCCTACCGCGCCGGGCTGCGGGTGGTGAGCACCCTCGACCTCGGAGTGCAGGGCAAGGCGGAGCAGACCGTGGCCTCCCAGGTTGCTGCCATCTCCAGCCACAACGTGACGGACGGGGCGCTGGTGAGCATCGACCCCCCCAGCGGCGAGGTGATCGCCTACGTGGCCAGCGCCGGGCCCAACGTGCCGGGAGCGCAGATCGACCTGGCCGCGCATCCACGCCAGCCGGGGTCGACCTTCAAGCTGTTCACCTACGCCACCGCCCTCGCCGAGAAGAAAGTCACCATGGCCAGCCCGGTCGAGGACTCGCCGTTGACCCTGCCCACCGGCGGTGGCCCCAACGGGATGCAGCCCTACCAGGTGCGCAACTACGACATGAAGTACCACGGAACGGTGCCGGTGGCCGAGGCGCTGGGCAACTCGCTGAACATCCCGGCGGTCAAGGTCGAGCTCGCGGCGGGGACCGCCAACGTGGTGCACACCGCTCGCGACATGGGCATCACCACCCTCGACAAGGCCGACGGCAGCTACGGTCCGAGCCTGACGCTCGGCTCGTACCCGGTGCCGCTGTGGGAGATGGCCCAGGCCGGCACCGTCTTCGCTGCCGCCGGGGTGTTGCACCCCGCCCACGTGATCATCTCCGCCAAGGACGCCGACGGCCATGAGCTGATGCCGGCGGCGGCGGCCGGACGGCAGGTGCTCGATCCCGGCGTCACCTACATCATCAACGCCATCCTCACCGACGACCGCAACCGGCAGATGGAGTTCGGTGCTCGATCCGCGCTGACCCTCGAACGACATCTGGTGGCGGCCAAGACCGGGACCACCACCGATTTCAAGGACAACTTCACCGTCGGCTGGACCCCCAGGCTGGTCACCGCCACCTGGGTCGGCAACGCCAACAACACCGCCATGCGCGGCACCACCGGCATCACCGGCGCCGCCCCGATGTGGCACGCCTTCATGAGCCAGGCGCTGGAGAACATCAGCGACGGCTGGCCCAGCGCGCCCGGCGACGTGTACCACGCCTCGATGGGCGACCGCGACGGCTGGTTCCTCAACGGCACCGGTCCACAGGCCGGGGACCAGGGGGTGAACACCGACAACGGCTGCCGCTTCTGGAGCTTCAACAACAGCAACTACTTCTGGTGCGGCGGCGGACCGTCGGGCCTCCCCGGCGACCCACTCGGCCAGGGTGACCAGGGTGGCCAGCCGGTGCCGCTTCCCACCGGTGTCCCACCCCCGCCGGCGCAGGGCGGGCACCACCACCGCTGAGTTCGCCGTCGCCCGCTCGGTATCATCGCCGCGCCGGCGGATCCGCAGCCGGCCTGGCATGGAGGAAGCGGCTTGGCCGTCGCTGGCGGCGACATCCTCGCTCTGCACGCCGCGCAGACCCCCGACAAGCCGGCGCTGATCACCGACGACGGTCAAACCGTCACCTATTCCCGGCTCAACCGCCGCGCCAACCGATGTGCCGCGGCGCTCCGGTCGCTGGGGGTCGGCCCCGGCGATCGCTGCCTGCACATGCAGTACAACGGCGTGGTCGGCTTCGAGCTCGCTCACGCCCTGCGCAAGCTCCGCGCGGTGGCGACGCCGATCAACTACCGGCTGCGGGGGGCCGAGATCGCCTACGTGCTCAACGACAGCGGGGCGGTGGTGATCCTCGCCGGGCCCGAGTTCGTGCCGGTGATCGACGCGGCGCGCGCCGCGGCCGAGCGAGCCGACGAGCGCAGCTGGATCGCGGTGGGACCGGCGCCGCCGGGATGGCGGCCGTACGAGGAGATACTCGCCGGCGCCAGCGATGCGGAGCCGGAGTCACCGGCGGACATCACCGGCCCGACGATGATCTACACCGCCGGCACCACCGGCGATCCCAAAGGCGCCTACCGGCCCTCGGGGGTGGACCCGACGGTGATCCTGGAATGGGTGGAGCGATTCCGGCTCAGCCCCGACGACGTGCATCTGCTCGCCGGGCCGGCGTATCACAGCGCCCCCGGGGCCTTCTCTGGTCTGCAGCAGATCATCGGCGCCACCTGCGTCATCATGCGCCACTTCGATCCCGAGACCGCGCTGCGATTGATCGAGCAGCACCGCGTCACCTCCACCTTCATGGCCCCGATCCTCGTCAAGCGCATCCTCGACCTTCCTGATGCGGTGCGGGCCCACTACGACGTCTCGTCGATGCGCGCATTGATCGTCGCCGCAGCTCCGTTTCCCGCCGATGTCAAGCGGCGTGCGGTCGACTACTTCGGTGATTGCGTGTATGAGTTCTACGGTGCCACCGAGACGGGGATCGTCACCCTGATCGGGCCGGGTGAGCTGCTGAAGCACCCCAACTCCTGCGGCCGTCCCTGCGATGGGGTCGAGGTGCGGCTGCTCGACGACGACGGCAACCAGGTTCCCCAGGGCCAGCCGGGCGAGCTCTGGTCCAGGGGCCGGGGACTCTTCGGCGAGTACCTCAACAAGCCGGAGGCGACGCAGCGCAACTTCCGCGACGGCTTCTTCACCGTCGGCGACATCGCCTACGCCGACGCCGACGGATACATTCACATCTGCGACCGGAAGATCGACATGATCATCAGCGGCGGGGTCAACATCTATCCCGCCGAGATCGAGGCGGTGCTGCACACCCATCCCGCGGTCGAGGATTGCGCGGTGATCGGCGTTCCCGACAGCGAGTGGGGGGAGTCGATCAAGGCGGTGGTGAAGCGTCGCGAGCACAGCGCCGCCGACGCCGATGAGCTGATCGCCTTCTGCGGCAGCAGGCTGGCCGGTTACAAGCGGCCTCGCTCGGTGGACTTCGTGGACGAGTTCCCCCGCGACGCGGCCGGCAAGCTGCTCAAGCGCCTCATCCGTGACCGTTACTGGGAGGCCACCGGCCGCCGCATCTGAACGGCCCGCTCGCGGTCCGGCGTCGCGGTTTGGGTGGTCGGCGCCGGCCCGGCGGAGACCCTGCGGTGGCCGCGTAGACTGAGTGGCCATGGCGGTATCGCCGGTGCGGCCGGCCCCCTCCCGTAAGCCGCGTCCCCGGTGGGCGGCGAACATCCTCACCTACAGCGCGTCCTACACGGTCGACGTCACCTATCGCTGCGCCAAACGATGCGGCTACTGCGAGTACCGCAGTGACGAGGGCGGGCTGGTCTCGTGGGAGCGGATCGACGCGCAGCTCGACGAGGCGGCTCGGCTCGGTGTGCGCGAGGTGCTGGTGATGTCGGGTGAGGAGCCCTGGTTGCTGCCCGACCTCGGTCTGCGCGGGGAGGCGGACTTCGTCGAGCGGGTCGCAGAGATCTGCCGCCGCGCTCTGCGACGGGGACTGCTGCCCCACAGCAACGTCGGTCTGCTCTCCCACCAGGGTCTGGCAGCGCTGAAGCCGTTCAACGTCAGCATGGGTCTGATGCTCGAGGCCGGCACCGACCAACTGCGTGCCCACGCCTACGGCGGCGGCAAGCGTTTCGCCGACCGGCTGCGCCACATCGAGGACGCCGGGCGGCTGCGCATCCCGTTCACCACCGGCATCCTGGTCGGCATCGGTGAGGCCTCTGAGGATCGGGAGCGCGCCCTGGGGATGATCGCCGCGGTCCATCAGCGGTTCGGTCACGTTCAGGAAGTCATCGTCCAGAACTTCGTGCCCAAGCCGGCGACGCCGATGGAGGACTGGCCGGCCGCCGACCTCGGCACCATGCTCGACGCCGTGCGGCTGGCGCGCCGGATCCTGCCCCCATCGATCACCGTGCAGGTGCCACCCAATCTGCTCGAGGGCGGCTGGACGCAGCTGGTCGAGGAGGGCGCCCGCGATCTCGGCGGGATCTCCGCCAACGGCGACAGCGTGTCCCCGGACCATGCCTGGGAGGCCGTCGACGCCTACGCCTCCACCGCCCGCAGCATCGGCTTCGTGCTCCACGAGCGGCTGCCCGTGTACCCACAGGTCGATGCCGACCTGCAGCCGGCCGCCGACGAGCTGCGCCGCTCGCTGGTCGGGGACGAGGTCACCTACGTCATCTGCCGCAACGTCAACATCAGCAACGTCTGCGTCGGCTCCTGCAGCTTCTGCGGCTTCATGCGCCGGAGCCATCACGCGGCCGGTGCCTGGCACCACGACGACGGCACCATCTTCGCCAAGATCGAGAACGCGGTCGAGCGCGGTGCCACCGAGGTCTGCATGCAGAGCGGGCTGCAGCCGGCACTCGATCTCGAGTACTTCGAGAACCTCTTCCTCCGCATCAAGGCACGCTGGCCGGACCTGCACATCCACGCGCTCAGCCCCGAGGAGATGCGCTACATCGCCGAGCTCGCCGGCCGGCCCGCGGGATACTGCATCGAACGCCTTCGCGACGCGGGACTGGGCACCATGCCGGGGACGGCGGCGGAGATCCTGGTCGAGGAGGTCCGGCGGGTGATCTGTCCCGAGAAGCTCACCACTGCGGACTGGGTCGAGGTGGTTCGGGCAGCTCACCGGGCTGGGGTACGGACCTCCAGCACGGTGATGTTCGGGCATCTCGAGTCGTGGGATCACCGCATCGAGCACCTCCGGGTGATCCGCGACCTGCAGCGCGAGACCGGCGGTTTCACTGAGTTCGTGCTCCTCCCCTTCCAGGTCGAGCGCAACGCGCTGGGACGGCACTACGGCATCACCGAGAGCCCGTCGCTCGATGAGGTGCTGCGCTACACGGCGCTCAGCCGGCTCTACTTCGGCGCCGAGCTTCCCAACATCCAGTCGTCATGGGTGAAGCTGGGTCCCGATGGCGTCGCCGAGTCGCTGCGCTGGGGAGCCAACGACTTCGGGGGCACCCTGATGGAGGAGTCGATCTCCCGCGCCAGCGGCGCCGACCACGGCCAGAACCTCGAGCCCGAGGAGATCGAGGGCTGGATCCGGGGCGCCGGCCGGGCGCCCCGCGAGCGCACCACCGTCTACGGAACGGTCCTGCGGCGGCCAAGAGACCGGGGGCCGATCCCCCGCGGGTTGCGCCCGATCCCCGTCAACGCCGTCGCGCGGCCGACCATGGCGGGTGGTTAGACGCGCTCGGCGGAGCGCACCTTGCCGCGCGTGGTCAGCAGACGGAGGATCTCGCGCCGGCGCTCGGTGGTCAGCAGTCCAGACCTGGCGTCGGACTGCCGCGCGCCGCTCATCTCATTGCGGTCGCAGTCGCGCTCCCCGTTCCAGGCGCGCCTGGTCGTCGACGCAGTAGCGCGCCGCCGGCTTGACCTCGAGACGCTCGTCACTGATGGGGCGGCCACACACCTCGCAGACGCCGTAGCGCCCGTCGTCGAGGCGGCGCAGCGCCGACTGCACCTCGTCCAGCTCCTGGCGCACCTGCTGCATCACTCCGAGGTCGCGCTCGCGCTCGAAGACCTCGCTGCCGACGTCGGCCGGATGCTGGTCGAGGCTGGAGAGCTCGGTCTGCTCCGCCTGCTCCACTCCTTCGACGAGATGGTCGGCGGCCCTGCGAACCTCCTCGAGCCGGGCCCGCTCCGCTTCCAAGCGCTGACGCGCACTCTCTCTGTCCATGCCCGCCTAGGGTACCGGCTCGGGCCCGTCCGGCCTGGGAGCGCCCAGCCAGAGAACCGCCAGCGGGGGCATCGTCATCTCGGCGGAGAACGGCTGTCCGTGCCAGGTCAGTGACTCGGCCTGGACCGCGCCCATGTTGCCGACGCCACCTCCCGCGTACTCTGCGGCATCGGTGTTCAGCACCTCGCGCCAGGTGCCGGCGAGTGGCAGGCCGACGCGAAAACGGGAGTGCACCGCCGGCGAGAAGTTGGCGACGCAGGCGATGCCGGGATGGCCGTTGGCGTCGTAGCGGATGAAGGCATAGATGTTCTGGTCAACGTTGCCGGCATCGATCCAGCGGAAGCCGTCAGGAGTGACGTCGCGTTGCCAGAGCGCCGGGTTCTCGCGATAGCGCGCTCCCAGGTCGCGGACCAGCTGTTGCAGACCGGAGTGCTCCGGGTATTGCACCAGGTGCCAGTCGAGAGCGTTGTCGGCGGACCACTCGGCGTACTGGCCGAACTCGCCGCCCATGAAGAGCAGCTGCTTGCCGGGGTGGGCCCACATCCACGCCAGCAGGCCGCGGAGATTGGCGAACTGCTGCCAGCGGTCACCGGGCATCTTGCCGATGAGCGAGGCCTTGCCGTGGACCACCTCGTCGTGCGACAGGGGCAGCACGAAGCGCTCGGAGAAGGCGTAGAGAAGACCGAAGGTCAGCTGATGATGGTGGTAGCGGCGGAAGACCGAGTCCTTCTGGAAGTACTCCAGGGTGTCGTGCATCCACCCCATGTTCCACTTGAAGGCGAAGCCCAGCCCGCCGGCCTGCACCGGCCGGCTCACACCGGGCCACGCCGTCGACTCCTCGGCGATGGTCATCACCCCGGGATAGTCGGTGCGCACCGACTCGTTGACCTCGTGCAGCACATTGATGGCCTCGAGGTTCTCGCGCCCTCCGTAAGGATTCGGCACCCACTCTCCCTGTTTGCGCGAGTAGTCGAGGTAGAGCATCGAGGCCACCGCGTCCACCCGCAGCCCATCGATGTGGAACTCCTCGATCCAGTAGCGCGCATTGGCCACCAGGAAGTTGCGCACCTCGTTGCGCCCGTAGTTGAAGACCAGCGTCCCCCAGTCGGGATGCTCGCCGCGTCGAGGGTCGACGTGCTCGTAGAGGGCGGTGCCGTCGAAGCGTGCCAGCGCCCACTCGTCACGCGGGAAGTGCGCCGGCACCCAGTCCAGGATCACCCCGATGCCGCGCTGGTGGAGATGGTCGACGAGGAAGCGAAGGTCGTCGGGGCTTCCGTAGCGCGACGTCGCTGCGTAGTACCCGGTCACCTGGTAGCCCCAGGACCCGGTGAAGGGGTGCTCGGCGAGGGGCATGAACTCGACGTGGGTGAAGCCCATCTCCAGGCAGTAGTCGGCGAGCTGCGGCGCCACCTCGCGGTATCCGAGGACGCGACCGCCCTCGCCGCGTCGCCAGGAACCGAGGTGCACCTCGTACACCGAGAGAGGGTTGCTGTCGCCGATCCAGCGCGAGCGCCCCTCCAACCAGTCGCCATCCTCCCACCGATAGTGGGAGTCGACGACGATGCTGGCGGTGGCGGGCGGCACCTCGGCCGCCTGCGCCAGGGGATCGGCCTTCAGCACCTTCCGTCCGTTGGCCTGGACCACCTGGAACTTGTAGCGGGTACCGGCGTCGATGTTGGGCAGGAACAGCTCCCACACTCCGCTGGCGCCGAGCGAGCGCATCGGGTGCACCCGGTCGTCCCAGAAGCCGGCATCGCCGACCAGCCGCACACCGCGCGCGTTCGGCGCCCACACCGCGAAGGCGACGCCGCGCACCCCCTGTTGCTCCATCACCCGTGCCCCCAGCCGCCGCCACAGCTCGCGGTGGTTGCCCTCGCCGATCAGGTAGAGATCGACGTCGCCGAGGCTGGGCAGGAACCGGTACGGGTCGTCCACCTCCCAGCTGCGGTCCCCGCTGCGCAGGCGGAATCGGTAGCCGGGCAGATCGGTGAGTGGCAGCGTCACCTCGAAGAGGCCGCGCTCGTCGACGCGGGTCATCGGGGCGGTGCCACCCTCGTAGGCGACGGTGGCCTCGTTCGCCGTCGGCTGCAGGGTGCGGATGATGGTGCTGTCGCCCTCGCGATGCGGTCCGAGAAACGCGTGGGGCTGGTGATGCTCCCCGGCCAACAGGCGGGCGGTCTCCGCGGCCTGCTCCGCGGTGGGGGCGCGGTGGGTGGTGCTCATCGGTCGCTCCTCATGGTGCGGTGCCGAGCAGGAACTGCAGCGGGATCAGCAGCCAGTCGGGGCGGTGTCCCAGCTCGTAGCCGACCTCGTAGACGGCTTTCTGGAGTTCGAAGGCGCGCAGCAGGGTGACCGCGGCGTCGCCGGGGGGAAGCAGCGGCGAGCCGTCGACGCGCGCCGTGTAGGCGTTCCAGAAGGCGGCGCGGTTGGCCTCCGCCCAGGCCTCCCCCTGTTGCAGCAGCGCCTGCCATTCTTCGCCGCCCGGCTTGGATCGCTCGGCAAGCGCGGCGGCGGCGGCGTAGTCGAACGAGCGCAGCATCCCGGCGACGTCGCGCAGCGCCGAGCTGAGCCGGCGCCGCTCGGCCAGGGGACGGTCGGGCTCGCCCTCGAAGTCGAGGACCACCCATCCCTCGTCGATGCGCATCACCTGGCCGAGGTGGTAGTCGCCGTGGATGCGGATGGCCAGGTCACCGCCCTCCAGCGAGCGCAGCGCGTCGAACCGTCCCGCCACCGCGGCGCGGCGGGCCCGCAACGGCTCCAGCGCGGCGTGGTCGCCGCCCAGCAACCGGTCGAGCTCGGCCGTCTGCTCGTCGGCCCAGGTGGTCAGCATCCTACGGTCGACCACCTCGCCGCGCATCCCCGGCGGCATCGCCTCGTCGCAGAGCGCGAGGTGCATGGCGGCGGTGACCTCACCGAGACGCGCCGCCTCGGGGGTGAACGCCGCGCCCTGCTCCTCCACCGCGCGTCTGCGCTCCGCCTCGTCGCGAGGTCCGGCCAGCTCGGCCTCGGCGTAGAGGTCGCGCAACGAGGTGAGTGCCAGCGCCCAACCCTCGGTGCCGTTGGGAAGGAAGGGCTGGATCAGGGCGAGCAGACTGGGCTCACCGGAACGGGGGAGGTACTCCAGGCTTCCCAGCGGCGCGGCGATGTTGCTGAAGCCCGCGGCCCGCAGCGCCTGGGTCATCTCCAGCTCGGGGGAGACCCCCGCCTCGACCCGCCGGAAGCACTTCATCAGCTCACGGTCGGCCAGCACCAGTGAGGTGTTGCTCTGCTCGCGCGCCAGCGGCCGGACCGCGTCCGAGCTCTCGCCGCCGGCGTCGGACCCGTAGTTGTGACCGCGAACCCTCCCCGCCGCGGTACCCACCTCGCGATCGGTGTCGACCACCGACCACAGCTTGAGCGCGGCCTCGGCGTCGACCAGGGCGTCGTAGATGCCGACTGGGGTGCCGTCGCGGATGCCCTCGGCGATGACACGCTCGCTGAGGATCACCGACTTCCACACCTGGTCGATGGGCCGGACACCGAGAGGGACGTGGTACCGGACCATGGCGGCGCCGTCGCGGGCCTCGAGCAGGGTGAAGATCACCACCGTCCCGTCGTCGACCAGCAGTCCGCTGTCGGCGATGGCGATCGCCGGCTCTCCCTGGCCGCCGTACCAGCGCTGCCGCGGCAGCCACGCTGCCAGCAGCGTCTCCGGATGGCTCATGCCGTACTCGATCAGCAGGTCCCGCGCGCTCATGCAGCCACCCTCTCGATGGCGAACCAGTAGAAGCCGTGGGGCGCCAGGGTGAGCAGATAGGGAAGTTCGCCGATGCGCGGGAAGGGCACCTTGCCGAGCAGCTCCACCGGGGTGCTGCCCTCGAAACGGCGCAGGTCGAGCTCCACCGGCTGGGCGAACCGTGAGAGGTTGTTGACGCACAGGATGACGTCCTCGTCGTGACAGCGGAGGAAGGCGAAGACCGAGGGGTTGGAGGCGTCGAGGGCCTCGAAGCTGCCCTCACCGAAGACGGGATGGCGACCGCGGACGCCGACGAAACGGCGCAGCCAGTGCAGCAGCGAGGACTCGCTGCGCTGCTGCGCCTCGACGTTGCAGGCCTGGTAGCCGTAGACGGGGTCCATCAGCGGTGGCAGGTAGAGCTGGGCGAAGTCGGCCCGGCTGAAGCCCCCGTTGCGATCGGCGGTCCACTGCATCGGGGTGCGCACCCCGTCGCGGTCGCCGAGATAGATGTTGTCGCCCATGCCGATCTCATCCCCGTAGTAAAGGATGGGCGTACCCGGAAGCGAAAGCAGCAGGCCGTAGAACAGCTCCATCTGCCGCCGCCCGTTGTTGAGCAGCGGCGCCAGGCGGCGGCGGATGCCGAGGTTGAGCTTCATCCGCGGATCCTTGGCGTATTCGGCCCACATGTAGTCGCGCTCCTCGTCGCTGACCATCTCCAGGGTCAGCTCGTCGTGGTTGCGCAGGAACAGCCCCCACTGGGCCGTGGGCGGGATCGGGGGGGTGCGGCCGAGGATCTCGGTGATCGGATACCGCTGCTCGCGCCGCAGCCCCATGAACATCCGGGGCATCAAGGGAAAGTGGAAGCACATGTGGCACTCGGGCCGCTCCGCGCTGCCGAAGTAGTCGACCACGTCCTCCGGCCACTGGTTGGCCTCCGCGAGCAGCACCCGGTCGCCGCCGTAGACGTCGTCCACGGTGGCGCGGAGCTCGGCCAGGAAGCCGTGGGTCTCCGGCAGGTTCTCGCAGCTGGTGCCCTCACGGGCGAAGAGGTAGGGCACCGCGTCGAGGCGAAACCCGTCGAGGCCCATGTCGAGCCAGAAGCGCACCACGTCCAGCATCGCGGCGCGCACCTGGGGGTTGTCGTAGTTGAGATCGGGCTGGTGGCTGAAGAAGCGGTGGAAGTAGTAGGCGCCGGCCTGGTCGTCCCAGGTCCAGTTGCTGGTCTCGGTGTCGATGAAGATGATCCGCGCGTCGGTGTACCTCTGGTTGGTGTCCGACCACATGTACCAGTCGCGACGTGGGTTGTCGGGTGAGGAGCGCGCCTCCTGGAACCACGGATGCTGGTCGCTGGTGTGGTTGACGACCAGGTCCATGATCACCCGCATGCCGCGGCTGTGAGCGGCGCTGATCAGCTGCTCGACGTCCTCGGTGCTGCCGAGATCGGGCTGGATCTCGTAGTAGTCGGAGACGTCGTAGCCGCCGTCGCGCATCGGGCTCTTGTGGAGCGGCAGCAGCCAGATGCAGTCGACCCCCAGCCATTCCAGGTAATCGAGCCTGCCGATCAGGCCGCGGACGTCGCCGACGCCGTCGTCATTGCTGTCGGCGAACCCGCGCACCAGCAGCTCGTAGAAGACCGCGTGCTTCCACCACTGCTCGCCGCGAAGCCCGGGGGCCAGGCTCATCGGCGTCGCAGATGGAGAACGTGGGCCGGCTGCTGGCCGGGATCGAGGCGGACGTAGTTGCGCGGTCCCTGCCAGACAAAGGTGGTGTCGGTGAGCTCGTCGTGGGCCTGGAACGGGCGGTCGGCCGGCAGCCCGAGGGCGTCGAGGTCGAGCCAGGTGGTCGCCTCCTGGGGGCGATAGGGATCGAGGTTGATCACCACCAGGAGAACGTCGTCCCCGTCGTCGCTGCTGCGCGAGACGCAGAGCACCGCATCGTTGTCGGCGTGGTGCACCCGCAGGGTGCTCAGCTCGCCGATGGCGTGGCGGTGGCGGCGCCGGATCTGGTTGACCCGGGTGATCAGCGGCACCAGGGTGTCGGGTTGGTCCCAGTCGCGCGGTCGGTACTGGTACTTCTCGGAATCGAGGTACTCCTCGCTGCCGGGACGCAAGGGGGTGTTCTCATAGAGCTCGTAGCCGCTGTACATCCCCCAGGACGGGCAGCAGAGCGCGGCCAGCACCAGCCGCAGGCGGAAGGCGGGCGGTCCCCCGGCCTGCAGGGTCTCGTGGAGGATGTCGGGGGTGTTGGGCCAGAAGTTCGGTCGGAACCAGTCGACCATCTCTGTTTGCGACAGCTCTGTCAGATAGTCGATGATGTCCTGCCGCCAGACCCGCCAGGTGAAGTAGGTGTAGGACTGGGTGAAGCCGATCTTGGCGAGGCGCTGCATCACCCGGGGCCGGGTGAAGGCCTCGGCGAGCAAGATCACCTCGGGATGGGATCGGCGCATCTCGCGGATCAACCACTCCCAGAAACGCAGCGGCTTGGTGTGGGGGTTGTCGACCCGGAACACGCGCACGCCGTGGTCGATCCAGAAGAGCATCACCTCGAGCAGCGCCTGCCAGAGGGCCTCACGGTCCTCGGTGTCGAAGTTCAGCGGGTAGATGTCCTGGTACCGCTTGGGCGGGTTCTCGGCGTAGCGGATGCTGCCGTCGGGACGGTGCCTGAACCACTGCGGGTGCTGGCGCACCCAGGGATGGTCGGGACTGCACTGGAGGGCGTAGTCGAGCGCCACCTCCAACCCGTTGCGCTGGGCCGCGGCGACGAAGGCGTCGAAGTCGTCGAGGGTGCCGAGGTCGGGATGGACAGCGGTGTGGCCGCCCTCCGGTCCGCCGATCGCCCAGGGGCTGCCGGGATCGCCGGGCCGCGCCTCGAGCTCGTTGTTGGCTCCCTTGCGATGCGTGCGACCGATGGGGTGGATGGGGGGCAGGTAGACGATGTCGAAGCCCATCGCTGCGATCGCGGGCAGGCGCTGGGAGGCGGTGGCGAAGGTGCCGCTGTGTCCGGAGCTCGCTCCCTCGGAGCGTGGGAACATCTCGTACCAGGCGGAGAAGGCGCCGAGCGCGCGGTCGACCCAGAGCGGGAACGGTCCCGCCACCGTGGCCCGCGAGCGGTCGGCGGTGCGCTGCATCAGGGCCACGACCGCCGGCTCGGCGGCGGCACGAGCCCGTTCGGCGTCGCTGCGGCGCCGGCCGCGCAGGGCGTCGCGCAGCTTCTCCAGGCGAGCCCGCTCGGCCTGCCTGCCGGCGTCGCCGGCGAGCCTGCCCTCGACCATCAGGGCGCCGACCTCGAACTCGACGCCGAGCTCCTGGCCCGCCTCGAGCCGGAGGCGGAGGTCGCGCACCCAGGTCCCGTAGTCGTCGGCAAGCGCGACGATCTCGAACTCCCACGGTCCCGTCGCGGTGGGGGTGAAGCGCCCCGCCCAGCGGTCGTTGAGCAGCGCGCTCAGCGGCACCTCGGCGGCCGCGGTCGCCCCGGGCTGTCGATGGCGGATCCAGGCGACCAGCAGGTCGCTGCCGTCGGCGAAGATGTCGGCGCTGACGTGCACCGCCTGCTCGAGGGCGGCCTTGGCGACGAGCGCGCCGCAGTCGATGGCGGGGCGCACGTGCTCGATCACCACCCGCTGCGGTCCGACGTCGATGGCCGGCGTCGCCACCGTCGCCCGCGCCGCCCCTCTCGCGGAGCGGGTGGCGGTGGTGCGGGTCGTCATCAGTGATCTCCCTGTCGCAGCACCACCAGCGAGCGCGAGGTGACCTCGAGCGCCTCCTCCTCGCCGCCGCACCGCGTCCCCGGCTCCTCATCGGGACGAGCGCTGTCCAGCACCACCTCCCAGCGCTTGCCCCACCCCGCCGGGAGCCGCCACAGGGTGTCCTCGGCACCGGAGTGCAGCAGCACCAGCAGGGTGTCGCCCACGATCCGTTCGCCCCGAGGGCCGCGGTCGGGGATGAGCTCGCCGTTCACCAGCATCCCCAGCGACTGGCGGGCCTCGTTGCCCCAATGCTCATCCCCCATCTCCCGGCCATCGCGGCGGAACCAGGTGATGTCCTTGCGGTGGAAGCCGCGGCCCACCTGTCCCTGGAAGAAGCGCTGCCGGCGCAGCACCGGTTGGGCGGCGCGCAGCGCCACCAGCCGTCGGGCGAAGGCGAGCATGGTCTCGTCGACCGCCTCCCAGTCGACCCACGAGGTCTCGTTGTCCTGGCAGTAGGCGTTGTTGTTGCCCCGCTGGGTGCGTCCCAGCTCATCGCCCTGCAGCATCATCGGGCAGCCTTGCGAGAGGAACATCGTTGCCAGCAGGTTGCGGCGCTGCCGGCCGCGCAGCTCGTTGATCGCGGCGTCGTCGGTCTCCCCCTCCACCCCGCAGTTCCACGACCGGTTGTCGTCGCTGCCATCCTTGTTGCCTTCCCCGTTGGCCTCGTTGTGCTTCTGGTTGTAGGTGACGAGGTCACGCAGGGTGAAGCCGTCATGTGCGGTGACGAAGTTGATGCTGGCGAAGGGACCGCGGCCGTCACCCTGGTAGAGGTCGCTGGAGCCGGTGAGCCGGTAGGCGAGGTCGGCCACGCCGGTGGCGCCCCCCCGCCAGTAGTCACGGACGGTGTCGCGGTACTTGCCGTTCCATTCCGCCCACAGCACCGGGAAGTTGCCCACCTGGTAGCCGCCCATGCCGACGTCCCATGGCTCGGCTATCAGCTTGACCTGGGAGAGGACCGGGTCCTGGTGAATGATGTCGAAGAAGGCCGAGAGTCGATCGACCTCGAAGAACTCCCGCGCCAACGCCGATGCCAGGTCGAAGCGGAACCCGTCGACATGCATCTCCAGCACCCAGTACCGCAGCGAGTCCATGATCAGCCGGAGCGTCTGCGGCTGGCGGACGTTGAGCGTGTTGCCGGTGCCGGTGACGTCGAAGTAGAGGCGCGGATTGTCGTCGAGCAGCCGGTAGTAGGCCTGGTTGTCGATACCGCGGAAGCTCAGCGTCGGACCCAGGTGGTTTCCCTCGCCGGTGTGGTTGTAGACCACGTCGAGGATCACCTCCAGCCCGGCGCGATGCAGGGCTCGGACCATCGCTTTGAACTCCCGCACCTGGCCGCCGTGGGTGCCGGCCGAGGAGTAGCGCGCCTCGGGGGCGAAGTACCCGATCGAGTCGTAGCCCCAGTAGTTGCGCAGGCCGCGATCGATCAGCTGCTTGGGGTCGATGAAGTGGTGCACCGGCATCAGCTCGACCGCGGTCACTCCGAGCCGGATGAGGTGGTCGATGGCGGCCGGATGGCTGAGCCCGGCGTAGGTACCGCGCAGCTCGCGGGGAACGTCGGGGTGCCGCTGGGTGAAGCCCTTGACATGGGTCTCGTAGATCACGGTGTCGGCCCACGAGGTGTCGGGACGGCGATCGTCCCCCCAGGGGAAGTTGTGGTCGATGACCACGGCACGCGGCATGCAGGGCTCGGAGTCCAGCTTGCTGGGGACATCGTCGTTGGACCTGTCCTCGGTCCAGGCGTAGCCGAACACCTCGGGCCCCCAGCGGATCTCGCCGGCGACGGCCCTGGCGTAGGGGTCGATCAGCAGCTTGTTGGGGTTGTAGCGAAGTCCCCCACCGGGTGCATAGCGACCGTGGACGCGGAAGCCGTAGTGCTGCCCCGGCCCGACCCCGTACACGTAGCCATGCCAGTGCAGGTCGGTGCGTTCGACCAGCTCATAGAAGACGCCCTGCCGGCCGCTGGGATCGAACAGCACGAGCTCGACCGCCTCGGCGTGCTCGGAGAACAGGGCGAAGTTGGTGCCCTCCCCATCCCAGGTGGCCCCCAGGGGGACGTGGTGGCCAGGCCAGGCCGCCTTCAAGACCCAGCCGCGAGCGGGCCGGCGTCGGTGGGCAGCGGCTGCTCCCCAGGGTCGCCCGGCGCGGGCGCGGGATGCGGCGGAGCGGTCGATTCCGCCTCCGCGACGGCGTTCGAGGCTGGGATTCGCGTGCTCATCCTGCTCCAACCACCGCGGCCGGAGGCACCGACCGGATGTGATACCGACATTAGCAAATGATCCGAACCGCCTCCGAGGCCGCCGGCCCGGGGCCGCGGCCCGTCGGCAGCCGAGTTTGACGCGGACTAACGCGACGCGTTATTCTACCGACATCGAAGGGAGGCGAAATCTGACAGTCCTGATCTCACCAGCGAGGTTCGCCATGACCCCCCGAGTGCTAGCCGCCGAACTGATCCGCCTCGTCAACGAGCGCGACGCCGACGGCGCCGAGGCCCTGTTCGCCCCCAGCGCTGAGCTCCTCTTCCCCCGCTTCGCTCCTCGCACCGTGTACCGCGGTGGCCGCGAGCTGCGCGAGTTCTTCTCCTGGCTGGGGGAGGTGCTGCCGCAACAGGTGTTCGCCGCGGCGCGCATCGTCGCCGACCACCGGTCCGCCACCGTCGAGTTCGAGACCGCCGGGGTCAGCCGGAAGGGCCACGACTTCGACGGCAGCGGGGCCCTGGTCATCGATGTCACCGCCGGCCTGATCGCCGGGGTTCGCGTCTACATCGACACCGCCGACCTGGGCCGCATCCTCGAGGTGGCGTAGCCCACCCCTACGCGGGGGTCAGGCCCAGGGCCTCCATCTCCTTCTGGCGTGCCAGCTCGTGCTGGCGCTCGTCCTGCCTGGCCCGCGCCGGGCTCCAGCGCCCGGTGAGCACGAAGATCAGCGGCACGAACAGCAGCTGCCCGGCGAAGCAGACCCAGAACCACTTCTGCCACTGACCGGCAGTGTCCGCCTTGGCCTTCTGCACTTCGGGTCCGTGGGCGGCGACGAAGGCGACCTTGCTGCGCACGGCCGGGTCGCTCTGCGCCGCTTGAACCTCGGGACCGTGGGCGGCGACGAAGACCAGCTTGGGACCCACGATCGGGTCGCTCAGTGCCGCCAGCGCCTGGACGCCGTTCTGAACCACGAACAGCAGCCTGGGCCCGGAGACGGGATCGGACGTGGCGGCGCCGACCGTCTGCAGCTGGGCGAGCGCCTGGGCGCCACCGCCGAGCGCGGCGATAGCGCCGGCCAGCACCTCGGGGGGGATCGCGTTCGCTGGGTACTGCGCCAGCTGCGCGAACACGGCCGGATGAGCCTGGATGACCGGCACCGCGGCCGCCACCTTCGGATCCTGCAGATCCTGCTGCACCGCGACCGCACTCGCCACTCTCGGGTCCCTGAGGTCCTGCTGCAGGGTGGGGCCGTACTGCACCACCGCCGCGACCCTCGGGTCCTTGAGGTCGGCGGCCACCGCGGGCCCGAAGTTGGCCAGCGGTGTCACCGCGGGGACGACGAAGATGACGAGAAGGAAGATGACCGAGACCGTCGCTCGGAGGATCCATCCCCAGACCGCAAGACCGGTGGCGGACAGCGCCGGGCTGATCTTCTCGACGGTCTCGGTGAAGGCGGCCATCCAGGGCGTGAAGGCGAGACCACCGAAGAAGCCCAGCAGTGAGACCACGAGGACCAGACCGTTGTAGCTGGTGTCGGCCTGGCCGGTGACGTGGATGAGGATGAGGGTCATCACCGCGGTGCCCACAGCGCCCACCACGGCGAACGGCTTGCGCACCAGCAGCCTGTCGGAGAGCAGTCCGACCGCAATCAGCGTTCCCGCCTCGACTGCCCACCACCAGTTGAGGATGCTGTTGGCCTGGTCCTGGGTGAAGCCGGTTCTGAATACCGTCGTGATGTAGATGACCATGAAGGCGACGGCGGTGTAGTAGAGGATCAGGAACAGGCTGACGCCGAGCGCCCCGCCGATGACGGCGGGCTTGAGCACCCGGCGCCACTGGTTCTCGACCGCACGCTTGACGTCGATCGACTTCGCCTTCGCCTCGATGATCGGCCTGTCGTCGAGCTCGACCATCAGCTGGTCGCGGAGCTGAGGCGAGAGCTCGCGAAGGACGAGGAAGGTGATCACCCACACCACCAGACCGACGATGCCGGCGAGCTTGTACTGCGCCTGCCAATCGGAGAAGTGGGACAGGGTGTGGCTCGACACCTCGGTGACCACCAGGCTGCCGATGACGGGCCCCAGGGTCCAGAAGCCGAGCGCTGTCGCCCGTCCGACCTGCGGTGAGAAGTCGCGCATCAGCGCCGGGGTGGCCACCAGCGCCATCCCCTCGACGATGGTGATGAGCGTCAGGATGACGCCGTAGGCGAACCCGCTGTGCACGTTGGGGACGCCGACCAGGGCGAACAGTGCGGTGGCCAGAAGCCCAACCACCAGAAGGTTGGCCCGTCCCCACCGGTCGGCAAGGCCGGCGAACAGCGCTCCGAAGGCGCCGAGGGCGTTGGCCGCGATCAGGATGATGACGTAGTACGTGAAGGAGATGTTGTAGCCGGCCAGGATCGAGGGACTGACGGCGCCGTTGATGTAGAGCTCGTAGTACAGCGTGACGGTGGCCGCAACCACGATGCCGAGGTACATGTACCGCCGCGCGGTGGTGGGATAGCGGGGGAGCTGCCGTTGCCACAGGTTGGGGAGCAAGCCCGGCCTGCGAGCACCGATGGTCGCGTCCATCTCCCACCCCCAATGCGCGCACCGTCGTCGGCGCGGGCTGCTCGGCTGAGCGTACGGCGACCCTCGGGTGGGGTCAAGGTCGATCGGCCGTGCTGCTTGCGCCTGGATCTCCCGGGCGCGGCCGGCAGGGACAGCCGCCGGCAGCCGCGTCGCGCTCAGCCTAGACGGCGGCGCACTCGCCCTCGCCGGTCTTGCCGGTGAAGGCCTTGTCCTGGTCCCAGTCGACCAGCTCGTCGGGACCGGGCACGTCGCTGAGGGCGAGGTCGTCGAGCAGTTCCTTCAACGCAGCGCGGTCAGCGCGCGCCACCCACTGGGCAAACAGCTCGCCCTCACCGCGCTCCTGGCGATACCGGCCGACCATCCGCTGCATCGCCGCCGGCACGCGGCGGGCGGGGATCTTCATCAGCGAGTCGCCGATGGTGGCGCCGCTCGGGTCGACGCCGCCGCCGACCAGCATCATGTAGTGCGGCACCGGCTCGTCGCCGACATGCTTGCTGTTGCCGTAGAAGCCGATGGTGGCGACGTGGTGCTGGCCGCAGGAGTTGGGGCAGCCGCTCGCCTTGAACGAGGTTCCCGCCATCTCCGGCGCGTTGCGCAGGCCGTCGGCGTCGAGCCAGCGGCCGAGGGCGCGACCCAGTCCGCGTGACGAGGTGATGCCGAGGTTGCAGGTGTCGCCGCCGGGGCAGGTCACGATGTCACGCGCGCCGCGCGCCTCCGACTCGGCCAGCCCCGCCGGCTGGAGCAGGTCGTAGAGCGCCGGGAGTTGGTCGATCCGGACGTCGCGCAGCAGCACGTTCTGCATCAGCGAGGTGCGCGCCTCGTCGCCGCTGAAGCGGCGCGCAGCCTCGGCGAGGGCGCGGAACTGGTCCGAGGTCAGATCGCCGAGGGTGAGGCGAACCGTGACCACCGCATATCCGGGCATGCGGTGCGAGCCGACGTTGGTCACCCGCCAGCGGGAGTACGCGGGACCGCGCCGGATCTCGTCTCGGCTGAGCGGCTGGGGACGGACGCGCTCGCGTCGCTCCGCCTCGCGTCCGACGCGCTCCTCCAGCTCGCGACCGATGCGCTTGCTCCACGCGTCCTCGGCAAGCGCGGCTCGTTCCTGCTCGACCCGGGCGCGGAAGGAGTCGAGGTCGTGCTGCTTGTCGAAGATGAACTTGAGACGGGCGCGGTTGCGATTCTTGCGCATCCCCTCGGCGTCGAAGACACGCACGATCGACTCGGCGACCTCGTAGAAGCCGCGCGCATCGACGAAGTCGTAGAGCAGCTTGGCCGGCCGTGGGGTGTTGCCCAGGCCACCGCCGACCCAGACCCGGAAGCCCCGCACTCCGTTCTCGACGCGTGCCACCGCGCCGATGTCGTGGATGGCGCCGAAGGCGCAGTCACTCTCGCAGCCGGAGAAGGCGATCTTGAACTTGCGCGGCAGGTTCTGGCAGATGGGGTTGCGGAGGAAGAGCTCGGTGGCCGCCTGCGCGTAGGGGGTGATGTCGAAGAGCTCGTCACCACAGGCTCCCGCCAACGGGCAGCCGGTGATGTTGCGGATGGTGTTGTAGCAGGCCTCGCGGGTGGTCAGTCCCGCCTCGGCGAGGTGGCGCATCGCGGCCGGGACGCGGTGCAGGGGGACGAAGTGGAACTGGACGTCCTGGCGGGTGGTGATGTGACCCATGCCGCGCCCGCCACCGCCGGGATACTCGCCCGGCTCACAGAAGGTCTCGCTGAAGCTGGCCAGCGCCTCCAGCTGGAGGCCGTTGAGGCGGCCGTGGGGGATCTTGACCCGGACCATCTGGTAGCCGGGCTGGCGCTGGCCGTAGATCCCGAAGGAGAGCCGGTAGGGCTTGAAGCTCTCGTCGTCCTCCTCGCCGGCGAGCACCGCCGCCGCCCGCCGCGAGAACTCTTCGATCTCCTCTTCGACGTGAGCGGGGATGGTGGTCGCTGGCACCTCCAGCGTCTGGGTCATCGCGCCACTCCTCGGCGGGGAACATGACAAAGCCGATCGGGATCGTCAAGTATGCCAGGGCAAGTATGCCAGGGGAGGAGGGGCGCGCGCCAGGGCGGGGCCGGGCGGCGGCGCCGCCCCGCCGGCTCCGGCGGGCCCGTGGCGCCCGATCAGGCGCGCTCGACAGCCGGGTCAGACCGGGCCCCCTGCCCTGCCGAGCCGGCCGGCGACGGAGTGGGAAGATGACGGCGATGCCCGGCCAGGATCCCTACGGCGCTCGAGCTCCGCTCCTAGGGGTCCCGGGCGTCGAGCTGGTCCGCCTCCAGCGGCTGGCCGAGACCGGCGTCGGCGACCCGTCGCCGCTGCCGGTGACCGTCAAGGTGTTGCTGGAGAGCCTGCTGCGGCACGCCGGCGAGCGCTTCGTCAACGACGGCGACGTGGAGGCGCTCGCCGCCTGGTCGGGGCGCCCGGCGACCGAGGAGCGCGAGCGCGCCTTCATGCCGGCGCGGGTCCTGATGCAGGACTTCACCGGCGTCCCCGCCGTGGTCGACCTCGCCGCCATGCGCGCCGCCGTCGCCCGGGGCGGTGGCGATTCCTCAGCGGTCGACCCGCTGGTCCCCGCCGACCTCGTCGTCGACCACTCGGTGCAGGTCGACGCCTTCGGCAGCCGCAACGCCTACGCGGTCAACATCGAGCGGGAGTACGAGCGAAACCGCGAACGCTACGAGCTGCTGCGCTGGTCGCAGGCGGCGATGAGCGGCTTCCGGGTGGTGCCGCCGGGGATGGGCATCTGCCACCAGGTGAACCTCGAGTACCTGGCGCAGGTGGTGCAGCTGCGAGACCAGGCCGACGGTCGCGTCGCCTTTCCCGACACCCTGGTCGGCACCGACTCGCACACCACCATGGTCAACGGACTGTCGGTCCTGGGATGGGGCGTGGGCGGCATCGAGGCCGAGGCGGTCCTGCTCGGGCAGCCGCTGTTCCTGCTCACCCCGGTGGTGGTCGGAGTCCGCTTCGAGAACGAGTTGTCGCCAGGGGTGACGGCAACCGACCTGGTGCTGACCCTCACCCAGATGCTGCGCAAGCACGGCGTGGTGGGGAAGTTCGTCGAGTTCTGCGGCGCCGGACTGTCGGCGTTGACCGTCGCCGACCGCGCCACCCTCGCCAACATGTCGCCGGAATACGGCGCCACCGCGGCGCTCTTCCCGCCCGACCGGCAGACCCTGCGCTACCTGCGCGACAGCGGGCGCGACGAGGAGCTGATCGGTCTGGTGGAGCGTTACTGCAAGGAGCAGGGGCTTTTCCGCGCTGACGGGGATCCGCTGCCGCGGTTCACCGAGCTGCTCGAGCTCGACCTGGCCGCGGTGGAGCCGAGCCTGGCCGGGCCCCGCCGGCCCCAGGACCGGGTCGCGCTGCGTCAGGTCTGGGACTCCTTCTGCGATGTCTTCGGTCCGGCTCAGCAGACCGCGGAGAACAACCTGGACCTCTCCCGCTCGGTGAACGAGGGCGCGAGGGTGCCGGGCGTCAGCGACGACGACCGTGCCGACCGGGGTGGCGACGGCGTGGGCGCCGCCGGCGCGGCCGCGCTCGAGCACGGGTCGGTGGTGATCGCCGCCATCACCTCCTGCACCAACACCTCGAATCCCTCGGTGATGCTGGGCGCGGGCCTGCTCGCCAGGAACGCGGTGGAGCGCGGGCTGCGGGTGCCCGGGTACGTCAAGACGTCGATGGCGCCGGGATCACGGGTGGTCACCGACTACCTGCAGCAGGCGGGGCTGATCGAGCCGCTCGAGACGCTGCGCTTCAACCTCGTCGGCTACGGATGCACCACCTGCATCGGCAACAGCGGGCCGCTCCCCGACGACGTGGCGCGGCGGATCGACGCCGACGACCTCGCCGTCGTCGCGGTTCTCAGCGGCAACCGCAACTTCGAGGGGCGCATCCACTCCCAGGTCAAGGCGTCGTACCTCGCCTCCCCCCCTCTGGTCGTCGCCTACGCCCTCGCGGGAACGGTGCACCGCGACCTCAGCAGCGAACCGTTGGGGACCGACCGCGACGGCAACGACGTGTACCTCCGCGACATCTGGCCTTCCACCACCGAGGTCGAGGAGGTGGTGGCCAGGGTCCTCGAGCGCGACTTCTTCCGTCGGGAGTACTCGCGCATCTTCGACGGCGACGAGCACTGGCAGCGGCTGACGACAGCCACCGGCGCGCGCTTCCAGTGGAAGCCCGACTCGACCTACGTGCGCGAGCCGCCCTACTTCATCGACATGCCCGAGCAGCCGCCGGCACTGCGGGACATCGATGGGGCCAGGGTGCTGGCCATGCTCGGCGACTCCATCACCACCGACCACATCTCCCCGGCGGGCTCGATACCGCGCTCCAGCCCGGCCGGACAGTACCTGCTGGACCACAGCGTCGACGTCCGCGACTTCAACACCTACGGAGCGCGTCGCGGCAACCATGAGGTGATGGTGCGCGGCACCTTCGCCAACATCCGCCTGCGCAATCAGCTCGCCGGCGGCAGGGAGGGCGGCTGGACCGAGCACCTTCCCAGTGGCGAGCTGCTCAGCATCTACGACGCCGCCATGCACTACGCGCAGCAGGAGATCCCGCTGCTGGTGCTGGCCGGCAAGGAGTACGGCTCGGGGAGCAGTCGCGACTGGGCCGCCAAGGGCACCCTGCTGCTCGGGGTCCGGGCGGTGCTGGCGGAGTCCTACGAGCGCATCCACCGCAGCAACCTGGTGGGCATGGGGGTGCTGCCGCTGCAGTTCAGGCCGGGCGAGAGCGCCGCCACCCTCGGCCTGACCGGGCGCGAGACCTACCGGGTGCGCGGCATCGCCGATGGGCTGCTGCCGGGAAAGCAGCTCGAGGTGACGGCGAGCGCCGCTGGCGGCGAGGAGAAGCGGTTCACCGTGATCGCCCGCGTCGACAGCGACACCGACGTCGACTACTACCACCACGGCGGGGTGCTCAACTTCGTGCTGCGGCAGCTGATGGGGCGGGGGTAGGACGGGTGCTTGCCGGGCGGCCGGGGCCCGGATAGACTGTCGAACACCTGTGCGGCCCACCCCCACGCGCCACCTCGCCCCTCGGGGCCGCGCCCCACGATGAGGCCGGCGCCACGTCGCTGGGAGGTCGCCGCGGCGGCGCCGCTGGACGGGCTGCCACCGGTGCTGGGGCGCGTCCTCGCCCGCCGCGGCTTCGACTCCGCCGGCGCCGCGGCATGGCTCGACGGCTCGGCCTCGTTTCACGACCCCTTCGCCCTGGCGGGCATGCCCGAGGCGGTGATCACCCTTGGGGTGGCCATGCGCGAGCGGCGCCGCATCGCCGTCTACGGCGACTACGACGCCGACGGGGTCACCGCCTGCGCGATGCTGACCCGCGCCCTCCGGCGCTCCGGCGCCGACGTCCTCCCCTACATCCCCAACCGCATGACCGAGGGCTACGGGCTCCACGCCGCGGCGCTCGAGGACCTGGCCTCCCGCGGCGCGGACTGCGTGATCACCGTCGACTGCGGCACCAGCAGCGTCGAGGTCGCCCAGGGGCGTCCCCGGGGGATGCGCCTGGTGATCACCGACCACCACCTCCCGCTTGCCCCCGACGGCAGCCCGCCGGCCTTGGCGCCCGCCGACGCCCTGGTCAACCCCAAGCGGCCGGACTGCGCCTACCCGTTCGACGGGCTGGCCGGAGCCGGCGTCGCCTGGAAGCTTCTCAGCGCGCTGGAGGCGGAGGCGGTGGTCGCGCCCGGCTGCGCCGAGGAGGCGCTGGGCCTGGCGGCGCTGGGCACGGTGGCCGACATGATGCCGCTGCGCGGCGAGAACCGGGCCATCGTCGCCAGCGGGCTGGTCGCCCTCAGCGAGTCCCCGCCGCTCGGGTTGCGCGTCCTCTGCGAGCTCGCCGGAGTCCGCCTGCCGCTGCGCGCCTCGGACCTCGCCTTCGGGGTGGGGCCGCGCATCAACGCCGCCGGGCGGATGGAGGACGCGAAGCTCGCGCTCGCCCTCTGCCTGTCCGAGGACGAGGACGAGGCGCGCGGGCTGGCAGCGCAGCTCTGCGCCCACAACGCCGACCGGCAGCGCGCCGTCAGCACCGCGCTTCGCGAGGCCGAGGAGCGTCTGGGCGGGGTCGACGATGGCGCTCCCGCCGTTGTCCTCGGCGACCCGGGGTGGCCGATGGGCATCGTCGGCCTGGTGGCGGGACGGTTGGCGGAACGCTACGCGCGCCCGGCCTTCGTCGTCTGCCTCGACCCCGACGAGGCCAAGGGCTCGGCGCGCTCGGCGCGCGGCCTCCAGGTGGTGCGGGCGCTCGACGCCGCTCGCTCGGTGCTCCGGCGCTACGGCGGGCACGCCGCCGCCGCCGGCTTCAGCCTCGACGCCGGCGACTTCGACGAGTTCGCCCGGCTGGTGACCGCGGGCGTCGCCGAGCAGCTCGGCGAGGCGGCGCCGGAACGCATCCACCACGTCGATGCCGAGGTGTCGGTCGCCGACCTCACCCCGGCACTCTGCCGCGAGCTGGCGGCGCTCGAGCCGTGCGGCCAGGGGAATCCCGAACCGCTACTGGCGCTGAGCGGTTGCCGGGTGCTGGCCACCTCGAGCTTCGGCGCCGAGAAGCAACATCTGAGGGTCACCCTGTGCGGCGCCGATGGCGGGCTGGTGGAGGCGATCGCCTTCAACAAGCCGGGGCTGGCGGCACACCTCCCGCGCGGCCGGTGGATCGACGCCTGCTTCGCGGTCGAGGCCGACTCCTGGGAGGGGATGGAGCGCGTGCGGCTGCGGCTGCGTGATCTTCGGCCGACGCGCGCCGGCGCCTCCACCCCGGCCACGGTCGCGGCCGTCGCCTGAGGGCGTTGCGACCGGGGCGAACGCTCCTTTACAGCGACGCGGCCCGATGGTAGCGTCGGAGCACGCCTCACGGATCGCGGCAGCCCGCACCACACGTCATCGCCGGCCCCGCCGTCCCCACGGTGTACCAGCCCGGCCCGTGTGGGTGACCCGGTAGCCCGCTGGCTGCCCTGGAGAGGGTGATGTTCGACGAGAAAGGGATGCCCCGCCTGGTGGTGGCCGGGGTCAGCTCGGGTACCGGCAAGACCACTGTCGCGGTGGGACTGACCGCTGCGCTGGGACTGCGGGGACGCACCGTCCAGACCTTCAAGGTCGGGCCCGACCTCATCGACAGCGCCTACCTGGCCCACGTCAGCGGCCGGCCCTGCCGCAACCTCGACGCCTGGATGCTGGGTGAGGGCGGGGTGCGGCGGTCGCTGGCTCGCGGCACCAGCGGAGCCGACATGGCGATCATCGAGGGCTCCGCCGGCATCTTCGACGGCCATGGCCTGCACGCCGAGGACGCCCGCGCCAGCGGAGTCCATCCCTTCCCCGGAAGCACCGCGGAGCTGGCGCGGATGGCCCGCTCGCCCGTCGCCCTGGTGCTCGACGTCTCGATGATGGGTGAGACGGCGGCGGCGGTCGCGCTGGGGGTCAAGCACCTCGACCCCAAGCTCCGGCTTGCCGGGGTGATCCTCGACAACGTGCCCAGCGACTACCACCGGCGGCTGGTGGAGGACGCCGTCTGGGAGCTGGCAACCCTCCCGGTGCTGGGCGCCCTGCCCCACGTGGAGTCGGTGAGCATCCCGCAGCTGTACACCGGCCTGCTCCCCATCACCGAGAACCCGCAGGTCGACCCCGCCGCCGCCGAGCTCGCCGCCCTGGTCGAGCGGCACTGCGACCTCGACCTGGTGGAACGGCTGATGACCGCCGCCGAACCGCTGCCGCAGACACCGCCACGGGTGACCAGCGTCCCCGCCGGACAGGCGGTGCAGATCGGGGTCGCCTTCGACGACGCCTTCTGCTTCTACTACCCCGAGAACCTCGAGCTGCTCGAGGAGGCGGGAGCGGAGATCATCCCCTTCTCACCGCTCGAGGACCGCTCGCTGCCGCGTGGCCTCGACGGGCTGTATTTCGGCGGCGGCTTCTCCGAAGTGTTCGCCGAGCGCCTGTCGGCCAACCGGCCGCTGATGGATGCGCTGCTCCGCGTGCATTCCCAGGGGATGCCGATCTTTGCCGAATGCGGTGGCCTGCTCTACCTGTCGCGGACGCTCCGCACCGACGACGGCCGTGTCCACCGCATGACCGGGATGCTGCCCGTCGACGTCGCCTTCGAGCCGGGTAGCCTGCGTCGAGGCTACCGCGAGCTGCGACTGATGACCGACAGCGTTCTCGGACCGACGGGGACGCGGCTGCGCGGTCACGAGTTCCGCTTCAGCCGGGTGCTCGACGGCACCGACTGCCTTTCGGCCGCGTACACCATGCACGACAGCGACGGTGAGCCGCTGGGATGCGAGGGCTGGGTGTCGGGGAACCTCGTCGTGTCTCCCGTCCGGCTCCACTTCGGGCAGGACGCCGCCATCGCCGAGCGCTTGGTGGAGCGGATGCGCCGGGTCCACCGGGCGCGGGGGGCGGAGCAGGCGGCCCTGGCCTGACCTCGTCCGGGCGGTCGGTCGCCGCCGGTGGCTTGGGGGCTCGCTGCGCTCTAGTCGCCTGAACCCACGGGGTTGGGGTGTACGCTCAGCCCGGCGATCAACCCAAGGAAGATGGCAGAGACCCCGTGAACTACATCCCGACGATAACGGCAGCAGTCGCGTGACCTCCCCTCCGGCGACCATCGGCGACCTGCGTCGCTCGGAGTACCGCGTCCAGTCGGTCAAAGCGGAGCTGCGCCGCAACCTCATCCGCAAGCTCAGCAGCGGCGAGACCCTCTTCCCCGGCATCCTCGGATACGAGGAGAGCGTCATCCCGCAGCTGGAGAACGCGATCCTCGCCGGCCAGGACATCGTGCTCCTGGGCGAGCGCGGTCAGGCCAAGTCGCGACTGGTGCGGGCATTGATCTCGCTGCTCGACGAGACCATTCCGGTGATCGCCGGCTGCGAGATCAACGACGATCCCTACGCGCCGATCTGCCGGCGCTGCCTCGACCTGGTCGAGCAGCGCGGCGACGCCACAGCCGTCTCCTGGCTGCCGTGCGACCGCCGCTATTCGGAGAAGCTCGCCACCCCCGACACCAGCATCGCCGACCTCATCGGCGAGGTCGATCCCATCCGCGTGGCCGAGGGGCGGTATCTCTCCGACGAGCTCACCATCCACTACGGCCTGGTCCCGCGCACCAACCGCGGCATCTTCGCCATCAACGAGCTGCCCGACCTGGCCGAGCGCATCCAGGTCGGCCTGCTCAACATCATCGAGGAGCGGGACGTCCAGATCCGTGGCTACCGCATCCGGTTGCCGCTTGACGTCTACGTCGTGGCCACCGCCAACCCCGAGGACTACACCAACCGCGGCCGGATCATCACCCCGCTCAAGGACCGTTTCGGCGCCCAGATCCGTACCCACTATCCCCGCAGCGTCGAGCACGAGATCGCCATCGTCGAGCAGGAGACGACCCGCTTCGACGAGTCGCCGGCGCAGGTGCGGGTTCCCGGCTACATGAAGGAGATCATCGCCGAGATCACCCATCTGGCCCGCCGCAATCCCCAGGTCAACCAGCGCAGCGGCGTCAGTGTCCGGGTCAGCATTGCCAATTACGAGAACCTGGTGAGCAACGCCCTGCGGCGGGCCATCCACACCGGTGAGAAGGAGGCGGTCGGGCGGATCTCCGACCTCCCGGCGCTGGTGCCATCCAGTGCCGGCAAGCTGGAGCTCGAGACCTGGGAGGAGAACGACGACGTCTCGGTGCTGGAGAAGATCATCCGCACAGCCTGCAGCAACGTCTTCCGGCGGCATTTCACGGTGCAGGAGTTCAGTGAGCTGGTTCAGCGCTTCGACCGCGGCGGCTTCACCGTCGAGGTCAGCGACAAGGCGCCCGCCGATTCCTACGCCCAGGCGGTGCGCGAGCTGCCGGGGATGGAGCGCGCCCTGCAGAAGCTCGAGGAACCGGCCACTCCGTCGGCTCAGGCGGCGGTGCTGGAGTTCATCCTCGAGGGGCTTCACCTGAGCAAGCGACTCAACAAGACGCCCGTCGACGGCAGCGCCATCTACGGCGGCTGACGGGCACGGGTCACGGCGCGATGGCAGTCTCGGATTTCCGCTCCCACCGCTTCTCCCAGTGGGACGGCACCCAGGATCCGCTCGGTCCCGACGCCGACGAGCTGTTCTCGCGGCTCTCCGAGGACGTCTTCCACGGCTGGGACTTCGAGTCGGCGCTGCGCCGGCTGCTCAGCCAGGGCTGGCGCGACCGCCAGGGGCGGCGTCTCCAGGGGCTCGAAGAGATGATGGAGCAGCTGCGCCGCCGCCGCCAGCAGCAACTGGAGCGCTTCAACCTCGACGCCGTCTTCAAGGACATCCAGGAGAAGCTCGACAACGTCCTCCGGTTGGAGCGCCAGGGGATCGACGAGCGTCTGCAGCAGCCGATGGACGAATCCGCGCAGCGGGTGCTGGAGCGGGTGGCCCGCAAGCGTCGCGAGACCCTCGACGCGCTGTCGCCCGAGCCGGGCGGGGCGATCCGCGAGCTGCAGAACTACGAGTTCATGAACGAGCGGGCGCAGCAGGCGTTCGACCAACTCCTCGACGACCTCAAGAAAGGGGTCGTCGACACCTATTTCAAGGAGATGACCCAGCAGCTGCAGTCGATGTCGGGGCAGGACATCGCCGTGCTGCGGGAGATGATTCGCGACCTCAACGCGCTGATGCGCCAGAAGTTGGAAGGAGTGCCGGCGGAGCAGCTGCAGCAGAACTACGACGCCTTCAAGCGCCGCTGGGGACAGCTGTTCCCGGACGCCCCCGACACCTTCGACGAGTTCCTCGACCAGCTGCAGCGGCAGATGGCGCGGATGGACTCGCTGATGCAGTCGCTCTCTCCGGAGATGCGCCGCCAGCTGATGGAGATGATGGACGCGGTCTTCCAGGACGGCGAGCTGCAGAGCGAGCTGGCTCAGCTGGCCGGCGCCCTGGAGCTGCTCTCGCCACGGCAGCGACTGGGCAATCGCTACTCCTTCTTCGGCAGCGAGCAGCTGCCCCTCGACGAGGCGATGGACCTGATGGGCCGCCTCCAGTCGCTCGAAGAGCTGGAACGCGCCCTCCGCGAGGCCTACCGCGGCGGTGAGCTGGATGAGCGGACTCGCGATCAGCTCCGCGAGGCGCTCGGCGAGGACGCGTCCCGCAGCTTCGACCAGCTGCAGCGCATCACCCAGCGACTCGAGGAGTCGGGGCTGATCCAGCGCGACAAGCGAGGCTTCCAGCTCACTGCCCGGGGGATGCGCCGGATTGGTCAGAAGGCGCTCGGCGACCTCTTCTCCCGCCTCAAGCGCGATCGCTTCGGCAACCACGCCATGCAGTCGGCAGGGTTCGGCGGCGAGCGCAGCGACGAGAGCAAGGCCTACGAGTTCGGCGATCCCTTCCAGCTCGACGTGGAGAAGACGGTGATGAACGCCATCCGGCGCGAGGCCGGCGAGGAGCGGCGCAGCGTCAGCGGGCATCTGCGCGCGACCCCCGGGCTCGCACCCGAGGACTTCGAGGTCCATCGCAACGAGATGCTCACCCGCTCCTGCACCGTGCTGATGCTCGATATGAGCCGGAGCATGCCGCTGCGCGGCTACTTCTATGCTGCCAAGAAAGTGGCGCTGGCGCTCGATTCGCTGATCCGCACCCAGTTTCCTCGCGACACCCTGCACGTCATCGGCTTCTCCGACTACGCTCGCGAGATCGCCCCGTCCGCGCTGCCGCAGCTGAGCTTCAACGAGTATGTCTACGGCACCAACATGCAGCATGGGCTGATGCTGGCGCGCCACCTGCTCTCCCGCTATCCCGGCCAGAACAAGCAGATCATCATCGTCAGCGACGGCGAACCGACCGCTCACATGGAGGGCGCACAGGCGGTCTTCTTCTACCCACCGCTGCCGGAGACCTTCCACAAGACGCTGGTCGAGGTACAGCGCTGCACCCGCGACAATATCGTCATCAACACCTTCATGCTCGAGTCGAACTACCATTTGGTGCAGTTCGTCAATCAGATGACCCGGCTGAACCGCGGCCGAGCCTTCTTCATCAGTCCCGACCGTCTTGGTGACTACGTGCTGGTCGACTACGTCGCTCAGCGTTCCCGGGCGGCGTGAGCCCGATGGTGTCCGCCTGAGCGTTGACTGACTGGACCGGGACTCACCACGCTGACGCGGGTGCCCGTTTCGCCGAGCGGGTACGGCTGCAGTTGCGGGCGCGCCATCCGGGGATGACCGCCACCGTCGACGCGGAGCGCTTCGGGGTGCGCATGGTTGCCGCGGGAATCGACGTGACCCTGCCCCTGATGCCCGTCTGGACCGCCTGCCAGCGCGAGCCGGCCCGGGTGCCGGCTCTGATCGCCGAGTTCGTCCGCGCCGCCGAGGCCCGGCTGGTGCCCGCGGCGGGCGGGGAGCGCCTCGACCTCGGCGGGTTGCTCTGGTGCGTGCGCAGCCGCGGCTATCTCGCCGAGCTCTCCCGGGCGGGCGAGCTGCTGTGCCGTGAGCTGGCCGGCGACCTGGTCGCCTTCGTCGCCCAGGTGCTGCCGGGGACCGCGATGCGCGGGGTCCCGCGCGCCGAGTGGCGGGGGCAGGACCTCGACGATGCCGCCGTCCGGGAGGCGGCGACCGCCAACACGGCCTCGCGGTTCGCCCGACTGGCCGGTCGCATCCGCAGCGCCGATCGGGTGCCGGGTGACGGCTGGCGGCTCGGCGGCGACGTGCTCTTCCAGGGCAGTGTGCTGACCTGTGCGCCGCTGCTCCGGGCACTGGTCGAGCGAGCTGGTGGCGAGGTCCTGCTCGGGGTCCCCGACCGGGCGGTCGTTCTCGCTCAGCCCGCCGGCGCCCGGTCGGCGGACGGCTTCGCGGGACGGGTCGGCCGAGCCCACCGGGAGGCTGCCAACCCGTGCTCAGCCGAGGTCCTGGTCACCGACGGACTCGGGCTCGCGCTCCTCGAGGCGCCCTCCCGGGGGCAGCGTGGGCTCCTCCTCCTGCCCTGGCTGCGTGAGTGACAGCGGCGCGGGCAGCGAGCGCCTCCCGGCGGGCGGGGCGAGGAGCCGCGGGGACCGGGCCGATCCCAGTCGGGCCGCGGCGGTCCCGGCGGCGGCCAGGGCCGCCGCCCCGGCGACGCCGGCGCCGAGTCGGAGCGCCGTCCGGGCCGCCGGTCGGGCCCAGAGTGGTGCAGACAGGTCCGGTCCCTGGCCGAACCAGAGGGTGACCGCGACGTGGTCGCCGGCCGCCCTTCCCTGCCGCAGCCGGCTGCGCTCGATCCGCACCGCCGCCGGTGCCAGCGGATGACGAGCCGGCTCCCCCTCGCGGGCCGCCGCCCCCCCCAGCAGCCTGCGGCCCACGGCGGTGAGCATCGCCTCCCGGGTGCGCGGGTCGGCCCCGGCGCGGATCAGCTCCGGGACCGCCCGGCGCGCCAGGCGGGCGGTGGCGCGCGAGAACAGGGCCGACATGGCGGCAAGCATAGGAGGGCGACGGCGCGGGGGCGGCGCCACCGATGGTGAGCCTCGCCATCACCTCGCTGCCCGAGCGCGTTCACGCCGTCCTCGCGGGCGCTCTCGCCGGGGAGGAACTGGCCGGGACGGCCACCGGCGCCGCCCAGATGCTCCTCGCCGCCGAGTCGGCCGCCTCCTCCGGCGGCTTCGACGAGGCCGACCTGCGCGGTCGCGGCCTGGACCAACCTCCGGCGTCCGGGCCGGCGGGACTGCTGCTTCGGGCGCTGCCGTTCGCCCTGCTCAGCCCGCTCGACCGCCCCCTGCTGCGGCGCAACGCCCACCGCGCCGCCACCCTCGGCGGGGGCGACGCGGGCACCGCGATCACGGCCGTGGCCGCCGCGGTCCTGTGCGCCGACCTGCTGCGCTTCGACCTCGAGTCCAGCCTCGCCCGGCTGCGCCAGACCCTGCTGGAGGAGGCGCCGTTCGCACTCCTCGACCGGCTCGAGCCATTGCACCCACGCGCCGCGCTCGCCGGCGACAGCAACCCGCTGGCGGCGCTGCAGATCGCCATCACCGCGCTCGCCCGGGCGGACACGCCCGGCGAGGTGCTGGCCGAGGTGAGCGCCTACGCCGACCAGCCGTGCGCCTCGCTCAGCCTGGCGGGGGCGCTGGCAGGGGCGCGGCGCGGCCTCGATCCGGCGGATGCGGCCTGGGCCGCCTCGGTGCCGGCGGCCGAGCGGGTCGCGCTCGCGGCCGAGGCGCTCGCCTCCCGGGCCACGGCGCAGCTCGGTTGACGGCGAGCCGGTCGCGACTTGAGCCGCCGATACAATCGCCGCCATGCCTGACGACGGCGGCGGACGCAAGATCCGCATCCTCACCGCCAAGGTCGGCCTCGACGGGCACGACCGCGGGATCAAGGTGATCTCGCGGGCGCTGCGCGATGCCGGCATCGAGGTGATCTACACCGGCCTGCACCAGACGCCGGAGATGGTGGTCGAGACCGCCATCCAGGAGGACGTCGACGGGATCGGCGTGAGCATCCTCAGCGGCGCCCACATGACTCTGTTTCCCGAGATCCTCCGGCTGCTCAGGGAACGCGGCGCGCAGGACATCGTCGTCTTCGGCGGCGGCATCATTCCCGACGCGGACATCCAGCCGCTGCGCGACCTGGGGGTGGAGAAGGTGTTCACCCCCGGCACCTCTCTCGAGGAGGCCGTCGCCTTCGTCAAGCAGCGCTTCGGGGCCACCTCCGCCGCGTAGCACGGCGCGGCCGCCCCTGGCCGGACCGCGCGGTCCGTTACCATGACCGGCCTGATGGAGAAGCTCGAGCTCGACGCGCGTCCGCGCGATGTGGTGGGCCGCCGTGTCACGCAGCTGCGGCGTCGGGGCGAGGTGCCCGCGGTGCTCTACGGGCACCAGCAGGCGTCGGTCTCCGTCAGCATCGATGCCACGGCGCTGGAGCGCATCTGGCATCGCGCCGGCCGCAGTCACCTGGTCGACCTGCGGCTCGACGGCGGCCGCGCCCGCAAGGTGCTGATCCGCGAGTACCAGCACAACCCCCGCAGCGGCGCGCCGGTCCACGTCGACTTCTTCGCCGTCAACCTGCGCGAGAAGATCGCCGTCGACATCCCGGTGGTGGTCACCGGCCGGTCGCCCGCGGTCGAGGAGATGAAGATCGGGCAGCTGCAGCAGCCGCTCACCACGCTCCGCATCGAATGCCTGCCCGACAAGCTCCCGGCGCAGCTCACCGTCGACGTCAGCGAGCTCACCGAGATCGACCAGAGCATCACCATCGGGCAGGTCGCCCTGCCCGACGGGGTGACCCTCGCCCACGCTCACGGCGCCGAGGTCGACGAGAACCAGGTGGTCGTCAAGGTCGCGCCGCTGCGCGTCCGCGAGGAGATCGAAGAGGCCGCGGCAGCGCCGGAGGCCGAAGCCGAAGCCGCCGCCGGAGAGGAAGGCGCCGCACCACCGGAGGCCGAGTCGCCGGAGCAGCCCTCATAGTGCTGCACTAGCGGGCATGCTCGCCGCGTTCACGCTCGCCACGCGGCCCTGCGACACCAACGCCTCCTTCGGCCTCGACCGCGTCTGCTCGCTGCCGCTGGCGGGGAGCTCAGACCAGGTCATCCAGTCCGCGGTCACCGCCGTCGCCATCTTCCTGGTGGTGCTGGTGGTGGGGCGCATCAGCCGGACCATCGTGATGCGCGCCCTGCGCCGCGCCGAGACCGACGTGCAGGTGCGCACATTGGTCAACAACGTCCTGCTGGCCGCCACCATCATCGTCGCCGTCATCGGCGCCTTCGCCAGTGGATTCGGCTTCGGTGTCGTCCTCACCTTCGGCGGCCTCGCCAGCCTGGCTATCGGCCTCGCCTTCCAGGACCTGCTCCGCAATGTCCTGGCCGGGATCTTCCTGCTGCTCGAGCGGCCCTTCCGGCTCGGCGACGTGGTCTCGGTCGACGAGGTCACCGGTACGGTGCAGACCATCGAGCTGCGCACCACCTCGCTCCGCCTCGGCGACGGCCGTCTGGCGGTGATGCCCAACCTCAACATGTTCACCAAGACCGTGATCAACGCCACCGCCCTGGAACGCCGCCAGTACCTGGTGTCGGTGTGGGTGCCCGAGGGCGCCGACCTGGAGGCCTTGATCGAGGCCGCCCGCCGCGCCACAGCTCAGGTCCCCGAGGTGCTCGGCGAGCCCAGGCCCGCCATCCAGCCGCGCTCCGAGAGCGACGGCCGCATCAGCCTGCAGGCGCAGTACTGGCTCGACGACCGATCCCACGACCCCGACGCGGTCGGCGTCCAGGTGTTCCGCGCCGTCCACGCTGCGGTGCACCGCGCCGGGGGCGGGGAGCAGCCAGGGCCATCAGCGAGCCCGGCGCCCCGGCCTGCCGGCGACCCGGCGCGCGACCCGCCGGCGCGGTGACCACCATGGTTGTGCCCCGGCCCGACGCCGTCTACCGCTGACCGATCGCCACGTACGGCCGGCGCTCTGGCCCGAGGTAGACCTGCCGGGGACGGGCGATCCGCTGCTCCTTGTCGAGCAGCATCTCCTCCCACTGGGAGAGCCAGCCCGCGGTGCGGGGGATGGCGAAGAGGACCGGGAACATGTCGGTGGGGAGGTTCAGCGCCTGGTAGATCAGGCCGCTGTAGAAGTCGACGTTGGGGTAGAGCTTGCGGCTGACGAAGTACTCGTCCTCCAGCGCGATCTTCTCCAGCTCCAGGGCGATGTCGAGCAGAGGAGTGGTGCCGGTCACCGAGAAGACCTGCTCGGCCATGCGCTTGATCACCTTGGCCCGGGGGTCGTAGTTCTTGTAGACGCGGTGACCGAAGCCCATCAGACGCTCCCGGCCGGCGCGGACACCGGCGAGGAACTCCGGGATCGCGTCGCGGGTGCCGATCCGCTCCAGCATCCGCAGCACCGCCTCGTTGGCGCCGCCGTGCAGCGGGCCGTAGAGCGCGGCGATGGCCGCGGCGGTGGCGGAGTAGGGGTCGGGTTCCGAGGAGCCGACCGAACGCATGGCATTGGCGGAGCAGTTCTGCTCGTGGTCGGCGTGAAGGATGAAGAGCACATCGAGCGCGTGCTCGATCTCCGGGGCCGGCTGGTATCGCGGCTCGACCATCTTGAACATCATGTTGAGAAAGTTGCCGACGTAGGAGAGATCGTTGTCGGGATAGACGTAGGGGAAGCCCATCGAATGGCGGTAGGCCATGGCTGCCAGGGTGGGCATCTTCGCGATCAGCCGCCAGATCGAGGTGCGGCGCTGCTCCTCGTCGTGGATGCGGGTAGCCTGCGGATAGAAGGTGGAGAGCGCCCCCACGGTGGACAGCAGCATGCCCATGGGATGGGCGTCGTGATGGAACCCGTCCATGAACCGCTTGATGTTCTCGTGGACCATCGTATGGATGGTGATGTCGTGGGTCCATTCCCGCTCCTGGACGGCGGTCGGCAGCTCGCCGTGCACCAACAGATAGGCGGTCTCGAGAAAGGTGCTCTTCTCCGCCAGCTCCTCGATGGGATAACCGCGATAGAGCAGGATCCCGCGGTCGCCATCGATGTACGTCACCCGGCTGACGCAGGATGCGGTGTTGAGAAAGGCGGGATCGTACGACATCAGGCCGTTGTCGTTGTCGTCGACCCTGATCTGGCGCAGGTCGGTGGCGCGGACGGCGCCGTTGGCGACGGGGAGCTCGTAGGTGCGGCCGGTCCGGTTGTCGGTGACCGTCAGCGTGTCGGGCATGGTTCCTCCGAGGCGGTGTGCCCGGCGGTACCGGCGGCACCCCCAGGCACCCCTCGCCGACGCCGTATCATGCCGCGTGGCCCGGTGGCCTCGTGCGAGCCGCCACCCGGGCGTCGCGGAAGGTTGTGGAGTGAGCGATGAGCGATGCCACGATGATTCCGGCGCATCCTGGAGAGGTGACGCGCGAGCGCATTCTTCGGCTCGCTGACGAGCTCTTCGCACGACACGGATACGCCCGCGTGTCGATGCGCGCGGTCGCCGGGGCCGCGGGTGTGACCAAGCCGGCGCTCTACTATTACTTTCGCGACAAGGATGCGCTCTACGAGGAATGCATGCTGGTCATGCAGCAGCGCCAGGCGAGTGCGCTCCGCGACGCCGCCGAGGGTGCCGGCAGCCTGGGTGAGCGGCTGACCGCCGTCGCCCACGCGCTGCTCACCGCCTCTGCCCACCATCCCATCCGGGTGATGAGCGACATCACCGAGCATCTGCCGCCCGACAGCCGGGAGCGCTTGCGGCAGGGCTTCGCCGACTCGGTGGTCGGGCCGCTGGCCGCCTTCTTCACCTCCGCCCAGGAACGCGGCGAGGTCAGGGATGCGGTGACTCCCGAGCTGGCGGCGGCGACCCTGCTCGGCGTCTGCATGTCCTTCCTGCCGGCCGCGGCCGACGATCCCGAGGCCCTTCAGGTGCCGCGCGTCCAGATCGACGGCCCCGGCTCGCTCGACCCCGATCGAGCCGCCGGTATCGTGACCGACCTGGTGCTCCGCGGCGTGGCCGGCTCGCCGGCTACATCTGCCCGATGAGCCGGTGCGTCTGCGGGACCACCCGGACGTCGCGATGCCACCGCAGGGCGCGCGCCTGGAGGTCGAGCACCCGCTCGGGGGAGGGAGTGGCGAGCACCGCGCCGAACGGGGTGACCGGCTGCAGGTAGACGGTGATGGCGGGCGCCGTCTCCGCCACCATCCGCACCGCCGCCTCCAGCTCGGCGGCGTCGGTGTCGGTCCCGATCACCATCTTGACGAAGACGTCGCGGCCGCGGGCGATCTCGAGGAACCGCCGGTGCACGCTCAGCGGCACCGCCTGGGTGTCGACGCTGTGCAGCTTGACGTCCATCGCCACCTCGTCGACCCAGTCGATCAGCGCCCGCAGGCCTTCCACATACATGCCGTTGGTCTCCAGCGCCACCCGACATCCGCGTGCGTGCAGCGCCTCGAGGACCGCAGCCAGCCGTCGCCACTGCATCAGCGGCTCACCTCCGGTGACGCTCACCGCCTGGTGCGGCAGCGCCCGGTAGAGCGCGGTCACGGCGTCGACCACCCGCTCCTGTGTCAGCGGGCTCGGCTCGACCGCGAAGTCGCGATGCCCCGGGGTTCGCTCCAACCGTGCCGGCAGCGCCCTCGCCTCCAGTGACTCCGGGGTGTCGCAGTAGGAGCAGCGGATGTTGCATCCCGTGAGCCGGAGGAAGACCTGGCGGCAGCCGACGTGGGCTCCCTCACCCTGGATCGCGGAGAAGACCTCGGTGACCAGCAGGCCGCCACCCGCGGCCACCCCCGTGACGGTGGTCACGACAGCGCCGCCGCGGCGCGGTCGGCGACGCCCGCCTCGGCGAACCCCCGGGCCCGCAGCAGGCAGGCGTCGCAGTCGCCGCACGGGCGCGGCCCGCCCCGATAGCAGGACCAGGAGAGCTCCAGCGGAGCCCCGAGATCCACCCCCAGGCGGACGATCTGCGCCTTGGTCAGCTCCACCAGCGGGGTGCGGAGCTCCACCGGCCGCCCCTCGAGCCCCCGCTTCTGGCCGATCATGGCAACAACTCGCATGGCCTCGACGAACTCGGGACGGCAGTCGGGATAGCCGCTGTAGTCGAGGGCGTTGACGCCCAGCCAGACCGCATCGGCGTCGCGCGCCTCGGCCACCCCCAGTGCCACCGCGAGAAAGATGATGTTGCGCGCCGGCACGTAGGTGACCGGGATGGTGGTGGGGTCGGGATCCGCGCTTCCCGGCGGCACCGCGACGCTGGTGTCGGTGAGTGCCGAGCCGCCCCAGGCGGATGCGTCGAGCGACACGATCAGCCGCTCGGCGCCGAAGTGCTCCGCGATCGTCGCCGCGGCGTCGAGCTCGATGCGGTGGCGCTGGCCGTAGTCGAAGCTCAGCGCCAGGACCTCGGCGTGCTCCGCGCAGGCGATCGCCATGCACACGGTGGAGTCGAGACCGCCCGAGAGCAGCACCACGCCGTGGCCGGGCACGAGCGCTACCGGGTGAGCTCCACCGAGGCGTCCGACGTCTCCCAGAGGCGAAGCCGGGCGACCTGCAGGCCGGCGCCATCGAGACGCTCCCAGATGTCCTGGGCGATGAGCTCGGCGGTGGGATTGGGCATCAGCTCGTTGAGGTCGCGATGGTCGAGACGCTCGATCACATCCCGCCGCACCACCGCGCCCAGGTCGGCGAAGTCGATGACCACGCCCTGGTCGCCGACCCGCCCGTCCACCGTCACCTCCAGCCGGTAGGAGTGTCCGTGCGCCCGGCTGCATTTGCCGCTGTGCCATGGCAGCCGGTGCGCCGCCTCAAACTCGAAGCACTTGGTGACGCTCGTTCTCACGGCGCGAGCCTACCGCACACGACGGGCGTTGCCCGCCGAGTGCGGTTCCAACAGGAGGGCAGTTCCGCCCTCCTCGCCGCACGGGCCCAGCCCGTCCGGCTCACCTCCCCGACGGCGCGACTCCGCGCCGACGCGGGCGTTGCCGGGGTGGTGGCGGTGTTGCGCTCAGTGGGGGGTGGTCGGCTGGGGCGTGGTCGGGCTCGAGGTGCCGGGACCCTCGGCCCACGGGCGGACGATCGCCGACTGGCTGGCCGAGCCGAGCAGGCTGCCGTCCTCGGCCCAGAGCAGGATGTGACCGTGGCCGAACCCGCCTCGCACCGCGTGGATGCGGATGTCCACCAGCATCCAGCCGTTGCGGGTGGGGCGCTGCACCACCCGTAGGGTGTTGTCGAGGCTGTTGCCGCCGACCCGCTCCCCCAGCGCCTGGCTGATTCCGAACGGGACGTAATCGCCGATGATGGCCAGAACAGCGCTGCCGGGATCGAGATCGGGGATGCGCGCCCAGAGCGCGCTCCGCCCGTCGCCGGGCGGCCCCGGCAGTTCCTCGGGACCACGAGCCCGAGCCAGGCGCATCTCGATGCGGGTGGCGATGCTGTTTCGCTGATCGGTTCGCAGCGGCCGGGAATCACAGGCGTCCGGCGGCGGGACGTCGGGACGCTCCGCCCACACTCCCTCCCAGCGGGAGGGCCGCGAGCCGAGGGCGGCCACCACGGTGAAGATCTCCTCGCCCCCGACGTGCCCGATGGCGCGGGCCTGGGTGGTGCGGTGGCCGGCGGCGCTGATCACGACGTCGATCTCGACCACCGAGGGCGGTCGGGCGAAGGCGTGATACTGCGCGGTGGCCCAGATCAGGTGCCGGCCGCAGCTGCGCTCCAGGGTCTCGACCCCGGCCGCCAGGGCGGCGCCCCCGAAGAGCGCCCCGATGCCCGAGGCGATCGCCGGCGTCACCGGGAGGCGCCAGCGAAGGGGGTCGCCGGAGGCCTCCAGCCCCAGGAAGTCGAGCCCGTCCATCGGCGGGGAACGATAGCCCTCATTACGTGAGCGCCAACTCGTAGAGTATTAGCTCGTGGAATACCGGGTCGACCAGCTCGCCGCCGCCTGCGACGTGAGCGTCGACACCGTCCGCTACTACCAGGCGCAGCGGCTGCTGCCTCCCCCGCGCCGCCAGGGGCGGGTCGCCTGGTACGGCGACGAGCACGCCGAGCGGATCCGCCGGGTGCGGATGCTGCGCCGCCAGGGGCTGACGCTGGCGGCCATCCGGCGGGTGGTGGCGGGCGAGGCGGCCGGCAGCGCCAGCGCCGCCGCCGACGTCGGGCTGGCCGCCGCCGTCGCCGCGGCTCGGGCCGACGAGGACAACGAGGAGTTCCTCACCCTGGAGGAGATGGCCCGGCGCTCGGGGGTTCCGGCTCCCCTGCTCCAGGCCCTCGAGCGCGCCGGCGTCCAGCTGGGCCGCATGGTCGATGGCGAGACCTTCTACACCGGCGCCGACCTCGCCATGGTGTCGATGGCCCTGCGCCTGCTCGACGCGGGGTTGCCGCTGACCGAGCTGCTGGCGCTGGCCCGCGATCACCACGTCCATGTCCGCGCCATCGCCGAGCGCGCGGTCGAGCTCTTCGACGAGCACGTGCGCAGGCCGGCACGGGCAAGCGCCGTCGACGACGCGGCCGCGACCGAGAGGGTGGTGGCCACCTTCCGCGAGCTGTATCCAGCGGTCACCGCTCTGGTCGCCCACCACTTCCGGCGGGTGCTGCTCACCGTCGCCGAGGAGCACATCGAAAGAGTCGGCGACGCCGCCGAGGTGGCCGCCACGCGCGCCGAGTCGCGCCGCCGGCTGGAGGCGCAATGGCCGGCCTGACGCCGCCGCCACTGCCGGCTCCCGACACCAAGGCCCGCGCGGTTGAGGCCATGTTCGATCGCATCGCGCCGCGCTACGACCGGCTCAACCGGATTCTCACCTTCGGTCTCGACGTCGGCTGGCGGCGCCGCGCGGTGGCGTCGCTGGCGCTGCCGCGCGGCGCCCGGGTGCTCGACCTCGCCTGCGGCACCGGCGACCTCTGCCGCGAGCTCTCGCGCGCCGGGTACCGTGCCGCCGGCGTCGACTATGCCGCCGGCATGCTCGCCCACAACCGCAGTGGAGCGCCGCTGATCCGGGCCGACATCCTGGCGCTGCCGGTGGCGGCGGGAACGGTCGACGGCGCCGTCTGCGGCTTCGCCCTGCGCAACGTCGTCGATATCGCCGGCTGCCTGGCGGAGATGGCCCGGGTGGTGCGGCGCGACGGCCGGATCGCGGTGCTCGAGGTCGGCGAACCGCACCGCGCCCTGCTGCGCCGAGGCCACGCCCTGTATCTGCACCGCGTGGTGCCGGTGATCGGCGGCCTGCTCGCCGACCGGGCCGCCTATCGCTACCTGCCCGCCTCGACCAGCTACCTGCCGCCCGCCGGCGAGCTCGAAGCGATGATGGCGGAGGCCGGGTTTCCCGATGCCCGATGCGTCGCGTTGGGAGCCGGCGCGGCCCAGCTGTTGCTGGGGACGCGCCGATGAGCGCCACCCACCTTGCCGGTCACCACGTTGCCGGCCGGCTGGATGCCCGCGTCGACCTGCTGGAACACTGGCGACCGGCCGATGGCTTTCTCATGGAGCGTGACGGGGGCGGGCTGGTGGCCACCGGCACGGCGGCGACGGCGGCGGTGCTGCCGGGTCCTGACCACGCCCGGCGCGCCGCCGAAGCGGCCGCCGAGCTGCTCGATGACGTGCGGGCCGGCGAGGATGCGCTCGCGGTCGCGGCGCTGTCGTTCGACGGTGCGATCCCGGCGCGGGTCACGGTGCCGAGCCGCTCGCTTCTGGCACGCGCCGGACGGCCGGTGCGCCGGGTCATCATCGACGCCGGCCGCGACGAGCCCGCGCCATCCGAACCGGCAGCGACGCGCCCGGCGGCGCCAGCGGTCCGCCGCTCGCCGCAGCCGTCCGCGGCGGACTTCGCCGCCGCGGTGGCCACCGCGGTGGCGCGCATCCGTGACGGCGAGCTGCGCAAGGTGGTCCTCGCCCGCACCCTGCTGATCGAGGGGCTTGGTCACGTCGAGCCCCGCAGCTTGATCGCTCGCCTTCGGGCGCGTGATCCCGGTTGCTACACCATCGCCGCCCGCGGCGCTCGCGGCCGGCTGCTGGTCGGCGCCACCCCCGAGCTGCTGCTCCGCCGCGACGGAGAGGTGGTGACCTCGATGCCGCTGGCCGGTTCGGCGACGCGGTCGGCCGATCCTGCCGAGGACCGTGCCGCGGCAGCCGGATTGCTGAGCTCGATCAAGGAACGGCGAGAGCACGCGCTGGTGGTCGAGGCGGTGGTCGACACGCTCGCCGCTCACTGCCGGGAGCTCACGGTCGACCGCGAGCCACGTCTGGTGTCCACGGCGACGATCTGGCACCTGGCGACCGAGGTCCACGGCCTGCTCCATTCCGACGCCCCTGGCGCGCTGGCTCTCGCCGCCGAGCTCCACCCCACCCCGGCGGTCTGCGGCACTCCGCGAACTGCGGCGCTGCGCCTGATTGACGAGCTCGAGACCGAGCCGCGCGGCCTGTACGCCGGGATGGTGGGCTGGGTCGATGGGCGCGGCGACGGTGAGTGGGCGGTGACCCTGCGCTGCGCGGTGCTCGGCGATGGATGGGCCCGGCTCTACGCCGGCGGCGGCATCGTCGAGGGCTCGGATCCGCGGGCCGAGGTGGCGGAGACCGAGGCCAAGTTCCGCACCCTGCTCGACGCCCTGCGGTTGTAGCGCTGCCCGGCTGGTCGCCGGCCAAGCGTCAGGCGCGACCCTCTGCCAGCCCCTGCTGAACCGCCTCCGCCAGCTGGCGATGACGCTCTGCGTTCTGCGTGCGGTCGGTGCGCACCTCGACGAGCTGGACCCCGCCCGACGCCGCCGCGTCCGCCACCGCCACCGCCACATCGGCGGCACCCGTCACCCGCCGGTGGCCGGCGCCCGAGGCGGCGGCGAGGGCGGCGAGGTCGATGCCGTGGGGCGTGCCCCAGAGCGCTTCGTGCTCGGGCAGCTGCGCCTGGGGAAGCAGCGCGAAGATGCCGCCGCCGTCATTGTTGATGACAGTAATGACCAGATTCATCGGACCACCGCCCCAGCGCAGCAGGGCGCCCGCGTCGTGGAGGACGGCGAGATCTCCGAGCAGCGCGTGCGCCGGGGTGTGCACCGCCGCCATTCCCAGCGCGGTCGACACTAGCCCGTCGATGCCGCTGGCGCCCCGATTGGCGAGCACCCGCAGGCCGCTCCGCGGAAGCATCACCGCATCGAGGTCGCGCACCGGCATGCTGGAGCCGGCCAGCAGCACCGCAGCCGGCGGCAGCGCCGCCGCCAGGTCGCGGGCGGTCCGCGGCTCGGAGGGCTCCTCCCAGGAGTCGATGCAGCGGTCGATCGCGGCGCGCACCGCGGCGTCGGCCCGCCGCCACTGCTCGTCCCAGTCGCAACGGCGCTGACCCGGCAGGCGATCGCCGACCGCCTGCGCCAGCGCGTCCGGCCGGCAGCGCAGCGACCAGTCGGCGGCGCGCGCAGGGTCGGGATCGGTGGCCTGCTGATCGACCACCACCAGCCGCGCCGCCGAGGCGACCGCGGCCAGCACCGCCCGGCTGGTCGGGGCGGCTCCGAGCTGCAGCACCAGATCGGCACGGTGTGCGGTCGCGAAGTCGGCACTGCCCAGCAGCAGCGTTCCCGCTGAGAGTGCGGGCGGGCCGACACGAAGCCCGGAGGTGGGCTCGGCCAGCAGCGGCCAGCCCGCGGCCGACGCGAGCCGGAGAACCGGGCCCGCATCGGTGTCCGGCGGCAGGGCACCGGCGACCATCAGGCCCCGCCCGGTCGCCGCGATGGCAGCGGCGAGCCGGTCGACGTCGGCAGGCAGCGGTTCCGCGCGCGCCGGCGCCACCGTCTCCCACGGATGCTCGCCCGCGCGACCCGCCTGGTCGGGTCCCAGGTCGACCTCCGCTCCGCTCGGCGTCAGCGGCTCCCGGAAGGGAAGGTTGAGGTGCACCGGGCCGCGCGGTTCCGACATCGCCGCCGCCACCGCGCGACTTCCCAGCGATCGCCAGTAGCGGCCTGCATCGGAGCGCGCCTCGGGGACCGGTGCCTCGACGAACCGGCGGGCATGCACGCCGAACAGCCGCAGCTGATCGATCGACTGGTTGGCGCCGGTGTCGCGCAGCTCGGCCGGCCGGTCGGCGCTGAGCAGGAGCAGCGGCAGCCGCGACATCGACGCCTCCACCACCGCCGGCATCCAGTTGGCCACTGCCGTGCCCGAGGTGCAGCCGACGGCCACCGGCCGCTCGTCGAGTCGCGCGATCCCGAGGGCGAAGAAGGCGGCGGAGCGCTCGTCGACATGGATGTGGAGGCGGACGCCGGGATGCCGCGCGAGGGCCAGCGCGAGCGGCGTCGACCGGCCCCCGGGGGAGAGGCACGCGTCGCGCATACCCGACCGGACCAGCTCGTCGACCAGGACGCTCGCGCAGGCGAGGGCGACGTCGCCCTCGGTGGGTCTCATGCCGGAGTCGCAGCGAGCAGCGCGGGGTCGGGAGAGACGCGGCGCGGCCGCAGGCGTCCCGCGACCGGGAGCAGGGGGTCGGCGGACACGTCGCCGGCGAGCAGCAGCGCGGTTCCCACGCCGTGAGCCCAGGGAGTGTCCGGCAAGGCCGCCGCCACGGCCAGAACCGCGGCCAGGCCGACCGAGGTCTCGAGCGCCGACGAGGCGATCGCCGGAACCGCGGCGATCTCGGCAGCCATCAGCGCCGCGCCCACCCCGCCGAGCCGCTGCGGTTTGAGCACCACCGCGTCGGCGGCCTGCAGGCGTCGCAGCCGGTGCGCGTCGTCAACGGTGCGCAGGCACATCTCCGCCGCCACCGGCACCGGCGACCGGCGGCGCAGCGCGGCCAGGTCCTCCATCGAGGCGACGGGATCCTCCACCAGCTCGATGTCGAAGCGCGCCAGCCGTCGCAGCGCCCGCAGCGCGGTCTCCACCTCCCAGGTGCCGTTGGCGTCGAGTCGCAGCCGCACCCCTGGACCCAGAGCGGACCGGACCGCTGCCACCCGATCCTCGCTCAGCTCGTCGCCGACCTTGACCTTGAGGGTGCCGCATCCCGACGCCACCGCCAGCCGTGCGGCCGCATCGGGCGGCAGTCTCGGCACCATCGCGTTGACCACCACCTGGTCGCGTTCCGGCGCCGGAAACGGTCGCGTTGCCGCCTCGTCCGCGGCGGCTCTGGCGGCCGCGACCTCCGCCGCCGACCAGGTCGGCAGCGGTGAGAACTCGCCCCAGCCCGCCGGTCCTTCGACCAGCAGTCCATGGCGCTCGACCACGCCCATCACCGGCACCCGTAGTCGCACCGCGAAGGGGAGGTGGCGCAGCCCGCTCATCGCAGAGCCAGGCCCAGCACCAGCAGCGCCCCGGCCACCAGGTGGAGGCGGGCGGTTGCCGCCAACGCCGGCAGCAACGCACGCCCCCGCGCGTGTCGCACGAGCGCGAGCGGCCGGCGCGCCAGCGGCGCGGCCAGAAGCATCAGCAAGGCGGGTGCCGGCATCGCTCGCGCCGCCACCGCCACCGGCGGCACCAGGAATGCGGCTGCCACCACCACCGCGAAGAGCGCCCGGGTGCGCGGGTCGCCGAGCCGCACCGCCAGGGTGCGCTTGCCGGCGCTGGCGTCGGTGGCGATGTCGCGCAAGTTGTTGACGATCAGGATGCAGACACAGAGCAGGCCGACGGGGATCGACGCCAGCCAGACCGCCGGTGACACCGAGCCACCGGGTTGCACGTAGGCGGTACCGGCCACCGCAACCGGTCCGAAGAAGACGAAGACGGCGAGCTCGCCCAGCCCGCGCGCGGCGTACGGCCTGGGGCCGCCCGAATAGAGGACGGCACCGATCACCGCCACCGCGCCGAGGCCGAGCAGCCAGGGATGCACCGCCAGCGCCAGCGCCGCGCCCGCGACCATCGCCACCGCCAGCGCCAGGATCGCCGCCGCCGCCACCGCCGGCGGCGCGGCGAGACCCGACGCGGTCAACCGCGGAGGTCCCATCCGGCCGGGGGTGTCGACCCCGCGGACACCGTCGAAGTAGTCGTTGGCGTAGTTCACCCCGACCTGGAGGGCGACGGCGACGATCACCACCGCGGCGATCCGCCAGGCCGAGTGCTGGCCGGCGCCCGCGGCACCGACCGCCACCGGCACCACCGATGCCCCCAGGGTGCGCGGACGGGCGCCGAGGAGCCACAGCCTGACGCCGGCCGGTCGTATCGCCGCGGCGGTCACAACCTGTTCCGCCCGCTCACGGGCGGCGCGGGAACCTGGCGAAGTCGGGCTTGCGCTTCTCCAGGAAGGCGTCGCGCCCCTCCTGCGCCTCCTCACCCATATAGAAGAGCAGGGTGGCGTCGCCGGCGAGCTGCTGGATGCCCGCCAGCCCGTCGCTGTCGGCGTTGAATCCCGCCTTGAGCAGCCGCAGCGCCAGCGGACTCATCTCCAGGATGCGGCGGCAGACTTGCAGCGTCCGCTCCTCGAGCTGGTCGAGCGGCACCACCCAGTTGACCAGTCCCCACTGCTCTGCGGTGGCGGCGTCGTACTGCTCGCAGAGGAACCAGATCTGCTTGGCGCGCTTCAGGCCGATGGTGCGTGCCAGCAATCCGGCGCCGTAGCCGGCGTCGAAGGATCCCACTTTCGGCCCTGTCTGACCGAAACGCGCATTGTCGGCGGCCACCGTCAGGTCGCAGACGAGATGGAGGACGTGCCCGCCCCCGATGGCGTAGCCGGCGACCATGGCGATCACCGGCTTGGGGAGCCGGCGGATCTGGACCTGGAGGTCGAGCACGTTGAGACGGCCGATCCCGGCGGGGTCGCGGTAGCCGTCGTCGCCGCGGATGCGCTGGTCGCCGCCCGAGCAGAAGGCTTCGGTTCCCTCGCCGGTGAGGATCACCACCCCCACCCCGGGGTCGTCGCGGGCCACCTCGAAGGCCCGCGCGAGCTCGAAGAGGGTCTCCGGGCGGAAGGCGTTGCGCACCTCGGGGCGGCAGATGGTGATCTTGGCGATCCCCTCCGCCGTCTGGTAGCGGATGTCCTGGTAGTCCCCCAGCCTGGCCCAGTCCATGAGTGTCAACTCCAAGAGCGCCAACTCACACGGTTTCGCTAGCGTAGCCGACGTGGGCCCGAAGACGAGGCGGCGCCGACCCAGCCAACCAGGCGTCGGCGGAGCCGGCCCGAGCCCCGGCGACCTGGTCGCCCTGACGGTGCCGCCGGGACCCTGCTGGCCGGAGCTGGTCGGCCGCATCTGGGATGCGGGAGCGGCGCTGCTTCCCGTCGATCACCGCATGACCGGGCCCGAGATCGCCGACCTGCTACGCCGGGCGCGCCCCACCCTGGTGGTCGACGGCGAGGGCTGGCACCGGCAGCAGGGCGGAGTCCCGGTCGAGCCGGGCGTCTCGCTGGTGATCGCCACCTCGGGGACGTCCGCCACGCCACGGCTGGTCGAGCTCCCGTGCTCGGCGGTCAGCGCGGCGGTCACCGCCTCCTTGGCCGTCCTCGCCCCCGAGGCGGGCGACCGCTGGCTCGCCTGCCTGCCGCCGGCGCACATCGGCGGCCTGCTGGTGCTGGCGCGCGCCCTTCTCTCGGGGTCGGAGGTGGTGGTTCACCAGCGCTTCGATCCCACCGCCGTCGCCGGCGCCGCCGACGGCCACACTCACATCTCGCTGGTGACGACGACGCTGGGCCGCCTGCTGGACGCCGGCGCCGATCTCGCCGGCTTTCGCTCCATCCTGGTCGGCGGTGCCGGCATGCCCGATGCGCTGCGCGAGCGAGCTGCGCAGGCCGGCGGCCGCTGCATCGCCACCTACGGCCAGACCCAGAGTTGCGGCGGGGTCGTCTACGACGGAATCGCCCTTCCCGGAGTCGGCATGCGCATCACCGGCTCCGGTGAGATCGAGCTCGCCGGTCCCACCCTGATGCGCGGCTATCGGGGCGACGCGGCGGCGTCGTCGGCAGCGTTCAGCGATGACGGCTGGCTGCGCACGGGCGATGCCGGCAGCATCGACCGCAGCGGCCGGCTGCGGGTGATCGGGCGCCTCGACGACGCGATCATCAGCGGGGGCGAGAAGATCTGGCCGCGCGAGGTGGAGGCGGTGCTGCGCACCCATCCGCTGGTGGCTGAGGTGGCGGTGGTCGGCCGCGCTGATCCGCGCTGGGGCGCGCGCGTCGTCGCCGTGGTGGTGCCGGCCGACCCCGCCAGGCCGCCGGCGCTCGGGGAGCTGCGCGACCTGTGCGCCACCCGCATCGCGCGTCACAAGGCGCCGCGGGAGCTGGTGCTGGTCGCGCGGCTGCCGCGCACCGCGCTGGGCAAGGTGCGCCGCGCCGAGCTGTCGACGTAGTCGCGTCAGTACCATCGCGGGATGCCCGAGCCCGCGGTCGAACGCGCCGAACGCGAGCGGTTGCGGCGGGATGCAGCCGGCTGGCGGCGTTGGGGGCCGTACCTGGCCGAACGCGCCTGGGGCACGGTGCGCGAGGACTACAGCGCCGACAGCAACGCCTGGGACTACTTCCCGCACGACCACGCCCGGTCGCGCGCCTATCGCTGGAACGAGGACGGGATGGCCGGCATCTGCGACCAGGACCAGCTGCTTTGCTTCTCACTGGCGCTCTGGAACGGCCGCGATCCGATCCTCAAGGAGCGGTTCTTCGGACTTACCGGCAACCAGGGCAACCACGGTGAGGACGTCAAGGAGTACTGGTGGTTCCTCGACGCCACCCCCACCTATTCGTGGATGCGCTGGATCTACATGTACCCGCAGGCGGCCTTTCCCTACGAGCAGCTGGTGGCCGAGAACCAGCGGCGCAGCCGCACCGATCCCGAGTACGAGCTGCTCGACACCGCCATCTTCGACGGCGACCGCTACTGGGAGGTGACCGTCGACATCGCCAAGGCCTCGATCGACGACATCCTCCTCCACATCGAGGTGCAGAACCACGGACCGGACGAGGCAACTCTCGAGGTGCTGCCGACGGTGTGGTTTCGCAACACCTGGTCTTGGGCGCCGGGATCCACCCGTCCGCTGCTGCACGCCGACCGGGCCACCCTGGTGGCGGACCATCCCGCGATCGGTCGCCGCGTGCTCTGCAGCGACGGCGATGGGGTGCCGCTGATCTGCGACAACGACACCAACACCCAGCGCCTGTGGGGCGTGACCTCGGCGACGCCCTATGCCAAGGACGGCATCAACGATCACCTGCTCACCGGTGCCCGCACCGTCAACCCGGCGGGGACCGGCACCAAGGGGGCACTGCAACACCGGCTGGTGGTCGCCGGCGGCGGCAGCGCATCGATCCGTCTGCGGTTCGCCCCGCAGGCGGCGGACGTGGGCGCCGGCCACGACCGGCTGATGCGACGGCGCCACGCCGAGGCCGACGCCTACTACCGGTCACTCACCCCGGCGGACGCAAGCGACGACGAGGCGGCGGTGATGCGGCAGGCGTTCGCGGGGTTGCTCTGGGGAAAGCAGTTCTACCACTTCAATGTCGAGCGATGGCTGTCCGGCGACCCGGGGCAGCCGCCGCCTCCGGCTGAGCGGGTCGAGGTTCGCAATCGGGAGTGGTGGCACCTCGACAACCGCGACGTCATCGCTATGCCCGACACCTGGGAGTACCCCTGGTACGCCGCCTGGGATCTCGCCTTCCACTGCGTCGCCATCGCCCACCTCGACGCCGACTTCGCCAAGCAGCAGCTCATCCTTCTCTGCCGCGAGTGGTACATGCATCCCAACGGCCAGCTGCCCGCCTATGAGTGGTCGTTCGGCGACGTCAACCCTCCGGTGCACGCCTGGGGCGCGCTGACCGTCTTCAGCATCGACGGCGCGCGCGACTACGAGTTTCTCGAGCGCATCTTCCACAAGCTGCTGATCAACTTCACCTGGTGGATCAATCGCAAGGACGCTGAGGGCAACAACGTTTTCGAGGGAGGGTTCCTGGGCCTCGACAACATCGGCCCGATGGACCGCTCCGCGATGCTGCCGATGGCGGGCCGCCTGCTGCAGGCGGACGCCACCGCCTGGATGGCGATGTACTGCCTCGACATGCTGAAGATCGCCCTCACCCTGGCGCGTCACGACCGCACCTACGAGGACGTCGCCACCAAGTTCTTCGAGCACTTCGCCTACATCGCTCTGGCGATCACCACCCAGGGGATCTGGGACGAGCAGGATGGGCTCTTCTACGACGTGCTCGAGACCGCCGGCGGGCGCACTCCGGTGCGGGCGCGATCCCTGGTGGGGATCATCCCGCTGCTCGCGGTCACCACCCTGGACCCGCGCACGCTGGAAGCGCTGCCGGACTTCGCCGAGCGGATGCGGTGGTTCGAGGAGAACCGGCCCGAGTTCGCGTCCTGCGTCGCCCACATCCACGCCCGCCGCAGTCACGAGAACCGGCTGCTCAGCGTGGTGGGTCCCGAGCGGCTGCGCCGGGTGCTGGGCGCCGTCCTCGACGAGGGCGAATTCCTGTCGCCGTATGGGATCCGCTCGGTCTCGCGCCACCACCTGGAGCATCCTCTCGAGCTCGACATCGGCTCGGTGCACGGTCGCCTCGACTACGAGCCGGGCGAGTCGACCACCCCCCTGTATGGCGGGAACTCCAACTGGCGAGGTCCGGTCTGGTTCCCCATCAACCACCTGCTGATCGCCGCGCTTCGCCGCTTCCACCACGCCCTCGGGCCGCAGTTCACCGTGGAGATGCCGGCCGGCTCGGGAGTTCAGCGCACCCTTGACCAGATCGCCGACGAGCTGGCGCGCCGCCTGGTGGCGATCTTCCTCGAGCAGCCCGACGGTCGCCGGCCGGTGTTCGGGGAGAGCGCACGGCTGCAGGGCGACCCCCGCTGGCACGGCAACATCCTCTTTCACGAGTACTTCCACGGCGACACCGGGGCGGGGCTGGGCGCCTCCCACCAGACCGGGTGGACCGCCCTGGTCGCCGACCTGATCACCCGGCGCCGCGCCCCCGCCGCGCTTCCATGACGCACGCCGGCGGCGCTCCCCGAGCCGCTTGAGCCGCTGGACCGATGCGCTCAAACCCCCCAATCCGGGACTCCTGGCGCTCGGCGCTGTCTATAGTGTCCCGGGTAGCGGACGCTGGAAATCATCCTGACGGGTGATGCGAGACCGGGGGTGCGTCCCGCGAGAATTTCGCGACTGGCCGGCTCACGGGCGCGGCCGAGCGGCCACAGATCATGGGGGAGGCAAGTCATGAACGGAATGTCGACGCGCCTGGGCGGCCGGCGCCGGCGGGCGCTGGCGGGCCCTCTGGTGGCGGCGGCGATCGCCGGCCTGGTGCTGGCCGCCTGCGGCGGCAGCAGCGGTACCAGCACCACCTCGAGCAGCAGTGGCGGCGGGGGAGCGGCGGCGGGGAAGATCGCCCTGCTGCTGCCCGAGACCCAGACCACCCGGTACGAGGCCTTCGACAGGCCCTACTTCGTCGCCAAGCTGCAGGCGCTGGGATACAACACCGGTAACCTCATCTACAGCAACGCCAACCAGAACGCGACCACCCAGGTCTCGCAGGCCGAGGCCGCAATCACCAACGGCGCCAAGGTCCTGGTGCTGGACCCGGTCGACTCCAAGGCGGCCGCCGCCCTCGCCGACAAGGCGAAGACCAACGGCATTCCCGTGATCTCCTACGACCGGCTGATCCTCAACTCGGCAGGCGTGGGCTACTACGTCGAGTACGACAGCGTCACCGTGGGCAAGCTCCAGGCGCAGTCGCTGATCGACGCGCTGACCAAGTTGGGCAAGACCAAGCCGACGATCGTGGAGATCAACGGCGACCCCGCCGACAACAACGCGAAGCTCTTCAAGCAGGGCGCCCATTCGGTCTTCGACCCGCTGGTCAGTGCTGGCAAGCTGGTCATCGCCAAGGAGTACGACACTCCCAACTGGACGCCCGCCCAGGCCCAGAACGAGATGCAGCAGGCGCTCACCGCGCTGGGCAACAAGGTCGACGGCGTCTACGCCGCCAACGACGGGACCGCCGGCGGCGCCTTCGCGGCGATGCAGACGGCCGGCCTCAACCCCATCCCGCCGCTGACCGGACAGGATGCGGAGCTCGCCGCCGTCCAGCGGATCGTCGCCGGCCAGCAGACGGTGACCATCTACAAGCCCATCAAGCCGCTCGCCGAGACGGCCGCGCAGGCGGCCTTCGACCTCGCCAGCGGCAAGACCCCTGACACGTCGGTCTTCTCGACCAAGGTGAACAACGGTGCGGCCGACGTTCCCACCCACCAGATCGACGTGGTCGCGGTGACCAAGGCCAACATCAAGGACACGCTCATCAAGGACGGCTTCTACACCGCCGCCCAGATCTGCACCGCGGCCTACGCCGCGGCCTGTACCGCCGCCGGGCTGCAGTGACGCTGCAGCGATAACGGTTCGAGTGGCGGGGGCCGGCGCGGCCCCCGCCATTCATCGTGGGAGGCAAGAGTGGCCGTGGCTGTGGCGCAGCGGACCCCGCTCCTCCAGGTCCGGGGCGTCAGCAAGCGCTTCGGGGCGGTGCAGGCGCTCTCGGATGTCGACTTCGAGGTGTTCTCCCACGAGGTGGTCGGACTGGTCGGCGACAACGGAGCCGGCAAGTCGACGCTGATCAAGGCGATCGCGGGGACCTATCAACCCGACGCCGGCGAGTTCTTCTTCGAAGGTCGTCGCATCACCCTCCACGGTCCTCGCGACGCCCAGGCCCTGGGGATCGCCACCGTCTACCAGGACCTCGCTCTGGCCGACAACCTCGACGTCGTCGCCAACCTCTTCCTCGGTCGCGAGGAGCTGATCGGGCCGCGTGGCCCCTTCGGCTTTGTCAACGAGGTACCGATGGAGCGGAAGGCGATCGAGGTGCTGCGCAACCTGGCGGTGAAGATCCCCTCGGTGCGCATCCAGGTGGCGTCGCTCTCGGGCGGCCAGCGGCAGTCGGTCGCCGTCTCTCGCGCGGTGATGTGGGACGCGAAGCTGGTCGTTCTCGACGAGCCCACCGCAGCTCTCGGCGTGGCCCAGACCAAGCAGGTTCTCGACCTCATCAAGCGGTTGCGAGACCAGGGTCTGGGGATCCTCGTGATCAGCCACAACCTGGCCGACGTGTTCGAGGTCGTCGACCGCATCGTGGTGCTCCGACTCGGCCGCCGGGTGGCGTCGTTCGACGTGAAGACGGCGACCCGTGAGCAGGTCGTGTCCGCGATCACCGGGGCCGAGCTGGGCGAGACGGTCGCCGAGGACCTGGCTGCCGACGACACGGAGCTGCCGACGTGACGACGGTCGCCGACGATCCCCGTCTGACCGCTGAAGCACCCGGTGTCCGCGCCCTGGCCGGGCTCGCCCTCCGGCGCGTGCGACAAGGCGAGATCGGCCCGCTTCCGGTCATCTTCGGCCTGATCGTCATCGCCATCATCTTCCAGACCCAGAACACCAACTTCCTCCGCCCCCTCAACCTCACCAACCTGATGGTGCAGGTGGTCCCCTTCGGGACCATCGCCATCGGGGTGGTGCTGGTCCTGCTGCTCGGCGAGATCGATCTGTCGATCGGCAGCGTCAGCGGTTTCTGCTCCGGGATCATGGCGGTGCTCTCGGTGAAGCACGGTGTGAGCGGGCCGGTCTCGGTGATGGTTGCCATCCTGTCGGGGACCGCCATCGGCTTCGTCATCGGCTTATGGCGCACCAAGCTGCTGGTCCCTTCGTTCGTGGTCACCCTCGCGGGGCTGATCGGGTTCCAGGGAGCCTTGCTCTACATCCTCGGCTCAACCGGGGCGCTCAATCTCAACGACACGTTCATCACCGACCTCGCCAACCGCGTTCTCCCCGTCTGGGAGGGCTGGACCCTCGCCATCATCCTGGTCGCCGCGTATGCGCTCGGCAGGATCACGCTGCGCATTCGACGCGCCCGGGCGGGGCTGCGATCGGAACCCATGGCCGTGCTCCTGGTGCGGCTCGTCTTCCTGGCGGGGCCGCTCCTGGGCATGGTCGCGCTGATGAGTGTCAACCGCAGCCCGGGAGAGTTCGTGGCCATCGAGGGCGTGCCCCTGGCCGTGGTCATCTTCCTCGGCCTCATCGTGGTCTTCGACCTGGTCATGCGGCGCACCCGGTTCGGCCGCGATGTCTACGCCGTCGGTGGCAACGAGGAGGCGGCCAGACGCGCCGGCATCTCCGTCGATCGGATCCGCATCGCTGTCTTCTGCCTCTCATCGACCCTAGCGGCGTTCGGCGGCATCCTCGCCGCCTCGCGGCTGCTCGCCGTCAACCAGCAGTCGGGCGCCAGCGACACACTCCTCAACTCCATCGCCGCCGCGGTCATCGGCGGGACCAGTCTGTTCGGTGGGCGGGGCAACATCTGGTCGGCCCTGCTGGGCGCGCTGGTCATCGGCTCGATCGCCAACGGCATGGACCTGCTGGCGCTGGAGTCGTCGGTGAAGTTCATGATCACCGGCGGCGTTCTCCTCGCCGCGGTCACCATCGACGCGGTGGCTCGGCGTGGACGGCAGGCGGCGGGGCGCGTCTAGCGAGTCGACCGGCTCAGCTGTGCAGCGGGCCGTCCGAGCGGGTGACCCGAGTGGTGATGTGCCAGGTGCCGTGCAGCCACGTCCATCGCTCACTCAGCCCCGCGGCGATCGTCGGTCCACCCAGCAGCGTCAGCGAGGTGCCGTCCGAGACCAGGGCGGTGTGGACGGCCGGCATCGCCGCCGGGAGCTCATCCATCCACAGAGCGCCGTTCCAGGTCCAGGTGTGGCCGGGCTGCGCGGTGAGTACCAGCACTCCCGTCGCGGGGTCCTCGAGCAGGTGGGCTGAGAGGGGGTCGTAGCGGGGCTGCGGTCCGGCGAGCTCGGTCCAGTCCGTCCCGTCCCAGGCCCAGGTGTCGCCGGCGCCGGACCCTGGGTCGGCGCCGCTGTCGACCAGCACCACCGCGCCCGAGGCGCGGTGGTAGGCGAGCGCGACACTGGTGCGCAGCCGCGGATGGTGCGCGGGCCGCTGCTGCTGCCAGAGCAGCTCATCCTGGTTCCAGGTCCATGTCTCTGCTGCGTACGGGTGGCCGTCGTTCACGTCGCCGGTGCGGCAGACGCACACCAGCACCAACTGGTGGGTCGCCGGGTCCCAGGCGGCCGAGGGGAGGAGCGCGGGGAGCGGCGCGCCACTGGCTGATGCAGGACGCAGCTCATGCCACCTGTTGCCATCCCAACTCCACTCATCGGCGAGCGGTCCTTCGCCTCCGGGCCCATAGCCGCCGAGAAGCTGGGTGGTACGGGTACCTGGGTTGTAGACCAGCGCGCCGGACACGCGCGGCGGTGGCGACGGAACGGTGGCGTGGCCCACCCACCGACCTGCCTGGAGCGTCCAGGTGTCACCGAGGATGGTGCCGCTGCCGGCGAGGAATCCGCCGAAGAGCACGGTCTGGGCGCGCGACGCGTCAAAGGCGACGGCGGGATTGCCGCGCGGCGGTGGGCTGAGCGGGGGTGCCGAGGCGAGTCCGGTGGAGATCGGAGGGGCGGCCGGCGACGGACCGGCGCGGCCGACGGCAACCGCCGCCGTGGCGATCACGGCGGCGGCGCAGACGGCCGCGACCAGCGCCAGCGGTCCCGGACGCCGGCTTCTCGACACCGCCGCAACCGGCAGGTGTTCGGCGGTCGCACCACCGCTTCGCGCTGCCACCGCGCCCCATCCGCGCTGCTGGTCGAGGACGATGGCGGCCTGCGATCGCTGCAGCAGCTCGTCGACACCGCCGACGATCGTGTCGCCGATGGTCTCGGCGCCCGAGCGCGACACCAGCGCCAGCAGGATCACGCCCCCAACCGCGATCGCCGCGCTGCTGTCGAGGGCGGTCTCGAGTCCCGTCGCCGTGGCCTCGGCCGGCAGGACGATGGCCGACCAGCCTCGCGTCCGCAGCGCGCGCACCGCCACCGCGGTGCCGGTCTCGGCACCGATGACCGCGCCGAGATATCGGGCGACCGCTGCATCGCGGACGATCAGCAACCAGTGGCCCCCGCCGCCGCGGTTGGCGGCCCGATCGGCGGCCCACCGCGGCAGCCCGGCCGTCGTGTCGTCGCGAACTTCGACGGTGTCGAGCCCACACCCGGCGAGCCGCGTGACCCAGGCCGCGGAGGACGATGTGGCGCCGGCGACGGAGACGGCCATCCCGGCAGTCTGCGCGGCGGCGGCCGCGCCGTCCAACGCGGAATCTCTGGTAGGGTCCGCTCACCTCCGCGCGCCGGCTCGACCGTCGCGGTGGGTGTGGAAGGGACATGGAGTGGCGGTGCTTTGACCGGGTCGACTCGGAGGGGCACCCATCTCGCCATTGCCGCCCTGCTGGCCTGTGCCGCGGCGACGGTGGTCCCCGGACCGTCCCGAGTCCACGCCGCCGGCTGTCCCTGGAGCGACGCCGGCATGCCGCCCGAGCAGCGGGCGCACCTGCTGGTCGCGGCGATGTCGATCGATCAGAAGGTGACCATCACCACCCAGCAGGAGTACCTCTGGCAGCACTACGGAGTCGCCGGCTACATCCCGGGCGATCCCGGCATCTGTGTTCCCGACCTGGTGCTGAACGACGCCGGACAGGGGGTCGGTGACATGTCGATCAACACCACCGCGTTTCCGGCTCCTATCGCCCAGGCCGCCAGCTGGGACCCGGCCCTGCAGCAAAGGTTCGGCGACATGTTGGGTTGGGAGGCGTGGCACAAGGGGATCAACGTTCAGCTGGCACCCGCGATCGAGGTCGACCGGGTGCCGATGAACGGCCGCAACTTCGAATACCTCAGCGAGGACCCATACCTCGCCGGCCAGGGCGCCGCAGCTCTGACCCGCGGCCTACAGGGGCAGCACGTCATCGCGACGCTCAAGCACTACATCGCCAACAGCCAGGAGACCAACCGGATGTCGGATTCATCCGACGTCGACGAGCGCACTCTGCACGAGATCTACCTGCCGCCCTACGACGCCGCCATCCAGCAGGGGCACGCCGGCGCGGTGATGTGCTCCTACAACAAGGTGGACACCGTCTACGCGTGTGAGAACCCGACCACCCTCGAGCACGACCTGAAGAACGAGCTCGGTTTCACCGGGTTCGTGATGTCGGACTGGAACGGCACCCACTCGACGGCGCCGGCTGCCAACGCCGGTCTCGACATGGAGATGGGGGTGACCCCCGGCTTCTACTACGGTGCCAAGCTCAAGGCGGCCGTCGAGGCGGGCCAGGTCGCCGCGTCGCGGCTGGACGACATGGTCTTCCGCATCGTGCTGTCGATGTTCGAGGTGGGACTCTTCGACCATCCTCTGCCGCCGCAACCGGGGGCGTACGCGGGCAACGTCGACACGCCCGAGGCCGCCAAGGTCGCCCTCGACGTCGCTGAGCAGGGGACGGTGCTGCTCAAGAACAGCGGCAGCGTGCTCCCCCTCTTGGGCGGAGGCAAGCGGATCGCCGTCATCGGCTACAGTGCCGGGCCCGCCGGCGCTGAGGCCACCTACAACGGCGGCGGCAGCAGCCACATCCCCGAGTTCGCTAACAAGCCGGTCACCAACCCGCTGCAGAGCATGGAGCAGGTGGCCCTCGCCAACGGTGACGTCGTCGTCTACGCGGACGGCACCTCGGTGGCCGACGCCATCGCCGCCGCCAGCGCGGCCGACGTCGCCGTGGTGTTCGCCTACGACCAGGAGAGCGAGGGAACCGATCGGTCCGGGCTCACGCTGCAGGGAAGCGCGTGCGCCTTCGTCGTCTGTGTTCCGACTCCGGTGAACCAGGACCAGCTCATCTCCACCGTGGCCCAGGCCAACCGCAACACCGTGGTCGTGCTCACCACCGGCGGCCCGGTGCTGATGCCCTGGGTCGACCAGGTGAAAGGTGTCGTCGAGGCGTGGTACCCCGGTCAGCAGCAGGGCGACGCCATCGCCGCGGTGCTCTTCGGACTGGTCAATCCCTCCGCCAAGCTGCCGGAGACCTTCCCCAGGTCCGCCTCCGACCTGCCGACGCAGACACCGGCGCAGTACCCCGGCGTCAACCTGCACTCCGCCTACACGGAGGGACTCGACGTCGGCTACCGCTGGTACGACGACCGGGGCATCGAGCCGCTCTTCCCATTTGGTCACGGCCTGTCGTACACCACGTTCGGCTATTCCAATCTGCACATCACGGCCGCAGCGTCACCCTCGGGAACGGCGACGGTCAGCTTCGATGTGACCAACACCGGCGCTCGGCGCGGAGCCGAGGTGGCGCAGCTCTACATCGGCGCTCCCACCCCCAACCCGGTGCACGAGCCAAGCAGACAGCTGCGCGGTTTCGCCAAGGTCACACTCGACCCTGGCCAGACGGCGCATCTGAGCCTGCCGGTCGACGCGCGCGCGGTGTCCTACTGGGACGTTGCTGCGCACCGCTGGGCGGTGGAGCCCGGCTGTCATCCGGCCCTGGTGGGCAGCTCCTCACGCGACCTCCGGCTGCAGGGCGGTGGAGTCGATGGACGACTGATCGGCTGTTCGGTGGCAGCCGCCGGCACGCCCGCGGTGGCCACTGCGGCGCAGCCCGCCCTGCCCAACACCGCCGCCACGATGCCGCCGCTGATCCCCGACGCCACCGCAGCTCCCGCCGCACCACTGGCAGCCGTGGGCGCCGTGGTCGTGGGCGCCAGGCTGCGTCGACGGCGTCCGACGCGACGTCGCGCCGACGCCGGTTGCAGGCCCAGGCGCCGCTAGACCGCCCAGAGATGGGCTGAGGGCGGCGGCGGCAGCCCTCGCCGCCGCTCCGGACCGGCGGTCGGCATGCGGCGGCCGCTCGCCGGGCGGTGCTCAGCCGGAGCTGGGACGTGGTCTTCGACGCGCTCCTGGACGACGACCGCCGCCGTTTTGCCGCCGCCAGCGAACTGGGCGACATCGCCTCGTGACAGCGCGACGGCCGCCGCGGCCCGGCACCGTTCCTATACTGCGCGGATGGCAGTCACGGGGGCCAGCAGGCGTCGCCAGCCGCCGCCCACCGTCACCGAACCCGGCGTTGTCAGCCCCTCGTTGATCACCGGGCCCTCCCGGTTTCTCAATCGGCACCTCAGCTGGCTCGACTTCAACGCGCGGGTGCTGGAGCTGGCAGCGGATCCGTCGACACCCCTGCTGGAACGCGCCAAGTTCCTGGCCATCTTCAGCCGAAATCTCGACGAGTTCTTTCAGGTGCGCGTCGGTGGCCTCAAGGAACAGTTCCATGCGGGCCTGCCGAGCCTGTCACCCGACGGCATGACCACCGAAGAGCAGCTGCTTGAGATCCGCAACCGGGTGGTGTCGCTGGTCGAGATGCAGATGGGCGTCTTCGCCGACGTGGTGGAGCGACTCGAGCAGGAGCACGTGCACTTCTCCGACTACCGCGGTCTCGACCCCGACGACCGCGGCTACGTCGAGCGGGTGTTCGAAGAGCAGATCTTCCCGGTGCTGACGCCGCTCGCGGTCGACCCTGCTCATCCGTTCCCGTACATCAGCGACCTGTCTCTCAATCTGGCGGTGGTCGTCACCCGACCGGGCAGCGACGCCTCGCGGGTGGCACGCATCAAGATGCCGCCGCTGCTGCCTCGCTTCATCGTCATGCCCGACGGCGAACGCTTCGTCCCCCTCGAGCAGGTGATCGCCGCCAACCTCGAGCGACTCTTTCCGGGGATGAGCGTGGTCGCCCATCATCCGTTCCGGGTCACCCGCAACGCCGACCTGGCCCTGGAGGAGGCCGCCGGCGAGGATCTCCTCTCCGCGGTGGAGACCTTCCTTCGTCGCCGCCGCCGCTCGCCCCGGGTGGTCCGGCTCGAGGTCGACTCCACCATGCCGGAGTCGGTGCTGAAGCTGCTGATGCGCGAGCTCGAGATCACCCCCGACGACGTCTACACCGTGACCGGACCGCTCGACCTGGGTGGCCTGTGGGCGCTCTACCGCATCAACCGGCCCGACCTGCGCGAGCGACCCTGGACTCCGGTGACCCAGCCCCGGCTGAGCACCGACGGTGACGAGCAGATCGACCTCTTCCGCGTCATCGCCGCCGGCGACGTGCTCGTGCATCACCCGTACGACTCCTTTGAGACGTCCACCGAGGCCTTCATCGAGCAGGCCGCGCGCGACCCCCAGGTGCTCGCCATCAAGCAGACCCTCTATCGCACCGGTGGCGCCGAGAGCCCCATCGTCGACGCGCTGATCCACGCCGCCGAAGAGGGCAAGCAGGTGGTCGTGCTGGTGGAGCTGACCGCGCGTTTCGACGAGGAGGCCAACATCACCTGGGCCCGGCAGCTGGAAGAGGCGGGGGTGCACGTCGTCTACGGCCTGGTCGGGCTGAAGACTCACGCCAAGCTGTGCCTGGTGATGCGACGCGAAGCCGATCGCATCCGCCGCTATTGCCACATCGGCACCGGCAACTACAACCAGGAGACGGCGCGCACCTACGAGGACCTCGGTCTGCTCACCGTCGACCGAGAGATCTGCGCCGACCTCACCGAGCTCTTCAACTACCTGACCGGGTACAGCCTGCAGCGTCGTTATCGCGGCCTCCTGGTGGCACCGTTGACCCTGCGCGATTCGCTGCTCGAGCTGATCCGGCAGGAGACCCACGAGGGCGGGCGCATCTTCATCAAGGTCAACCATCTCGTCGATGCCCAGATCATCGACGCCCTCTACGCGGCCTCCGCGGCCGGTGCCGAAGTCGACCTGGTGGTGCGCAGCTCATGCTCGTTGCGAGCTGGGGTTCGGGGACTGTCCGACAACATCCGGGTCCGCTCCATCGTGGGTCGGTACCTCGAGCACTCGCGCATCTACTGCTTCGGCCACGACGGCGACGCCGACTGGTACTTCGGCTCCGCCGACCTGATGGTGCGCAACCTCGATGGCCGGGTTGAGGCGCTCACCCCGGTGCGCCGGCCCGAGCTGCGTGCCCGTCTCGCCGAGGTCGTCGACGCGCTGCTCGCTGACGACGTGCTTGCCTGGGAGCTGGAGCCGGACGGCTCCTGGATGAAGGTGCCGACCGAGCTCGGGATTAGCGTCCACGATCGGCTCGAGGAGCTGGCCCGGGCCCGCGCCGGGCACGGACCGTAGCCGCTCGTCGTTCCAGTTGCGGCCGCAACGTGCCACAATCCCGGCCGCGGCGCTGCCGGCAGGGCGCGTGCCGCCGGAGGAGGGTCCATGGCGAAGAAGGGAAAGAAGCAGACCGCGTCCGCGCCTGCGAAGGGCGGGGCCTCGGAGACCGCGGCGCTGCAGGGCGTCAGGGCACTGGTGGCAGAGGTGCGCAGCCTGCGGCGTGAGGTCACCAGGCTTCGCAGCGCCAACGCGCGGCTGACCAAGAAGGCGAAGCCGGCGGGAGCCAAGAAGACGGCGCCGCGAACCAAGACCGCGGCCACCACTGCCTCGGCGCGGCGGCGCAGCGCGAGAGCTCGGGGCGCCACCGGCACGCGCCCCGCCGGGGCCCGTACCCGTTCGCGCAGCCGCGCCCGGTGACCGGCTCACCACCGCCCGCACAGGAGCGGGGTGGCAGCCGGCAAGGGTTGGCGCGGGGGCCGGCCTTGTCGCCTACTCCGGCGCGCTGACCGGCGAGGAGCGAAGCAGCGACAGCCGCTCGGTCCCGAGGGGCCGACCGTGCCTGGCGCCCTGTTGGTCAGACAAGTTCCCAACGCGCGTTATGGATCCAGCCCGGGCGCACGTTGTCCCACCTTCTCGACCGCGGGCGGACCTTTGGCTCAGCAGCCGGCCATCGGGAGCTGCCCACCGGTGAGAAGCGCGTGCTGCAACGCGGGAGTCGCGATCCTCAGGGTCAGCCGCCGGTTCCCCGCCAGCAGGAGGAACTCCCCACGACCCGCCAGCTCGAGGAAGTGGCGCTGAGCAGGAACGAGTCCGTATGCGGACTCCATCCGCGCCGTCTCGGCCGCGCGATGACCGCCCAGTAGAACCACGGCGGGATTGGTGGCGATGACCAGACCCTCCTCTGACGAGAGCAAGTCGGAAGCGTTCTGCGTGGCCACCACCAGGGAAGCCTTGTACTTACGGCAGCGACGCGCCAATTGCACCAGCAGGGTGCGCAGCGGCGCGTGAGCGCACAACATCCCCACCTCGTCGAAGATGACATGGCGCTCTCGGCGTTCCCGCCTGATCAGCGCCCAGAGCCACTCGGCAACGATCAGGGTTGCCGCCGGGAGCAGTTCGGGCTTCAGATCGCGCAATCCGATGCCCACGAGAGGGGCGTTGAGGTCTACCGAGGTTGGGCGGTTGAACAGTTCGCCAAGCGGCCCGGTACAGAATCGCTGCAGCACCACGCCGAGACGCTCGCTTGTTGCCGCGAGCGAGGGGAGACAGTCTCCCAACACGGTCACCGGCCCTGCAGGACTGCGCAGGGCGGTCAACGTGGCGGCATCAACCAAGGCACGTTCCACGTCGTCGAGGTGTCCATCGCACAGGATGGCGACCAGGTCGACGACGGCCCCCGCCACCTCCCCGCCGCCGTCGTCCGTCGCTCGGCCGACGTCAAAGATATTGAGCGCCACGTCCCGGCCGGGCGCGAGAGCGACGTACTCGCCTCCCAGGGCGCGCACCAATCGCTCGTACTCCCCCTCCGGATCGACGATGATACTCGCCACCTCGCGAGCAGCCGCTTCGAGCACGAGCGTGCCGATCGCGTAGGTCTTGCCGTGACCCGACGCCGCCAGCACGGCGATGTTGGCATTGATGTGGTGCGAAGTGTCGAACGGAGCGATCCGCACCGGGGCACGGTTTCGCGATGCCCAACCCAGAGTGTAACCGCCGAGGTCGTCGCATCCAGCCTCAACCCACGGCACCAGGGTCGATACCGCTGCTGTGTCGACCAGCTTATGAGAGACGAGCGGATCGCGACCGAGTGGCCATGTCGTCATCGCTGCCTCGAGGTGGCGGAAGTGGGCCGCCTCGCACTCGGCCATCGTGGCCGCGAAGGCTGCGCGCATCCGCCGCCCCGCATCATCGAGATCCGCCTCACCGGCGCAACGAGTGATTGCAGTCACCGAGAGGGTGAGTGGGCGGCCCTCATTGCGCGCCAGTCGGGCACGCAACTCGAGCGCGCCGTCGACCCCAACCTCGACGCCGACGTCCCCAAACATGTCGCGATCGAGTTCCACCAGCTGGTCTGCGCGCAGGTCGCGCAATCGCCGATGAAGACGGTTCAGAGCGTCCGCGAGGCCGAGAGGCGCGACGTGGAGGGCGATGTCGCACTCGGCATCGATTCGGAGCAGCGGCGCGAGCCAGCCGGGAGACACCGCAACCCCCGGCAGCCGCCTCAATGCGAAACCTCGGACCAGGATGCTGCCCAGCGTCGCATGGGTGGCGAACTGCCGCCAGGATGGAACCGGCAGCCGTCCAGGAACAGCCACCGATGCCCCCCACGCCTCGCCGACGCGAGCGGCCAGCGCAGCGCCGCTGAGCCGCTCAGCGGACAATCCAGCTGAGGTCAGCATCTCGATGACAGCCATCACCGCCCGGTCGAGGCTGGCACGCTCCCGGGCGACGCTCGGGACGAACATGACCGACCTGACGAACGCAGACTGATCGGCGAGAAACGCACGCTCGTGGCGATCACTGGACTGACGTAGACGCGACGTTACCAACGAGCCGCACGATGCGGGCCAGCTCTGCCCCAAGGCACGACGCCGCCGCACCTGGACGACGATCTGAAGCGGCGTCTCCAACCCCTGACACAAGCGCATGAACGCAGCCACCACCGACGACTGCCGGGCTGTGTCGAGAGCCTCGATGTCGAGATCGCCGGAGACGATGATTGCGCTGAGGCCGCCGTCATCGTGCCGGACCCACTGGTCCTCGATGGTGACCCCTGCGGGCAGGCGGCCGGCCCGCGGCGGTCTGGATCGGCCGCGCAGCACGTCAGGAAAGGCTCAACGCCAGATAGATAGTCTCGCCTGCGGTGGCGGATGCGAATCGGACGACGTCGTTGTCCGGTACAGCCAGCACGACCGAACCGAGCTTGCCCGAGCCAAAGTTGAGGCCGTGGACAGCCTCACCGCCGTCGCCGTTGAGTGCCTGTCCCTGGTCGGAGCGCAGTTGTAGCACCAGCACATCGCGACCGATGAGCTCGGCCCCTGCCCCGATCGCCGGAGTGGTAGCCGTCACAGAAGACGCGGTCTGGTGGCCCGGCAATGGAGTCGCGTAGACATCGACCCGATCGCCGGCACTCAGCAGGCCTCCCACGGCGGACGCCGGCTGGACCTGTACGGCAACCGCGCGAAAGCCCGAGGGCACGGCGAGCCCGCCGCTCACCGCCCCACCGGAGCGCTGGTCGCGCAGCGCTCGAGCCAGTACTGCTTCTCCGCCGGCGAGCGGCCAGGCGACGTAGTGACCGACCGCATCGTCGATCCGGGTCAGTGTTCCCGCAGGCAATCCATCGGCGTGCATGCGGTGGATCTCAACGTCCGATCCCTGCACCTGACTGCCAGCACGCAGATCGTGGGCCGCGACAACCACGTCGACGGTACGCTGATCGTGTACCACGAGACCGCCGGCAGCGAGCGCCAGCAGTACAAAGAGGGCGAGGTACAACGAGCGTCTCATCGAGGGTCTCCTACGGGTGGTCGAGAAACGGATGCATCAAGCGGATCCGGCAAGACGCAGATCGGCGCCGGCGACCACGGTCATGGTCAGTGAGGGCGCCAGGCCGGCGAGGACATGCAACAGGTCGCTGCGAACAGGAGCACGGACGCGCACCTCAATCGTCGGCCGATGAAGGATCACATCGGGATGGAAGGGGTCTGGCGACGGCACCGACTGCACCACTGCGACCTCGGCTCTAGCGGCGACTTCGGCAGCGTCAGCGCCTGCCAGCTCACCCTGCAGCGGGCGCAGGTTGTCAAGCAACGACGCCCGCACCATCTCGGCGGCGCGCGATTGGTCGAGGCGCGCCTCCGTGCCACCGCTGGCGGCGACCGCTCCGGCATCAACGACCGCCTCATCGACAGCGCTGCGAAGTCGCTCGCGCTCAAGTTGGAGCGCTCCACCCTCGACCACCAATGCCAGCATCAACAGAAGCACAGGGGACAGCAGCACGACGTAGAGCACCGCCGAACCGCGCGAGAATCGGTGGTGAACCAGGTCGCGGCGGAGGGATCTCACCGGTTCACCTCACCGCGAGCGACGTAGGTGGACGAGAGGTTGACATCGCGCTCGAGCAGAAAGGGAATGCCGACGTGCCGCGGGCAGCTGACGGTGATGGTGATGGGTTGGTCGAGGGCCACGGTTGTCGGTCGAGCCTCAATGGCACACCGCTCCGCATCGATGCCGTTGCTTCGCAAGGCCTCGAGGACGCGGCTGAGCTGATCGGGACCGAAGCCGCCTACCGAGCCCGCTGCGCGAGCCCCGGCCGCGGCTGCCGCCTGGGTGCCGATGTACTCATGGATCAGCGAGCCGAAGGTGACAACCGAAACCAGCAGAGGGAGGAGCACGAAGGCGACTACCAGAATCGCCTGCAGCGTCTCCTGCCCTCTGACGTCGCGTCGGAGTCGCGGCATTCAGGAAGGGCTCAGCAGCCGCCCGTCACTTGGTGACCTGTTGGACGAGGTCACCGATCTTGTGTGCCAACCCTTGATTCCACGCCATCACCGCTGTGGCCAGCGTGCCCAGGATGATGGCGGCGCCAATGACCCATTCCAGCGTCGACTGACCAAAGTCCGGTGGCCGCTCGCTACGACTCATGGCGTGCTCCCTTCCCGATCCCGATCCGTCAGTTCCGTGTCTAACCAAAAGCCCGCAGGAAGATGCCGTAGAAGAGCGGGACCATGATCAGCACCATGAACTCCGGCAGATAGACGAGCACCAACACGCCCACCAGGCGGGTACTCACCCTGGAGGCCTCGACAGTGGCGCGGTTGCGCTGCTGCACGCGGACGATCTGCTCCTGATCGCGGAGAATTCGCTCCATCCCCGTCCCTTGCCGTTTGCCTTGGGCCAGCGCGCCAGCCAGCAGCTCCAGCTCCTCCAGCCCGGTCCGGCGCGCCATCGTCTCGAGAGCCGTGTCGATCGACAGGCCCAGGCCGTAGTCGCTCAGAGCCTGGCGGATCTCAGCGCCCAGCAGGCTGCCTCCAGCCGCCAACTGGCTGCTGATGAGATGGAGCGCCTGCTCCAAGGGGATGCCGGTGCTCACGAACGCTTTGAGCAGCCCGACGACGTCGGGAAGCTCATTGAGGATCCGCCGCTTCCGGGCACGGCTTCGCCTGGAGATCACGACGCTCGGAGCCAGGAATGCGGCGAAGCACCCCGCCGGCACGAGCATCAGGGCTGCGGGAATGGCGACAGCGAACGCAAGCATCGCTGCCGCCGCCACCAGAGCAGAGAGCACCTTGATGGCCAGCACATCCTCGACGGTGAGGCGTGCCGGATCGAATCCGGCCCGGCGTATGTCCTCGGCACTGATGCTGCGATAACGACCGCGCAGGCGCTGCGCGAGCTGACTGATCACCGGCTGCAGCAGGCGCTCCCAGGCCGGACGCTCGGCCTGCTGTGCCGCGGCCACCTCGTGCGAGGTCATGGTGGAGAGCCGTGCCACCGCCGTCGGCACTGCGCGAAGCCGTCGTGGTCGCAGGGCCAGACCGAGAACGAGGACGGCAGCGACAGCGCAGCTCGCGGCGGCCATCACACCTCGACTCTGGCCAGACGAAAGCTCAGAACGATACCGAGGACTTCGAGGCACACCGCAGCCGGCAGCAGCACAAAGCGACCCAGGCCGGTGGCGTCGAGTACGGTGAAGAACTCCGGGTTGATGAGGCGAAGGTAGAGGAAGAGTGCCGGTACGATCGCCGCCAACAGCCAGATCTGAGCGCGCTGCCCGGTCGTACGGGCATGAACCTCTTGTGCCAGCTGGGTATTGAACTGCACCGTCGACGACAGTTCGGCCAGTAAGCCTTTGGCTCGTGAAGCGGGGATGCGATTTGCAATGCAGATGGCCAGGTTGTCCCAGATCAATCCCAGGTTGCGGCCTGCCGCGGCCGTCCGTACCTCAGCGATCGACTGCTCGAGTGGAACGTCAAGGTGGAACTGTCCGATCACATGGTCGAGGTCGTCGCGCAGCCAGCGATCGCCGACCCGTGCCCGCGCCTCCTGCAACGCTTCGAGGTATGTGCGACCGGCAGCCAGGCTGGACACGATGATCTGCAGCACGCGCGGCGCTTCCGCCTCGGTCCGTCGGCGCTGTACTCGGACCAGCCAGTCCAGATACAGGCGCGGCACGGCAAGCCCGGCACCGAAGGCTCCGGCCGCCACGACCAGCGACCCCAAGGCCATGCCGCCGAGAAACAGCGCAGGTGGCGCGGCGGCACAGACGAGCGTGAAACGCCGTGCGTCCATGGTGAGACGGGCGGCCCGCAGCTGCCTGCGATGGCGCTCGACCAGCCGGTCGACCAGAGAACCGGCTGGGGTGGTCGCCTCAGCCACCCGTGCCGGACGCGGGGCCGTGGCCATTCCGAGGAGCAGGACTGCGGCGGCCACGCAGGCCCCGATCAGCAGATCCATCGGAGTCCTTCGAGCTCAAGTTTGCGGGCGAGCCGGCGGCCGGGGCGATACCCGGGGACAGGATGAAAAGCCGGTGTGGCTTCGCCGAGGTCATGGTCGACGTCAGTGAGAAAGACGGGTCGCAGGTCGTACTGACCATTGCGCTGGCCCGCCAGCTCACAGATCTCGACAACGCAGCGACGTCCGCTACGCAGCCGGGAGAGGAACACCACGACGTCGAAGACTCGTGCCACGTAGCCACGGATCTCGGTCGGCGATAGCTGGCCAAAGCTGCGACCGACGAGCAGCTCCAGTCGCGCCAGCGCGTCCTCGGCGCTGCCAGCGTGTATGGTGGTGGCGCTGCCGTCGTGGCCGGTGCTGAGTGCTTCGAGAGCGTGATAGGCCTCTCGGCTGTTACGGATCTCGCCGACGATGAGACGGTCGGGGCGCATACGCAAGGCGTTCTGCACGAGGTCGGCGACGTCGAGTCGCCGTGCTGTCGTATCTTGACCACCAAGCTCATGATGGTGCACGCACTCAAGACGCACCCAGTGAGGATTGTCGAGCTCGAGCTCCGCGGTGTCCTCGATGGTGATCACCCGCTCCTCCGCAGGAAAGCTGTCGACCAGAGAGCGGAGCAGGGTGCTCTTGCCGGAACCCGTGGCTCCGGCGATGAGAACTGTGGCTCGAGCCAGCGTCATGACGGCAAGGAAGTGGGCCATCGGTTCGCTCATTCCGTCGAGGGACACCCAGTCATGACCGCTGGTGTCACCAGTGCGAGGCAGCAACGAGAGACGCAGGTGATTGAATTTACGGATGCACAGAGTCGGGCCGCCGACCGGGGCGAACACGGCGTTGGCGCGGCTGCCATCGACCATCCTGGCATCCACCAGGGGGCGATCCACTGAGATCTCGCGTCCGACAAGGGCGACGATCTTGCCGATCACCTGTTCGAGATGCGCCTGATCTCGAAAGCGACTCGCAGTGGGATGCAGCCGGCCCTCGCGTTCCACGAAGATCTCGTCCCATCGGTTGACGAGGATGTCGGTGGTGCGTGGGTCCGCCATCAGTGGCTGCAGCGGCCCCAGCCCGACGAGCTCGTCGTAGATCTCATCCACTCGCTGCGACATTGCCGTCGCCGGATCGGCAAGGTCGTCCAGCGCGCACCGCACTGCATCCCGAATCAACTGTTCACGGCCGGGAGCCGTGCTGAACGGGTTTGTGAGCGAGGGGTCCAACTCGAGCGAGAGTCGGGCCCGGATGCCGCGCAACAGCCCTGCGTCGATCGGCGTCAGCTCACCCAGCATGGCGCCGGAAAAAGTTGAGCCGACCGGTGCGAGGCGGTGATGACAGCGCCGGATACAGCTGCGCGGCGAGTCCGCGGATCGCCTCGGCGGCACGTCCACCACCGTCCAGGGTGATGCATCGGTGGGCGTTTTCGGCCTCCTCGATCCGGGGGTCGTAGGGGATGGTGGCCACCACTCGTCCGCCCAGATCCGCCATGGTGTCGGTGAGGTCGACTTGTTCACGACAGCGGTTGACGACGTAGCGAAGCTTGTGTCCCAGCCCGAGCCGGCGAAGCGCCTCCGTGGTCCGGTAGGCGTCCTGCACGCCGCTAGCATTGGGCGTGATGACCACGAAGATGTCGTGCACCGCGCTCAGCACCCACGTGGTCACCGCCCCGAGATCGGCGCCGAGGTCGAAGACGATGAAGTGGGTCCCCTCGCGTTCGAGTTGATGCACCACCTCCGCGATTCTCGCGGGTTCAGCGGTGGCGGGGTGTGTGCTCAGCGGTTTCGGTGGCCCGAGCAGTACACGCAGACCGGACCGATGGGTCACCAGGAAGTCATCCAGCCTCCGCGGGTCACCCGCATTGAGGTAGTCCCAAAGGGTGGGCTGGGGAATGCCAAGACGCACAGCAACGTTGGCACTTCGCAGATCCAGATCGAGCAGCGCCACGCGAAGCGGAGCCGAGGTATCGTCGGGGTGACCTCGGCAGCGGCCGCGTGCGGCCAGTAGCGCTGCCACCTCGGTGGCCAACGTGCTGCGCCCCGCACCGCCGTTCAGGCTGAAGAAGGTCACGCGGCGGGTCGCGCCGACGAAGATCGGGGCATCGCTTGTGCGATCGTCGCCCAGCGTCTCGGCGAAGTCCTCGCCCATAGTTCCGACGGCTGTCACGCCCTCTGACTGCTGCGGCGCCACAGTGGGCTCGTCGAGAGAATCGTCCACCTCCAGCACATCGCCGGCGGTTGTATCCTCCTGGCGGTCCACAGGCGCTGGCAACAGCACCAACGGTGTGCGCCGGCTGATCTCCACATCGGTGCTCGGCGGTGACGCCCGATCGATCTGGGATCCGCCGAACCGCTCCTCGGGCTCGTGTGCGAGGCGCTGCCGTCTTGCCGGATTCGGTGTTCCCGTCGAAGCACTGCTCTCTGAGTGGACGGGTTGGGCCTCAGCGTTCCGCGCCGGTCGGTCGACGCGCAACCAGCGGGTCCATGCAGGCTGAGACGGATCGTCGTCCGTGCCTGACGCATCGCCGTCCGTGCTTGCGGACGACACGGCCTCGAGCGCGGCCGGTCGCCTCAGCGAGGCAGCGTCTGGTTCGGGAGGTGGTCCGGGAACGGGGATGGACCCGCGCGACGGATCGGCTGGCGTGGACGGAACTGTCGTCGGCTCGCCCCCGCTGCGTGGCCCGATCAAGTGGCGCAGGCCAAGCCATGCCCAGGTCAAGAGCGGGCGTCCCGCCAGTCGTCCCCACCCCAGCGTGGCCGCCGTCGCCGCGACGGCGACCGCGCCGACGACCTGCACCGCCGGCGCCACCGGAGCGTGCAGCGCGAGGTAGGCGAGCACGGCGCCCCCCGCGACCACGCCAAGCTGCGGCGCGCCGAGACCGAGGGCGATCACGTCCGGCTGATCGAAGCCGTCAGCGAACGAGATCTCCCGCACCCTGCTGAGCCCCTTCCTGGAGTGGCGCGTCGCCGGCCGCTGGCGACGAACGTCTGTTGTCTTCCCTGTGGTTCTGCGGTCGCCGAAGGTAGCAGACCCGGGGACGGCGCGCAATACCCGGAATGCGTGATCCGGCGGACCCGCTCGAGCCCGCCGGACGGCGCGGTTTCAGTCTGTAGTGGCCAATACGGGTTGGCGTCCAGCGACCTGTTGCACCGCCCAGTCGGCGGCCTCGCGCACCACCGCATCGGGATCACCATCGCGGGCGCGACGCAGCGCGGGAAGCGCACTGCGGTCGCCGGCGTTCCCGAGCGCGATGGCGGCGTTGCGCGCCAGCCCGGCGCGTCCCGCGCGCCATACCGCGGTGCGACGGAAGCGTTCGCGGAACGCCTCCTCGTCCAGCTCGAGACACTCCACCAGGTCGGGGAACGGGACCGGCCCTTGCGTCGTCGTGGCGACGCCACCCTGCAGTGGTATCGGCGCCAGACGCTGATTGATGGGACAGGCCTCCTGGCAGAGGTCGCAACCGAAGGCCCAGGTGCCGATCAGCGGGCGCAGCTCCTCGGGGATGGGCCCGCGGTGCTCGATGGTCAGGTACGAGATGCAGCGGGTGGCGTCGATCACTCCCGGCTCGCGGATGGCGCCGGTGGGGCACGACGGCAGGCAGGCGGAGCAGGTGCCGCAGCCGCGGTGCGAGCGCGGTGTCGGCGGCAGGGGCAGTGACAGCAGCACCTCGGCGAGCAGCACGTAGGAACCGGCCTCGGTGGTGATCAGGCAGGCGTTCTTGCCGGCGAATCCGATGCCGGCGCGCTCGGCGACGGCGCGGTCCATCGCCCAGCCGTGGTCGATGAAGCGCTTGGCCCGCACCTCCGGCACCTGCTCACGGAGCCAGGCGACCAGCTCGTCGCAGCGGCGGCCCAGGACGTCGTGATAATCGGCGGGGTCGTTGCCCTCGCCGGAGGGAAGGCAGGCGTAGGCCGACATGCGGCCGCGGGGGCGACCCGGCTCGGCGGTGGGGGCGGCCACGGGATCGCCCGGTGCCGCCGCCGGGGCGTACGGCCAGGCCAGCGCCAGCGAGGAGCGCGCCCAGGGGTAGCGGCCGCCGAGGTCGGTGGAGGCCTCGACCCGCTCGGCGGTGAACCAGGGCATCCCCTCCATCCGCCCCTCGGCCAGCGCCCGCAGGCCCCGCTCGCGGGCCTGGCGCATGGGGCGGACGGAGGCCACCCCGGCGGCGGCCCAGCCGCGGCGGCGAGCCTCCTCGATCAGCCGGTCGCGGAGCCCTCTCCAGTCGGTCGCCATCGCCGCCCATTGTGGGCGCCGCGGCGCACCCGTCTGCCGCCTGCGGGACCCCCGCACCTCGGCGCTACCATCGGCGGCGTGAATCAGGGTGGGGACGCAGGGCCGGCGCGCCCGGAGCCGGCCCGAGGGAACCCCGCGATGAACGGTGCCCCGCGTCGCATCGCGGTCGGCAGCGACATGCGCCATCCCGTTCCCGACGGCATCGCCGAACGCCTCGAGCGCGACGGCCACGTGGTGGTCCGCTGCGGCGCGGTGGACGCCGCCGATGCGCCCTGGCCCGACGTCGCCGAGCAGGTCGGCCGGCTGGTGGCCGAGGGCGCCGTCGACGACGGCGTCGTCTGCTGCTGGACCGGCACCGGGGTCAGCATCGCCGCCAACAAGGTGCCCGGGATCCGGGCCGCCCTCTGCGGCGATGCCGAGACGGCGCGCGGCGCCCGGCGCTGGAACGGCGCCAACGTGCTCGCCCTCTCGCTGCGCGCCACCAGCGCCGCCGTTGCCGACGAGATCGTCGACGCCTGGATGTCGGGGCCACCGGTCGATCCCGCCGAGCGCGCCAACATCGAGCGGGTCGCCGACATCGAGCGCCGCCACCCCGAGCGCGTCGCCTCTCGCTCCGAGTCGTGAGCGAAGGCAGGGCGGCGGTCAGCGCCGGCGACGTCCCCGTCACCGACGCGGCCACCGACGCGGCGATCGTCGGCGCCTTCGACGACTCGCTGTCGGCGGCGGCGACCCAGGCCGATGCCGCCCTGGGCGGCCTGCTCTCGGAGATGCGCGATGCCAGGGAGATCCGCGGCAGCTTCGCCGAGCGCACCGTCATCCACACCCTCGGCCGCCTGCCGGCGCGCCGTCTGCTGGTGCTCGGCTTGGGCAAGCCGGCGCAGCTCGACGGCTTCCGGCTGCATAACGCCTTCCACTTCGCCGGCGCCACCCTGCGCAAGCAGGGGGTGCGCAGCGTCACCGCCTACGTGCCCGAGGAGGCGATCGCGGTCGCCGGCGACGGCACCACGGCCGCCGCTCGCGCCGTCGCCACCGGGATCCTCCTCGGCAACTTCGAGGGCGACCTCAACAAGTCGGAGCGCGACCCGGACACGGCGATCGACTCGGTGGTGGTGGCCGGTGTCGGCCACAACGGTGCGATCGAGGCGGCGCTGCGCGAGGCGACGGTGCTGGCCGACGCCACCAACCTCACCCGGCGCTGGGCGGCGATGCCCAGCAACACCCTGACCCCGCGGCTGCTGGCGGAGTCGGCGCGGACGCTGTACCAGGGCACCGGCCTGGAGGTCGAGGTGCTGGAGAAGGCCGACCTGGAGCGCGAGGGGATGGGTGGTCTGCTGGGCGTCGCCCGTGGCAGTGACGAGCCGCCGGTGATGATCATCGTCCGCTACGACGGCGGCCGCCCCGACGGCCCGCGGCTCGCCCTGGTGGGCAAGGGGATCACCTTCGACACCGGCGGCATCTCGTTGAAGTCGGCGGGCGGGATGGAGCTGATGAAGTTCGACATGGGTGGCGGCGCCGCGGTGCTCGCCGCCATGCGCGCCATCGCCGCGTTGCGTCCCGCCGCCAACGTGGTCGCCGTGGTCCCGGCGACCGAGAACATGCCGGGCGGCCATGCCTACAAGCCCGGCGATGTGCTGACCACCTCGGCGGGCAAGACTATCGAGGTGACCAACACCGACGCCGAGGGACGCATCATCCTGGCCGACGGGCTCAGCAAGGCGCGTCGCCTCGGGGCCACCCACATCGTCGACACCGCCACCCTGACCGGCGCCTGCGTGGTGGCGCTGGGCCACGTCACGACAGGCCTGATGACCAACGACCGCGCCCTGGCCGCCATGGTGCAGGGTGCCGCCGATGCGGCCGGCGACCGCGTGGCCGAGTTGCCGATGTTCCCCGAGTACGACGTCTGCCTGCGCAGCGACGTCGCCGACATGAAGAACACCGCGGGTCGCGAGGGGGGAACCATCAACGCCGCCGTCTTCCTGCGCGAGTACGTCGAGGACCTGCCCTGGGTGCACCTCGACATCGCCGGCAGCGGCTGGAACGACCAGAGCGATCAGACTCAGATCCCCAAGGGACCGAGCGGCACCCCGGCGCGTACCCTGGTGCACCTGGCGACCGCGTTCGCCTCCCTGTAGACGCAGACGCCTCGTTGACCACTCAGCTGTTGATCGTCGATCCGCACGCGGGGACCAGCCGGCTGGTTCTCGGCTCGCAGCCGGAGCAGATGAGCGTCGCGGGTGTGATCAGCGCCTGACCCGGGCTCGCGCTCAGGGTTGGGCCGCCTGGGCCCAGGGAACAGGACCGTCGGTGCGTTCGATCAGGTCGTGGAGCAGCAGCTGCTGGGCCACCGTTGCCGCCTCGCCCCAGTGCGCGGTGGCGTCGCGCACCCGCGCCTCGGAGGGGAGCGAGTCGTTCAGGTAGGCGGCTCCCACCGCCTTGCGCACGCCGAGGTCGCCGGCAACCACCCGCGGCCGTCCCAGGGTGCGGCACAGCAACCACTCTGCTGTCCAGGTGCCGACTCCGCGCAGCGCGCTGAGCCGGGTGACGACCTCGTCGTCGGGGAGCGATCGCAGCTCGTCGAGGCCCAGCCGCCCGGAAGCGATCTCCTCGGCGGTGCCGACGATGTACTCGGCCTTGCGGGTGGTGAACTGCAGGGCCCGGATGTCGGCGACGCTGACGCCCGCGAGGCGCACCGCGTCGAGACGGCGCACGTCGTGGCCCGCGACCTCGTGCGCTGTTCCGTAGGCCTCGGCCAGCCGTCGCCGGGTGGTGGCCGCCCAGGGCAGGTTGACCTGCTGGGCGCTGATCGACCGGACGATGGCGGTGTACAGGTCCGGCTGCAGCACCGGCCGGACTCCCGGATAGGCGGTCTCGAGCCGGGCGATCAGCGGATCGGCCGCCGCGAGCGCCGCCAGGGCCCCGGGCGCGGCGACAAAGGTCGCCACCAGCGCGGTGGCGGCGCCGGCGAGCAGCTCGGGCCGCTCGGCGGTCACCTCGAGCCGAGGTCGCAGCACGCTGCCGCTGACGCGCGCCGCCACCGCCACCGGTGTCTGCCCGACGTCGATCACCCGCACCAGGGTGATGCCGTCCCAGCGGTCGAGCATGTCGTCGCCCCAGCGCCGGAAACCCGCCACCGAGGCGGCAACGTCGAGCGGACCGGGGAGGCCAACGCGCGTCCAGCCGTCTCTGCCACCGGACCCGGCGGCCCGGCGCGACGGGTTGGCGGCGACGCGCGCGGCGGTCACGGCAGGGTCGCTGTCATCGCCCCCTCGAGCTGCAGCAGGAAGCGCTTGCGGTCGAGCCCACCTCCATACCCGCCCAGCGCTCCGCCAGTGCGGAGCACGCGGTGGCAGGGCACCACCAGCGGGATCGGGTTGGTGGCGAGCGCGTTGCCCGCGGCCCGCGAGGCCAGCGGGCTGCCCGCCTGGACGGCGAGGTCGCGATAGGTCGACACCTGGCCGAAGGGGATGCGCACCGTGTGGTCGAGGACGCGACGGTGGAAGCCGTGCACCAGGCTCCAGTCGACCGCGACGCTGAAGCGGCGGCGCTTGCCCTCGAAGTACTCGTCCAGCTCCCGCCGCACCGCATCGGTGCGCCGCGCGTCGCGCAGGATCCGCGGAGACAGGTGGCGCGCGAGTCCCACCAGCACGGCCTCCTCCGGAGTCTCGGGGAAGGTGACGCGGACCAGGCCGCGATCGGTCACCGCCACCAGCATGCGGCCGAAGGGGGTGTCGACCGCTGCGTAGGCGACGTCGATCAGCCCGGCCTCGGCGGCCCGACGGATCACCACCTCGGCGGCGCGCGCCGCCGCCTCCTCGTCTGGAACCTGACGGCGGAGCGCCGTCTCGATGTCGGTCACGGTTGCCACTCCTGGCGCAGTTTCTTGATGCCCTCGTGGGCGCTTCGACGCGCCGCCTCCTCGCTGCACTCGAGGATGCGGGCGACCTGGGCGTGGGCCAGGTCGCTGACGTAGTGGAGCAGGACCGCGCCGCGCTGCTTGTCGGGAAGGGTCCGCACCGCCTGCCAGAGCCGCTCGTCCACCTCGCTGGCGGCGGGGGCGGCGGCGTCGGGTACGTCCGCCACCGCCATGGGCTGCCGGGCCCGCGACCGCGCGCTGTCGATCGCCTTGCGGTGGGCGATGGTGAGCAGCCACGAGCGCAGGTTGGACGCGTCGCCGAGGCGGGGATAGGCGCGCAGCGCGGCCATGAAGGTCTCCTGGAAGCAGTCGTCGGCCTCCTGGACGCCGACGGTGGCGACCAGGAAGCGGTAGACGTCGTCGCGGTGCTGATCGAGCAGCCACTGGAACGGCGGCAGATCCACGCTCATGGAACGGCGGCGGCGGCCGTCGCGTGAGGCGGCAGAGGGCGGGGCATGCCGGCCACGCTAGCGCACCGCGTCGCCGGGGCCGCACAATGCGGCGCCGGTGGAGCTGGGCGTCGTCTTTCCGCAAACCGAGATCGGCAACGACCGCGCCGTCATCCGCGACTACGCCACCGGCGTGGAGGGGGCCGGTTACGATTTCCTGGTCGCCTTCGACCACGTCCTCGGCGCCAATCCCGATCGGCCGGGCGGGTGGGCCGGGCCCTACACCCATCGCACCCCGTTTCACGAGGTGTTCGTCCTCTTCGGCTTCATCGCGGCGCTCACCAGCCGCCTCGAGCTGGCCACCGAGGTCCTCATCCTTCCCCAGCGGCAGACCGCGCTGGTCGCCAAGCAGGCCGCCGAGGTCGACGTGCTCAGCGGCGGTCGCCTGCGACTCGGTGTGGGGTTGGGATGGAACCCCATTGAATATGAAGCACTTGGCCAGAACTTCCACGACCGCGGCCGGCGGATCGAGGAGCAGGTCGAGGTTCTCCGTCGCCTCTGGGCCGAGGAGCTGGTCACCCACCAGGGGCGCTGGCACAGCATCCCCGACGCGGGCCTCAACCCGCTGCCGGTACGTCGCTCCATCCCGATCTGGATGGGCGGCACCGCCGAGCCGGCGCTGCGACGGGTGGCCCGCCTTGCCGACGGCTGGATGATCAACATGCCGCTCGGCCCCGAGATGGAGGCCGCCCTCGAGTCGATGCGCGGCTTCCTCCGCGAGCAGAGCCGCGACCCGGCGGCGTTCGGCATCGCCGGACGCGTCTCCCTGAGCGACGGCGCCGAGGCGGTCCTGGCCGCGTTGCGGCGTTGGCGCGAGCTGGGCGCCACCCACGCGTCGGTGACCACCATGCGCGCCGGGCTGTCGGGTGCGGCGGCGCACATCGAGGCGCTGCTGGCGCTGAAGCGAGCCTGGGACCAGGGCTGACCCGGCGCGTCGCGCCGCGCTCGGCACAATAGGCGGCGATGCAGGCGCGCACACCCCGGCTGCTGGTGATCATGGGTTCGGGGGAGACCAGTCCCACCATGACCACAGTCCATGCCGACCTGCTGGCGCGATCCGGCGCCGGGCCGAAGGGCGCGGTTCTGCTCGACAGCCCCTTCGGCTTCCAGGAGAACGCCGACGAGGTGGCGGGCAAGGCGATCAGCTACTTTCGCCGCAGCGTCGGCCACGACATCGCGGTCGCCTCCTACCGCCGCGCCGATACCGCCGAGCCGCTCGAATACGAGACCATGCTGGCGCGGCTGCGCGAGGCTCGCTACGTCTTCGCCGGTCCCGGCAGCCCGTCGTACGCGCTGCGCCAGTGGCGCGGGTCGGCGGTGCCGGGGGTGCTCGCCGAGAAGCTTCGTGACGGTGGCTGCCTGGTCTTCGCTTCCGCCGCCGCCTGCACCCTGGGCCGCTTCACCCTTCCCGTCTACGAGGTGTACAAGGTCGGCGACGACCCGCACTGGCTGGACGGGCTCGACCTGATGAGCGAGCTGGCCATCACCGCTGCGGTCATCCCCCACTACGACAACGCCGAGGGCGGTACCCACGACACCCGCTACTGCTACATGGGTGAGCGCAGACTGCGGTTGCTCGAGGCGGAGCTGCCCGACGGCGCCGCCATCCTCGGCGTCGACGAGCACACCGCCTGCGTGTTCGACCTGGATGCGGGCTCGGTCACCGTCCGTGGTCGCGGCGGCGTCACCCTGCGACGGCGCGGACGGAGCCGCCGCTTCGAGAGTGGCAGCTGCCTCGACCTCGACGTGCTCCGCGAGCCCGGCGGGTTCGAGACAGAGGAGGCAGCAACCGGCACCCCCGCGGCGGCCGCGGACGAGGCGGCGCCTCCCGCCGGGCGGCGCGCCGGCGATCCCTTCTGGGAGGGGGTCGAGGAACGCCACCGGCAGTTCGAGCAGGCGCTTGCCGCCGGGCACGTCGACGAGGCGCTGGCGGCGATCCTGGCCCTCGACACCCACCGGGCGGAGTGGGCCAGCGACACCCTCGACTCCGATGCCATGGACCGGGCCCGCTCGCTGCTGCGCACCATGGTCGTCCGCCTCGGCGACCTCGCCCAGCTGGGGGCGCGCGATCCGCGCGAGCTGGTGGCGCCGTTTGTCGATGCGGTGCTCGAGCTGCGCCGGCGCGCCCGTGACCGGCACCGCTGGGACGACGCCGACGCCCTGCGCGACACGCTGCTGCGGCTCGGCGTCGAGATCCAGGACCATCGCGACGGCCCCTCGACCTGGACGCTCCCGGCCGGCTTCGGCGAGGGCCGCTCCCAGCCGCAGCGGGTCTGAGCGACGCGGCGCGGTTTACGCGCCGGGCGGCACGTAGCTTCCGCGGACCCGCTTGGCGCGCTCCAGGATGCCCTGCATGTCCTCGGGAGAGATCAGCTCGTGCGTCTCCAGGTGGGTGAAGGCGCCGGTGCTGCTGACCGCCAGGCTGACCGCGGCCGCCGTCTCCGAGTCGGGAGCGTCGAAGATCACGAACCCGTCCTGAGCCCCGAACATGTAATACATCGTGTCCAGCGTGCCACCCGCCTCCTCCGCCGACCTGCTCACCACCGCGCGCCGGTCGGCGGGCCGCTCCATCATCCCCGCGATGGTCTCGGGTTTGAAGGTGAAGAACACCGCGAACTTCATGCGCCCGTCCTCCGATTCGTCCGGTAGCGACGCTCGCCGTCGCTGATCACCAGCTGCGCGCGGTCCTCGCGGACCAGCCGGTCGAGGTGTGCCTCGATGGTTTTCGCCGCCGCCGGCCAGAGTTCGCGCGGATAGCTGGCATAGATCTCGGGAACCAGGTCGATGGGGGCCACCGCATCGCCGGCGTTGCCCAATCCGGTCTCGACCTGAGCCTCGCGCTCGAGGCGGTGCGCGATGTACTGATCGATCACCGCGACGCCGTCGTCGAGGCGCGGCCCGTGCCCGGGATGGATCACCCGCGGCCGCAGCTCGCGCACCCTGCTCAGCGACTTCAGGTAGTCGGTCATGTCGCCATCGGGTGGTGCCACCACGGTGGTGGTGCCTCCGAGGATGTGGTCGCCGGTGTACAGCTCGTCGGCCTCTGCATCGAGATAGCAGAGATGGTCGCGCGCATGTCCGGGGGTGTGCACCGCTCGCAGGCTGACGCCGCCGGCGGTGACGCTGTCGCCGTCGCCCAGGGCCTGGCCGCGCTCGTCGCCGAGAGCCGGGTCGAAGCAGTGCACGGTCGCCACGGTGGCCTCGGCCAGCGCTCTCGCGAGGGGACGGTGATCGGGATGAGAGTGGGTGAGCAGGATGCGGGTGATGCGCCCTCCCCGCCGGGTGGCGGCAGAGAGCAGGGCGGCGAGGTGAGCGCGCTCGTCGGGCCCCGGGTCGATGCAGATCAGCTCGTCGCCCTCGCCGACGAGATAGCTGTTGGTCCCCGGTCCGGTGTAGATGCCGGGATTGGGCGCGAGCACCACCGTGGTGCGCGTCATCCCGGTGCCGGTCCCGGCAGGCGCTCGGGGAGACGCCCGGCGCTGACGTCCGCCGGAGCGAAGAGCACGGCGCTGACGGGACGGGTGCCGAGATCGCGGAGCGCGGCATCGACCGACGCGTGCTCGGCCAGCTCGTTGCAGATGATGCGGGTCGGCGGCATCAGGGCGGTCAGGTCGCCGCGATGCCGCTCGCTGAGCTCGCCCGGCGGATACCAGCCGCCCTCGGTCGCCTCGCCGGGGTGCACCGCCGCGGCCTGAACCAGCGGCGCCCGGGCGAGGAAGAAGCGGGTGTCGAAGCGCTTGGGCGCCATCGCCGGGGTGATGAAGTGGGCGACGTAGACCAGCACCTCGGGCGCCAGCTGGAGGCGATGGCGCACCAGCACCGGGGCGAATGCCGTTCCCGCGAGCAGATCGCGGCGGGCGGCGGCAAGCCGCTCCGCGTCGCCGGGTGCGAGCTCGCCGCCGTCGGCATCACGGCCGAGCAGGACTCCGGCCTCCTCGAACACCTCGCGCACCGCGGCCACGTGGTGGGCGGCGCAGGTGCGTCGTCCCCTCTCGCCGCTGTCGAGCTGCATCCGCGTTCGCGCCGTCTCGGGGTCGAAGCCCGGAGCCAGCCCGAGGAGCTCGTCGTCACCATCGGCGGCGTCGACGGCGCCGCCGGGGAAGACGAAGGCATGGGGAGCAAAGCTGCTCCGCCCCGGGCGCCGCAGCAGGTACACCTCGACGCCACCGTCCGGGTGATCACGAAGCAGCACCACCGTCGCCGCCGGGCGCGGGACGACGGGGGACCGGGACGCGACGCTCATGCGGACACATTCCAGCACGCTGGAGCAGGCCGCCGTGGCGCGGGTCGTCTCGCGTGACGCCGCCCGGTCAGGGGCCGACCGTCATGGAGCGGTGGACCACCGGCCCGATGGGCTGTGCCCCCCGGCCGGCGGCCAGGGTGATGGCGACGACCCCTGTCGCGCGCGGCACCACCACCACTCGGACGTTGATCGGCTCGCCGCCGGAGAGCTGGCCGCCGCAGGCCCGTCCGTCGCGGAAGCCGACCCGGTCGAGTCCCTGGAAGACCACCGACGCCACCTCGACCGCCCGATCGAAGTGGGCCAGCAGGCAGATCGGCCGGATGAGGGCGTCACCGGTGTTGTCGATGGCGAGGTCGAGTGGTGTCTGCTCGCCGACCCTGGCCACCGCCGGCGTCTCGCCGGTGATCTCGGCGCGGACCACTCCGCTGCTGCGGAAGAGGGGAAGGATCAGACCGACGAAACCGACCACCAGGAGCAGGCCGATGACCAGCGGGAAGACCACCCCGCTCGGCAATCCGGTGAGGCGCGCCAGGGCGCGCCTTCTCGGTGGGGCGGCATCCGGGGGTGGCGACGTGCTCAGATCATCGCCGGGGCGCGGTACTCGCCGAAGACCTCGCGCATGACGCCGCAGATCTCGCCCAGGGTCGCGTAGGCACGCACCGCGTCGAAGATCGGCGGCATGAGGTCGGCGTCGCCCTGCGCTGCGCTGCGGAGAGCGGCGAGGCTCTGCTGCACGGCTGCCTCATCGCGCGCCTCGCGATGATGGCGCAGCCGCGCGAGCTGGTCGCGCATCGCGCCCTCGTCGGGCCTGAAGATCACCTGCGGCTGCTCCTCGGTGTCGGTGTACTTGTTGACCCCGACCACCACCTTGTCACCGCTCACCACCGCCTGCTCGGTGCGGTAGGCCTCATCGGCGATCCGCGCCTGCATCCAGCCGCTCTCGATGCAGCGCACCGCCCCACCGAGCTGCTCGATCTCGTCGAGGAGCACCTGCGCCTGGCGCTCGAGCTCGTCGGTCAGCGACTCGACGAAGTAGGAGCCGCCCAGAGGATCCACGGTGTTGGTGACCCCGATCTCCTCGGCGATGATCTGCTGGGTGCGCACGGCGATGCGCTGCGCCTTCTCCGTCGGCAGGGCGAGCGCCTCGTCGTAGCAGGAGAGCGCCAGCGACTGCACTCCTCCGAGCACCGCCGCCAGCGCCTGGAGGGCGGCGCGGACGATGTTGTTCTCGGGCTGCTGAGCGGTCAGGGTCGAGCCGCCGGTCTGGGTGTGGGTGCGCAGCATCAGCGACTGGGGGTTGCTGGCACCGAAGCGGTCGCGCATCACCCGTGCCCACAGGCGGCGCAGCGCCCGGTACTTGGCGATCTCCTCGAAGAAGTCGGTGTGGGTGTTGAAGATCCACGACAGGCGGGGAGCGAAGTCGTCGACGGCGACGCCGCGATCGACTGTCGCCTCCACGTAGGCGATGGCGTTGGCGATGGTGAAGGCCATCTCCTGGGGCGCGGTGCTTCCCGCCTCGCGCATGTGGTAGCCCGAGATGGAGATGGGGTTGAACTTCTGGGCGGTGCGGGTGCAATAGGCGATCAGATCGGCGGCGAGCCGGAGTGACGGGCGGGGGGGGTAGATGTACGTCCCGCGGGCGACGATCTCCTTGAGCACGTCGTTCTGGGCGGTGCCCATCACCTGTGCCGCGGCAACGCCCTGCTTCTCGGCGGCGACGACGTACATCGCCACCAGCACCGGTGCCGGTGCGTTGATGGTCATCGAGGTGCTCACCTGGTCGAGCGGGATCTCCTCGAAGAGATGCTCCATGTCGTACAGGGAGTCGATGGCGACGCCGACCTGGCCGACCTCGCCGGCGGCGCGGGGATCGTCGCTGTCCATCCCCATCTGGGTGGGCAGGTCGAAGGCCGCCGACAGACCCGGCTGGCCGTTGGCGAGCAGGAAACGAAAGCGGGCGTTGGTGTCGGCGGCGGTGCCGTAGCCGGCGTACTGGCGGATGCTCCAGAGACGGCCGCGGTACATGGTCGGCTGGATGCCGCGGGTGAAGGGCGGCTCGCCGGGGAATCCCTCGTGCTCGAGCGGATCCCGCCCGTCGCGATCCAGCGGGGTGTAGAGGCGCTCGATGGGGATGCCACTGCCGGTGGTGAAGCTCTCGCGGCGTTCACCCCGCCGTCGAACGTGCGCGAGGATCTTCTCCTGCCAGCGCCGCAGGCGCTCGCGATAGCGCTCGATCGCACCCGCCTGGGCGGCCTCGGGATGCTCGGTGATCATGATGCTGGAACGAGGATACTCGACCGTCCGAAGCCGAGGCGCTGCGGGTCGGCGCCGGCGGATGCGAGACTGCGCCGGTGCCGGTCCGCGTCAACGACCGCCTGCTCCTCGATGCCGCCGAGCGTGCCGCGGGCGGGGCGCGCTCCTTCACCGCTCGCCAACTGTACTACGCGACCTGCGGTCTGCTCGAGGGCCCAGAGGTTTCTGCTGCAGGTGGCCAGATCGCGCTGGGCGCTGTGCTCCTCGCCCTGGGACTGGTGTTCACCGCGCTGACGTCGGTGTACATCATCTTCGTGGTGGCGATCGGAGCCGCGGTGCTGGGACGCGGCCTGCAGAATCGCCGCCTCGAGCGCTCCCAGCCGCGTACCCGGCCGCTGCCCCTCGGCTTCGAGGAGTTCCTCGCCGCGGTGGCACCGCATCGCGCGGCCATCGCCGGGCTGCTCGACGAATCCGCACTCACCGAGGCGCCGCCGCCGGATGCTGCGGCGGCGCTGCTGATCTGTGACCGGCCGGAGACGGCGGCGGTGCTGCGGGACAACGCCGCCGCTAGCGGTCTGCGGTTGTGGCCGGTCAGCGAGGCCGGCGCAAGCGGGCTGGTCTCGGGACGTCGTGTCTACGCGCTCCATGACGCCGACCGTGAGGGCTGCGCCCTCCCGCTGCGAGTCCACGATGCGGGTGCCGCCGAGGTCGTCGACCTCGGGCTGCGGCCGAGCGACGTCCTCGATCACGGCGTCCAGGTGATCGAGGGCGCACCGATGCTGCTCGCGACCGAGCTCGCCCGCCTGCTCTCGCCGGACGACATCATCTGGCTTGCCGACGGTCGGCGCGTCGAGCTCGCCATCCTGCCGACCGGCCAGCTGGTTGAGGGGCTGAGCCGGGCGCTCGCCGCCGATGCCCTGCCGGCCCCCGGCGGGGCAACTCCGGGGATCAGCGTCGCTGGCTCGCGACTCCTGAGCTGAGGCGGGCAACCGAGTCGGCGAGGACCTGCCGGCTTTGGTCCCAGAAGGCGATCACCATCGGGATCACCACGCAGACGTTGTAGGCGAAGTGCAGGTAGGGGCGTCCCAGGGGCGAGCCGACGACCCCACCGCTGCCCATGACTCCCGCCAGCCCGCCGCGGGTGTAGAAGGCGAGGTCGCTGCGATACACCGAGAAGAGATAGATGTGCTCGACCTCGTGCAGGCTCGCGGCGGCGAAACAGATCCAGAGCCAGGGATTGCGCGCGCCGAACCGGTAGAGGAGCAGCCCAAGCCCCAGCCAGATGCCGGTGTCCCAGACGAAGTGGACGGTCTCGAAGTCGAGCTGGCCGAAGACGCCGCGGGCGCGCGAGAGGTCTCCGCTCCTCATCAGCAGCTGGCTCACCTGGGTGGTGTGCTCACCGAGATGGCCGATCTGCAGCAGGGTGATGGCGCCGAAGAGCGCGAGGCAGCCGTAGTGCTGGTACTTGGCGAGCCCCTCCACCGACAGCAGCGGCAGCCAGGGAGCGATCGTCAGCGCAGCGATAACCCAGAGGGGGAACGCCATCACCGCGGCGGCGGCCAGCATCGCCGCCGAGGTCGCCGCGGTGATCGCGATCACCCGTGACGGCACCAGCTCCGGTCGCAGCACCGCCAGCGCCGCCAGCGAGGCGCGGCCGGGACGGATCGGCGGGACCATCAGCGCTGCGCGGGGCGACGGCGGTGCCGCCCGGCGGCGCAGCAGAACGATCAGCCACGCGGCGTCGACGGCCACCACCACCAGCGCCGCCAGCGCCGCCACGGGCCAGTGGCCGCGGGCCTCTCCCGCCAGCAGCACCGGAGCGCGGACCGGGACCGACAGCGTCCCGTAGACGAGCAGCGCCGCCGGCGGGGCAAGCAGCCCGCCGACGGCGAGCATGCGGCGGTACGAGAAGGGCCGCGGCTCGAAGCTGGGGGCGAGGGATGCCAGCAGCGAGGCGCGGAGCGCAGACGGCTGCACCGGCGCGGCCACGAGCGTGCCTTGCATCCCCACCCCCCCGCTGTCCCCGACCATCCGACTCTATGGCCTGGACCGGCCGCGGGGGCGGGGCTTCAGAGAAATTGACAGGTGGGCGGCCCGAGCGCCCTGCCTACAGCTCCTTCTGGTCGGCCGCCTTGGCCCCCACCAGCACCGCCATGTTCCCCACCGGGTGCTGGTTGCGGTACATGAGTTGGTGGGCCTCGCCGACCTCGGTGAAGGCGAAGGTGCGCGACAGGCAGGGATCGACCTGCCCCTCGGCCACCATTCGGTTGAGCGCGGCTGCCTGCTCGTCGTTGGCGAAGTGCGACCCCTGCAGGCGCTTCTGGCGCATCCAGAGGTACCGCAGGTCGACGCTGGCCTCGTAGCCGCTGGTCCCGGCGCAGATCACCACCATGCCACCGCTGTCGCAGACGAAGATCGAGGTGGGGATGGTGGTTTCCCCCGGGTGCTCGAAGACGATGCGGGGATTGCGCTTGTCGCCGAGGACGTCCCAGATGGCCTTGCCGAAGGTGCGCGCCTTGGCGGCCCACTCGCCGTAGGCGTTGGTGTCCCGCCAGTCCGGCAGCGTGCCCCAGTGGTCGAACTTGCGGCGGTCGATGTAGCCGGTGGCGCCCAGCCGCTTGCAGTACTCCCCCTTCTCGTCGTCGCTGACCACCGCCACCGCCCGCGCCCCCTTGGCACAGGCGATCTGGATCGCCTGCGTGCCCAGGCCGCCGGCGCCGCCCCACACCAGCACCACGTCGCCCGACCGGACCGTGTGCGGCGGCCATCCGCAGAGCATGCGGTAGGCGGTGGCGCCGACCAGGCAGTACGCCGCCGACGCGGCCCACGACAGATGACGCGGACGGGGCAGACACTGATGAGCCTGCACCTTGGTGAACTGGGCGAAGCTGCCCCAGTTGGTCTCGTATCCCCAGATCTTGTTGCTGGGGGCGACGATGGGGTCGTTGCCGGCGACGATCCACGGGTCGTCCTCGTCCCAGACGCCGCAGTGCACGACCACCTCGTCACCGACACGGACGTTGTGCACGTCCTCGCCGACCGCCCACACGACTCCCGAGGCATCGCTGCCGCCGACATGGAACGGCTCCTTCTCGCCCGCCTTCATCCGAGCCGCGACGACGTCGACCGGCGTTCCCAGCGCCGCCCAGACGTTGTTGTAGTTGATGCCCGCCGCCATTACGTAGACGAGCACCTCGTGGCGTCCGGGCATCGGGGTCTCGACCTCCTCGAGGGCGAAGGCCTGACGGGGCTCGCCGTAGCGTTCGGGCCGGACCACCATCGCCTGCATGCGCTGAGGCACGGCTCCCACCTCGGGCGTCTCGCCCAGGGGAAGGACGTCGACCTGCTGCTTCACCCGAACCGACCTCCACATCGCTGCCCGCAACGCGGGCCCACTCCCCCTCCAGGGACGCCGACGATACACGGACGGCACCGCGGAGCGGCGCGGCCGGGATCTCGGCGGCGATCCGGCGAGTCAGCGCGACTCGGTGTCCCGATGCTCGGTCGTGGTGGGGTGCTGGCGGTAGCGCAGCAGCGCGGGAAAGCCGGCGGCAACCGCCACCGTTCCCAGCAGCACGATGGCGCCGCCGGAGACGATCGATGCTTCAGGGGAGACCGCCGAGCCGACCGAGCCCGCCTCGATGTCGCCGAGATAGGGCCCGCCGACCACCACCATGAAATAGACCGAGGACAGCCGTCCGCGCAGCTCGTCGGGGGTGATCGTCTGCAGCATGGTCGAGCGGCAGACGGCGCTGTAGGTGTCGGCGGCCCCGCCGACGGCGAGCAGCGCCAGCGCCGGCCAGAGCGAGCTGACCAGGCCGAAGCCGGCCACCGACGCGCCCCAGACCGCGACCGACACCACGATCACCGTTCCCAGGCGGCTCCGCCGTGAGAGCCAGCCGGAGCTCAGCGCCGCCGCCACCGCCCCGACCGCGGGAGCGGCGAAGAGCAGTCCCAGCCCGCCGGCGCCGGCGTGGAAGGTGGTCGCCGCCAGTACCGGGAAGAGCGCCCGCCGCATCCCGAAGATCATCGCCACCAGGTCGATGAGGAATCCGCCGAGCACCGCCGGCTGGCGGGCGATGAAGGCGAGCCCCCGACCGATGGCGGCCAGCGGTGCCTCGCGCCGCTCACCGCGCGGTGGCTGCGGCGGCACCATCAGCAGGGCGATGACCGCGGCGGCGAAGGTGGCGACGTCGATCAGGTAGGCGGCGCCGAGCCCCGCGTGCGACAGCACCAGCCCGGCGAGCGCTGGACCGGCGATGAGGCTGGTCTGGAAGAGGGCGATGTTGAGCATCTGCGCCGCGGGCAGCTGCCGCCGGCTGACCAGGTTGGGGATCATCGCGGCGCGCGTCGGCGAGTCGATCGCCGACACCGCTGCGGCGGCACCCGTCACCGCGTAGACGAAACCCAGCGGCGGAGTGCCGAGGAGGGCGCCGGCGGCGAGCAGCGACGAGCATCCGCCCAGCAGCACCTGGGTGAGCAGCAGCAGCCGGCGGCGGTCGACGCGGTCGGCGACCGCGCCGCCTGCCAGCGACACCGCCACCAGCGGCACCACCTGGACGAAGCCGAGCGCACCGACGGCGAACGACGAGTGGGTGAGCTGGTAGACCTGGTAGGGAACCGCCACGACGGTGATCTGCCGGCCCACCATCGACACCAGCTGGCCGATCCAGAGCGCGCGATATGGGCGTGACTCGCGCAGTGGCGCGATGTCGACGCTGATGCGTCCGACGATACTCAGGGCGCGACGCGAGGCGGACACCGCCGCCGTATCTTCGCGGTATGCTCGGCGGCCGTGCCCGAGACACCCGCTCCGCTGGTCGAGGCCGGCGAGCTGCTGATCGACCGCCGCCGCCGCATCGATCGCCCGCTCGCCGAGCGCTTGGTGGCGTTGGCCGACGACCATCTGCCCGAGCTGCTCGGTCTCGCCCACCGCGTACGGCTGGCCTGGATGGGCCCGGCGGTCGAGGTCGAATCGATCATCAGCGCCAAGACCGGCGGCTGCCCGGAGGACTGCACCTTCTGCTCGCAGTCGGCCCGCTACACCACCGGCGTGGCCCGCCGACCGATGCTCCCCACCGCCGCGCTGGTCGACCTCGCGCGCCGGACGCGGGCGCTCGGCGGCACCGAGTTCTGCATCGTGGTGGCGGTGCGCGGGCCGGACGAGCGGATGATGCGTGAGGTCTGTGCCGCGGCCTCGGCGATCCACGCCGAGGTCGAGATCGAGGTGGCGGCGTCGCTGGGGCTGCTCAGGGACGGGCAGGCGGAGATGCTCGCCGCCGCCGGCATCCACCGCTACAACCACAACCTCGAGGCGGGCCCGCGCTTCTTCCCCCGCATCTGCTCCACCCACAGCTTCGACGACCGGGTCGACACCTGTCGCAAGGTGATCGCCGCGGGGATGGAGCTGTGCAGCGGCGGCATCTTCGGCATGGGGGAGACGTGGGACGACCGGCTCGACCTGGCGTTCACCCTGGCCGGCCTCGGAGCCCGAGAGATCCCCTGCAACTTCCTCGATCCACGCCCGGGGACCCCGCTCGGCACGGTGCCCCTGCTCGCTCCCCTCGACGCCCTGCGATGCGTCGCCGTCCTCCGCTGCGTGGTGCCGGACGCGGTGCTCCGCTACGCCGGCGGCCGTGAGCTGGTGCTGCGCGACCTCCAGGCCTACGGCATGCTGGCGGGGGCCAACGGACTGATCGTCGGCAACTACCTGACCACGCTGGGCCGCAGCGCCGAGAGGGACCTGGCGATGCTCGCCGACCTCGGCATGCCGGTGGCGGAGCGGCCGCTCACCGGGACCGCGGGGTTGCGGCCGGTCTAGACCGAAACCGCCGAGGAGCTCTGCGCCAGGCGGACCGCGGCTCCCGCCATCAGCGCCATCCCGATCCGCATCGCCGCCTCGTCGAAGGCGAAGTCGGGAGCGTGATGCATCGGCGGCAGGGTGGGCCCGGGTTGGGCGCCGACGTGGAAGTGACATCCGGGAACCCGGGCCAGGAATTCGGCGATGTCGTCGCTCGGGCGCATCGGCGGACCCGCGAAGACGCGGTCGACGCCGAGCAGCTCGCCGGCGACCTGGTGCACCAGCCCCGTCGTCGCCGCGTCGTTGGTCACCGCCGGAACGGGGTCCGGCAGGTCGAGGTGAACGTCGAGGCCGTACTCCGCCGCCACCTCGTCGCAGACGACGCGCACCCGGTCGAGCGCGACCCGCCGCTGCTCCGCGGTGAAGGTGCGCAGACTGGCCTGCAGCACCGCCTCGCGCGGCACCACGTTGGCGGCGGTGCCCGCTCGCAGCAGGCCGGTGCCGAAGGCGCACTCGCTGTCCTCGTATTCCATCCCCTCGACCGCCGCTGGCAGCCGCGAGGTGAGGGCCGCGATCGCGAGCACGGCGTTGCCGCCGGCGCCGGCGAGGGCGCCGTGTCCACCGCTGCCGCGGACGCGCACCCCGACCGATTGCGCCGAGGACATGGCGACACCGGGACGTGCCGCCAGCATGCCGGTCGGCATCTGCGAGGTCAGGTGACAGCTGAGCAGGCGCTCGACGTCGAGCCCTTCGAGCACCCCGCCCTCGAGCATGCGACGTGCTCCGCCGCCGCTGGTCAGCTCCTCGGCCGGCTGGAAGAGCAGCACGTATCGACCGGTGAGGTCTTCGGCACGCTGGGCGAGCACCGAGGCGACACCCAGCAGCATGGCGGCGTGGCCGTCGTGGCCGCAGGCGTGCATCACCCCCGGGATGCGGCTGCGGTAGGGGACGTCGACCTCCTCCCCGACCGGAAGCGCATCGATGTCGGCCCGCAGCAGCACCGTCCGCCCCGCCCGTCCGCCGCTGAGCCGGTACACCGCGCCGGTGTCGGTGGGACAGGGCAGCTCCTCGAGTCCCAGGCCGGCGAGGTGATCGCGGATCACCGCGGTGGTGCGGCGCTCCTCGAAGCCCAGCTCGGGATGGGCGTGGAAGTCGCGGCGGACGTCGACGGTGGCGTCGACAACCTCGTCGACGAGCGCGGTCAGCGGCTCGCCGACGATGCTCAGCCCGCTGACCGCGCCTGGATCAGGCAATCGCCTCGGGGATCTCCGCCCGCAACCCCGCGAACTTCTTCAGGTGCTCGCTGCGCTCGCGCCTGAAGCGCTCGACCAGGGCGCGGTACTCGTCGACGCGTCCCTCTCGCCGGTACAGGCGCACCGGCTGCAGGATCTCGATGTCGTCGACCCCGGGAAGCGAGGCGGCCACCTCGTATCCGAAGTCGGGGTCGCGCTCCCAGGCGATGGTGCCCTCGGCGATGGCCTTGACCACCGCGCTCGAGTAGGGGATGGTCACCTTCTTGCTGCGCTCGTCGTCGGCCGCGCCGCCGACGCGACCGGTGTTGAGCAGGAACACCTCGAAGCCGCAGCTGTCCAGCAGCTCGAGGAACCGGTTGCCCTGCTGCTCATGGAGCAGCGGGAAGAAGGGATTGGTGCCCGGCACCCGCAGGAATTTGCCGGCCTCCTCCTTGCCGCCGGCGCTGGTACCCTGGGTCTCCCCGAGCATGAAGTACGCGGCCGCCTGCTGCCGGTTCAGCCGCGCCACCGCCGGGATGATGTTCTCGTTGCGGTTGAGGATCAGCAGCTGGTTCACCGACCGAACCTCGCGGGCGTCGCGCGCGATTCCCAGGGCGCTCATGCGGAAGACCGCCCGGCCGTTCTGGGTGTAGGAGGTGTCGAAGAAGTCGAGCTCTCCCTTCTGGTTCTGGGAGACGTTCTCCAGGTACGCCTCGCGCTTGGTGACCGCGCCGTGAATGGCGGGTTCGTCCTTGGCATCGAGGGCGAAGGTCTTGGCAAAGCAGCCGTTCTCGGTGGCGACAATGCGGCCACCGGGATAGAGGGCGACGAAGTCGTCCTGGACCGGCTGGCTGCCGTTCTGGCGGGTGAAGGTGGTGGTGGTCTTGCCCGTGCCCGACAGACCGACGATGAGCATCACCTGCTCACCACGGTCGGTGGGGATCACCTTGCAGCCGGCGTGCAGGGCGAGCCCGCCGCGCTCATAGGCGAGCTTGTTCCACATCCGCAGGCCGCCCTTCTTGCTCTCCCCGAAGTAATCGGAGTTGAGCACCCGGGTGACACCCGCCTCCAGGTCGACGCTGATCACCCGGTCATCGGGGTGGCCGGGGGCCAGCAGGTTGGGGGTGTAGATGACGGTGAGCTCCGGCTCGACGTCGGCGCCATCGCCGTCAGGCGCGAAATAGAGGTGCTGCTGCATCCCGGCGATGTTGGCGTTGCCGGTCTCGATGTACAGGCGGGCCCGGGTGCGGTACTCGGGATCGTTGCCGATCCAGCCGTCGACGACGGTCATGTCGCGGCCGGCGATGTAGTCATCCTGCATCGCGGCGACGCGCCGGGCGTCGCCGCGGCTGATCGTCTGGTCGCTGTGCCGCTCGGGATGATCCGAGACGATGTAGGTGCTGGCCTTGCTGCGCGCCAGCACCCGGGTCTGCACGTTGTAGTTGTCGCAGACCGTGAGCCGGGCGTTCGGCATCTTCGCCGTCAGCTGCCGCAGCTCCTCGGGGCTCGGATTCCAGCGGATGGACTGGGCCCTGGGGAGTGCTGAGCCCTGAGCTTTGACGACGTCGGTCATGACCTCTCCACGGCTGGGCTGCCCGGCTCCGATCGCGGACACAGGCCCGATCAACTGCTGACCGGCGGCACGACGCAACTGGGGCACACCACGGTGTCGGCTCGTGGGAGTGTACCAGCGGGTGGCTGGCCGGGCGATTTTCGGCGCCGACGGCGCCTCCCACCGGGACGGATGTAGGCTCGGAGGGCCCGCGCCGAACCACGGCAGGGCGGCTCCGGCCCGTCGTGCCGGCCTCTGGAGTGACCCGATGAGCGAGACCGCCACCGCCGCCACCATCACGGCCCCCGATCAGGAGGAGTCGTGGGTGTACTTCGAGGGCGGGATCCGCCGGTATCGCGACGCCAAGCTCGGTCTGATGACCCACGCTCTCCACTACGGGACCGGCTGCTTCGAGGGATTGCGGGGCTACTGGAGCGAGGAGCTCGGACAGCTCTTCACCTTCCGCCAGCCGGAGCATTACCGGCGGCTGCGCGACTCCGCCAAGATCCTGGAGATGGAGCTCCCCCACGGCATCGACGAGCTCTGTTCCATCACCGACGAGCTGTTGCGGCGCAACGGCTACCGCCAGGACGTCTACGTGCGCCCCCTCTGCTACAAGGCCTCGGAGGAGATCGGCGTCCGGCTCCACAACCTGCGCACAGGGTTCGCCATCTACACCGCGCCTTTCGGTGCCTACGTCGACGTCGACGCCGGCATCCGTTGCATGGTGTCGTCGTGGCGCCGCGTGGACGACAACGCGGCGCCCGCTCGGGGAAAGATCACCGGCATCTATGTCAACAGTGCCCTCGCCAAGACCGAGGCGATGAGCAACGGCTATGACGAGGCGATCATGTTGACCCACGACGGGCATGTCTGCGAGGGCAGTGCCGAGAACATCTTCATCGTGCGCGACGGCAGCTTCATCACCCCACCCGAGACCGACAACATCCTCGAAGGGATCACCCGGGCGAGCCTGATCCACCTGATCACCGAGGAGATGGGCCTCGACGTGGTGCAGCGCTCGATCGACCGCAGCGAGCTGTACGTCGCCGACGAGGTGTTCCTCTGTGGCACCGGCGCCCAGGTCTCACCGGTGATCGAGATCGATCGCCGCCGGGTCGGTGACGGCGAGCCGGGACCGCTCACCATGCGGCTGCAGTCGATGTATTTCGACATCTGCAAGGGACGCAACGACAAGTTCCGCGACTGGCTGACGGCGATCTACTGAGCCGCGCCCCGGCGGCGCACCAGGGCCGCGGTGGCGGTGCGCAGCAGCTCGGCGGCGCGGGCCATCGACTCCCCCGGCGGCAGACCGGAACCGATCTCGACCACCTCGTCGAAGAGCGGCGGCGGGTCGATCGCGCTGCCGGTGAGGGCGACGCAGGCGAGCCCCGCCGCCCGGGCTCGCCGCGCCACCTCGGCCGGCGCCTTGCCAGCCGCTGTCGAGGGGTCGAGCCGGCCCTCGCCGGTGACGACCAGGTCGGCCTGCCGGAGCGCGGCATCGATGCCGGCGAGATCGCACACCAGGGCAGCGCCCGACACCAGCCGGGCCTCCGCGATCGCGGCCAGGCCGTAGCCGGAGCCGCCGCCCGCTCCCGCTCCGGGGAGAGTCGCCACCGCCAGCGGGACGTGCAGGTCGCGCTCGAGGACGGCGGCGAGGCGCGCCAGGGCCCGCTCGAGCAGTGCCACCTCCGGCGGCGACGCGCCCTTCTGCGGCGCGAACACCGCCGCCGCCCCGCGGGGTCCGAGCAGCGGCGCATCGACGTCGGCGGCGACCACCACGGCGCAGCTCCGCAGGCGCGGGTGCAGGCCGGCCGCATCGATCGACTCCAGCTCCGTCAGCGCGCTCCCGCCGGGGGAGAGGGGGTGGCCGCCACCCCGGAGCCGCACTCCCAGGGCGGCGGCGATGCCGGCGCCGCCGTCGGTCGAGGCGCTCCCGCCGGCGCCGACGACGATGCGACGGGCGCCGGCGTCGAGGGCGGCGGCGATCAGCTCGCCCGTGCCGAGCGAGGTCGCCCGCAGGGCATCGCGCCGGTCGGGGGCAACCAGGCGCAGGCCCGATGCCTCGGCCAGCTCCACCACCGCCTCGCCCGGGCCGCTCCAGCCGAACCGGGCCAGGACCGGGTCGCCGAGGGGTCCGGTCACGGTGAGCACGGCGGTGCGTCCCCTCCCGCCGGCGGCGCCGAGCAGCACGTCGAGGGTGCCGTCGCCGCCGTCGGCCACCGGCAGCTCCGCCGCATCGGCGTGGGCGTCGCGAGCCCCCGCCGCCATCGCCGCCGCCACCGAGGCGGCGGCCAGCGAGCCCTTGAAGGCGTTGGGAGCACAGAGGACGCGCACGCCCCGGCTCTTCAACCCCCCGCTACACGCGGACGGCCGGCTCCGGCAGGGGACCGAGGAGCTCCTCGCACCCCGCGCACTCGCGCAGGTGGGCGGCCAGCACGCGTCGCTGGTCGCGGCGCAGAGTGCTGGATCCCACCGTCTCGACCAGCTGGCGAAGGGCGGTGCAGGTGTTCTCCGGCTGGGCCGCGTCGCGCATCAGGAACTGCTCCTTGAAGCGGCGGCGGGCGCGATGGAGCAGCGTCTCGACCGCCGACTCGCTGATGCCCATGACGTGGGCGATCGAGGAATACGACAGGCCCTGCAGCTCGCGCAGGGTGAGGATCATCCGGTGGCGCTCGGGGAGCTGCTTGGCGACCTCCCACACCAGCGAGCGCAGCTCCGCCATCTCGAGCGCCGTCTCGGGATGGCTGCGCCGGTCGCGGTCCACCAGCCGGAGGACCGCGTCCTCGACATCGACACCTCCGGGTTCGAGGTGGTGCTGCGCCTTGTGCCGGCGGCGAAGCTCGTCGTGACAGAGGTTGGTGGCGATGCGATGGATCCAGGCCGAGAAGTTGAAGGTGTCGTCGACTCGCCGCAGCGAGCGGAGGACGTTGTAGAAGGTCTCCTGGACCAGGTCCTCGGCCACCTGGCCGTCGCCTACGTGCTTGGAGCAGAGGGCGCGGATCCGCTGGTGATAGCGGGCGAAGATCCGGTCGAAGGCGGAGGCGTCACCCTCGACGTACGAGCGGATGAGGGTGAGGTCGTCAGGCTGGGACAGCTCCGGGACCGGAACGGCGCGTGACATGAACGCAGCAAGCCCTCGCAGGAACCCGCCGGACCCCCCAAACCGATCAGGCGACGATCGTCCAACCCTACCACCGCGATGCGCCGCCGGCTCGCGGCCGTACTTGGACCGCGGCCGGCGGGGCATGCAAGATTGCCGGTCCGGCTGCGTCTGACTTGGGTGAAAGGGGCCGTGGGAGCGGACGGCGCGGTCCCTCTCGGCAACACCCGACCGCCGCACCGGGACGACCCATTTGATGAGCCACGTCCTCGTCCGGTTCCCCGACGACGAGATGCTGGAAGGAGAGGCTCCCGACCTCGACCTCGACCGCGACAACTTCGAGCTGCTCGTGGCCGGCGACGGTCGGGCGGTGATCCCGCTGCCGGCGGTCAAGTGCCTGACGCTGCACCGCCGCCCGATCGATCCCCCCGCTCGCGGCGAGCTGGGCAAGATCGCCCTGCACTTCCGCGACGGCGACGTGCTCACCGGCCTGCTCGCGGAGGCGCCGCGGCGGAGCCGTTTCGGCGTCGTCGCCGAGCTGATCAGCCCGGACGGCACCGAGGGGCTGCGGCTCGGCATTCCCTACGAGAGCCTGGGCGCGGTCACCCAGCTGGCGTCATGGGAGTGCGGGGAGGAGGAGGGCACCGACGTGACGGTGGCCTGGACCGGTCGCCGCGCCGACACCTCGCTGGTCGACCTGCTCGCCGGGCTGCGTCACCTCAGCGATCTGCGCGAGCGTGGCCTGCTCGGCAACCCGGAGTTCGCTCGCCGGCGCCGCAACGTGCTCGATCGGTTCTAGAACGACACTGCGGAGACTGCGCGGGCAGTCAACGCGCAGCGCGCCTTCCGACGATGGCGCCGTCCAGATCGCCCTCCTCGAGGCGGATTCGCAGACGCAGCAGCAGCGAGCCGTAGGACTTGCCGAGCGGATCGCTGCGCAGCGAGCGGGCGCCTCCACCGCCGAGCGCCTCGTGCAGCACAAAGTTGAGGGCGCGCACGTTGGGCACCTCGAAGCGCTCCACGCGGCCCTGCACGTAACGGCCGAAATGGGCACGAACGCGCTCGCTGGTCACCTCGCGGAGAAAGGCGGCGTAGAGCGCGTCGGTCGGCGCGAAGAGGGCGACGTTGGCGAGGTCGCCCTTGTCGCCGCTGCGCGCCTGGGCGACGTCGGCGAGGGCGATCTCGACGCTCACGCCGGCGCTCCCGCCGCGTCGACGTGGACCTCGACCCCGGGCTCGACCATGGCGCGGGGGAGCAGCGCCGGCCACGTCCCGAGCAGCGTTCGCGTCTGCTGAGGCGCGACGCCGCCGGCGATGAAGGGTGGGCCGTTGAGCGCCAGCGGGGGCGCCAACCGCGGGAACTGCTTGGCCTCGGCCTCGGTGGCGAAGCGCGCGCAGATCCGCAGCATCACCTCGTTGATGTCCTCGGGGACGGGGGCGGCGTCGCCGTGGACACTGTCGACCCCGATGTGTTCGACCACCTGCTCGAGCGGTCGCAGCCCGTGCCGTGCGGCAAGGCGGCCGATCAGCTCCACCGCGCGCCGGGCCTTGGGCATTGCGTCCGGCCAGCTGTAGCCGATGGTGATGGTGCCGGCATAGCCGTCGAGGTATCCGAGGATCGCCTTGAGGTCGTCGGGGCGAGCCCGCCCCCCAACCCCCGCGACCTCGACCACCTCGCTGTCCACCTGGCGCAGTTGCACGGTGGTGAAGTCGGCGATCACATCGGGATTGGCGTAGGCGCGGGGGTCGAGCACCTCATAGAGGAGCTGCTCCTTGACGGTGTCGACGCTGACCCGTCCCCCCGTCCCCGGCGGCTTGCTGAGCCGCGCCGTGCCGTCCTCGCGCATCTCGCACACGGGGTAGCCGATGCGATCGAGCTCGGGCACGTCCCACCAGTCCCCGCTGAAATTGCCGCCGGTCGCCTGGCCGCTGCACTCCATCAGGTGGCCGAGCACCACGCCGGCGGCGAGGCGGTCCCAGTCGTCCCAGCCCCATCCCAGCTCGTGCACCATCGGGGCGACGAAGAGCGAGGCGTCGGCGACGCGACCGCACACGACGACGTCGGCCTCCTGCTCGAGCGCCTCGACCAGGGGACGGGCGCCGAGGTAGGCGACGCCGAAGACGACGCGCTGGCGGACCTCGTCGATATCGGCGCCGGTGTCGAGGTGTCGCAGTGGCGCTCCCGCCGCCCGCAGCTCGTCGATGCGGGTGGTGATATCGTCGCCGAGAGCGACGCCGATGCGCAGGTCGTCCATCCCCAGGCGGCGGGCCACCTCGCGCACCGCGGCGGCGGCGCCGGCCGGATTGATCCCGCCGGCGTTGGTGATCAGCCGGATGCCGCGCTCACGGCAGAGGGGAAGCAGCGCGTTCATGAAGGCGGGGAGGTCGCGCAGGTAGCCGAGCGCCGAGTCGCGCATGCGGTCCCGCTGCAGGATCGCCATGGTCAGCTCGGCGAGACCGTCGAAGCAGATGTAGCGGACATCGCCGTGACGGGCAACATCGAGGGCGCCGTCGACGCTGTCGCCGTAAAAGCCCTGGCCCGCGCCGATCCGCACACTCCGCATCAGGGCGGGGAGGATCGCAGCGGACCGGCGCAGATGTCAAACTCGGCCTCCGTGGACCTGTCCCTGACCGCCGAGGAGTCCGCCTTCCGCGACGAGCTGCGCGCCTTCCTCGAGGCCCACCTTCCCGGTGAGCGGGCCTCGCTCGACGACGAGGCGGCGCGGCTCGAGGAATCGCGCCGGTGGCAGCGCACCCTGGCGGAGGGTCGCTGGGCGGTGCCGGGGTGGCCGGAGCGCTGGGGCGGTCGCGACGCGGGACCGGTGCAGCTGATGCTCTACGAGGCGGAGCTGGCGCGTGCCCGGGCTCCCCGCGGCGTCAACGTCATCGGCACCGGCTGGGGAGCCGCCGCCCTGCTGCGCCACGGTACCCCGGAGCAGCAGCAGCGTCTGCTGCCGCCGATCCCCGCCGGCGACGAGATCTGGTGCCAGCTCTTCAGCGAGCCCGGTGCCGGCAGCGACCTGGCCTCGCTGACGACGCGCGCGACCCGCGCCGACGGTGGCTGGCGGGTGGAAGGACAGAAGGTGTGGTCGTCGATCGCGCAGATCGCCGACCGCGGCCTGCTGCTGGCGCGCACCGATCCCGCCGCGCCCAAGCACGCCGGGATCACCTGCTTCGCCCTCGACATGCGCGCCAGCGGTGTCGAGGTGCGGCCCATCCGCCAGATCACCGGCGAGCAGGAGTTCAACGAGGTCTTCTTCGATGGCGCCTTCGTCGCCGATTCCGACCGCGTCGGGGCCGAGGGCGCGGGCTGGACGGTGGCGATCACCACCCTGATGGCCGAGCGGGTCGGGCTCTCGGCCGGTGAGGGCACCCTCTGGGGTCAGGGTCCGACCTTCGCCGACGTGCTGACGCTCTGGCGAGGGCGGCGTGACGCCGGACTGCTGCCGCCGGGAGACGCCGGCGCCGCATTGCGCGACGAGATGGCCCGCCTGCACATCGAGGGCGAGGCGCTGCGCATGACCGGGCTGCGGCTGCTCAGCGCCGTCGCCCGCGGAGAGGTGCCGGCTGCCGAAATGTCGGTGCGCAAGCTCGCCTCGGACCTCTGGGGACAGCAGGTCCACGACGCGGTGTGGCAGCTGCTCGGCGTCGAGGCCCAGCTCGGTCCAGGCGAACCCCGGGCGGTCGGCGAGGGCGCCTGGCAGCGGGCCTTCCTCTTCGCCCGGGCGCTGACCATCGGCGGCGGGACCACCGAGGTGCAGAAGGACATCCTGGTCCGGCGCATCCTCGGGGTACGCGGCTGACCCTGGGTGTCAGGCGGACGCCGCGGCGCGGGCGACGCCGAAGAGCACCGCCATCCCCAGCACTGCAGCCGCCAGGACCAGCGGCGAATCGTGCTCGCGCGCCTCCGGCAGCAGGTCCGAGGCGCCGATGTACAGGAACGAGCCTGCGAATGTGGCGAGGATGTAGGGCAGCACGCTGGTGGGAATCGGCGCGACCAGCCCGGTCAGCGCTCCCAACAGCGGCGTCGTGGCGTCGACGAGCAGCCATTGCCGGGCGCGCCGCGCGGGGTTGCCGTGGGCGAGCACCACGGTCACGGTGTTCAACCCGTCGTCGAAGTCGTGAGCCAGGACCGCGACGGCGATGACCGCTCCGACCGCCGCGCCGGTACGAAAGCCGACGGTGATGGCCAGGCCGTCGAGGTAGCTGTGGAAGGACAGTCCGGCCGCGCCTAGGATGCCGAGCTCACCGCCGTGCGGGATCCCGGCGTGGTGTTCGTGCTCGCGTGGCGAGTGCAGCTTGGTGATCCGCTCCAGGCAGAAGAACGCCAGGAAACCCGCGGCGGTGGCAACCATCAGGTTGGAGATCGCGATGTGGTCCGCTCCGGCGCGGTCCACGACGTCAGGAAGGATGTCGAAGAGGACCACCCCGAGGATCGCGCCGGCGCTGAAGCCAAGCAGAAGGTGGAGACGGTCGCGCACCCGCAGCGCCAGCAGGCCACCCCCACAGGTCGAGAAGAATGTCAGGGCGGTGACGGCGACGCCGAGGGCGGCCACGTTACGAGCTCGGCAGGTGCGAGATCATGCCCCCGAGTGTAACTGAGATTGAGTATCGACTGAATCTCGGTCCCGCCGGTCCCCGGCGGGCGACCTTGCGCAGCGGGCGCAGGTTCCGTAGAAGTCGAGGGCGTCATGGTCGAGGATGAATCGGTGGCGGCGCGCCACCCCCTTGACCAGGGTGGCCACCTCGGTCTCGTCGATGTCCGTCGAGCTGCCGCACTTGCGGCAAACCAGATGGTGGTGATGGGTGGGCTCGCACGCGACGTATGCGTAGATGTGTCCAGGCCGCTCGAAGCGTCGCGCCAGACCTGCTTCGACCAGCAGGTCGAGGGTGCGGAAGACGGTGGCCCGGCCGAGGTAGGGATGTTGTGGCCGCAGCCGGTCGAGCAGCTCACGGGCGCTCAGGGTGCGTCCCGCCGCGGTCAGCGCTTCGGCGACGATCACTCGTTGCGCGGTGAGCCGCTGCCCGGCTGTCGTGAGGCGGTCCGCGGTGGCCGCACGCCGGGCTCGAGCCATGCTCACGCGACCCGGGCCAGCCAGCGATCGGGGCTGTTGAGCTCGTCCAGCGAGGGCATCGCCGCCGGTCCCTCCCAGATGCGGTTGAGCGTGTCCAGCCCGGCGCGGCGCACCACCGCCTCGGAGAAGCGCTCGCCGAGCTCGTACTGGCGCATCTTCATCGACAGCCCGGTGGCGCGGAGCACCACTCTCTCGAGCGGCGGCCGCTGGACACTGCGGGCGTGGAACGAACGCTCCAGCCGCTCGAAGTCGGCGATGTGACCCCGACCAACGCGATGCATCACGAAGTTGCTGTAGCCCTCGAGCACGCTCATCACCGCCTGGATGCGCGAGGCGACGCGCAGCTGGGTGCGCACCGTGGCCGGCAGCAGGCGCATCAGCGAGGTGGTCGACATCCCTGACCTGCCGCCGGCGGAGCCAGCGCCGGCGTCGGCGAGCCGGCCCAGCAGCTCGCTCTGGAGAAGCTCGCGCATCAGCTCGCCGAGGTGGTCGCGGAGCCAGGGGTGGGCTTCGAACTGCCACGCATGGGTGAGCTCGTGGAGGATCAGCCAGCGGCGCAGCGGCTCGGCTGGGGCTGCATGCCGGCGCGCGAAGACGTCGACGTTGGGCTCGACCAGGTAGAGCGCGCTGGGCTCGGCGGTCTGGTCCAGGGCGGGCGGGGCGAGCATCAGCACCGGGTCGTACTGACCGAGGACGCGCTTGGAGAGAAAGCCCAGCAGCTCGCCGAGGTAGCGGCTGCCGAGGCCGCGCCCCAGGGCGGTGACGCGGCTCTCCGGCAGGCCCGCGCGCAGCCGCTCCACCGGTTCGATCAGCCGCCGGACGATCACCAGGTTGCGATCGATGAAGCCCCGCCGGTCGAGCACGGTGAAGCTGGGGAAGCCGTGGACCGGCTCGCCGCACACCTCCGCCATCAGCGGCGCCAGCTGCGCCGCCACCGCGTCATAGTCGACGCCCAGCCGGGCGCCGACCACGTCGACCTCGGTCGGTCCGCGCTCGCCGGAGCGGGCGTGGGCGACGCGCCGCACCTGCTCCCAGTCGAGCAGCCGCCGCTCCTCGGTGGGCAGCGGACGGGCGAGGGCGCGCAGCGACAGGGCGGCGGCGCCGACCGCTGCCCCGGCGGCCAGCGACCGCCGCATCACGCAGCGGCTGTCGATGACGGGCATGTCCTCGATGATAGGAGGCGGCGACCCGAGCCTCACTCGAAGACCGAGGTCCGGTTGCCGTGCACCAGGACCCGGTTCTCGAGGTGGCTGCGCACCGCCCGCGCGAGCACCACCCGTTCCAGGTCGCGTCCCTTGCGCACCAGGTCGTCGACGGTGTCGCGGTGGCTGATCCGCACCGTGTCCTGCTCGATGATCGGGCCGGCGTCGAGCTCCTCGGTGACGTAGTGAGCGGTGGCGCCGATGATCTTCACCCCTCGCTCGAACGCCTGCCGGTAGGGGTTGGCGCCGGCAAACGCCGGCAGGAAGGAGTGGTGGATGTTGATGATCCGGTGCCGTCCGGCGTGTCGCAGCTGCCGCGGCGACACCTCCTGCTCGAAGGCGCGCAGGAAGGCGGGGCTGAGCACCTGCATGTACTTGGCCAGCACCAGGACGTCGACGCCGTGCTCGCGCAGCAGGTCGAGCTGGCGCGGCTCGGCGGCGGCGCGGTCACCGGCCTCGGTGGGGACGTGGTGGAAGGCGGCGCCGAAGCTGTGCGCCAGCGCCTCGAGGTCGGGATGGTTGCCGAGCACCAGGGCCAGCTCGCAGCGCAGCTCGTCGACCCGCTGGCGGAGCAGGAGGTCCGACAGGCAGTGCTCCTGCCGGCTGACGAACACCGCCAGCCGCGCCCGGGTGTCGGAGAAGTGGAGGCTCCAGTCGGCGCCGATCTCCTCCGCCAGCGGTGCGAAGCCGGTGTCGATCTCGTCGCGACCCAGCTCGAAGCCGGACAGCTCCCATTCGAGGCGCATGAGGAAGAGCCCGGTGGAGAGGTCGATGTGGTGGTCGGCGTGGACGATGTTGCCGTTGCGGGCGGCGACGAACTCCGCGGTCCGGGCCACCAGCCCGCGCCGGTCCGGGCAGGCGATCAGCAGGATGGCGGTGGGGGAGGCGTCCGCGCCGGTCATCGCGCCCAGTGTGGGCCAGGGCCCGGCGGCGGAACCGGGCTTAGCACTCGGCCCTGCCGAGGGCTAGCACTCGCCACCCTAGAGTGCTAAGATGGGCGACCGACCGGAATTTCGTTGATATCGCCCGTGTTCGCGTGCCTGCCCCCGGCAGGAGGAGGAGTGCATGGCCAAGCAGCTGGTCTTCAACGTCGACGCCCGTCAGAACCTCAAAAAGGGCGTCGACCGAGTCGCCGACGCGGTCAAGATCACCCTTGGTCCCAAGGGCCGCAACGTCGTCCTCGACAAGAAGTTCGGCTCTCCGACGATCACCAACGACGGCGTCACCATCGCCAAGGAGATCGAGCTGGAGGAGCCCTTCGAGAACATGGGCGCCCAACTGGTCAAGGAGGTCGCCTCCAAGACCAACGACATCGCCGGTGACGGCACCACCACCGCCACCGTGCTCGCCCAGGCGCTGATCTCCGCGGGAATGCAGAACGTCGCCGCCGGGGCCAATCCCATCCAGCTCAAGCTCGGCATCGAGAAGGCCGTCGAGGCGGTGGTCCAGGCGATCAAGGAGCAGTCGGTCCAGATCAGCGAGCGTCAGAAGATCGCCCAGGTCGCGGCCATCAGCGCCGCCGATCCCGCCATCGGCGAGATCGTCGCCGACGCCATGGAGAAGGTCGGCAAGGACGGCGTCATCACCGTCGAGGAGTCGAAGGGCCTGGAGACCGAGCTCGAGCTGGTCGAGGGCATGCAGTTCGACAAGGGCTACATCTCTCCCTACATGGTCACCAACGCCCAGCGCATGGAGGCGGTGCTGGAAGAGCCCTACATCCTGATCACCGACCGGAAGGTCTCGGCCATCGCCGACCTGCTCCCCATCCTCGAGAAGGTGGTGCAGAGCGGCAAGCCGCTGCTGGTGATCGCCGAGGACGTCGAGGGCGAGGCGCTCGCCACCCTGATCGTCAACAAGCTGCGCGGCACCTTCAACGCGGTCGCCGTCAAGGCGCCCGGCTTTGGTGACCGGCGCAAGGCCATGCTCCAGGACATCGCCATCCTCACCGGCGGACAGGTGATCAGCGAGGAGGTCGGCCTCAAGCTCGACTCCGCGCAGCTGTCCTCGTTGGGGCGGGCTCGTCGGGTCACCGTCACCAAGGACGACACCACCGTCGTCGAGGGCGCCGGCAGCGCCGACGCCATCAAGGGGCGCATCGAGCAGATCAAGGCGGAGATCGAGAAGTCGACCTCCGACTGGGACAAGGAGAAGCTCCAGGAGCGGCTGGCCAAGTTGGCCGGCGGCGTCGCCGTCATCAAGGTCGGTGCCGCCACCGAGACCGAGCTCAAGGAGAAGAAGCACCGCATGGAGGACGCCGTCTCGGCGACCCGTGCCGCGGTCGAGGAGGGCATCGTCCCCGGCGGCGGTGTGGTGCTGATCAACGCCATCCCGGCGCTCGACAAGCTCAAGCTCGAAGGCGATGCGGCCACCGGAGTGGCCATCCTCCGGCGCGCACTGGAGGAGCCGCTGCGTCAGATCGCCGCCAACGCCGGGGCCGAGGGCTCGGTGGTGGTCGAGAAGGTGCGGACCCTGCCCAAGGGACAGGGCTTCGACGCCGCCAAGCTCGAGTACAGCGACATGATTGGCGCCGGCATCATTGACCCCACCAAGGTGACCCGCTCGGCGGTGCAGAACGCGGCGTCGATCGCGGCACTGCTGCTGACCACCGAGGCGCTGGTCACCGACATCCCCGAGAAGAAGGGTCCCGCGGCTCCGCCGATGCCCGACTACTGAGCAAGGGGAACAGTTCGCATCGACGAGGCGGTCCGGCACAGCCGGGCCGCCTCTTCCGTGGATGCGGATGCCACCGATGGTCCCGCCCGGCCACGGCTGACGAGCGCCTCGGCTACCGGCGGCGCGTGGTGGTCATGGCCAAGGACCTGCGCCAGCCGGCTCGCGGCGCACCGGCCACCGCCCTCCCGTCACGGTGAGGTGAGGCAGGTCAGCGCGTGGTACGCCGCGGTGCCGAGGGCGGGATCGCGTCGCGCGTGGACGATGATCTGCTGGTTGCGCCCCGGATAGCCGCTGGACGGGCAGTGCGGAAAGCGGACGAAGACGCTGCGGCCGCCGTCCTGCACGTAGCCCTGGCAGGCGTTGCTGTCGCAGCTGTACGGCTCCCAGCTGCCGCTGATGGTGGTGACGCCGGCCGCATCGGTTCCTCTGACCGGATTACCGCCCAGGCCGCGCAGCCCGACCGCCAGCGCGGCGACGATGGCGAGTACCGCCACCACCACCGCGGCCCCCGCCCACCAGGGGCGGCGCTGGACCGGCGACGCCTGGAGAGTGGTGCTCACCGCCGGTACGGTAGCCGGTTGCGCCGGCCGGCCGGCCGTCGGCGGCGACCGGCAACCGGACCGCTACGCTCGCATCCGTGAGCGACCCCGTTGTCCTGCTCACCGACTTCGGCAGTGGCGACACCTACGCCGGCGCTCTGATCGGCGCCTGCTGGCGGGTCGACCCCACCCTGCGGGTGGTGACCGCCACCCATGGAGTGCCGCCGGGTGATGTGCTCGCCGGCGCCTACCACCTCAAGGCGTCGGCGCTCGCCTTCCCCCGCGGCTCGGTGTTCTGCGCGGTGGTTGATCCCGGCGTCGGCTCGGAGCGGCGTGTCCTCGCCGTCGACACCGGCGAGGTGCGCTGCGTCGCCCCCGACAACGGGCTGCTCAGCTACCTGTGGTCGGAGGCCGACAGCACGATGCGCCGCTGTGCCGCCGTCGCCGTCCCGGCGGGAGCCTCACCGACGTTCCACGGACGCGACGTCTTCGCGCCGGCGGCGGCGCGACTGGCGGCGGGCGCCGACCTCGACGACATCGGCGAACCCGGTGCCCCACCGATGCTGCTCGACGTCGCCTTCGCCCGCCGCGACGACGCGGCCCTGCTGGGACGTGTCGCCGCCGTCGATCACTTCGGCAACGCCATCACCACCGTGCGGCTCGCCGACCTCGGCGGGGCGCGGCTCACCGGGGCCCGATGGGACGGTGGCGGGACCGACTCGGTGGTGCGCACCTACGCGGAGATCGGCGACGGCCTCGCCGTGCTGGTCGGCAGCGCCGGTCATGTCGAGGTGGCGGCGCGAGGACGTCCGGGGCGCTGTCTGGGAGGGCCGGAGGCCGGCGCCGCGGTGCGGGTGCTGCTGGCGTGAGCGACCTGCACGGTCGCTACGGGGCGCTCACGTCGGCACAGGTTGCCGCCCTCGACGCCGCCGCGGTCGCGGCCGGGGTCGAGGTGGTCCAGTTGATGGAGGTCGCCGGCTGGCAGGTGGCGCGATGCGCCTGGCGGCTGCTGCGACGCCGTCCCGCCGATCTAGTGGTTGTTGCCGGACGTGGCAACAACGGAGGGGACGGGCTGGTGGCGGCGCGCCACCTGGCGACCTGGGGCTGTGCGGTCAGCGCCCTGGTGCTCGGCACCGCCGAGCAGCTGCGGGGGCTGCTGCCGCGACAGGTGGAGGCGGCCCGAGCCGGCGGGGTCGAGGTCCGGCTGGATGCGGCGGCCGCCGAGGTCTCGGCCCGCGTCGCGACCGCGTCCCTGGTCGTCGACGCGCTGCTCGGCACCGGGTTGCGCAGCGCTCCGCGCGAGCCCGACGCCGCTGTGATCCGCGCTCTCGCCGGCGCCCGGGTACTCAGCATCGACGTCCCCAGCGGCCTCGACGCGAGCACCGGAGACGCCTTCGACCCCTGCGTCCGCGCGTCGGTGACCTGCACCCTGGCGGCGGTGAAGGCCGGCTGCTGGCACCGCGCCGCGTCACCGTGGCTGGGGCGGCTGATGGTCGCCGACATCGGGATGCCCGCCGCCGCCTGGACGGGCGCGGGGCTCACGCCGCCGGCGGCGGTGCGTGGCGGGGTGTTGCTGCCGGTTCCGACCGCAAGCGATTTCTCTTGACCGCACAACCACACGCCTGTATGCTGCACCTGCTCGCGTGCTGTGCACGCACACCGTCATGCTCAACGTTGCACCACACGCCTCGTCCTCGTATGCGAGCGAGCTCAGCGGCCTCGTCCGTGAGCACCTCGATGAGCTCCTCACCTATGCCATCCATTTGACGGGTGACGCCGACGAGGCGATGGAGTTCGTCGCCGCCGGCGTCTACCACGCGCGCCGCTATCCGCCGGCTCGCCTGCAGAGCGACGGTCGCGTCGCCCTCTACCGCGCGGTGACTCGGGCGGCTCGCAACGGGCAGCACTTCCCGCCCCGGCCCCATGGACCCGCGCGGCTGTTCCGGCGCCCCCGGCCGAGCTTTGTGGCCGACGAGGCGGCGCGTCAGGCGGCGCGGGTGAACACGGTGAAGCGCGCCCTGATGACCGTCCCCTTCGAGCGCCGCGCCGCCATTCTCCTCCGTGACCTCGCCGCCCTCTCCTATCGCGAGATCGGCACCGCGCTGGAGTGCTCGCCCGAGGCGACGGCCCGGCTGCTGGCCGGCGCCCGGCGCGAGTTCGGCACCGTCTACCGGGAGATCGCCTTGTGATCGGTCCCGCCGGCGCCTGCCCCGGGAGCCGGCTGCGATGAGATGCAGCCTGCTGACCCTGAGCTCCTATCTCGACAGCGAGCTCGAGGCGCGGCGGCGGGGGGAGGTCGAGGCCCATCTCGTGGGCTGCCAGCGCTGCCGTGCGGGACTGGGTCATCTGCGCGAGGACGCCGAGCGGATCACGGCGCTGGCCCTGGTGCGCATCTCCGACGAGTCGGCGATGCGCCTCCTGCAGGAGACGGGGGTGCTCGCCCCGGACGAGGCGACACCGGTCGCGGCGCCGCAGCCGATCACCCCGCCGTGGTTCGACCACGCACCGGCACCGGCACCGGCACCGGCACCGGGACCGGGCCACATCATCCCGGCGGTGGTGATCCCGCCAGCCTCCTCCCCGGCACCGGGCGAGCAGGGCTTCGACCTGCTCGGGACGCGAACGCCGGAGCCTCCCGCCGTTCCGCCGGCTCCGGAGATGGAGGACGACACCGATCGCGGACCGGAGTGGGCCGCAGCCCCGGCCGCGGAGGTGCCCGAGGCGCGCGAGGGACCGGCGGCCATCGAGACCCCTCAGCTCCCCCTGGAGCATCCCGAGCCCGCCGCCCTGGAGCCACCCCCGGGGACCCACCAGTCCGCCGCAGGAGAAACCACCGTGCCGAACAGCCCCTCGTGGTCCCCAGCTCCCCCGGAGCTCGACGAGCCTCCACCGCTCTATCCGCTCACCGACGAAGACGTGCTGGCCGAGCCGGCACCTCTGGAGCGCTTCAGCGGCGGTCCGGTGCCGGCTCGCCGCCCCGGTCTGGTCGGCAGGATTCGCGAGCAGATCGCGGTCAGGCGGGCGCTCACCCGCAGGCACGCCGACGGCGAGGAGTCGATCGAGATCGTCAGCGGAGCCGGAGCGCCCGCGCGTCGCGGCTGGGCCCGTGTCGATGCGGAACCGTCGCCGTCGATGCCGCCGCACGTCCCACCGGCACCGGCCCCGGCCGGAGCGGGGATGCCCCCGGCGGCGCACGGCGCCCTCGCCACCGGTGACGAGGCCGGCATCTCCTGGACGGCGGACGAGGACGACGCCGAGATCGAGATGGCTGGCGAGCGCGTGCCCGGCCCGGCACTATTCCAGCCGATGCCCGGCTACGAGGACATGCGTCCCTCGGGACTGCGCGATTCGCTGAACGCCGGCATCGGCGAGCCGGCCAGGGCCGAGCCGGCGCTGGCGCCGGACACCTCCACCTCGGCCACGCCACCCCGGCCGTTGGTCGAGTCGTCGCCCTCCGAGCTCCGCGACGGTCGCAAATTGCTGGCCCTCTTCGGCGCCGCCGTGCTGGTGATGTTCGTCGTCGGCCTCAAGAGCGGACAGTCCACCGCGCCCGCCCCCGCCGCTGAGTCGACGGCGCCGGCCGCGCCGGCCCGGGCCGCGCACCCCTCGGCCGCCCCCTCCCATGGGGCCTCCGCCAACCGGCCTCCCAGCCTGGCCCCCACCGCCCCGGCGGCGCCCCCGGCCTCGGCCCTCACCGCCACCCAGAATCTCGGCAGCGGCGGGCACGGCTTCCAGCTGCGCGACCTGCGGTACGGAGTCCATCCCGGCGACTTCCGCGTCGTCTTCGACCTGGCTCCGGCGGCGCCCGACGCTGCCGGCACGCCCACCGTCACCGTGGGGCAGCTCGATCCGACCACCCTGGTCGTCGCCTTCGCCGGGGTCATCGCCTCCGGCGGCACCGGCCAGCTGCCCACCTCCAACCCGGTGGCGTCCGTGTCGCTCCTCCCCAGCTCGCCGATCCCCGGCACCACCGCGTACCAGTTCAAGCTCGCCCGACCCGTGCAGGTGAAGGCCTACTACACCGACAGCCCGCTGCGGCTGGTCCTCGATCTCGCTTAGACCGTCGGCCTGCGAGGCGAGGCTTCATCGAATACGTCGCCGGGGGCGGCGACGGGGACCAACTACCATGACCACGCCTCATGGTCCTGCCGCGCCGTTCGGGTCTGGCGTTGTTGCTCGCGTGGCTCCTGGCGGGATGCGCCGGCAACGACAGCTCGGCCCCACCCACGTCGACCAGCGCCTTCGCCCCACCCGGTGGCCGGCTGGCCTCGAACTACCTACTCCGAACGGATCAGCTCCCCGGGTATCAGCGTGCGCCGGGGAGCACGGTGAGCGCGGAAGCGCTCGCCGCGGACTACGGTGACAGCGGTCTGGTGCAACGCCTCACCGGAGAGGGCTATCAGACCGGGGCGCGAGTCCGCTTCTCCTCGTCGCGGGCGCCGGCGGCGACGCCATTCCAGCAGGTGATCTCGGAGGCGCTGATGTTCGACGCCGCCGCCGGAGCCACCCGATTCTTCCCCGAGGAGAAGGTGCGGCGAAGCCAGCCGCCCACCGGAGGGACCGCGTCGCCGCTCGGCGGCCAGCCCCGCCAGGGCGTCGACGACCTCGCCGTGGTGCAGGCGAGCGTTCCCGCCCAGGCGGCCGGGGCCCAGCCCCAGCAGGCCTTCCTCGCCCTCGTGCGGCGCGGACGGGTGGTCGCCGAGCTGCTTGCCAGCGGGGACGCCGGCAGCGCCACCATCGACCGCTTCACCCCCCTGATCGTCGACGTCGAAGGGCTCCTGGCAACCTCTCCCGACGCCTGAGCCCGGTGGCGAATCACTCGTTCCTGCCGCGCCACCAGTACCAGAGTGGGAATCCCACCAGGGCAGCGGCGTTGGGAACCACGCCGCGGGCACGACGCTCCATCATCCAGCCGGCGAGGATGATCGCGGTGCCGACCTCGAGCGTGGCCAGCATGCGCAGGTCGCGGCGCCGCACCATGCCGTTGAAGCGGAGCAGCGCCGGCACCGCGATCAGGTAGCCGGTGGCCAGCAGGCCCTTGCTCACCTGGTCGTCGGTTCGGCCGCGTCCGCGGTGCGCGGGGTGGCGGCATCACCGGGCGGGCGCTGCTCGCCGAAGCGCTCCCGCAGCTCGAACTTCAGCACCTTGCCCGCGGGATTGCGCGGCAGCAGGTCGGTGAACACCACGCTGCGCGGTTGCTTGTATCGTGCCAGTCGCCCCTGGGTGAACTCGATGATCTCCGACTCCTGCAGCGCCGTGCCGGGGCGCGGGACGACGACGGCGCGCACCAACTCGCCCCACCTCGGGTCGGGGATGCCGATGACCGCGACCTCGGCGATGCCGGGGTGCTGGTAGAGGCAGTCCTCGACCTCGGCGGGATAGATATTCTCGCCGCCGCTGATGATCATGTCCTTCTTGCGGTCGACCACGTAGAAGTAGCCATCCTCGTCCTGAACTCCGACGTCGCCGGTGTGGAACCAGCCGTCGACGATCGCCTCGGCGGTGGCGTCGGGGCGGTTCCAGTACCCCTTCATCACGTTGGGGCCTCGCACCACGATCTCGCCGCGCTCGCCGGTCGGGACGGGCCGGCCCTCGTCGTCGAGGAGGGCGACGTCGGTGAACATCGGCGGGGTACCGGCCGAGCCGATCTTCTCGGCTGCCCGGTCGTTGGGGACGATGGTGACGAAGGGCGACGTCTCGGTGAGGCCGTACCCCTGGGCGAAGGCGATGCCGCGGACGCCGTAGAGACGGATCAGCGCCTCCGGTACCGGGGCTCCGCCGCAGATGAAGGTGCGGATGGTGCTGAGGTCCGCCTGCTCGAAGGCGGGGTGCTGGGACATGAAGAGGAACATCGCCGGCACGCCGAACATGGTGGTGATGTGGTGCCGGGGAATCAGCTCCAGCACCCGCCCCGGGTCGAACTGCCGATCCAGCACCACCGTGCCACCGTGCATGAAGGTGTTGAGGGTGGTGACGTTGAGCCCACCGATGTGGAACAGCGGCGCCACCACCAGGGTGCGATCGTTGTGCAGGGTGTCGTAGCAGAGCGACGCGTTGATGTTGTTCCAGAGGATGTTGCCGTGGCTGAGCATCGCCCCCTTGGGCCGGCCTGTGGTCCCCGAGGTGTACATGATCACGGCCACGTCGTCCGGCGCGATCTGGGTGTCGAGGTCCTCGCCGCGCTGGTCGCGGAGGAGTTCGTCGAAGCCGCGCACACCGTGGCGCGGTGTCGGTGACACCAACTCGCGGCAGGGCAGGTCGTCGCGGATCTCGTCGATCAACCGGGCAAAGGCGTCGTCGTGCACCAGGGTGTGCACGCCGGCATCGCCGATGATGAAGCCGAGCTCCGGCCCGGTGAGCCGGAAGTTGAGCGGGACGAAGATCGCCCCCAGCTTGGCGCTGGCGAACAGCGTCAGCAGGAAGCGGGGATGGTTGAGGTCGAGGTAGGCGACGCGGTCACCGCTGCACACGCCGAGCGCGCGCAACCCGTGGGCCAGCAGGTTGATCTCGCGGTTGAGGGCGGCATAGTTCCACGACTGCTCCTCGAAGACCAGGGCGACGCGGTCACCGGTCAGCTGGGCACGCCGGGTCAGCCAGTACCCGATGCCACGGTCCATCACCACTGTCGGCTTCCCTCACCACCGGTTGCGGAGGCCATTGTCGCAATCGGCTCAGGCGAGCGCTCCACCGTCGAGGACGATGACGCTGCCGGTGACGAAGGACGCGGCGTCGGAGGCGAGCCAGACCACCGCCCCGGCCATCTCCTCGGGTTCACCGATCCGTCCCAGCGCGGTGGAGGCGACGGCGCGATCGTGGATCTCCGGGGTCTCGACCAGCACCCGGGCGAAGTCGGTGCGGATCAGGCCTGGCGCGATCGCGTTGACCCGGACGCCGGAGGGGCCGAGCTCACGCGCCAGCGACCGGGTCAGGCTGATCAGCGCCGCCTTGGTGGCGCCGTAGATGCCGAGAAAGGGGTCGCCCTTGATGCCGCCGACGGAGGCGACGTTGATGATGCTGCCGCCATGCTCGGTCATCCAGGCGCGGCAGATGCGCTGGGTGAAGAGCAGCGGGCCGCGGACGTTGAGGCTGTTGGTCTTCTCGAACTGCTCCTCGGTGAAGTCGGTGATCGGAGCGAAGACCGGATTGGTGGCGGCGTTGTTGACCAGGATGTCGATGCGGCCGAAGCGCTCCATCATCGCCGTGACGGTGCGGTCGATGTCCTCGGTCCGGCCGGCGTGGCCGGGAACCGACAGCGCCTGGCCGCCGGCCTTGGTGATCTCCGCGACCACCGCCTCGCAGGCCTCCGCCTTGCGCGAGGAGACCCCGACGGCGGCGCCCGCCTGGGCGAGGGCGATGCTGATGGCGCGGCCGATGCCGCGGCTGCCGCCGGTCACCAGGGCGACGCGGTCGCGCAGCGAGAAGCGGTCGAGGATGGTCGGCATGGATCACCTCTGGCGGCTGGCGGCGGACCGCCGGGCCGGGACCGCCGGATGATAGTCGCCACGAGATCGTCCCGGCCGGGCGAGTCTCTGGGGCGGTCGGCCCGTGCCCAGTTCTTGCCAAGTCGGTCGCAGCGAGCGTGCTCGGGCTATCCTCACCCGCCGGGACCGGCGCGCGGCCGGCGCCGTTGCCGCGAGAGACGAGAGGAGGAAGCTCGATGCTGGACAGGTGGACCCGGTTCGCGCCCCTGGTGGGGGTGGTCTTCGTGGTGGTGCTGGCGGTGTCGTTCGCCATCACCGGCAACACCCCCTCGAGCACCGACTCCGGGGACAAGGTCATCGCCTACTACCGCGACCACAAGTCGGCTCAGCAGGCCTCGGCCTTCCTCGGCCTGTATGCCCTCGTCTTCGGCGTCTTCTTCTTCGGAGTGATGCGCGCCCATCTCCGCAGCCGGGGAGCGGCCGGGCTGGCGGCCGCGGCGTTCGGCGGTGGCGTGCTGCTGGCGGTCGGCGGCGCGGGCTTCTCGGGCTTCAGCTTCGCCCTCGCCGACGCTCCCGACAAGCTCACCCCGGCCGCGGCCCAGGCGCTCAACATCCTGAACAACGACTTCTTCTTCCCGCTCGCGGCCGGCGGCGCGATCTTCATGATCGGCAACGGACTCGCCATCGTCAGAACCGCGGCGCTGCCGGTGTGGCTGGGCTGGGTCGCGGTTGTGATCGGCGTTGCCAACCTGACCCCGGTCGGGTTCTTCGCCTTCCTGGCCCTGCTCCTCTGGGTCCTGGTCACCAGCATCCTGCTGTTCCTTCGCGGCGGCGTCGGGGCGCAGCCGGCCGCGGTGCGGCAGGCCGTCTGAGCTCGCGCCGCCCCGCTTCCTGAGGCCCGGCCCCGGCCTTGTCGGCTCTGGCCGCGGCCGACCGGCAGACAATGCGGCGACCATGAGCTCTCCCGACCCGACCGGGGAGGCGCGGCGGTCGAGCCGCTCCCGGCGCCGGCTCGCCGGCCTCGGCTGCGCCGTCGCCGCCATCTCGGGAGGGCTTGGGCTGCTCCTCGCCCGAGGGAGCTCGCCGGCGACGGAGCTTGTCGCGGCGGCGACCCCCACCCCGTCACCGACCCCGTTCTGCGTCCCCCCGCCACCACCGCCCAGCCGCGCGGCGACGCCCACCCCGCTGATCAGCCTGCCGCCGGCACCGCGCACCTCGCCCGGTCCCCGGCAATGTCCGACCCCCACGCCCTCGCCGACGGCGTCGCCGGCGCATCGGGGTGGGTCGCCGACCGCCAGCCCGCAGCACGGCGGGGGCAGCGGCGCCCCGGGTGGCGGGTTCTTCAACCCTGGCGGCTCCTCCGGCTTCTCGTTCCCGGCGCCCCCGCCCACCCTGCCACCTGAGCCCGGCTCCCCGCCGACGGCACCGGAGCTGGCGGTGCAGCGCATCCTCCTGGTGGCCGGCACCGCGGCGCCGGTGGCGCCGGGGAGCACGGTTGCCGTGCAGGCGACGTTGGAGGCGACCCGGGGAAGCGACACCTACTCGGTGCCGCGCGCTCCGGTGAGCTTCGCGATCACCGCCTCGTCCGGCCACGGGGCCAAGGTGGACCCCGACCGTGCCGTGAGCGGCGACACCGGGGTCGCCATCGTCACCCTGCGCACCGGCGATGCGCCGGGCGACACGGTGCTGCGCGCCACCTCCGGCACCGCCGCCGCCGAGCTGCAGCTGCACGCGTCGGGCGCACCGGTGAAGCCGGCCTCGGACAGCAACGGCCGGGGAGCGCTGCCGACCTCGGCAGGCCGGCGCCCGCTGGTGATCGCCGGACTGGCGGCCTTCATCGTCACCGTGGCAGTGGCCCTGCTGGCGTCATGGCGGGTCGACCGCACCCGCCGCGCCCGGCAGTCGGAGACCTGACGCGGCAACCAGGGTGCTAGTTGGGGGAGATCGCCTCGGCGCGCACGTCGCGGCGGGCGAGCATGCGATCGAGTAACACCACCTCGCGTCGCAGCAGTGTCAGGCAGGCGCGCAGGCGGTCCTCCGCGGAGTCGATCTCGAGCAGTTCCTGCTTGCGCGCCACCTCGACCTGCATGGTGGCCGCGACCAGGTAGGAGAGCAGCTCGGGATCGTCTGGCAGCTCCAGCGTGGTCGGTGCCTCATCGGCGAGTCGGCGCAGCTCGTCGGCGTAGCGCTGGAAGGCCCCGGCGACCCACCCCCGGAGACTGATCAGCCTGGTCGGGTCGCCGCTGCGATCCTCGAGGAACTGGACCTCGCCGACCAGGTACGAGCGTTCCAGCGATACCCGGGCGATGTGGTAGCGCGTCGCACCGGTGACAAGGATGTTGAAGCGGCCATCCTCGAGTCGCTCGACCGATCGCAGCTGGGCCAGGGTGCCCACCCGGAAGGGCTCGGCGACGGCATCGACCTCGCGCCCTTCGCGGATGGCGACCACGCCGAAGCCGACCCCCTTCTCCTGGCAGTCGCGCATCATCTCCCGATAGCGCTCTTCGAAGATGTGCAACGGCAACGGCATGTGCGGAAAGAGCACCACGCCAAGTGGGAAGAGCGGAATCTCCACGGCCACCCGGCCAGTGTATCCAGGTAGCCGCGGCGAGACGGGCCGTGAACTTGCCCTCAGGCAGCTTTTCCGCAGTTGCGGGCGTGCTTGACGATGCGCTCGCGCTTGGGTTCGCCTGGCCGGCGGCTGTGGCGGAAGGCGATCTCCACGCTGATCTCGTTCTGGCGCATCAGCTTGTTGCAGACCGGGCAGCGCAGGCTGGTGACGATGTCCTTCTGGGTGTAGACACCCTTGGATTCCTTGATGGCGTTGGCCATGATCGAAGCTCCTGGCAGGTGTGGGCGGAGCCATTCTACGGGCGATTGCCGCTGGGCCGATGATGAATGTGGAGAGGCCCCGGCGACCCTGGCGCCGGCGGCGCAGGTACCATCGCCGCGCCCGCCGCCGCGCTTGCCGTGGGCGGTCCGACGGTAGCTAGGGCTGCGCCCATGAGTTGCACATGACCCCTTCCGCTTCCCGGGCCCTCCTTCTCACCGCCGCTCTCGGCGTGGTGCTCGCCGCCTGCGGAGCCAACGGCCCCGACAGCACTGGGGCACCGAGCACGGGAGCCGCGAATGTCCAGGGTGGATGCACCTTGACGCCGACGCCCGGCGGCGACGATCTCTGCACCTCCGTCCAGCTCCAACTCGTCCGTGGCGGCCTCAAGGTTGGCGACATCGAACGCGGCACCGGGGCAGCAGCCCAGGCGGGCGAGACCCTCACCGTCCAGTACACGGGCTGGTTGGACAGTAACGATCAGCTCTTCGACACCTCGCGTCGCAGCGGCAGGCAGCCGTTCACCTTCGTGCTCGGGCGCGGCGAGGTGATCAAGGGTTGGGACCAGGGTTTGGTGGGGATGCGCGTCGGCGGCAAGCGACGCCTGGTGATCCCGCCCGCGCTGGCGTATGGAAGCGCCGGTCGGAGCCCGATTCCTCCCAACGCCACCCTGATCTTCGACATCGAGCTGGTGAGCGCGGCTCCGTCGACGCCGACCGCCCAACCAACCTCGCTGCCCACCGCGGCAGCGTCGCCGACCCCCACGCCGCATCCCTGACGCGCCGCGCGCGGCTCAGCGGGCGGCGCGCAGGAAGCTGAGGGCCAGGCCGGGATGGCCGGCGGCGAGGCGGGCAAGGTCGCGCGCCCGGAAGCGGGTGCTGAGCGCCGACACAACAAACCACGGCGGCGTTCTCTGCAGCGCCGCCACCGCGCGATCCCAGTGAGCATCGTCGAACGCGGCCAGCGCGCGATTGATGCGATAGGCGACGGCGAAGTCACGCCCGAAGCGCCGGCGCCAGTGGCGTTCGAACGCACGCAGCGGCGCCTCGTCACCACCCGCGCGCAGCGCCTCGCCCAGCGCGGTGCCCGCCGCCTCACCCGCCGCCATCGCGTAGCGGATGCCCTCGCCGACCAGGGTCGAGGCATGCGACGCGGCGTCACCGATGCAGACGATCCCGTCCTGCACGACGGCGGTGCGCAGAGGCTCCACCGGGATCAGGCCGGCGTGCCGCTCGATCGGTTGGGCACCGTCCAGCGCGTCGCGCAGCTCGGGGAGATCCAGCACCTGGTCGAGCAGCCGTCGTGGGTCGGCTTCGCTGTCGGGACGGATGACCCCGCACCCGACCCGCACCCGCCCGGGGCGATACGGAAAGGCCCACGCGTAGCCGGCCGGCGCGACATGCTCACCGACGATCAGAAAGCAGGTGTCGTGGGGGAAGGTCGGCGCTGCCATGTCGACCTCGACGCCGACCGCACGCCGGGCAAAGGGGGCGTGCATGCCGGTCGAGCGAGCCAGCACCGCGGCGGTGCCGGTGGCATCCACCGCGAAGCGGGCGGCCAGCGTCTCGCCGCCGCCCGGCTGGCGCACGGTGACGCTGAGCCGCGCCGCCTCGACGCTGGCACGCTCCACGGTGCTGCGCAGGCGCAGCTCGGCGCCCGCCGCCGCGGCCCCCTCCGCCAGCCACTGATAGAGGGCGCGCACGTCGAGCACGCAGACGTCGGCGGGACCCAGTCGCACCGTGGCCGACGTCGTCGGCCCCAGGAAGCGCACCGTGCGGACGACGTTGTAGAGCTCCTCGGGCACTCCCATCGCCCGGATGTCGGCGACGAAGCTGCCGCCGCTGGTGCGGGTGGGGATGCCGAACGCGGCGTCGCGTTCGCAGACGACGACGCGCGCGCCGGCGCGTGCCGCGGCGCGCGCGGCGCAGAGCCCGGCGGGCCCGCCACCGGCGATCACCACGTCGTACATGACGCAACCATCATCGCAGCGCCACGCTCTCCACCTCGTCGGCGACGAGCTGGGCGATGGCGAGCGCGGCGGTGGCGGCCGGCGAGGGTGCGTTGCGCACCGCCACCAGTCGCGGACGGCTCCAGAGCACGAAGTCGTCGATCAGCCTGCCGCCGGGGCTGACCGCCTGGGCCCGGATTCCGCAGCCGGCGGGACGCAGATCGTCCGGTGTCACCTCGGGAAGATAGCGGCGCAGTGACCGCAGCAGCAGCCGGCGGCTTCGGTCGCGGAGCAGCTCCGCCGCTCCCGAGCGCCAGTGCCGCGCGAGCAGTCGCCACAGACCGGGATAGGCCAGCAACTCACCGAGGTCGCGGCGGTCGACGGCACCGCGGCGGTATCCCTCGCGCGCCAGGGCGAGCACCGCGTTGGGGCCGATCAGCACCCTGCCGTCGGGTCCCCGGGTGGCGTGGACGCCGAGAAACGGCAGGCCGGGCTCCGGCACCGGGTAGACGAGGCCACGGACCAGGTTGGCGCGATCCGGTCGCAGCGCCAGCCAGTCGCCGCGAAAGGGGACGATCCGCGGTGTCGACGGTGCCCCTGCCAAACGGGCGAGACGGTCCGACTGCAGCCCGGCGCAGATGACGGCGGCGTCGACCCGCACCGAGTCCCCGGGGGTGCCGAGAACGGTGGCAGCCCCGGAGGTGTCGATGCTGGTGACCTCGACCCCGCAGCGGACCTCGCCGCCGGCGTCGTGGATGTCTGCGGCGAGCGCCCGAGCGACCGCGCTGAAATCGACGACGGCGGCGCCGGGAACGTGCAGCCCGGCCATGCCGACCACGTGCGGCTCGAGCTCACGCAGTCGCTCCGGCCCGATCAGCGAGACGCCGGGGACGCCGTTGGCCAGCCCCCGGCGGCGCAGCTCCTCCAACCGCGGCAGCTCGTCGGGACGGGTGGCGACGATCACCTTGCCGCAGACCGTCACCGGCACGCCGTGGTCCCGGCAGAAGTCGGCCAGCATGGTTGCGCCGGCCACGCAGGTGCGCGCCCGGAGCGATCCCGGCTGGTAGTAGACGCCGGAGTGCAGCACCCCGCTGTTGTGGCCCGTCTGGTGCCGGCCGACCGCGGCCTCCTTCTCCAGTGCGACCACCGCGGAGCCGGGCCGGCGGTGGAGCAGCTCCCGTGCCACCGCCAGGCCGACGATGCCGCCGCCGATCACCGCGATCGACGGCGAGGTCACGCCGTGCTCAGCCCCGAGATGCCTGCTCCCAGGTGCGGTAGAGGAGGTAGGCGAGCCCCACGCACAGCAACAGCCCGATGAACGGAACCCCGAGGACGAAGAGCAGGTTGGGTGCGGCGGTCAGGAGCATCGGCGGGCAACTCTCCGTGCGTGGCGCGGCTGAGGCGCCGGGGGGTCGCAGTATCTACCACGTCGGCCCCGACCTCTGGACCCCGTGGCTCGGCCCGCCGGCTCCCGCTCCCGGCTCATCCGGCGCCCTGCCGCCGCGCTTCGACGGCGTGGTCGAGGCGGTCGAGCCGGTAGCCGACGCCGAAGACGGTGGTGATGCGGAACGGCATGCGCTCGAACTGCTCGAACTTCTCGCGCAGCCAGCGGACATGGACGTCGACGGTCTTGCGCTCTCCGAAGAAGTTGCTCCCCCAGACCCTCTGGATGATGTTCTCGCGGGGCTGCACCCGGCCGGCGTTGGCCAGGAGGAACGAGAGGAGATCGAACTCCTTGGGTGCGAGGTGCAGCTCGTGGTCGCCGACATGGACGGTTCGCGCGGCCCGGTCCAGCCGGAAGTCGCCGAGCACCTCGACCTCGTCGGACGGTGGCGGATGGTTGTTCGAGCCGGTGCTCAACTCGACCCGGCGCAGCAGCGCGGTGATGCGGGCCAGGATCTCGCGCAGCGAGAAGGGCTTGGTCACGTAGTCGTCGGCGCCGATCTGCAGCCCGACCACCTTGTCGACCTCGCTGTCTTTGGCGGTCAGGATGAGGATGGGGACGCTGGTCTCCTGGCGCAGGATGCGACAGACCTCGAGCCCGCTGAGCTCGGGAAGCATCAGGTCGAGCACGACGAGGTCGGGACGCACCCGCCGCGCCTCGCTCAGTGCCTGGGTCCCGGTGCGTGCCTCACTGACCGCGAACCCTTCCTTGGCGAGGTTGTAACGGAGCGTGTTTCTGATGCTCTCCTCGTCCTCGACGAGGAGGATGCGTTTGGGCGTCACCCCAGCTCCTCGATGCGGCCGGTCTCGAGGAAGAGCAGGTCCTCGGCGAGATTGGTGACCCGGTCGCCGATCCGCTCCAGATGATGGGCGATGAAGATCAGGTTGGTGGCGCGGTAGACACAGTCGCTGTTGTCGATCATCAGTTGCACCAGGTCGTCGAACAGGCGGTGGTAGATCCGGTCGACTCGGTCGTCGCGGTCGGCGACGGCACGAGCCCGCTCCGGATCGCGGGCCACCAGCGCCGACAGCATGTCGCGCACCTGGTCGGCGCAGTACTCGGCCATGCGCGGCAGGTCGACGTGGGCGCGCATCTCGGGAAGGTCGGCGAGATTGCGGGCGATCTTGGCGATGCTGACACAGTGATCGCCCATGCGCTCCAGCTCGGCGGCCATGTGCATGAAACCCATGATCTCGCGCAGGTCGCGAGCCACTGGCGACTGGGTGAGGATCACGGTGAAGCTCAGCTCGCGTGCCTCGCGTTGCAGGTCGTTGAGTCTCGCGTCGTCAGCGATGACCTGGCTGCAGAGAGCAACGTCGCGGTTGACCAGCCCGCTGATGGCCAGGGTGATCGCCTGATCGACGTGATCACCCATGGTGAGGATCACCTCACGGACGCGGCGCAGCTCGGCGTCGAGGACGGCGCGATGAGGATGTGGCAGCGGGTCCATCATCCAAACCGTCCGGTGATGTAGTCCTCGGTCCGGCGGTCACGCGGGTAGGTGAACAGCTGGGCCGTCGGTGCCTGCTCGACCAGCTCGCCCGCGCGCCCGTCCCCCATCAGCATGAAGGCGGTCCAGTCGCTGACCCGGGTCGCCTGCTGCATGTTGTGGGTGACGATGACGATGGTCACCTTGTCTCGCAGCTCGACCATCAGGTCCTCGATGAGCAGGGTGGCAATGGGATCGAGGGACGATGTCGGCTCATCCATAAGGATCACGTCCGGCTCGACCGCCAGCGTCCGGGCCAGGCAGAGGCGCTGCTGCTGTCCCCCCGACAGGCTGAGGCCGGATCGGTTCAACCGATCGCGGACCTCGTCGAAGAGGCCCACCCGCCGCAGCGACAGCTCGACCAGGCCGTTGAGTTCGCTGCGAGGAACCCGGCCCGCCAGGCGCAGCCCGTAGGCCACGTTGTCGAAGATCGACATCGGGAACGGGTTGGGCCGCTGGAAGAGCATCCCGATCCGTCGCCTGGTGGCGATGATGTCGTGATCGCGCGCATTCAGGTCGACGCCGTCGAGCAGGATCCTGCCCTGGCTGTGGTATCCCGGCACCAGGTCGTTCATCCGGTTGAGGCTGCGCAGCAGGGTGGTCTTGCCGCAGCCGCTGGGACCGATGATGGCGGTGATCCGCCCCTCGGGCGCGACCAGGGCGATGTCGCGCAGCGCCAGGAAGTCGCCGTAGTAGGCGCGCAAGTCCTGGGTCTCGAGCTTGGTGGCGGGCATCTCGCCCACCGGCTCGGCAGGGATCTCGGCCACGAACGGTAGGCGCATGCTGGTCGGCTCGAGGCTGGTGATCGCAGGCCCGGACGGCCACCGAGCTGGCGGTGGCAGCGGGCGATCGCCAGTGGAAATGGTAAGCGAGTGGTTAAGCGCACGCCCGTCGATCCTGGGCGCCGTCGGGGCGCGCCTATACTCGGTCGAGGATGACCGGCCTTCCCCTGCAGACCAGCATCCCGCGGGCCACGGAGTTGCTCGAGGCGGTCTGTGGCCATCTCGAGGAGGGGCTGCTCATCGTGGGCGACGACGGCTGCGTCCGCTTTGCCAATCCCGCCGCCACCACCACGCTGCAACTGCCGGCGGACGCCGCCGGCCGCCGGCTGGTCCACGCCGTCTCCGACCATCGCCTGGCGATGCTGGTCGAGACCTGTCTCGGCTCGGCGGCCGAGTGCGCCCGGGAGCTGGTCGACGCCAGCGGTGAGCGCTACGTGATGGCGCGGGCCTTTCCCCTCGGCGGCGCCCACGGTCCGGTCACCGAGGTGGCGGTGGTGCTCCGCGACGAGACGCAGCTGCGCCGTCTCGAATCGGTCCGGCGCGACTTCGTGGGCAACATCTCGCACGAGCTGCGGACCCCGATCGCTGCCATCCAGCTACTGGTCGAGACCCTGCAGGAGGGCGCCCTTGCCGACCCCGAGATGGCGCCGATGTTCGTCAGCAGGATCGGCCTCGAGGTCTCCCACATGAGCCAGATGGTGAGTGAGCTGCTCGAGCTCAGCGCCATCGAGTCCGGCCAGCTGAGCGTGCGTGTCGCGCCGGTGCCGGTGACCGAGCTGCTGGTCGCGGTGGAGCGCCTGCGGCCGCTTGCCGACGAGCGGCAGCTCGAGCTCCGCGACGAGATCGCCCCTGACACTCCGTCCGTGCTCTGCGACGCCACCCGTCTCGGCCAGGTGATGCGCAACCTGGTGCACAACGCCATCAAGTTCACTCCCGCGGGCGGACGCATCACCGTCACCGCCGGGCCGGGCGACGAGGGCCGCGTCCGGCTCACCGTCTGCGACACCGGCGTCGGCATCGCGCCCGAGGACCAGCGCCGCATCTTCGAACGTTTCTGGAAGGCGGACCGCTCCCGCCAGCGCGACGGTGAGGGCACCGGGCTCGGGCTCGCCATCGCCCGTCATGTCGTCGAGGCCCACGGCGGTCGAATCGCCGTCGATTCGGTCCCGGACGAAGGCGCAACCTTCACCGTCGAGCTTCCGGCCGCAGTCGACGCGAACTGATCGGCGCCGGGACCGTGCGCCGAGGCGGCGGCACCGGGAGTACCCCGTAGCGGATTCGAACCGCTGATCTCCGCCTTGAGAGGGCGGTGTCCTGGGCCACTAGACGAACGGGGCGCGACCGCAGCGGCGACTTGGTGGCAGCGGCGAATTATACGGACGCGTCGGCGGGCGGCCCGCGCCGGGCGGTGCCTCAGAAACGGAACGGCATGCGGCGAGCGTCGCTGGTCCGAGCCCGCCGTCAGCGCGTCGCCGGCAGCCCCCAATTGATGGCGACGGCGTCGTTCTGCCCCGACAGCCCGTCGGGAGCGAGGTAGCCCATCGGATTCACCACCACCTGTGGCGCGGTGCGTACCTCGAAGTGGAGATGCGGACCGGTGGCGTTGCCGGTCGCGCCCTCGAGGCCCAGGACCGTGCCCACCTCAACCGTGCGCCCCCGAGCGACCCGGACGCTGTTGAGATGCGCGTACAGCGTTCGCAGTCCTCCCGGATGAAGCACGACCACCGTCTCGCCGTAGCCCCCCTCCCAGCCGGCGAACTCGACCTGGCCCGGCGCCGCGGCGGCGACCGCGGTGCCGAAGGGCGCGGCGATGTCGATGCCGGTGTGGAAGTGGGGATAGGCGACCCGGCCGACCACGACGCGGGGCTCGAACCAGTACGACGTCGGTCCGAAGGCCTGAGTGATCTCCCCGCTCAGGGGCCAGGCGAGGTGCGGCACCGCCGGCTCCAGGGGATGGCCGGCGGCCACCGGCACGATTCCCGGCAGCGCCTCGAGCACCAGCGGAGGTCCGCCATCGCCCGGCGACGCCGGCGCCGAGTGCGCGGCGATCGACAGCGGCACGGTGACAAGACCGAGCGCGGTGGCTGCGACCGCGGCGTGCACGAGCCAGCGTCGAGTAGCGAGCACCAGTGATTGGTTCTCCCGATTCGAGGCGGATCAACCCGCCGCGCCTCGATGGCGTAACACCCTTCCGAACGGCGCGAGAGGCTAGCACACCCCACGGCCCGGCTGGCGGCGCTGCCGGGCGAGCGGCGACAATGCGCCGCCACATGCAGGTGCGCCACTGCGTCATTCCCGCCGCCGGGTTGGGAACGCGCTTCCTTCCCGCCACCAAGGCGCTCCCCAAGGAGTTGCTTCCGGTGCTCGACCGCCCGGTGCTGCAGTGGGGGGTCGAAGAGGCGGTGGCGGCGGGGGTCGACACCATGGTGGTGGTCACCAGTCGCGGCAAGGAGCTTCTCGCCGCCCACTTCGACGCCGCACCGGAGTTGGAACGCACCCTCGAGGCCCGCGGCAAGCTCGACAGCCTGGAGGCGGTGCGCCGCGCGACCCGGCTCGCCAGCTTCGCGTACGTGTATCAGCCCGAGCCGCTCGGCCTCGGCGACGCGGTGCGCTGCGCTGCCGCGGTGGTGGGCGATCGCCCTTTCGGCTGCCTGCTCCCCGATGACCTGTCCTGGGGATCGAAGCCGGTGCTGGCTCAGCTGGTCGACGCCCACCGCGAGCTGGCCACCCCGATCCTCGCCCTGACCCGGGTCCCCCGCGAACGGATCTCCCGCTTCGGCTGCGCGATGGTGGCGGAGTCGCGCGGACGGCTGCACCGGGTCACCGCGGTGGTCGAGAAGCCCGCGCCCGAGGACGCGCCCAGCGACCTGGCCATCATGGGGCGGTACGTCCTCACCCCGGCGGTGATGGAGGCGCTGGTCGCGATCGGTCCCGGCGCCGGGGGCGAGATCCAGCTCACCGACGGCATCGGCGCGGTGATCGGGTCGACCGCGGTGTGGGGACTCGAGTTCGAGGGCGAGCTGCTCGACGTGGGCACCCTCGAGGGATGGCTGCAGACGCTGGTCCGCGCCGCCGCGGAGCATCCCGGGTACGGACCCGCGCTCCGCCGGGCGATGGCCGGGGTCAGCGGGTGAACCGGCTGGTCTCGCGAGAGTGGGGAGCAGCTCTGTTCGTCGCCACGGTGGTGATCGGCGCCGTGGCAGTCGCCATCTCGCTGCTCATCAGCAAGGGGCCCTCCACCGTCCCGCCGCCGCCACCCTGCCCGACCTACACGCCCTACGTCAGCCCGGCCGCGGCCGCGCCCACGGCGTCGGCGACGGCATCGCCGACGGCTCCCAACCTCGCCTTCGCCAACTGCCCCACCCCGCCGTTGCCGCCCACGCCGACGCCGTCGCCGACGGTCTCGTCCTCAGCGACGGTCACGCCCTCGTCGACTGCGTCGCCCCAGCCGGGCACCACTCCGTCGCCGGCGGCCAGCCCGACGGCGACACCGAGCGCGGCGCCGACCCCGACACCCATCGCGACCCCGCTGCCCTAGGCACGGCAGCCCCGGCGTGGCTCAGCTGCCGAAGAGCAGCAGCTCGCCGTTGACCGGAGTGATGGCGCGCCGTTCCAGCTCGAGGTCGACCACCGGGGGCCGTCCGGTGTCGAGCACCACCGCGATCCGCTCGGCGAGGCGAAGCTTGCCGATGCGTACGCAGTCGCGAAGAAACGGGAAGGCGAGCGGCCGGACCAGGTTCCACACGTAACTCCGCGATGCCAGCGAGGCGGTGACCGGATCGATCAGGCTGCGGTCGCGAAAGGCGAGCACGCAGACCTCATCGCTGAGCTGGATCGGTGGTGTCCAGCAGTAGGCCTCGTCCGCGGCGCCGACGTCGATCATGTCGGCCCGGTCGGCGAAGAGCAGCAGCCGCTCCATCAACACCCGCATCGGACGCGCCGGCCCCTCGACGAAGACGGGGATGTCGCGCAGCGGTTCGCCGCTCTCCTGCGCCGGGTACCGAGCGCTGAAACCGACGTCGTCGATCCCGCTGAAGGGCGCCGGGACCTTGATGACCAGCTCGTCCATCGATGTCAGGCCGTCGCCGCGTTCCCGGCGCCAACACTGGTCGGAAGCTCACCGTTCTCGCGCTTCTCGGGAGGGACCCAGGGGAGGCCGAGGGCGGCGTAGACCTCCTCCTCGCTGGCGCCCGCGACTCGAGCGCCGTCGTCGCCGCGGAAGACGCCGTACTCGTTGAGGGTCAGCCCCATTCGCAGCGCCAGCCCGCGCATCCGGATGTTGTGCGCCTGCGACCCGGTGAAGTACTGCCACGCCGCACCGAACTGCTCGGCGGTGACGGCGCGGCAGTCGACCTGGAGACCGTCGACCACGATCGAGCACTTGGTGTCGCCCCGGAGCAGCACCCGCTCAGCGCGGGGGAGCGCCGCGAGCGCGCTCAGCACCTCACCGGGCTGGCCGGTGGAGACGAGCAGGTCGAGGTCGCCGACCCACTCCCGTCCTCGCCGGAACGAGCCGGCCACCTCGGCCCGCTCACAGGCGGGCATCGCGTGCAGGAGGCGGAGCAGCTCGTCGACCAGCGGCGCCACCGCCTCGCGCGGCCGGCGAACCTTGCCTGCCTCCGGCCGGCGGGTGTCGAGAGCGCGGACGATGTTGTCCACGCTCTTGGCTCCGAGCCGCGGAAGCCCCGCCAGCCGGCCCGAGCGAGCGGCGCCCTCGAGCTGCTCGAGGCTGGTGATGCCCCCCTCCTTCCAGAGCATGTTGACGGTGCGCGGTCCCACCCCGGGCAGGCTGGTGAGCTCCAGCAGCGAGCAGGGAACCTCCGCCTCGAGCTCCTCGAGGTAGGCGAGGCGACCGGTCCGGAGCAGCTCGGTGACCTTCTCGGCGATGGCGGGGCCGAAGCCGCTGAGGCTGCGCAGACCGTCGGGGCCCTTGGCGATGTCGGCAAGCTGCTCGCCGAGGTTTTCGACCTGGGCGGCGGCGGTGCGATAGGCCCGCACCTTGAACGCGTTCTCGCCCCTCACCTCGAGTAGATCGGCGATGCGCTCCAGCGCGCTGATCACATCCGGGTTGCCAACCATTGCGGGATCTCCCTCACCGAATCTAGCACAGCATTCGCTGCGGCGAGCACTGCGCAACGCGGTTTACACTCGGCCGCCATGCCGCTGTCCGGGCTGCGCGTGCTCGATCTCACCCGCCTGCTTCCCGGCCCCTTCTGCACCATGGTGTTCGCCGACCTGGGAGCCGACGTCATCAAGGTCGAGGACCTCTCCGGCGGCGACTACATCCGCTGGACGCCCCCGCTGCAGGGCGACTACTCGGCGATGTACTACACCCTCAACCGCAACAAGCGGTCGATCCGCCTGGACCTCAAGGCCGAGGCGGGGCGCGAGGCCTTCCTCCGCCTGGTGGAGACCGCCGACGTGGTCGTCGAGTCCTTCCGGCCCGGGGTCCTCGACCGGCTGAGGGTCGGCTACCAGGAGCTCCGCCGACGCAACCGCGGCGTCATCCTCTGCAGCATCAGCGGTTACGGTCAGGATGGGCCATATCGCGACCGCGCCGGCCACGACCTCAACTACATCGCCATCGGCGGCGCCCTGGGGATGACCGGCACCCGTGACGGAACGGTGGCGATGCCGGGAGTCCAGGTCGGCGACATCGGAGGCGGCGCGATGAGCGCCGCCATCGCGGTGCTCGCCGCCCTCCACCACCGGGAGCGGACCGGCGAGGGGCAGCACTGCGACGTGTCGATGCTGGACGGCGTGGTCACCTGGCTCTCCCTGCACGCGGCCCGCTACTTCTTCGAGGGCCATGCACCCGGGCCCGCCGGCACCCATCTCAACGGGCGTCATCCCTGCTACAACCTCTACCGCTGCGCCGACGGCGTGATGAGCGTGGGCGCCCTGGAACCGAAGTTCTGGGCGGCACTGGTGGAGGCGCTGGGAGTGCCGCATCTCGCCGGCGACGCCTTCGCCGACGGCGAGGACGCGGATCGGGTCCATGCGGAGCTGGAGGCGGTGTTCCTCCGTCGCACCCGGGCGCAGTGGGTGGAGGCCCTGGCCGGACGCGACGTGTGCTGTGAGCCGGTGCTCGGGCTCGACGAGGTGTTCGACCACGAGCAGGTGCGCCACCGGCATCTGCAGCTCGAGGCCGGCAGCGGCGGTCCCGGTCCGGTTCTCGGCTTTCCCTTTCGGCTCAGCGCGACGCCACCGGCGGTGCGCCGGCCGGCGCCCGGATACGGCGAGCACACCCGCGAGGTTCTGCTGGAAGCCGGCTACGACGCCGCCGCCATCGAGGCGATGCTGGCCGATGGAGCTGTGGCCTGACTCAGGCCATCACCTCGGTCCACCAGCGCTGCACCTGATGCTCGGTCTCGGCCACGTCACGGCTGTTGTCGATCACCCAGGTTGCCAGCCGGCGCTTCTCGTCGATGGGCATCTGCGCCGACAGGCGGCGTCGCGCCTCCGATTCGGTGAGCCCGTCGCGGGCTGCGAGGCGGCGCAGCTGGGTGGACTCATCCGCATAGACCAGCAGCACCCCTTCGAACATCCCCTGACGGTGGGTCTCGAAGAGCAGCGGGATGTCGACCGCCACCAATGGCGGCGAGGCCAGGACCGCCGCCGCCACCCGCTCCTGCATCAGGGTGCCGATCGCCGGATGGGTGATGTCCTCGAGGCGTCGCCGCCGCTCGGGGTCGGCGAACACCACGCCGCCGAGCACGCCACGGTCGAGGCGTCCCTCCGCGTCAAGCACGCCCTCGCCGAACTCGGCGACGATGGCGGTGAGCGCCGGTGTGCCCGGCTCCACCACCTCGCGGGCCAGACGGTCGGCGTCGACAACCAGGGCACCACGCGAGCCGAGCATCTCCGCCACCGTGCTCTTGCCGGTGGCGATGCCACCGGTGAGACCGATCAGCCGCATCGCCGCCGCACCCTAGCAGTCCGCGCCGGCAGCGCACGGCCCGAACGTCAGACCCGCGCTTGCTAGAGTGGCGCGCCGATGATGCCCTACGGACTGCGCCGGCCTGCCCTGATGCTCGCCGTCGCCCTGGTCGCGGTCGCCTGCGGCGGCGACAACCTGCCCTCGGTCACGTTCGTCGGCAACGACAGCTGCCCCACCGACGGAAGCGTCGGGGCCTATAGCCCGTCGCCGCCCGACGTCAACAGCCAGCCCCCGGTGGGCCAGGCGATCAGCGAGATGCCGCACACCCACGTCGCCCCGCCCGCCAAGGTGCAGTACCTGCACAACCCGCCCACCAGCGGCTGTCACTATTCCCTCGGCGGCGGTGTCGCACCCATACAGCACGGCGCCTACGACAAGGCGATCCCGGCGGAGTACTGGGTCCACAACCTCGAGCATGGCTATATCGCCGTGCTCTACAACTGCCCCGGCGGTGGCCCGACCGGTTGCCCCGACGATTTCCAGAAGCTGCGCGACTGGCTGCATCGCCAGTCTCCCGATCCGGGCGGCCAGGCCTACTCCAAGATCATCATCCTGCCCTGGACAACGATGAAACCAAGGTTCGCGCTGGTGTCGTGGGACTGGTACCTGCCGATGCAGACCCTCGACATCAACCAGGTGCAGCGCTTCTACGACAACCACGTCGGCAAGTCTCCCGAAGGGCTGGCGTCTCTCTGAGCCGGTGAGGCCGCGACCTAGCGCGAGAGGAACAGGGTCCGCTCGCCGTCGCGGGATGCCGCCCGCCAGCGCCCCGAGGCGAGCAGCTGGTTCGCCAGCGGCCCCGGTGGTGCGAGCACCGCGTTGGTGCCACTTTTGTCGAGAAGTGACAGCGCCGAGGGGGCGTCGCCGGCGCCGCTGGCGATGCGCAGGTAGTCGTCGAGCACCGAACTGCCGAGCACGGTGTCCTCGCCGTAGACGTACACCACCGCGTGGGGCCAGAGGCGGTCGATCAGGTAGCCGCCGTCGGCGTAGGGGGCGAAGAGGCGCACCTGCCCCGGTAGCGAGGCGATGGCGGTGGCGGCGGCAGCCGGGTACCGAGCCGCCACCGCGTCGCCGGCGGCGTCGCGCGCGGCTCGCTGGCTGGACACGCCGGCCGCGGTGATCGCGGCCAGCACCAGGGCGGCGAGGCCGGTGACCACCGCGGCCGGGCGCACCGCACCGGACGTGGCGCGACCGCGGTGGCGCCGTTCCAGGGCCACCACGGCGCGATCGAACAGGACGGTCCAGGTGGGGAGCACCAGGGCGACGCAGAGCGCGGTGTTGCGCACCGCCATCAGTGCCGCCGCCGTCCCGGCGGCCACCAGCACCCCGTCGCGGAGGTCGAGGTCCCGCCACCGTGCCACCGCCAGCACGGCGAGGGACACCAGCAGCACCAGCAGGCCGGCCATCGCCGGGTCGTGGAAATTGGGCGCCCGCCACTCGACGATGGGGCGGGAGCGCTCGGCGGCGCTGACGCCGATGGCGAAGGTGAGCAGGCCGGGGCCGGCCGGGGTCAGGCAGCAGGCCGCCGTCGAGCCGGCGAAGGCGAGGGCGAGGTCGCGGACCCGCCGCTGCGGAACCGTTGCCGGCCGGCGCAGCAGCGGTCGCGCCAGCTCGACCGCGAGGACCAGGGCCAGCACCGCCAGGCCCCCGAGAAAGCCGGCGTGGAGGTTGGCCCAGACCGCGAACAGCGGGGGTAGCAGCCAGAGGGCGCGACCGCCGCGGCGCAGGTGTCGCTCGACGATGAGCAAGGTCCAGCAGGCGAGCGCGAAGGTCGCCACCTGGGGGCGGGTACCGAGAACCGGCTCGGCGGCCCGGGCGCCGACGATCAGGGCGACACCGATCGCCACCGGCCCGGCACCCCGGCTGCGGGCCCGCAGTCCGCAGGCGAGCAGACCGCTCCAGGCGACCGCGGCGGCCACCAGCGCCAGCACCGCCAGCCCCGCGGTGGCGGCGATCCCGGCGAAGAGCACCTCCGAGAGCCATTCGTGGGCGGTCCAGGGGTGGCCGGCGGCGGTGTAGGAGAAGAGCTCGGCGCGGGGGATGGCGTGGTGGTCGAGCATCCAGCGGCCGGCGCGGAGGTGCCACCAGACGTCGGGATCGCCGAGCACGTCGACGCAGGGGATCAACGCCAGCATGGCGCAGGCCAGGCACAGCACGCGCCGGGGATCGGCGAGGAACGCGGCCGCGCCCGCGCGGGTGCGCCCGATGCCGCGCGGCGCTGCCGCCGGGCGCGCGGTGGCGGAGGTGGCCATCTGCGGCGAGACTATCCCGGGCACGCTGGCGGCCCCTGCCGCGTGACCAGCCTGTCGCCGGGGTGAGATCCCCGGGGCGGCTTCTATACTCAGCGGCCGTGTCCCGGGCCAATCGCCGCCGCGCCACATCGCGGGTGACCGCGCCGGCACCTGCTCCCCGGCCGGTGGCGGGTGCTCCCGGAGCCACCGGGGCAGAGCGCCACATCTCCTGGCGGCACTGCCTGGTCGGGCTCGTCATCGGCGAATTGGTGCTGCTGCTGGTCAGCAACGGCGGGCTGGCGCTGGCCAACGTCGCCTTCGGCTCGACCGACCGGATCGACGGTGGCATCACCGGGATGGGCACCTTCGTCGCCGTCATCCTCGGTGGCTTCATCGCCGCCCGCCTGGCCGGGCGCTGGGGCGTCTACCAGGGCACGGTGGTGGGCATCGGCTTCATCGCCGTCGGCGCCCTGTACCAGTTCGGTCTCGAGGCGAGCATCGTCCACGGCTCATTGAGCAGCGGCTCCCACCGCCTGGTCGACCTCGGCCCGATGGACATGGGCGGGGTCTTCTCCGGCGACCTGCTGGCCCTCTTCGGGGGAAGTGTCGGCGGCTGGCTGGCCCGGCGCCCCTAGGACCCGCCCTAGCCGGGCTGGGCCACAGGCGCCTCAGCGGCCGTCTCCAGCTGACGGTCGCGCTCGTAGGCGTGTCCGACCAGGTCGGCGCGGCCGAGGGCCCGGGCGAAGTCGATGCACGCCTCGCGGGTGAACCGGAGGTGCTTGCCAGGGGTGTGCCAGGCGCGCAGGTGCCCCTGCGCCACCGCCCGGCGAAGCGTGGAGCGCGACACCCCGCAGAGATCCGCGGCCTCACCCGTGGTGAGGACCTCAAAGGCCTCGGTCATATCATTCCCTCCGCTGTTGGCGCCGCCCGATTGCGGCATCCACCCCCTTACCGACCAAGGCGCCGGCTATGGGCGACCGTGCGACATGAAGCCTGTCATGCAAAATGTACACGCTACGCCGCCTCTTGTGGTGGTCTCGGTGCAAATGCCCCGCCTCGACCGGATGGGAGCGTCGGCCCCGATCGGCCCAGTTGGAGATCGCGGGCACTTCTATACTCAACTCCTCTGCGCAACTCCGCGCCGGCCGCAGACGAAGCAGCACGCGCCTCGGCCGTCATCGGGAGCTTGGTGATGCCGGCAACGGTCCGTGAGGTGGTGCGGCGGCTGGTCGACAGCGTCGGCACCGTCATCGTCGGCAAGGAGGCCGAGGTCGAGCTCTGCGTCCTGACCGTGCTCTGCCGGGGCCACCTGCTGATCGAGGATGTCCCGGGGGTCGGCAAGACCATGCTCGCCAAGGCGCTGGCGCGGGCCAGCGGCTGCCACTTCGAGCGCGTCCAGTTCACTCCCGATCTGCTGCCCGGCGACGTCACCGGGGTCAACGTCTTCAACCCTCGGACGGTCACCTTCGAGTTCCGCCGCGGGCCGGTCTTCGCCCAGATCCTCCTCGCCGACGAGATCAACCGGGCGACGCCCAAGACCCAGTCCAGCCTGCTGGAGGCGATGGAGGAGCGGCAGGTGACCGCCGACGGCACCACCCATCCGCTGCCCGAACCCTTCATCGTGCTGGCCACCGAGAATCCGATCGAGTTGGGCGGGACCTTCCCGCTTCCCGAGGCACAGGTCGACCGCTTTCTCTTCAAGGTGAACCTCGGCTACCTGTCGCTCGACGACGAGGTGGCCATGCTCGACCGCTTCCAGGTCTCGTCTCCACTCGACAGCCTGGCGCCGGTGACCACCCCCGAGGAACTGCTGGCCTGCATGGCCGCGGTCAACCAGGTGCACTGCGATCGGGCGGTCAAGGAGTACTGCGTCCGGCTGGTGCAGCGCACCCGCAACCATCCCGATGTCTCCCTGGGCGCGTCGCCCCGCGGCAGCATCGGCCTGCTGCGCGCCAGCCAGGCGCATGCTGCCGCCCAGGGCCGCGACTACATCCTTCCCGAGGACGTCAAGCGACTGGCGCCGGCGGTGCTGACCCATCGCATCATCGTGCGGCCCAACGCCGAGCTCCGCGGGGTCGCCGCCGGCACCGTCGTCAACGAGGTGCTCGACACCGAAGCGGTGCCGGTGACCGGCCGCCGGCTCGCGTAAGGTGAGAGGCACATGACCAGTCGCGCCCCGCTCGTCGCCGCGGTCACCGTTCTCGCCTTCTTCGCCGGAATCACCGGGGTGCACGTCGCCTACACCCTTGCCTACGCACTGCTCTTCCTGCTGGTGCTCGCCTGGGTGTGGTCGCGAGCGCTGGCGCGCCGGGTGCGGGTGTCACGGGAATCACCGGACGGCGCCTACATGGTGGGCGAGCCCTTCACCGAGCGCTTCAGCGTGCACAACCACGGCCTGCTGCCGGTCGCCTACTGCGAGGTGCACGATCATGCGCGCCTGCCCGGTTATGTCCCCGGCAGGGCATGCTCGCTGCGGGGCGGCGACAGCGTGTCGTGGTCGGCGCGAGGTGTGTTCCAACGTCGCGGGCTCTACAGCTTCGGCCCGCTCGAGGCGCGCCTCGGCGATCCCTTCGGTCTGTTCCCGCGCACGCTGCAGGTGGCGCCGCAGAACACGGTGCTCGTCTTCCCCCAGGTGTATCCGCTCGGCGAGCTTTCGCCGCTCGCCTCCGGCAGTGGTTCGGGCGACCTGCGTCGCGGACGTCCCAGCGACGTGCCCCCCGACGTGTCGACGGTGCGCGAGTACGACCCGCACGACGGCATGGGTCGCATCCACTGGGCCTCGACGGCACGCACCGGGCGGTTGATGAGCCGTACCTACGACACCCGGCAGAGCTCCGACCTGATGGTCGTCCTCGACCTCGAGCAGGGCCACCATGCCGGCGAGGCGCCGGAGTCGTCGTTGGAGTACGCGGTCTCGCTTGCGGCGTCGGTCTGCCACGCCGGCCTGCAGCGGGGTCAGGCGGTGGCGCTGGTGGCCAACGACGCGGCGCAGACCGCGATCGGCGCCGGTCGCGGCGAGGCGCAGCGGCTTCGCGCGCTGACCTACCTGGCCACCGCCGTCGACGACGGGAACACCCCGCTGGCCGAGTTGCTGGCGCGTTACGGTGAGGGATGGCGTGGCCGCGGTGGCATCGTGGTGGTGACCGCCAATCCGGAACACCGGTGGGTCGAGGTCCTGCTCGGGCTCGGCACCCGCGGACGGCGTCATCTCGCCATCGTCGTCGACCCCGCCTCCTTCGGTGGCCGCGCCGGCCCGGTGCGCATCCCCGCGGCCTGGCGGCTGGCGATGGACTGGTGGCTGGTGCGCCGGGGCGATGACCTCGCCGCCGGTCGCTCGGCACGGGCCGCAGGTTTCTGACGGGACTGTCGTGATCAGCGAGGGGCAGCGCGAACGCGGCCCCAAGCCGCGGCCGTGATCGCCGGAGCGGTGCGCCGCGGGCCCGAGCTGTCCCTGCCGCTGGGGCTCTCGACACTGCCGCTGGCGCTGATCGTCGCCCTGGCGGGCACCGGCGCGGTGATCGCCGGCGGCTGGGCCGACGGCACCGGGGTCGCCCTGGTGGTGGTGGCCGCGGCGGTGGTGGAGGCGGCGCTGGTGGCGCGCTCCTCGGCCGGCCGCCTGGCGGCGGTGCTGGCGGCGCCGGTGCTGGGAGTTCTGGTGATCGTGCCCCTCACCCTGCGCGACATCCCGGTGGGACGCGGGGCCGGCTGGCGCGCCCTCACCGATCAGTACGCCACGGCGCTGACCCAGGGTCTGTTTGCCAACACCGACTGGCCCTTCGTCGTGGGGCTGTGCGGGCTGCTCTGGCTGGCGGCCTTCTGGCTCTCGTGGCTGGCCATCCGCGAGCGCCATGCCGTGCTCGCCCTGCTCCCGTGGATCTCGGTTCTGGCCGTCAATGACCTCAACGCGCCGAGCACCGAGCACGTGGCGGTGCCGGAGGTGATCTGCCTGGCGGCGGCCCTGATGCTGCTCACCCGGGTGCAGCTGTCGGCGCTGGCGCGAAGCTGGCGGCGCGAGCTGGTGATCGCGATGCCCGGCACCGAGGGTCGGTACCTGCGGGTCGGCGCGGGCGCGGTGGTGGTGCTGGTGCTGCTCGCGTTGGTGGTCCCGCCGGCATCGACACGGGATGTCTCGTCCTTCCTCTCGCGCCTCGGTGGCAGCGGCCACAGCGGTCAGGCGAGTTCTCCCCGCGGCGGGGGCGGCAGGGGAGGCAGCGTGCAGTTCGCGCCCAGCACCGTTCCCGGCCTGCCGCTGCGCAGCGATCCCCAACCGGTGCTGAGCTTCACCACCGACGGCAGCGCATCGACCTACCTCGCGGTGGTTGCCGACACCATCTTCCAGGACGGCAACTGGTACCCCGACGACAGCGGTGTCAGCCGCGTCGACACCAAGGCCGGCGATCTTCCCCGCGATCCCGAGGGGGTGGGGGCCCCGACCCGCCGGGTCCACGTCCGTCTGGTTCTCTCCAATGGCGCCACCGGTGCCGAGCCGCTGGGGTTGTTCGCCGGAGATCCGGCCGCGAGCAGCTCCCCCGGTGTTGCCATCGGTCAGCCGGCGGCGGGGACGTCGATGTTCACCGTCGACCGCTTCGTCCTCAGCCACGTGCAGGCGTCGCTGACCACCGCCGGCTCCAACTCCATCGCCACCCCCGCCCAGCTGCGGGCCGCAGGCCGCAACTACCCGTCCTGGACCCAGGCGGACAGCGCGCTGCCGGGCGGTGGCCTGGCGACGGTGGAGCTGGCGCAGATCCGGCTCATCGCGCAGCAGTGGACCGCCGGGATTGGCGATCCCTACGACCAGGCGGTCGCCATCGAGCAGCATCTGCGAGACACCGACCCGGGGAACTTCACCTACACCCTGACCCCGCCGGCGACGCCGCCCGGCGAGTGGCCGATCGTGTACTTCCTGACCCAATCCCACCGCGGCTACTGCCAGTACTTCGCCTCCGCCATGGGGGCGATGCTGCGCACGCTGGGCATCCCCACCAGGCTGATCTCGGGCTATGGCCCGGGGAGCACCGACCAGGGTGGCGACAGCGCCGCGTCGGCGGCGAGCTCCACTCGCCACACGGTGACCACCAGCGACGCCCACATCTGGCCGGAGGGGTACTTCCCGAACTACGGCTGGATCCCGTTCGAGCCCACCCCCGACGGTGTCTACACGCCGTTCAGCCGCGGCACCCAGGCGGTTGCACCGGCGCCGGCGTCGGCTCAGCCGTCGCCCAGCCCGCAGCCGGCGCCGACCCCGGCTCCCACCCCGCCGCCGGCGTCGGGTGCCGCCGGCGGCGCGGTGCCTCACCAGGGCGTTCCGGCGGGACTGTTGGGGACGGTGGCGCTGCTCCTGGTGGCGGCCGGGGCGGTGGCGGCGGCGATGCGCTGGCTGGCCCGCCCGCGTCGCATCGCCGACGTCTGGCGGCGCGTCGACCTGCTCGCCGCCGGACTGGGAGTCCGCCGGCACCCGGCCGAGACCTACGGCGATTACGTCGGCCGTCTCATCGCCGCGCTTCCCCCGGACACCACCACCCTGCGGCACCGCGATGGCAGCGCGCCCCCGGGTCCGCGGCCGGTCCGCGCCCGCACCGCCGAGGCCCTTGTGCAGATCGCGTCGTGGGCCGGCAAGGACGCCTTCTCCCGCCGCGGGCTCGAGGGACGCGAGGCGGTGCAGTGGCGGCGAGCCTGGGACCGCGTTCGTCGCCACGCTCCGCTGCTGATGTGGCGCGGTCTGCTGCAGCGGAGCACGCGCTGACGCGAGGCGGCTCAGCTCTCGACGACGGCGGCGCGCAGGCTGGCCGGCGGTTCGGGGACGACGCGAGGCGGCGCCTCCACATCGACGGCGAGCAGGTCGTGCGCCACCAGCGCTCCGGGAAAGGTGCGCCGCTCCTGCAGGTGGCTGACGAGAAAGCGGCTGTCGGGGTTCTCCGCCATCAGCCGCTCGACCTCCTCGCGCCAGAGATGAGAGGGGACCGGTCCGTCCCAGCCGGTGCACTCGCAGACCATCAGGTGCGAGAGCGCCACCGTCCGTCGCAGACCGGCGCAGAGCGAGCTGTCACCGCTGAAGCCGACGGTCGCGCCATCGTGGTCGCTCACCGCGTAACTGAGCGACGGCCCGGTGCTGTGCACCACCGCGTTGGCGCGCACGCGATAGCCGGCGACCCGTTCGTCGCTGCCATCCTGGAGCGTGGTGCACTCGAGCCCGAGCCGCTCGAGAATCAGGTCGTGGAGATGGCGGCCGTACCCGGTGAGCAGCAGGCGCAGCACGTACTCGCGGGTGCCGGGAGGTCCGGCGAGGTGAAGTGGCGCCGGACTCGCGCGGCTGAGTCCGCGCGCCCCCAGCAGCAGCGGGAGCATGAACGTGTGGTCGGCGTGGAAGTGGGTGAGCAGCACCGCCTCGACGTCGTCGACCGCCAGCCCGGCACGGGGAAGCAGCATGTGCGCCGGCGCGCCGCAGTCGACGAGCAGCCGTCCGTCCAGGGCGTAGCCGGCGTTGTGGCCGGTGTCGCTGAAGGCCGAGCCGCAGCCAAGGACCAGCAGGCGCATCGGCGGCCAAGCGTACGCTGCCGGCGATGACCACCGATATCGCGGGCCTCCGTCTCACCGCGTACGCGTCCGGCGGCGGTTGCGCCACCAAGGTGCCCCAGGCGGAACTCTCCGCCATCCTCGCGGACCTGCCGCTGACGGGTGGCGATCCCGCCCTGCTGATCGGAGCGGGCAGCGGCGATGACGCCGCCGTGTACCGGCTGACGGACGACGTCGCCCTGGTGGTCACCACCGACTTCTTCGGCCCGGTCGTCGACGATCCGGGCGACTACGGCGCCATCGCCGCTGCCAACGCCCTCAGCGACGTCTACGCCATGGGTGGCAGCCCGCTGCTGGCCCTCAACCTGGTCGCCTGGCCGCCGCCGGACGTGCTCCCGGCCGCCGTGCTCGAGGCCGTGCTGCAGGCCGGAGCGGACGTCGTCCGCCAGGCAGGCGCGGTGATCGCCGGGGGGCACTCGGTGCGCGACCCGGAGCCGAAGTACGGCCTGGCGGTGGTGGGTACGGTGCGCCCCGACCAGGTGATGAGCAACGCCGCGGGGCGCCCCGGCGACGCTCTGGTGCTCACCAAGGCGCTCGGCACCGGGGTGGTGAGCAACGCCACCAAGCTGGGTCGGGCGCCCGACCACGCGGTGGCGGCCGCGGTGCGCTCGATGCGCACCCTCAATCGCGAAGCCGCCGGGGCCGCGGCCGCCTGTGGAGTCCGCTGCGGCACCGATGTCACCGGCTTCGGCCTGCTCGGCCACGCGCGCACCCTCGGGCGGGCCAGCGGCTGTGGGGTGGCGATCGACGCCGGCACGCTTCCGGTCCTGCCCGGGGTGGAGGAGCTGATCGTGGCGGGGCTGGTGCCCGGTGGCAGCCGCCGCAACCTGGCCTACGCCGACACCTGGACGGAGTGGGCTGCGACGGTCGATCCGGTCCGCCGGACGCTGTGCACCGATGCCCAGACCTCCGGCGGGCTGCTGCTGGCGGTCGAGCCGGGGCGCCTCGACGAGCTGCGCGAGCGCCTGGTGGAGGCGGGGTGCGTGGCGGCGGCGGTGGGAGGTCTCGTCGAGGGGGTGCCGGGGTCGGTCCGGGTGGTGGCCTGAGCGGTCAGGAGAACCGGCGGGGGTCGAAGGCCGCCCAATCAGGTGGGGTACGCCTCTCCAAGGCCAGGTCCGCCATCCCGGCAGCGGTCGCCGGAGCCAGCAGCACCCCGTTGCGGAAGTGGGCGCCGGCCACCAGCACCGGGATGGGTCCGGGGTGTCCCGGGAGCGGGCCGAGAACCGGCAGGGCGTCGGGAGTCCGGGGCCGCAGTCCCGACCAGGAGTGGGCCAGGGTGGCATCGGCGAATCCCGCGAGCAGGCGCCGGCCCGTCTGCAGCAGCGCCTCGGTGGCCGCCACCGTCACCCGGGCATCGAAGCCCGCGTCCTCCTCGGTCGCCCCCACCAGCACCAGCCCGTCGCGCTTGGCCACGGCGTAGCCGCGCCGCCCGGCGACGAGCACGTGTCGGGGAAGGCGTGGAAGTCCGCGGACGCCGATGAGCTGGCCGCGAACGGGCCGCACCGGCAGAGCGGTGAGCCGGCTCACCCAGGCGCCGGCGGCGATCACCACCGCGCCGGCGAGCACGGTCCCGCCGCCGGCGAGCCGGACCCGGCCCCCCGGGTCGACGGCGACCACCTCGACTCCGCTCTGGACCTCGGCACCCCACCGCCGCGCCGCGCCGACCAGGGCCTGCACCGCCCGGGCGCTCTGGACGTGTCCCTCGTCGGGATAGACGGCAGCGGCCGCCAGCGGCGATGCCAGCGCCGGCTCGCTGCCAGTCAGCGCCGCCCGGTCGAGCCGGCGGCAGGTGAGCCCCGCCGCCTGCTGCCAGGCACACCGCTCCTTGAGACGCACGAGGTCGCCGTCGTCGATCGCCACACGAAGCACGCCGTCGAGGACGAGCTCGGGATCCACCCCACTCTCTTCGAGCAGCTCCGCCGCCAGCGCCGGCCACAACGACAGGCTGTGGCGGGCGAGGTCGAGAAAGGGCCCCGGGGCGTCGGCCTCGCTGCTCGGCGTCAGCATCCCCGCCGCGCCGCCCGACGCATGCGCGCCCGGCTGGTCGCGGTCGAGCAGCAGCACCCGCGCGCCGCGCCGCGCGCAGGCGTGGGCCACAGCGCTGCCGATGATCCCGGCGCCGGCCACCGCGACATCGAAGGTCGGCATTGGGCCAGGGTATCGGCTGCGCAGACGGGTCCGGAGAATGACGGTCAGCACCGGCGCGCACGGCGTTCCGCGCGTGTTGGCGCGGGCCTTGACGAGTGCGGGAAGTCGCCCCTGGTGACGTGAGGGACGCGAAGCGTTCGCGAGCCAGAGCACCTGCCTGCGGCAGGCACTCTGCCGTCTTCTCACGGCGCGACTCCGCGCCGCTGCGCGCGTTGCGCGCGGGAGCGCTTCGGGCTCGGCTGCGTTGAGGGACGCGTTCTGTCAGGCGGCGGGGAGGGTGATGGCGAAGGTGTTGCCGCGGGCGCGGGCGTTCTCCACCCAGATGCGGCCGCCCATGCGCTCCACCAGGTGACGGGCCAGGTAGAGGCCGACCCCGGCGCCGCCGCGCTGGCGGGTCAGCGGCGACTCCACCTGGTAGAAGGACGCGAACACCAGCTCCACCTGATCGTCGGGGATCCGCCGTCCGTTGTCGACGACGTCGATGCGCACCACGTCGCCCTGACGTTTGACATCGATGTGAACCAGCTCGCCCTCCGGAGAGAACTTCAGGGCGTTGTCGACGAGGCAGGCGAGGGCCAGGGCGAGACGCTCGCGGTCGGCGAGGATGAGGTCGGCCTCGGGGTCGATGTGGCGCACGAAGCGACGCCGGTCGGCGGCTTCGACGAAGCGGGCGAAGACCTGCTCCACCGCCTCGCTCACCTTGGTTGGTGCCGTTTTCAGCCGGATCTCGCCGGCCTCGAGCTGGGCGATGCAGAGCAGGTTGTCGGTGAGCCGGGCGAGGTGCTCGGTCTCGCTGCGCAGCACCTCCATCGCTTCCTTGCGGGCCACCTCCGGGAGACGTCCGCCGGCGTCGTGCATCAGCATCAGCCAGGCCTTCACCTTGGCCAGCGGGGTTCGCAGCTCGTGCGAGGCCAGCATGATGAACTCCGCCTTGAGGCGGTCGACCTCGCGGAGTTCGATGAAGGCGGCGTGCTCGAGGTGGAAGGTGTGGGCCATCTGCCGCGCCCGTGCGGTGACCAGCTCGCGGGCGAGCAGGCCGCTGGTGAGCGCGACCACGAAGAAGACGAAGAGATGGGAGCCGATGTCGTCGAGCTGGGCGGTGGTCGAGACGCCTCCCGCGACGTAGGCGCCGACGCCGGCGTACATCGCTCCGGCGACGGCGGCGCAGAGCAGGCTGCCCGCGATCCCATAGCGCAGGCTGGTGGCCACCACCACCACGAAGAAGGTGATGGCGAAGTTGGACTGGAATCCGCCGGTCAGGTAGACCAGGGCACTGGCCACGCCGATGTCCAGGCCGGTCATGCAGTACTGGAGGCGTGCTCCGGGCAGTCGTCGCGCGAGGAGGGCGACGGTGACCGCGAAGTTGAAGATCCCCCAGGCACCCAGCAGGATGTTGATCGAGGCGGCGTTGCGGAGGTTGGGGTACGGGAAGTTGGCCATGATCGCCGCGAAGACGAGGGCGATCCAGCGGGTGACCTCGATGATCCGCTCGACCCCGACTCGGCGGTCGCGATCGACCAGGGTGGGGAGGTCGAGGACGGCGCGAGGCGCAGCCGTCAGCGCGGCAGGCAACGGCCTCTCAGGAACCCGAAGAGCGGCGAGCACACGCAACCTCAGCGCAACAGCACGTGCTGGCACCATACGGGCCGCGGCCGGGCCGGGCACCGACGCTTCGGCAACGGCCGGGTAGCAGTGGCGTATAGCCGCCGGCGGGCGGCCGGCCGAGTTGTGACGGCGCCCCACTAGACTGCGGCGGCTGTGCCCCGTGCCCTGGTCCTCGGCAACGGCCGGCTCCACCTCAATCTCGACGAGGAGTGCCGGCTCCGCGACATCTACTACCCCTCGGTCGGGGCGGAGCCCCATGCCGGGACGCCCAGCCGCCTGGGGTTCTGGTCGGAGGGGGCCTTTGCCTGGTTCGACGCCTTCGAGCGCCGGGTCGCGTACCAGGAGGACACGCTGGTCTCGGAGGTCGTCGGACGCCACCCAGAGCTGGGCCTCGAGGTGCGCCTGGGCGATGCCGTCGACCACGAGATCGACGCGCTGGTGCGTCAGGTCGAGCTCCGCGATCTCTCCGGTCGTGACCGCGAGGTGCGGGTCTTCTTCCACCACCACCTGAGCATCGGCGGTGCCGACGCCGGCGACACCGCCTGCTACGACCCGTCGCTCGCGTCGATCATCCACTACCGGGGCAACCGGTACTTCCTCATCGGCGGGCAGGCGGAGGGTCGGGCCGGGCTCGACATGTTCACCTGTGGGCGGGCCGGGTACCATGGCCTGGCGGGGACCTGGGCGGACGCCGAGGACGGCGAGCTCACCGGCCATCCCATCGAGCAGGGCGCCGTCGACTCCTGCGCCGGCCTGCGCGTCCAGCTGCCGGCATCGGGACACGCGACCGTCTCAGGCTGGCTCTGTGTGGCCACCGCCTATCGCGAGGTTGCCGCGCTCGATGAGCTGGTGCGCCGGCTGACTCCGGCCAAGCTGCTCACCCGCACCGCGCAGCACTGGCGCCAGTGGGTGGCGTCGACCACCACCGACCTCGACGCGCTGCCACCACCATTGCGCAGCCTCCACATCCGCAGCCTGCTGCTGGCCCGCGCCCTGTGTGACAACGGTGGTGGCGTGGTGGCGGCCACCGACCGCGACATCCTCGACCACGCCCGCGACTCGTACTGCTACGTGTGGCCGCGCGACGGCGCGCTGCTGACCAACACCCTGGACCGCGCCGGCTTCGCCCATCCGCTGCGGCTCTTCCTCGGCTTCTGCGCGCGGCGCTACGGCGGTGAACGAGGGTATCTGCTCCACAAGTACGCCCCTGACGGTTCGTTGGGCCCGTCGTGGCATCCATGGCTCGGCGCCGAGGGTCCCGAGCTGCCGATCCAGGAGGACGAGACCGCGCTGGTCGTCTGGGCTCTCGGCGAGCATCATCGCCACACCGCGGACAGTGAGTTCGTGCGCGACCTCTATCACCGCGTGGTGGAGAAGGCCGCCGACTTCATGGTGTCGTACCGCGACTGGCGAACCGGCCTGCCGCTTCCCAGCTGGGACCTCTGGGAGGAACGGCGCGGCGTGCACGCCTTCACCGCGGCAGCGGTGCACGCGGGGCTTCGGGCCGCCGCCGAGCTCGCCGCCGGTTTCGGCGAGATGCACCGGGCGGCCCTGTATGCCGGCGCCGCCGACGAGGTGCGGGGCGGTGTCGCCGAGCATCTCTGGGATCCGCAGGCAGGGCGTTTCGCGCGACAGCTGATCCCCCGATCGGGTGGCGACGGCTACGATCGCGATCCCACCGTCGACGCGAGCACCTACGCCCTTCACGCCTTCGGGATGTTCGCCGCCGACGATCCCCGCGTCGTCGCCACCATGGAGGCGGTGCGCGACAGCCTCTGGGTCCACACCGAGGTCGGCGGGATCGCGCGCTATCAGCGCGACTGGTATCACTGTGTCGATCTCGGCGAGGACATCCCCGGCAACCCGTGGATCATCTGCACCCTGTGGCTTGCCGGCTGGCACGCCGCGACGGCTCGCAGCGTCGCCGAGCTCGACGCCACCATGCTGCCGCTGCTCGAGTGGGTGGCCCGGCAGGCGAGCCCTGCCGGAGTTCTCCCCGAGCAGGTCCATCCGCATTCCGGAGCACCGCTGTCGGTCGCGCCGCTCGCCTGGAGCCACTCGGCCTTCGCCAGCGCCTGCCTCACCTACGTCGAGACCCGGGCGTCGTTGCAGGCCACCGTCGACGAGTCCGTCCGCTCCGCATAGGGCACGCCGGGCGGCGGTCGCCGCCGCCGCCTCACCCCGCATCCCGACCCCCCTGGCCGCCGCTCGGTAGAGTGGTCGCCCGATGGCTGAAGCTGCGGTGACCGGCGATCCCGTCGACAGCGCCCTCATCCCGCCGCACGGCGGGGCCCTGGTCGACCGCCTGCTCTCCCGGGAGGAGGCGTCGGCGCGGCTGCGGGCGCTGAGCTCGGCACCTCACCTCCGCCTCGACGCGCGCCAGGTGAGCGACGTCCACTGTCTCGCCATCGGCGCCTTCAGCCCGCTGCACGGCTTCATGGGTGAGGCCGACCACGACGGCGTGTGCCAGCGGATGCGCCTCGCGTCCGGTGAGCTCTGGCCGCTGCCGGTGGTGCTGGCCGCCGACGGCGACCTCGCGCGCGGCCTCACGACCGGGACGGAGGTGGTCCTCGACGATGCCGCCGGCCGGCCGCTGGCGGTGCTGACGGTCTCCGAGGTCTACCGGGTCGACCTCGAGGCGGAGGTTCTGGCCAGCTACGGCACCGGCGACGGTGCCCATCCCGGAGTGGCCGCCCGACTCGCCCAGGGGCCGACCTGCATCGCCGGCGAGATCGAGGCGCTGCGGCTGCCGGAGTCGCCGTTCCCCGCGCACGACCTCACCCCCTCGCAGACGCGCCAGCGGTTTGCCGGCCTCGGCTGGCGCACCGTGGTCGCCTTCCAGACGCGCAACCCGGTCCATCGAGCCCACGAATATCTACAGAAGGTCGCGCTGGAGATGGTCGACGGTCTGTTCCTCCAGCCGCTGGTGGGGGAGACCAAGGACGACGACATTCCCGCCGAGGTGCGGATGCGCTGCTACCAGGTGCTGCTGGCGGGCTACTACCCGCGCGACCGGGTGGTGCTGGGCACCTTCCCGGCGGCGATGCGCTATGCGGGTCCGCGCGAGGCGGTCTTCCACGCCCTGGTCCGTAAGAACTACGGCTGCACCCACTTCATCGTCGGCCGTGACCATGCCGGGGTGGGCAACTACTACGGCAGCTACGACGCCCAACTGATCTTCGACCGGCTGCCGGCCGCAGACCTGGCGATCACGCCGCTGCGCTTCGAGCACACGTACTGGTGCCGCGTCTGCGAGGGGATGGCCTCGCGCAAGACGTGTCCGCACCCGGCGGACGACCACATCGTGCTCAGCGGCACCCGGGTGCGGGCCATGCTCTCCTCGGGCGAGCTTCCCCCGCCGGAGTTCACCCGGCCGGAGATCGCTCAGATCCTGGTCGAGGCCGTGCGCGCGGGCTGAGCCGCCCCTCCGGTCGCTAACGCCGCGGCAGTGCTCCCGTCAGCGGCGGCACCACCTTCGCCGGGGGAGCCGGTGGCGGGGTGATCAGGGTGGGCAGACCCAGCTGGGTGAACCCCCAGTCAAGCAGGGCGCGGCTGTCGTTGTAGAGCCGGGGCGCGTTGAGCAGCACCGCCATCATCCGGTGCCCGCTGCGCTCCGCCATCGAGATCAGGCACGGCCCGGCATCGCCGGTCCAGCCGGGCTTGATGCCGTCGGCTCCCGGATACATCCGCAGCAGCCGGTTGAGGTTGACCAGGGAGAAGTCGGGGTGGAGGGGAGACGCCTGCAGGTCGGCGTCTGTTCTGGCCACGATCTGCCGGAAGAGGGGGTACGCGGTCACGTCGGCGATGGCGATGGCGGCGAGGTCGTAGGCGGACGCTCGCTGAGCCGGGTCGTCGAGGCCGACCGGGCTCACGAAATGGGAATCGTGCAGGCCCAGCGCCGCCTCCTGGGCGTTCATCGCGGCGACGAAGGCATCGACGCCGACGGTGTCGGCGGCGATCGCCGTGGCGGCGTCGTTGCCGCTCACCAGCAGCGCCCCCTGCAACAGCTCCTCGACCGTCAGCTGCTGGCCGGCGTGCAGACCCATCACCGTCTCGTCTCCCGCCTGTCCCAGCGACGCCGGACTGATGGTCACCAGCCGGCCGGCACTGAAATTGGTCAGCGCCACCAGGCTGGTCAGCACCTTGGCGGTGCTCGCCGGCGGCAGCGCGCTGTGCGGGTCGCGCTCCCAGAGGGTGGTGCGCGAGTCGACGTCGATGAGGATTCCGCTCACCGCCTCGATCGGGGGGGAGCCGGGGTGGAAACGAGCCGCATCGCGGAACGAGATGCTCTGGTGGAGCAGGCGAAGCGCTTGCGGCGGCGGCGTTCGGGGGGTGGGCGCGGTCGGAGTCGAGTCGTGGTGCGTCGCCGCGTGGGCCACCACCGGAACCGGCGCCGGCGGCGGTGCTGAGGACACCCGTGGCTGGTTGCAGGCGACGACGCCACCGATCATCGCGGCGGTGCCAAGCAGCAGCGGAAGTTGGGTGCGCAGCGGCAGACGGCGACGTCGGGATAGACGGGGCATGCGCTGGGCGGATGGTAGCGCCGCCCAGCGCGCTGCGAACGCTTACACGAATTTCAGGGCGGGCGCGAGCCGGAGATCAGGGCTCGGCGCCGACCGCGTCGCGCAGCGTCGAGGCGGCGGACTCCATGCCGCCGATGACGCCCGGAAGGTCGGCACCGCGGGGCGCGATGAGGACGCGGTCCACGCCGAGCCCGCGGAGCGCATCCACCGCCGCCGGGTCGGGGCGGGTGCCGACGGTGATCTCGATGGCCGAGGGATCGCGGCCCGCCTCCTCGGCCCCGGCGCGCAGCGCCGCGAGCAGCGGCGCCAGGTGCTCGGGGTGACTGCGGCCGGGAAAATAGCCGTCGGCGATCCGCCCCGCCCGGCGGGCCGCGGCCTCGGTGTGGCCGCCGAGCACTACCGGGATGCGGCGCCGCGGTGGCTTGGGCCACATCCGGGCGTCCTCGAACCGGAAGAACTCGCCGGCGAAGCTGGGTCGGTCCTCGGCCCAGAGCGTCCGCATCACGGCGATGGCCTCCTCGAGGCGCCGGCCGCGCCGCTCGAACGGGACGCCGATGGCGGCGAACTCCTCGCGCAGCCAGCCCAGTCCGGCGCCGAGGATCGTCCGGCCGCCGGAGAGCACGTCGAGGGTCGCCAGCTCCTTGGCCAGCACCACCGGGGAGCGCTGCGGAAGGATCAGCATCCCGGTCGCCAGCAGGATCCGCTCCGTCCGGGCCGCCACCCAGCTGAGCCAGATCAGCGGGTCGGGTATGGGCGAGTCCGGGCCCCCCGGAATCCGCCCGTCGCTGCGGTACGGATAGGTCGACGCGTACACCGCGGGCACGACCACGTGCTCGACCGTCCAGAGCGAGTCGAAGCCCAGCGCCTCGGCGTGCGAGGCGATGGCCGCGGCCCCCTCCGGCTGCACCGCCACCCCGATGTTGCTGTACATCAGGCCGAACCTCATCGCTGGCTCCCGGGTCGGTTTGGACGGCGGCGGCCCGGAGTGTGTCAGGTCGCTTCGCGGGCCCGCCCCGGGTTAGCCGGGCGCCCGATCGGGGTATCCCTTGGGTGCGCCCAGCGCGGGCGACATCCGTGACCGAGGAGGTGGATCTCCAACCGTGCGTCTCGACCGCTTCACCGAGCGTTCCCAGGAGGCTCTGCAGGCCGCCCAGCAGGCGGCGCTGTCGCTTCAGCACGCCACCGTCGACCCTGAACACCTGCTGCTCGCCCTGCTCGAACAGCCCGATGGACTGGTGCCCGCGCTACTCCGTCGGGTCGAGGCCCAGCCGGAGCCCCTGGCGGTGCGGCTGCGCGCGGCGCTCGAGGCGCGGCCCAGGCAGGTCGGCGGCGGCGAGCCCCCCATCGGGCCGCAGCTGCGGTCGGTGCTGATGGCGGCCTTCGAGGAGATGGCCCGCCTCAGGGATGAGTACGTCTCGACCGAGCACCTGCTGCTCGCCATCGCGGCGCAGCCGCAGGGTGCCGCCGCGCGGCTGCTCGGCGAGCTTGGTGTCACTCGCGACCGGATCTATGCGTCGCTGGAAGCGATGCGCGGCTCGCAGCGGGTCACCGATCCCAACCCCGAGGACAAGTACGACGCGCTGCAGAAGTACGGCCGCGATCTGACCGACGAGGCCCGTCGCGGCAAGCTCGACCCGGTGATCGGCCGTGACGAGGAGATCCGTCGGGTCATGCAGGTGCTCTCGCGGCGCACCAAGAACAACCCGGTGCTGATCGGCGAGCCGGGGGTCGGCAAGACCGCCATCGCCGAGGGTCTGGCCGGACGCATCGCCGCCGGCGACGTCCCCGAAGGTCTCAAGGACAAGCGCGTCATTGCCCTCGACCTGGGCGCGATGGTGGCGGGAAGCAAGTACCGCGGAGAGTTCGAGGACCGGCTCAAGGCGGTGCTCCGCGAGGTCACCTCGAGCGACGGGCAGATCATCCTCTTCATCGACGAGCTGCACACCCTGGTTGGTGCGGGCGCGGCGGAGGGAGCGATGGACGCCGGCAACATGCTGAAGCCGGCGCTGGCCCGCGGCGAGCTCCGTGCCATCGGCGCCACCACGCTCGACGAGTACCGCAAGCGGATCGAGAAGGATCCCGCGTTGGAGCGGCGATTCCAACCCATCCTCGTCGAGCCGCCGTCGGTCGACGACACCATCAGCATCCTGCGCGGGCTCAAGGAGCGGTACGAGGTGCACCACGGAGTGCGCATCACCGATTCCGCGATCATCGCCGCCGCGATGCTCAGCGATCGCTACATCACCGACCGTTTTCTGCCCGACAAGGCGATCGACCTGATCGACGAGGCCGCCTCCCGGCTCCGCATCGAGATCGACTCCATGCCGACCGAGCTCGACGTGGCGGAGCGCGAGATCCGCCAGCTGGAGATCGAGCGCGAGGCGCTGCGCAAGGAGACCGATGCCGCCTCGCGCGAGCGCCTGCAGGCGCTGGAGCGTGAGCTCGCCGACCTGCAGGAGCAGGCGGCTTCGCTGCGCGAGCGGTGGCAGCAGGAGAAGGGCGCGATCCAGGCGGTTCGCGAGATCAAGGAGCGGATCGAGCAGGTGAAGCACGAAGCCGAGCGTGCCGAGCGCACCGCCGACTTCGGCCGTGCCGCCGAGCTCCGCTACGGGCAGCTGATCGAGCTGCAGCGCGGACTCGAAGCCGAGCAGGTGCGCCTGCGCGAGCTGCAGGGGGATCGGCCCCTGCTCAAGGAGGAGGTGGACGAGGAGGACGTCGCCGAGGTCGTCTCCAAGTGGACCGGCGTGCCGGTCAGCCGGATGCTCGAGGGCGAGATGCAGAAGCTGCTGCACATCGAGCAGCGCCTGCACGAGCGGGTCGTTGGACAGGACGACGCCATCGAGGCGGTTGCCAATGCGGTGCGACGCGGTCGCGCCGGCCTGTCCGATCCCAACCGGCCGATCGGCTCCTTCCTGTTCCTGGGTCCCACCGGCGTCGGCAAGACGGAGCTGGCGCGGGCACTGGCGCAGTTCCTCTTCGACGATGAGCACGCCATGGTGCGCCTCGACATGAGTGAGTTCATGGAGAAGCACAGCGTGGCGCGCCTGATCGGCGCACCGCCGGGCTATGTCGGATACGACGAGGGCGGATACCTCACCGAATCGGTACGGCGCCGCCCGTATGCGGTGCTGCTGCTCGACGAGATCGAGAAGGCACATCCCGACGTGTTCAATGTGCTCCTTCAGGTGCTCGACGACGGCCGGCTCACCGACGGCCAGGGTCGCACCGTCGACTTCAAGAACACGGTGATCATCATGACCAGCAACATCGGCTCGCAGCTGATTGCCGACACGCCGCACGACGCGCCACCGGCAATGCTCGACGCCATGCGGCAGGCGGTGCTTGCGGTGGTGCGCCAGCAGTTCCGTCCGGAGTTCCTCAACCGGATCGACGACATCATCCTCTTCTCGCGGCTCGACCGGGCGCAGCTGCGCCAGATCGTCGAGATCCAGCTGCGCGCGTTGCGCGACCGGCTGGCGGCGCGCAAGCTGACGTTCGAGGTCACCGATGCGGGGCTCGACTGGCTGGCCGCCGAGGGCTACGACCCGACCTACGGCGCCCGCCCGCTGAAGCGGCTGATCCAGCGACGGCTGCAGGATCCCATCGCCATGGCCATCCTCGAGGGACGCTTCCGCGACGGCGACACGGTGCGGATCGACGTGCACGATGGCGCCCTGGCCATCGAGGGCGCCGGCGCGCCGCAGCGGGACGAGGCCGTCGACGTCGAGGTCGTCGAAGCCTAGCCCGGTCCGGGCCAGGTCTCCGCGCCCTGCGGCGAAGGCCGGGCGGCCGGGTTTCGGCCAGCGCTGTCACCGACAGGTGGCATCGACGTCACCGGTCTCGACCGGTCCGGCGGTGATGCTGGCGGGGTCGCGACGGTCGCATTGAGGGGGACGGATGTCCCGCTGGTGGTCGGCGCTCGGCGGGGGGCGCGGGGTTGCTCTGCTGTCCGCCGGCGCCGCCGCCCTGATCGCCTGGACCTCCGGGGTGATGCCCGGGTGGGTGGCCTCGGGCACGCTGCTCGGCGTGGCTGCCGGACTGGCCCGGCTGGGGCTGATCCCGGCCGACCTCTACGCCCCCCTCCTTCCGCGTGCGCGACGCCGTGCCGGCCGGGGGCAGGCACCCTCCGGCGACACGGCTCGGCTGCAGAGCCGGGGACTGGCCCTGCTGCGCAGCGGTGACATGACCGCTGCCGAAGACGCGCTGCGAGCCGCGGAGGAGCAGGCGCGCGCCGCCGGCCAGCTCGACCCGGCAATCGCCTGTGCCTACAACCGCGGCGTGGTCCTGGCGCTGTCCGGCCGCGGCCAGGAGGCGGCGGCCGTCTGGACCGCCACCCGGCGGGAGGCGGCGGCAAACCATGCCACCCGCTGGCTGCCGTGGCTCGATGCCGGCCTCGCCGCCGCGGCGCTGGAGTCAGGGGATGCGGTCGAGGCGGGCACGCTGCTGGGGCGTTCGGTGCAGTCCCTGGGTGGCCGCGCTCCGTCCGGACTGGCCGGTGAGCTGGTGCTGCTCAGCGCACGCATCAACGTCCTCGCCGGCCACGCCGATGCCGCCCGGCAGCAGCTTGCCGTCGAGGTGAAGCGGCGGCGGCGCCAGCGCAGCCCCGACTCGGTCGCCGAGGCGCTGGCCTGGCTCGCCCTCGCCGAGCTCGCCGCCGGCGACGAGCAGGCTGCCGCGAGCTCCGCCGCCGCCGCCGCCGCCTCCGCGCCGGCGAGCAACGGCCATCGCTCGCTGGGGCGGTTGGAGACGGCGCGCGGGGGGATGCGCGAGCGCCGCGGCGACCACGCAGTTGCCGCCGCGCACTATCACGCCGCTCTCGAGCACTACCAGTTCTGCAAGGACGACGCGGCATGCGCGTCGCTGCGGGCCCGGCTGGCCGCTCTGCTCCCCGCCGGCGACGGTGCCGGCGAGCTTCTCGAGGCCGTCTGATGGCCGCGGGCGCCGTCGACGTGCTGTACCTCTATTACAACTGGCCGCCGCCGCAGCTCGCGGCCGCGGGTGGTGGCCGGGCGCTGCCGCAGCCGGCACTCGCGACGGCGCTCCGGCTGCCGCGACCCAACCGTTCGTGGCGGCTGGCGGCGACGACGTGGGCGGTCAGCGTGCTTCTGCTGCTTCCCGCCGTCGGCCCCTGGATCTCGATCGGTGTCATGGCGCTGGTCGGCGTCCATGAGCTCGGTCACCTGCTCTTCGCGCGCCTAGCGGGCGTGCCGGCGTCGCCGCCGGTCTTCGTCGGCCCCCTCGGCGCCTTCGTCATGTGGCAGCGTCGCGACGGGAGTTCGCGCGAGGCCGCCACCGTCGCCATGGGCGGGCCACTCACCGGCGCGCTGGGTGCGCTGATGTTTCTCGGCACGGCGCTCCTGCTGCCGGACGGGTCCCCGCGGACGGCGCTGCTGGGGATCTCCGTCTTCGTCCTGCTGCTCAACGTTCTCAACCTGCTTCCGGCGCCCGGGCTCGACGGCGGTGTGATCGGCACGGCGCTCAACCCGTCGATCCTGTTCGCCGGACTGGTGGCGGCGTTCGGCGGCGTGGTCGCTCTGGTGGTGGTGGCCCGGCTCGACCCGGTGGCGTTGGTGGTGGCGGCCGTCGCTCTGGGATCGGCGGTCCGGGTGCTGCGGCGGCGCGGAGCGGCCTCGCAGGAGCTGGCGCCGATGCCCGCACGGTTGTGGATCGGCATCGCCTATGTCGGCATGCTGCTGGGGATGACCCTGGCGACCGGAGTGGCCAGCCTGGCGTTGGAGCCGCCCGACGTGCGTGCCTACCGGCACGAGGTCGACGCTGGCCTGCGCACCGTGTACGCCGCCTACGATCACGAGCGCGCTTCCTGCGCCGGCCGGCTCGACGCCGCCTGCAGGTCAGACCTGCTGCGGCTCGGCCTGGCGGCGCACCAACTCGCCGGCCGGCTCGAGCAGCAACACCCGCCGGCCACGTTCGCGGCCCGGCCGCCGGCCCTCACCGCCGGGCTGCGGCTGCTCGCCGGCGGCGCCGCCGGCGCATCGGTGAGCATGAGCGGGTCGGAGATCAACGCTGCCTGGGCGCGGATGAACCAGGGGTTGCTCGCGGTGGAGCAGGCGCAGACCGGCATCGACGGCTGAGCCGCCGGCCGCGGCCGGCCGGCGTATGCTGGCCGCGACATCCGAATACCTGTCCCGCTGGGGGAGCGCGAAGCTGAGAGGTGGTCTCGCAGGTCCTGCGACGATCACCAACCCCTGGAACCTGCTCTCGTTAGCACGAGCGAAGGGAAGCGGGCCGGAAGACGCCGCAGCCCGGCTGCGGCGCGGCGTGCGTCGTGCGCGGCTCCCGGTCTCCCAGCGGTGACGCCACCCGCGATACCAGGAGGCCGGACATGGCACAGCTCCTCGACGACCCGGCTCGCGTCGCCGGCTCGATCCCCGGCAGCCGGAAGGCGTACCTGACCGGGTCGCGGCCCGACCTCCGGGTGCCGGTGCGCGAGGTGATGATCGACGGCGGTGCCGGAGCTGTCCGTCTCTACGACAGCAGCGGTCCCTACACCGATGCCGACGTGTCGATCGACGTCAGCCGTGGCCTTCCCCCGCTGCGTGCTGCCTGGATCCGCGAGCGCGCCGACGTCGAGGAGTACGCGGGTCGCCAGGTTCACCCCCGCGATGACGGCCGCCGGAGCGACCGCGATCCCCTCGCCAATCTCGCCGTGTTCCCGCGGACGCGGGCCCGCCCGCTGCGGGCGAGCTCCGGCCAGGCGGTGACCCAGCTCGCCTATGCCCGCCGTGGCACGGTGACTCCCGAGATGGAGTTCGTAGCGCTGCGCGAGCAGTGCGACAGCGAGCTGGTGCGCAGTGAGGTGGCGCGCGGCCGGGCGATCATCCCCGCCAGTATCAACCACCCCGAGTCCGAGCCGATGATCATCGGCCGCAACTTCCTGGTGAAGATCAATGCCAACATCGGCAACTCGGCGGTGACCTCCTCGATCGAGGAGGAGGTGGAGAAGATGGCGTGGGCGGCGCGCTGGGGCGCCGACACGGTGATGGATCTCTCCACCGGTCGCAACATCCACACCACCCGCGAGTGGATCATCCGCAACTCGCCCGTCCCGATCGGAACCGTGCCCATCTATCAGGCGCTGGAGAAGGTCGGTGGCAAGGCGGAGGAGCTGTCCTGGGAGGTGTACCGCGACACCCTTGTCGAGCAGGCCGAGCAGGGAGTGGACTACTTCACCATCCACGCCGGGGTGCTGCTGCGCTACGTGCCCCTTACCGCGCGCCGGGTGACGGGCATCGTCTCCCGCGGCGGCTCGATCATGGCGGCGTGGTGCCTCGCGCACCACCAGGAGAACTTTCTCTACACCCGCTTCCGCGACATCTGCGAGATCATGCGCGCCTACGACATCTCCTTTTCGCTGGGTGATGGATTGCGTCCCGGCAGCATCGCCGACGCCAACGACGAGGCGCAGATCAGCGAGCTGCGAACCTTGGGTGAGTTGACCAGGATCGCCTGGGACAACGACTGCCAGGTGATGATCGAAGGGCCGGGACACGTGCCGATGCACAAGATCAAGGAGAACATGGATCTGCAGCTCGAGCTGTGCCACCAAGCGCCCTTCTACACGCTCGGACCGCTGACCACCGATATCGCTCCCGGTTACGACCACATCACCTCCGCGATCGGAGCCGCGATGATCGGCTGGTACGGAACCGCCATGCTCTGCTACGTCACTCCCAAGGAGCATCTCGGCCTGCCCGACCGCGACGACGTCAAGCAGGGGGTGATCGCCTACAAGATCGCCGCCCATGCCGCCGACCTGGCCAAGGGGCATCCCGGCGCCCAGATGCACGACGACGAGCTCTCCAGGGCACGCTTCGACTTCCGCTGGCAGGACCAGTTCAACCTGTCGCTGGACCCCGACACCGCGGTCGCGTTCCACGATCAGACGCTTCCCGCCGAGCCTGCCAAGCAGGCGCACTTCTGCTCGATGTGCGGCCCGCACTTCTGCTCCATGAAGATCACCCAGGACGTCCGCGACTACGCCGCCCGGCACGGCCTGACCGATGACGCCGCGCTCGATGCGGGGATGGAGGAGAAGTCGCGAGAGTTCCTCGATGGTGGCGCCGCCCTCTACCGATCGCGATGAGCGAGATCCAAGTCGAGGAGGCCCACGGCTCGCGGATGATCCGGGAGGCCCGGCTCGAGGCGTTTGACAATCGCACCCCGGGTCGCGACTACACGATCCAGTTCACCATCCCGGAGTTCACCTGTCTGTGTCCGCGCTCCGGCTTCCCCGACTTTGCCATCATCCACATTCGCTACGTTCCCGGTCCGCGCTGCGTCGAGCTCAAATCTCTCAAGCTGTACATCAACGGCTTTCGCGACCGCCCTGTCTTCCACGAGGACGCGGTCAACACCATCCTCGAGGACCTGGTGAGCCTGCTGGCGCCGCGGTATTGCGAGGTGGTGGGCGATTTCAACGTGCGCGGTAACATCAAGACTGTGGTGCGGGCTCAACACCGCGAGCCGGGCTGGGGGGGCGACGCCGATCCGTGGTGGAGTGACGGGGGCGACCAGCCTGCTGGCGCGCCGCCGGGCGACGGCTGAGCCTCGACGGGTGACGGTCAAGCCGTTGCCCGGGCGGAATCGGCCGGCCGAGGAACTCGTCGGTGGCGGCTCTCGGCTTTGGCAGAGACGCCGTGAGCCGGTCTGCCGCCGAGTCGCTAATCTGTCACCAGCAGTGCACCCCCGTAGCTCAGTGGATAGAGCAGAGGTTTCCTAAACCTTGCGCGCAGGTTCGATTCCTGCCGGGGGTACTTATCCTGCCAACATGGCGGCGCCCGAACGACGGAACCGCACGCGGCGCAGGCACAGCGCAGGTCTGTCGCGGTCAGTGCCCTGGTAGGAGTTGTGACAGGAGCTGTTGCTGTAGCCCGAGGTGAATGCGTGCGCTCGCTGTGGCCCTTGCTAGGATGCCGCCATGCGACAGGGATGGCGCTTCACTCGCGGACTACGCACGTTCCTGCGGAATCGAGTGGACGTCGACGAGGCTCGCCGCTACGTCAGCGACGGGCTTGCCCACCGCGACGAACGTTTCCTTCGGATGCTGGAGGAGGCAGTGTGGCCATTCCCGTCCAGTCCGTACCGCCGGCTTCTCGAAAATGCCGGGCTCGATGCCGGATCGGTGGTCGCGCTCGTACACGCCAGCGGACTCGACGGCACCCTGCGCTCGCTCTGCGACGCGGGCGTGTACGTCGCGTATGAGGAGTACCTCGGCCAAGCCCCCGCGCGTCGCGGCTCGAGCTCGTTCGACTTCACCCCGCGGGACTTCCACAATCCCCGCATTCGAGCGGACTACTTCTCCAGAAGTGGTGGAACGCGTTCCGCCGGCATCGGCGCCCCTCTGAGCTTTGCAGGCTTGCGCACGCGGGCTCTGGACCTCGCGATGACCGCAGCGCCGTGGCACATCTCCAAGCTCCCCAAGGCTGTCTGGTTGCCGGCCCTCCCCGCCGGTGCGGGCATCAACGCTGTCCTGCTGTGGGCTGCGCTGGGAGAGTCAGTTGACTGCTGGTTCAGCCAGATTGCCGTCGGCGCCGCGGGGATCTCATTTCGCAAGCGGCTCGTGAACCTGATGCTGCCATTTCTGACGATGGGCACCGGCGTCCGTCTCCCATGGCCGCAGCTCACGAGCTCGCCCGACGTCGTGATCGCATGGTGCCGTGGTGCGCTGGCTCGGCAGGTTCGCGCCTGCTTGATCATTACCTACCCGACGTCGGCCGTTGACCTCGCCCACCACGCGCTTGCCAACGGGGTCTCGCTCGACGGGCTGGTCGTCGCGACGGCTGGGGAACCGCTCACGGCAACACGGATCGAGAAGATCCGTGCCAGCGGCGCGACGCCTTTCAACACGTACGGAGCGGCTCACTTCGGGCTACTCGGCACCGCATGCCCCGCCTGCGCTCCGGAGGAGGTTCATGCCTTCACGCACGAGCATGCCGTGCTCGCGCGGCCGCGCGAGCGTGCCGACGGCGTCACCGTGGACGCCTTCTGCTGGACAGGTCTGGCTTCGGCTGCCGCGCTGATCGCGATCAACCTCGAGAACGACGACTACGGCGAGGTCGTTCAGGATGACGAGCCTTGCACATGCGAACTGAGCCGCCTCGGTGTCCGAACCCGCCTGCGACACATCCGTGGGATGAGCAAGGTCGTTGCCGCCGGGACGACAGTCCCCGGCGAGGAATTCGAGAAGCTCGTGGAGAAGGTGCTCCCGGCACGCTTCGGAGGTGCGAGCGTCCACTACCAGTTTCTGGAGCGCGAGCAGGGTGGGTGGGCTCGCTTGGTGCTGCGTATCCACCCCACCCTCGGCCCCATGGACGAAGAGGAGATCCTCGGCGTGGTGCGGGACTGTCTACGAGCTTCGGAGCTGGGACGGCTGGCCACCGATGTCTGGTCGAGATCCGGAGCGCTCATGGTCGAGCGACGGGTACCCGCACCAACCGCGTCCGGAAAGGTCATGCCGTTTGAGACGCTGCCCGGACGACGTGGCGCCGGCTCGGCCGAGCGCTAGTTTCCGAGAGGTAGCTTCCATTGGTACTGGCAGCGATTCAGTGATTCCATCGATGCAGCTTCTGGTTCCGTCGCAGCAATGCACGGCGTATGGTCCAGATTCGGCGGTCTGAGTGGGGCTGAGCGCACCTTGCTGAACTGCTAGCATACGGCGCCATGCAACAGGGATGGCGCTTCGCTCGCGGCCTGCGCACGTTTCTGCGGGATACAGTGGGCGTCGAAGAGGCTCGCCGCTACGTCAGCGACGGGATCGCCCACCGCGGCGAACGTTTCCTTCGGATGCTTAATGATGCGGTGTGGCCCTTCCCGTCGAGTCCGTACCGCCGGCTTCTCGGGAATGCCGGCCTCGATGCCGGATCGGTGGTCGCGCTGGTGCGTGGCAACGGACTCGATGACACCCTGCGGTCGCTCTGCGACGGTGGCGTGTACGTCGCATATGAGGAGTTCCTCGGCAAGACCCCCGCACGCCGCGGCTCGAGCTCGTTCGACTTCAGCCCGCCAGACTTCCACAACCCCTGCATCCGCGCGGACTACATCTCCAGAAGCGGGGGAACACGTTCCGGCGGCATCGGCGCTCCTCTGAGCTTTGCGTGCTTGCGCACGTGGGCTCTCGATGGGGCGATCAGCGAAGTGACGTGGGACATCTCCAGGCTCGCAAAGGCTGTCTGGTATCCGGCCTTACCCGCTGGTGCGGGCATCAACAGTGTCCTGACGTGGGCCGCGCTCGGAGGCTCACTTGACCACTGGTTCAGCCAGATTCCTGCCGGCGATGCGAGGGTCTCATTGCGCAAGCGGCTCGCGAACGTGATGCTTCCACTTCTGACCGTGGGCACCGGCGTCCGCCTCCCCAGGCCGCGGCTCACGACGTCGCCGGATGCCGTGATCACATGGTGCCGCGACGCGCTCGCTCGGCACGGTCGCGCCTGCTTGGTCACCTACCCGACGTCGGCCGTTGCTCTCGCCCACCGCGCGCTGGCCGACGGGATCTCGCTCGAGGGGCTTGTCGTGGCGACCAGCGGTGAACCGCTCACCGCGACACGACTCCAGACAATCCGTGCCAGTGGGGCTAGGCCTCTCAACAGCTATGGGTCTACTCAGCTCGGAGGGCTCGGTATCGCGTGCCCGGCCTGCGCTCCGGAGGAGGTTCACGCCCTCGCGTACAAGCATGTCGTGCTCGGACGGCCTCGCGAGCGTGCCGACGGGGTCGTGGTGGATGCCTTCTGCTGGACAAGTCTGGCTCCCGCCGCGCCGCTGATCGCGATCAACCTCGAGAACGACGATTACGGTGAGATTGCTCATGATGACGCGCGTTGCACGTGCGAACTGGGCCGCCTCGGCGTCCGAACCCGCCTGCGCCACATCCGTGGGATGAGCAAGGTCGTCGCCGGCGGAACGACCGTCCCCGGCGAGGCGTTCGAGCAGCTCGTGGAGAAGGTGCTCCCGGCACGCTTCGGAGGTGCGAGCGTCCACTACCAGTTTCTGGAGTGCGAACAGGACGGCTGGGCCCGCTTGGTGGTGCGTCTCCACCCCGCGCTCGGCGCCATCGACGAAGCGGAGATCCTCGGCGTGGTGCGGGACGGCTTGCGAGCTTCGGAGCTGGGGCGGCTCGCAACCGATGTCTGGTCGAGATCCGGAGCGCTCGTCGTCGAGCGACGGCCACCGGTACCGACCGCGTCCGGGAAGATCCTGCCCTTTGAGACTCTGCCAGGGCGAGGAGGAGGCGGCTCGCCCGGCCGCTAGTCCCGTCACTCCCAGCGTGAGCTTCGCACCAGCACCCGGCCCGCCTCCGGGCGGCAAGAACTGCTGAGCACCTGCGGCCATGCGGCGACTCCTTGACGAACCCCCACTCGTCGTGCCGCAGCCTGCGGTCCTGGCGACCGTTCGCACGGTGCGGGCGCTCACCAAGGGACTGACCGACGAGGAGCTCCTCGACCATCGGCGTCGCTGGCTCCGGTCCGTCGTGCGCGGCGCCGCAACGGCCGAGCCCTACCGGAGCCGATGGGCCGATGGCGCTGTCGCGGCGGCTCTGTCGGCAGATACTCCCGAGAAGGCGATCGCGCACCTGCCGGTGGTGCCTCGGCGCGACCTGGCCGCGTACCCGGTCGAGCAGCGCCGCGCGGCCCCGCTCCCCCCGCGCACCTTCACGCTCACGACCTCCGGGAGCACCGGGGAGCGCCTCGAGATCGAGTATCCCCCCGGTGGCTCGTGGTGGCTCGGCGCGCTGGTGCACTCGCGACCCCACGAGCGCCGGCTCCGCCCCTGGACCCGGTGGGCGAGTCTGGGAGACGACGAGCGCCGGACCGTTGGCGGGATCCTCGGCTGGCTCGGTGTGCTTGGCCAGTGCCGGATCACACCGAACTCCGAGCCCGAGGTGCGCGCCGCGGAGGTGGCTCGGGCGCGTCCTCGTGTCGTCATTGGTCCGGGCAAGATGCTCGTCGCCGCCGGGCGTGTCCTGTGGGACACGGGCTGGCGGCCCGGGACTTGGCCGAGGGCCGTCTACACCTTCGCGGAGCTGCTGGAGAGCGACACGCGTCAGACCATCCATGCGCTCTGGGGATGCGACCCCATCGACCACTACGGCGCCACCGAAACAGGATCGATCGCCGCCCAGTGCCGCTGCCGTGACCTCTACCATATCGCCGACGAATCGGTGATCGTCGAGCTGCTCGACGATCGCGATGAGCCGGCAGCGCCCCCGCAGCCCGGCCGGGTGACGGTGACCGCGTTGTGGAATCGTCTGATGCCGATCGTTCGCTACCGGCTCGACGACATGGCGGTTGCGGCGGACCGACCGTGCGCGTGCGGCTACCGAGGTCGAGCCTTGGCCTCCATCGACGGGCGAGCCATGGACTGGATCTGGGACGGCGCTCACGGAAGGGTTCCACCACAGAGGTTCTGGCTTAGCTGCCATCTGCCGGCAACATGGCTCCGCGCGGTTCGCCGGTCCCGGGTTCACCAGCTCAGCGACGGGACGGTCGTGGTCGAGGTGGAGGCGTCTCTGCCTGCCGACGTGGTCGAGGAGCTGCGGCGGTCGGTCAGTGCCGTCCTGTCCGACCGCGTGTCCGTGCAGGTCCGCTGCCTCGATCGACTCACCGTGCCCCCCGGCCGTTGGCGGTCGGTGTTCTCCGACGTGCGGGCTCGGAGCTCATCCTGACCTTGCCGACAGACTCGATTCCCGCTCGTGGTCTTGCCTGTCTGGCGCTCGTGCTCGCCGGCTGCAGCAGCGGGAGCGTGCCGGCGCAGTCCTCCGGTCGGCCGTCCCACAACCCGAGCACCGGCGCGTCACCGACGGCGCTCACATCCCCGTCGTCGCCCGCGCCCTCGCCCGGTACGCCGGCCGCGCTCGTCCCCAGCAGTGACGGTCGCCTGCCCGGCCTGGAGCCGGCAGCGATGTACAGCGGTGATCCGCCGCAGACCACCGGACTCGATCCCGCCCGGCTGCGTGTCCTGGTGGTCACCGGCGACCTGATTCCGGCGCGGTTGACCCAGCATGCGCTGCGCCGCCTCGGCGACTGGACCTATCCGTTCGCGGCCACCCGGTCACTGCTCGAGAGCGGCGATCTCAGCGTCGTCGACCTGGAGGCTCCGCTGATCCCCAACTGCCCCGACCTCACCAGCGGCTTTCAGTTCTGCGGTGACCCGCGCATCGCCGGCGCCATGGTGGGCGCGGGCATCGGGATTGCCAACGTCGCCAACAATCACATCTCCAACTACGGGCAGCAGGGGATCGCCGAGACCCAGCAGCTCCTGATCTCCAAGGGGATCTCGGTCAGCGGCTTGGGCCGCATCGCGGTTCGCGACATGCGCGGTCTCAAGGTCGCCGTCATCGGGATGAACCTGGTGGGCGCCCGGTTCGACCAGGCGCAGCTCCGCGATCAGGTCGCCCAGGCCCGCGCTCAGGCCGACATCGTGGCCGTCCAGTTTCACTGGGGTCGGGAGTACGAGACCTTCCCCTTCAGCGCGCCGGGCCTTGCCGACGACGACCCGAGGACGGTCGGGCGCATCACCGTCGACGCCGGCGCCGATCTGGTGATTGGTAACCATCCCCACTGTGTCCAGGCCGGCGAGGTCTACCGCGGCAGGCTGATCACGTACGCGCACGGCAATTTCCTGTTCGATCAGGACTGGAGCGTCGGCACCCAGGAGAGTGTGGTGGGGCGCTACTACTTCTACGACACCACGCTGGTCGGCGTGCAGTACGTTCCCCTCCGCATCCACGACAACGCTCAACCCCAGCCGCTCGATCCTCATGCCGGCGAGGGACAGCAGATCCTCGATCGCATGCTTCACTCCGCTCGCATGCTGCTCGGCCAGGATCCGCTGGTGTACGACGGGCCGGGGCGCAACGACGCGTGCCCGTGAGCGGCCCACGGGCAGCGGCGCGACTAGAATGCTTCACCCACGAGGAGGTGCCCTGTGCCGATCTCAGAATCGCCCGCTCACCGGGTCGAGGACTTCCATTTCGGCGCGGCCGTGTACAGCAGCGACGGCGAGAACATCGGTGAGCTGCGCCGGCTGATCGTCGACCAGGACACCATGGAGCTGCACGCCATCGTGGCGCAGGAGACCAGGCGTTTCTCGGGCCACCACCTGGCCGCGGAGGCCCTCGTCGAGGACGACCTGGCGATCCCGACCACGACCCTGAGGAGCGTCACCCGTGAGCGGATCGACGTGGTCCTGTCCACCAGCGAGCTGCGACACCTCCATCCCTACCTCTCCTACCGGACGGCGCCGCTCACCGGCGGCGATGTCGGGAAGGAGGCTCTGGTGCTGCTCGGTGCCAGCGTCGGATACATCCCGCGGCTCATCGAACGGCATGCCAGGCATCCCGGTGAGCTCGAGGTGAGGCCGGGCGAGAACGTGATGCTGGGCCGGACCGGGCGCAGGCTCGGCACCGTGCGTGACGTGCTCGTCGACGCCGGCGAGCTGATCGGGATCGTCATGCATCCCGACGGCTTCTTCAAGGAGGACGTGGTCCTCCAGGTCCGCTTTCTCGACCGCAGCGACGACCTCGCCCTCTTCGCCCATCTGACCGAGGAGGACCTGAAGCACCTGGAGCCGTTCCACCCCTGACCTCGGGGCGAGGGCTCCGCGCAAGGCGGGGCACGGAGGATCACCATGCCGGTCGACGTCGAGAGGGGAGCGGCGGCGGTGTTGGCAGCCTGCCGGCAGCTCACCCAACTGCTGCGCTCGGCGCGCACTCCCTCGGCGGGCGCCATCGGGTCCTGGACGGTGGCCGAGACGGCGGCGCACGTCACCGAGATCATCGACGTCGAGACGGCGATGGTCGAGGGTCGTGGGGCGCCGGCGCCGGATCTCGACATCGCCGCCTTCAACGCCGCGCACCTTCAGGCCTACCTCGACTCCGAGGCGGCCGCGGGACTGTCCGCGTGCTTCGATGTCCGCGTCCGCGGCGGCTCGCGCCACTACTACGTGATCGATCACGAGTCGTTGACGATCGAGGCGCCCTCGGAGCGCAGGGTTGACTGTCACGTGTCGGCCGATCCCGCCGCCTTCCTGCTCGCCGGGTACCGCCGCGTCGGGCAGTGGGGGCCGGCGCTTCGCGGCCAGATGATCGCCTGGGGCCGGCGACCGTGGCTCGCGCTGCGGCTGATCTCCCTGCTGAAGAACCCCTGACCCGCGCGCGCCGCCTCCACCACACCGCGCTGGCCGCCTACTGGTTCGGCCTCTACGCCCTCTTCACTCCGGTCGGCGCGAACCTCGCCCCGTCGCAGATCTCAGACCTGGTGACCCACGATCGCCAGCCGATGGCGCAGGGCTTGCTGTTGGCCGCGGGCGCAGTCTTCGCTGTGACCGTGCCGCCCCTGGTCGGGGCGTGGTCGGACCGCCTCACCACGCCGTGGGGCAGGCGCCGCCCGATCATGGTCGCCGGGACCGTCGGCACCGTGGTCAGCCTGGGAGTGATGGCCACGGCCAGGTCGTATCCTCAACTGCTGCTCGGCTACGTTCTGGTCCAATTCTGCAGTAACGCCGGAGCCGCAGCCTACAGTGCGCTCATCCCCGACGTGGTCCCCGCCCACGAGGTCGGCAACGCCAGCGGGATGCTCTCCGTCATGCTGCTCCTGGGCAGCGCCGCCGGTCTGGGGGCCAACGTCCTGCTGAGCACCAAGGCGACGTACTCGGTGATCGGCCTGCTGCTGGTCGTCTCCATGGTACCGGCGCTATGGGCGGCCGCCGGCGAGGGGATCAACGCGCCGTCGCCGCCGCGGATTGCTGCCCGGTGGGGGAGGCGGATCAAGGACTTCCTCGGCCCCATGCTGCGGGGGGACTTCGGATGGGTGGTGCTGACCCGGCTGATGGTCACCGCCGGGATCAGCGCGGTCTCGCCGTTCACCCAGTACTTCTTCAGAGACGTGGCCCACGTGGCTCACCCGGAGAAGTTCAACGCCGTCTGGCTGCTGCTGGTGCTGGCCCTGGCCATGCCCGGTGGGCTGCTGGGCGGCCGGCTCTCGGACCGCCAGGGTCGCAAGCGATTCGTCTATGCCAGCGGTGGCATCCAGGCGGCGGTGGCGATCGCGTTCATCGCCCTCTACCCGTCCGCGCTTGCGCTGGTGCTGATCATGGGAGGGGTCTACGGCATCGGTTACGGGCTCTACACGGCGGTGGACTGGGCGCTGGCGGTGGACACCCTCCCCGACCGCGGCGCCGGCGCAAAGGACATGGGCCTGTTCCACGTCGCTCTATCCCTGCCCGGAAGCATCGTGCCGGCCATCGCGGGCTACGTGCTCGGTGCCGTCAACGGGCCGTCGGGCACCGGCGGCTACCGGGTCGTCTTCGGCAGCGCGGCGGTCTTCTTCGTGCTCGGCACGGTGTTCGTCAGCCGGATCCGCTCGGTCCGCTGAGACCGCTCTTGCTCACCGCCCTTGGAGCAGCTCGAGCGCCCTCGTCAGCGCCGAGAGGTGGGCGGTCTCGGCCCGGACCAGCAGCTCGAACCATTCCGCCACCTCGACCATTCCCTCCTCGCGGGCGGTGGCCGCGAACGACGGATACAGCTGCGCCTGGTCGTGGGTCTCGCTCTCGATGGCGCTGCGCAGGGTGGCGGCGACGTCGGACAGCAGGGTGCCGGTCATCGGGTCGCCGGTCTCCTCGAGAAACTCCAGGTGACCAAAGGCGTGGCCCGTCTCTCCCTCGGCCACGTCGCGGAAGAGACGGGCCACGTCGGCGTGCCCCTCCACGTCGGCGCGGCGGGCGAAGTAGAGGAAGCGCCGGTTGTTCTGAGCCTCCCGCGCGAAGGCCTCCAGCAGGTTGCGCTCCGTTTGGCTGCCCTTCAGACGCGGCATCGGTCGGTGCCTCCTCGGTCAAACGGTCAGCGTGGTCCCGGCCCCCGAGTAGCGGGCCGAGCCGGCAGCCGCGAGGTGCGGCCGCCGGCTGCGCATATGTTTTCAGAACGTGGGAAGGATGACCCGCTTGAAGTTGGCGTTGGTGACCTCGGCGAACGACCCGTAGAGCATGGCGACCGCGGTGGCGATGCCCAGATAGCCGCCGATGTGGTGGAGCGTCTCCCCCCGGCTGCCGATGGCGGGGTTGGCCCACTCACCCGCTGCCAGCATGAAGAAGGTGAGGGTCAGCAGGACGAACACGAGGGTCATCGCCCTGCCCGAGCTCAGCGACGCCAGCAGCATGTAGCTGGTGAAGATGCCCCAGGCGAGCAGGTAGAGACCGAGGAACTGGCTCGCCACCCCTGCGCCCCCGGCGGCGCTGATACCGCCGAGATAGAAGTTGACGAGGAGATAGAAGCTGATCCAGAAGGCCCCGTAGCTGGTGAATGCTGTGGCTACGAAGGTGGTGCCACGGCGGAACGCCCACATGCCGGCCAGTCCCAGGGCGACGCCTCCCAAGGGGATGGCGAGCGCCAGCACTCCGGTGGTGGCGGCGGCGCCGATCCAACCGGAGTAGACGGCTGACAGACACAGGATGGTGATGCCGAAGGCGGCCAGCCCCAGTGGTGCGGGATCGGCGATCACCATCGCCGGCACCGCCCCCATCGGGGCTGAGACAGTGGGGGCGGCGCGCTCTGGGTGGGCCGAGAGTCGTCCGGCGACTTGAGTCATGGCGGTCTTGCAACCTCCTCCAACACGGTGACGCCACAGCGGCGTCCACCAACCGGTACAAGCTCGGATGGTGGGTTCGGTTACGAGTTCCTCGAGGCCACGTCTGGCGCACGGCGATGCAGCTCACTGACCACATCGCATCCGCCGGGGTGGTGGTGTCCCCTGGGCAGGTCCTGGTTCGGCTGTGACCCGGGCGTGCAAGAACGGCCGGACGGCTTCGTTAGCGTTGGTCACATGGTGTTCGCCGCGTCTGCCCCGTGCCATCCCGACCGCCACTGCGCCTGCGGCCGCTGCTACAGCCCGGGATCGGTGGTCGGAGACTGGCTTCGCGGGCGCCTGGGCAGGCTCGGGAGGGGATTGGGGCGGCGGCTGTTCGGGTGGCGCCACCGCTACGCCGAGGACGGCGGCCTGCTCGTTCCCGAGTGGGTGATCGAGGCCTTCTCGACCCCGGAGCGCTGACCACCGGTCGCCTCACCGGCGGTCCCAGCGTCTAGACTGCCCGCCATGATGATTGCGTCCATGCTCGGTGCCAAGCACATCGCCCTCTACGTCGTCATCCTCCTCGTGATCGTGCTCGGCGTGGCCGCGTACGCCCGGATGGCGGCGCGTCAGTAACTCCCCCGGCGACCTGGTCCTCCCCGAGGCTCAGTAGCCCCCGCCTCCCGATGTCGATGTGGTCGCCGGTGCCTGCCCGCCGCCGCTGCCCACCACGATCTGCCCCTGCATCTGGCTGGGGTGATACTTGCAGTGGAAGGAGACCGTTCCCGACTGCGGAGCGGTGAAGCTCGCGGTCTTGGTGGCGCCTGCATCGGCCTCGACCTCGGTGTTGACCGCGGACGCGGTGAAGGAGTGCTCGGTGGTGCCGTCGTTCTTGAAGGTGACGGTCACCTGGGCGCCGGGGCTGACGTTGAGCGAGGTCGGGCTGAAGCTGAAGTTGCGAGCCGTCAGCTGCAGCGTCTCGCCGCCGCCGCCGCTGGAGGAGCTGCTGCCACCGCAGGCGATGAGCGCCACCCCCGCCGCGATGGTCAGCGCCCCCGCGCGATACCCCCTCCGGTCGAGCCAGCACCGCATCATCACCTGACTCCCTCCTTCTGCACGCTGCGTGTTGCGGTCGCGCCACCCCTCTGGGGGGATACCCCAGACGGTTACACGGCCCGGTCCTGGCATCCTGGTCCGGTGTCACGGGGCGCCGTACCATCCAGGTCCCGAGATTGGACCATGATCACGGAGGTCAGACGGTGACGGCAGCGGCAGGTAGCGGATTGCGGCCGGCTCGCGCCGCTCCGATCGATCTCGCCGCCCGGCGACTGGTCCTGCGGGCCCTGGCCCATATCGGCGCCGGCGAGCTGATTATCGTTGAGGGGTCACAGCGTCACCGCTTCGGCACCGGCGGTGACGCCGGCCGGCTCCGGGCCACGGTGCTGGTCCACTCCCCGCATTTCTACCGTGGCCTGCTCGGTGGCAGCCTCGGTGCCGCCCGCTCCTACATCGCCGGTGACTGGGACTGCGACGACCTGGTCGCCCTGACCCGGATCGCCTCGCTCAACATGGATGCCGTTGACCGCTGGGGCAGTCGGGCTGCGCCGCTGGTCGACCCCGCCCGGCGCGCGGTGCGCTGGTTCGGTCGCAACACCCGGCGGCGCAGCCGCGATAACGTCAGCCGTCACTACGACCTCAGCGACGACCTGTTTGCGCTGATGCTCGACGACACCATGGCGTACTCGTGCGCGGTCTTCGAGTCGCCCGGAGCCTCGCTGCGCGACGCCTCCGTGGCCAAGTTCGAGCGCGTCTGCGACAAGCTGGACCTGGGCCCTGGCGACGAGGTCCTGGAGATCGGCAGCGGATGGGGTGGCTTCGCGATCCACGCGGCGACCCGGTACGGATGCCGGGTCACCACCACCACGGTCTCGCGCGATCAGCATCGGCTCGCGACCGAACGGGTCCGCGTCGCCGGTCTCGCAGACCGGGTGACGGTGCTGCTCAGCGACTATCGTGATCTGCACGGCCGCTTCGACAAGCTGGTGTCCATCGAGATGATCGAGGCGGTGGGATGGCAGTACTTCGACGCCTTCTTCGCCCGCTGCAGCCGGCTGCTTCGGCCCAAGGGCGCCATGCTCGTCCAGGCGATCACCATCGCTCACCGGCTGTACCTCAGCGGGCGGAGCTCGGCCGGCTTCACCAACACGGTGATCTTTCCCGGTGGCTGCCTGCCGTCGATCGAGGCCATGGTGGGGTCGACCGCTCGGGTCACCGACCTGCGACTGGTGCATCTCGAGGACATCACCCCCCACTACCCCGAGACGCTGCGGTGGTGGCGGGAGAACCTCGTCGCCCGGCGGGAGGCGGTGATGTCGCTCGGCTTCGACGAGCGCTTCTGGCGCACCTGGATGCTCTATCTCTCGTACTGCGAGGGCGCCTTCCGGGAGCGTCGCATCCACGACGCGCAGCTGCTCTTCGCCAAACCCGGCTTTCGCGCCGAGCAGCGGCTGGTGCGGCCGTCTCGCGACGGCAGGTCCGTGTTCGCGACCGAGGACCACCGCGTCGCCGCCGGCGCCGCCTCGTGATGACCGAAGGCGGGCCGCCTTGATCGGCACCGCGGTGCGCGAGGTGGTGCGAGGTGAGCGGCTCCGTCGCTGACGACGCAGCCGCTCAGTGGCTGACGCTCGGCGCCGGCGGGATGACGCTCAGGGGCGCCCGGCGCCGCACCGGGAAGAGGGCGGCGAGCCCGGCCGGGGCGCTCAGGCCGCTGTCCTCGAAACGATCGAGGATGTGGGGACGCACCCCGGTGGGCTTGAGGGTGCCGATGATCGCACCAGACTCGTCGGTGCCGGCGGCGGCGAAGGTGAAGATGTCCTGCATGGTGATGGTCTCGCCCTCCATGCCAAGCACCTCGCAGATCGCCACCACCCGCCGCGATCCGTCCTTGAGCCGGGCGAGCTGCACCACCAGGTCGAGGGCCGACGCGAGCTGCTGCCGGATGGCGCGAACCGGCAGCTCGAGGCCCGCCATCAACACCATCGTCTCCAGTCGCGCCATGCAGTCGCGGGGGCTGTTGGCGTGAACCGTGGTCAGCGAACCATCGTGCCCGGTGTTCATCGCCTGCAGCATGTCCAGCGCCTCGCCGCCGCGGCACTCGCCGACGACGATGCGATCGGGACGCATCCGCAGCGAGTGGATGACCAGGTCGCGGATGCTGATCCGCCCGCTGCCGTCGTTGTCGGCCGGTCGGCCCTCCAACGAGCACACGTGAGCCTGTCGCAGGCGCAGCTCGGCGGCATCCTCGATGGTGACGATCCGCTCCCAGTGGGGGATGAAGCTGGAACAGACGTTGAGCAGGGTGGTCTTGCCGGTGCCGGTGCCGCCGCTGATCACGATGTTGCCGCGCACCACCACGCACGCCTCGATGAAGGCGGCAGCCTCGTGGCCGAGGGTGCCGAATCTGATCAGATCCTCGACGGTGAAGGGAGCCCGGCCGAACTTGCGGATGGTGAGCAGCGGTCCGTTGAGGGCCACCGGTGCCAGGCTCACCGCGACCCGGGAGCCGTCGAGCAGGCGCGCATCGCAGATCGGCTGGCGGCTGTCGACCCGGCGACCGACGGCGCTGACGATGAACTCGATGACGCGCAGCAGCTCCTCGCGACTCGCGAAGTGCACCTCGGTGAGTCGGATGCGGCCACCCTCCTCGACGTACACCGCATCGGGTCCGTTCACCATGATCTCGGTGAGACCATCGTCCTCGATCAGCGGGCGCAGCGGGCCGAGCGCCCGCAGATACGACTCCAGCCCCGCGTCCGGCGCTCCGGCAAGCGGTTGAGTGTCAGGCAGATAGGCGGGCGCGGTCATGGTTGAGTCCTTTGTGACGTCAGGCGCTCAGGCTCGAGCTCAGGTGGCCGGCGACGCTGCGCAGTGACAGACGCCAGGTCAGCGGCGCCAGCAGCTCCGCGGGAAGATCGGCGGCGTTGACCGGGCGCCCGAGGGCATATCCCTGTCCGAGGCACACGCCGAGCTCGGCCATCGCCTCCAGCTCCTCGTTGCCCTCGATGCCCTCGGCGATCGGTTCCGATCCGCTGGCGGCGGCGAAGGCGACGATGCCGCGGATCACCGAGCGGGCGGCGGGGACATGGTGGCGGCGCACCAGCCGGCTGGAGATCTTGATGAACTCGGGCGCCGCCGCCGCCAGCAGCTCGAAGGTGGAATGCCCCTCGCCCACGTCGTCGAGGGCGAAGCGGAAGCCCTCGGCGCGGTAGGCGGCCACCACCGTCTCCAGCCGGCTGACGTCGCGCACCGCCTCGCGCTCGGTGATCTCGAGGACGATGTCCTCGGCGCGCCTCCCCGACCAGCGGAGCAGCAGCATCATCTGGTCGATGTCGTGCAGCGGGTCGAGCAGGGCCGAGACGCCGACGTTGAGGAACAGCAGGGTGTCGGCGGGGAGGCGGTTGCTCGGCTGCAGCGCGACGCGGCGGCAGAGCCAGTCGAGGTGCGGCGACAGCCCCAGGCGTTGGGCGGCGGCGAAGAGCCGCTCGACGCTGGTGTCAGGATCGCTGTTGGCGGGCCGGGCCAGCGCCTCGTAGCCGAACGCGGCGCCGTCGTAGAGCCGGACCACCGGCTGAAAGACGGCGACGACCTGGCGGGTGAGCAGCATCTCCTCGAGCAGCGTGTCCCACTGCAGGATCTCGGTGCGCGCATCGCTGGTCGCCTGGTCGGGGAATCGCACGCAGTTCCGTCCCGCCCGCTTGGCGTCGTAGAGCGCCAGGTCGGCGGCGTCCCACACCGACTTGGGATGCTCGTCGCCCTCGGTCCAGGCGCAGCCGATGCTGATGCTTCCGAGCCCGTTGGGGGTCGGTACCCCCTGCATCACCGCGCAGAGGCGCTCGGCCACCGCCACCGCCTCGGCCTGGCCGGCACCGGGAAGCAGCGCGACGAACTCGTCGCCGCCGGTGCGGGCGGCGACGTCGCCCTCCCGCAGACCGTCGCGCAGCACGTCGGCGACCGACCGCAGTGTCGCATCGCCGGCCTCGTGTCCGTAGGTGTCGTTGATCACCTTGAGGTTGTCGACGTCGATGGCCAGAACGGCCACGGGGAGGCCGGCGACCGCCTCGAGGCGCTGGTCGATCTCGCGGCGATTGGCGAGGCCGGTGAGATGGTCGCGGGTGGCGATCGCCTGGAGGCGGCCGTAGTTGTCGGCGTTGGCCAGCGCCAGGCTGGCCAGATGCGCGACTCCCGACAACATCCGCACTCCGGCGGCCGAGACGACGTCCTCATCAGGGACGCACAGCGCCAGCACGCCGGCCATCAGCACCCCGCTGCGCAGCGGCGCGTAGGCCGCCACCGCGTAGCCTGCCTTGCGCATCGAAGCGTCGTACCCGGTGCCGATCAGTGGGGCGGAGATGGCGGTGCCGTTGCCCAGCAGCGTCCGCAGCGTCGCCGTCGGAGCGAGGCGGAAGGTCTTCCCCATGCGGGAGGCGCCACCACCGTTGTCGTGCTCGGCGACCACGGTGCACCGCCCGTTGCGGACCTCGAGGATCTGGGCACGGGCGCCGACGTCCGGCACGATCTCGGCGGCATAGCGCGCCGCCGTCTGCAGGATGGCCTGGCGGTCGAGCGACACCGAGAGCGCCTCGGCGGCCTCCTGCATCAGGGTCAGCTCGCGGACCCGATCGTTCTCGGCCCGCCGAGAGTCGAGCTCAGCAGCGACCGAGTGACGGTAGAGGGTGAGCTGTCCCAGGAGCAGGGCGCAGGCCGGCAGCCACCGCACCATGGTGAGGACGTACCAGGCGGGGCTGTAGGTCGTCTCGACCCAGGGCGCCGCCAGCGCCTCGGCGGTGAGGAAGATCAGAGCGGCGATGGTGCCGCCCAGGCTGCGTTCGTCCGGAAAGCTGTGCGCCAGGATGCGCTGCACCGCGATCAGCCCGGGGATCAGGGCGACGCTGAAGAGGATGCGGTCGCCGACGCCCGCGGTCGTGGCGTGCACTCCCAGCCAGGCCCCGATGGTGTACGGGATGGCAGCAATAGCGCCGGCGCCGAGCGCCGCGGCGGCGCCGGCTCCCAGCACCGTCCGGCGCGGCCGGCTCACCGGGTGTCCCTGTTGCAGCAGCGCCCAGAGCACCAGCGCCGGGGTGCCGATGTGGGCGAGATGGAAGGCGAGCCCGGTACCCAGCGGGGTGGTCGTGGCCGGGCCGCCGGGCAGCACTCCGGGGAAGGTGAGCATCGGCGACACCCACAGGACCGCGCTCCCCAGACAGGCGTTGGCGATGGGGAGCGCCCGGCTGTGGCGGCGGCTGAGGGCGTCGGCGTAGCCGAGGGTGGCGGCGACCACCAGGGTGGCGATGACCAGGGCGTCGACGACCGGGACGAACCAGGTGAGGGCGACTCCCCGCTGGGGGAACAGCAGGGCGCTCAGCGCCAGGACGCAGCCGAGCGCCAGTGCGCTGGCCATCGACGCGGCCAGAGCCCCCCGCGGGATCGAGGCGCTCGCCGAGATCGCCGGCGATCGCCGCGTGGAGGGCAGCGACGCGTGGCGACGCGTTCCGTCTTCAGCGTGGGCGATGGCGACCTTCCCCCGTCGGATCCAACTCAGGAATCATCTCGGGGTGGTGCGTCAAAGCTCACGTCGAGCCGGTAAATATCGGTTCACCACCGATGGTGAATCGGGAACGACTGGCAGATCGCGTTCGGCAGCCTGCGCGGCGATTCAGCCGAAGGCGGTCATCCCCACCACCGCCTGGTTGAGCGGACGGCCGCCCATGCTGCCCAGGAACGGTGCGTTGCCGAAGGCGAAGATGCCGCCGTCGCTGGCCACCATGCGGTAGCCGGCGCCGCCGCTGGCCGACGCCATCCCGTTGATCGGGGCGTTGAGCCGATGGCCACCCATGCTGCCGAAGAACGGTGCGTTGCCGAAGGCGAAGACGCCGCCGTCGGTCGCCACCATCCAGTAGCCGGCGCTGCCGTTGCCGGCCATGGCGATCACCGCAGCGTTGAGCCGGCTGGCGCCCATCGACCCGTAGAAGGGTGCGTCGCCGAAGGCGAAGATGCCCCCGTCGCTGGCGACCATCCAGTAGCCGCGGCCACTGGGGGTGGCGGTCATGCCGACGATGGGACGGGCCAGCGGGTGGGCACCCATGCTGCCCAGGAACGGCGCGTCACCGAAGGCGAAGATGCCGCCGTCGCTCGCCACCAGCCAGTACCCGCTTCCGCTGGGGGTTGCGGCCATGCCGACGATCGGCTGCGCCAGCCGCAAGGCGCCGGTGCTGCCATGGAAGGCCGCGTCACCGAAGGAGAAGATGCCGCCATCGGCGGCGACCATCCAGTAGCCGCCGGAGTCGGCGGTGTGCGCCAGGCTCACGATCGGCTGGTTGAGTCGCCGGCCACCCATGCTGCCGTAGTAGGGGGCGTCGCCGAAGGCGAAGACGCCCCCGTCACGGGCGACCATCCAGTAGCCGTGGCTGCCAGGTGGTGGAGGTGGCGCGGGCGGCGCCGGCGAGAACGCCGGCATGGTGGTGCCGCTCCGCAGCATGCTGCCGTGGAAGGTCGGCCAGGCGCCCGCGGGGATGGCGGCGCCGCCCGTGCCCGGGATGGGGAATGCCGCCGCCTGCCAGTGGGTCTCGCCGGCGGGATCGCCGGTTGTCGCCTGCAGCGTGACCACCACGCTGAGGTGACCGTTGCCGAGGTCGGCGATCAGCGGCGCGCAGAAGCCGGCCCCGCCGATCCCCGAGTTCGGGAGATAGATGTCCACAATCACCTGCCCGGCGCCACTGAGGCCATAGAGGTGGATGCCCGCCGCCACCCAGACACCGTTGCGACCGCTGCCGTCGACCGGGCCGATGGTGGGGCTGGAGAGCAGGGCACCGTTGTTGGCGTTGAACGGCCATCCCGGCAGCGGGTGCCCAGCGGCGTCCCAGGCGTAGACGGTCCCGTCCTCGCTGTTCTCGACCACCTCGCGCCCGCCGTTGCCGAACAGGTCACCGACCGCCGGGGAGCCGAAGTTGCGCCCCCCGGTGGGCTGCGCCCAGCCGGCGGCGCTGCTCCCGTCCTGCCTCCAGACGTTGACCTGCTGCCCCGCCGGGGTTGGGTAGTAATGGCCAGATCCGGCCACGACATCGACGACGGCGTCGCCGCCGAGGACGTCGGCGGCGGTCGATGCCCAGGGCACCTGGTCGGTGGTGTGCGGCCAGCCCGGCACCTGCGAGCCGTCGGGTCGGAACGCCCAGTAGACCCCACCGTTGTGGTTGGCGGGCCCGGGCTCGCCGGCGCTGCTGTCCGAACCCACCACGATGTCGAGCTGTCCGGTGTGCTCGAGATCGATCAGGGTGGGCGTGTCCCAGGCCGTGTCCCACAGGTTGATGGGAAAGCCGGCCAGCACCGCTCCGTTCTTGGTCCAGGCCCAGATCTCGTGGTCCCAGGAGCTGGCCACCAATTCCCGTCCGCCATCGTGGAAGAGGTCGCCGACGGCCACCGACGAGAAGAAGCCGGGGAGGAAGTCGGGAGCCGGTGTGGGTGGGTTCTGCGGCCACCCCGGGTAGTTGCGGCCGTCCGGATACCAGACCGACACCGTGCCCCCCTCGGAGGTGGCGATCACCTCCAGCCTGCCGTTGCCGTCGAGGTCGGCCAGGCTGACGCTGGCGTGCACCGGGCCGCCGCCGCCGGAGCGGGGCCACCCCGGAAGCGGCGCGCCGGTGGCGGCGAACCACGCGTGCACGTTGCCGCTGGGAAAGCCGGCCACCACCTCGCGGCGACCGTCGCCGAAGAGGTCGCCGAGGGCGGGGCTGCCGTAGGGCTGCGGCGCGGGCGAGCCCGACGGAGCGGCGCCGCCGACGGTCTGCACCCAGCTGGCGGTCGGAGACGCCGCGGCCGCCGCGGGCAGAGGTCGACCCGCCCACTGGGTGAGTGTGAGCACGGTGAACAAGGAGACGGCGAACGCAGCGGCACGGTGCACGGGGGGCCTCGGTCTGACTGGAGTGTCGTTCCAGCCTATCCAGGCTGGAACAGCACTCAGTGACCGACCGGTGACGCTACGGCATCGGTCGCCGCCGCCCGAGCACCCGCCGTGTCGCCAGTCCCACCGCGGCGGCGACGGTGGTCACCATCAGCACTGCCAGGGCAATCAGTCCGGCCGACGGGCGTGCCTGCGGCGCGTACGGTCCCGACGCCGCTCCAGGCTCGGCGACGGCGCCCGGCCGGCCGGCGAAGGACGCGAGCTGGATGGTGCCGGAGCCGGTCACCCCCAGGTCGTAGTCGACCTTCGGGCTGGGCGCGTCGAGCGCGAGGTAGGTCAGCCAGCCGGTGCTCGGAACCCAGCCCATGTGCCGGTCGCGGGAGAGGTCGCGGTACAGCGCGGCGTTCATCGGACGCTGGTCTCGCACCACGAACCCGGGCGCGCCGGGCAGGGTGTCGCCGACCGACGAGCTGCCGATGCCGAAGATGCTCCACTCCTCACCGGTGGTGAGCCGCTGGTCGGTCAGCAGGTAGAGGTCGGCGTTGACCGGATCCTGGGCGTTGGCGAGCACCTCCAGCGGTACCCACAGATGCGGGGTGGGCATGGTGATCAGCACCGGAGTGCCGTCGCCCTCGAATCGCCCCAGCCTGCGGGCCGACTCGACGTCGTAGCGCGCCGCCATGAAGATCGGGCTCGCCTGCGCGTACATCAGGATGTGAGCCCGGGTCTCGTCGGGAAGGGTGAACCCGTTGGTGCGGCACCAGTCGATCACCGCCTGGCCGCTGCCCTTGAGCACGGTGATGTCGAGCGCCTCGACGGTGGTCTGCTGGAGGACCACCGCCTGTGCCGGAGCAGCGCCCGCCTTCCCCGCGCCCGCCACGCTCAATGCGTCGAACTGGATCGGATGGGTCTCGCGGAACAGCCGCTGCAGCGTCCAGCCGCCGCCCGATTCCACCTTGGTGGGAACCGCCGGAAGCGGGACGATCCAGCCGAGCGAGCCCCAGACCACGCCCTGGTAGGTAAAGCTGGTCATGTAGCGCTCGACCCCGTCGTGCCAGGCGACGAAGGTGGTGGCCCGGGCGAGGCGCACCGCGCCGTTGGGCGCGACCAGGCCGCCGCATGCGGCCGCGGGGATCGCCTGGGCAGCGGCGATGGCGACGGCGAGGGCGCCGCCGGCGAGCAGACGACGGAGCATGACTCGGTCCTCCTCGCGCCCCCGGAGCGGGGCGTCACCGCCTGAGACGCTGCTGCCGCCGCCGAGGTTCCCGCGAGGGCCGCGCTACCATCGCGCCGCCGGCGGAGGGCCAACCACGGAGAGAACCGAGATCGGCGAATCGTCGCGTCGTGCCGGGATGGAGCGGCCGCACCGCCTCGACCGGTGGGCGGTGGCCCCGGTCCCGGTGGTGCTGCACGATGCGTGAGCAGCCGGTCGAGGAGGCGGTGGCCGCGGCGCGCGCCGCGACGCCGGTGGTGCGCGCCGCCGGCGGCGTGATCTGCGATGGCGACGGTGGCGTGGTGCGGGTCGCGGTGGTGCACCGTCCCGCCTATGACGACTGGACCCTTCCCAAGGGAAAGCTCGAGGCCGGCGAGCGGCTGGAGACGGCGGCGTTGCGCGAGGTCGAGGAGGAGACCGGGCTGCGATGCCTGATCGACCGCTGCCTGGGGACGCTCGCCTACCTCGACCGGCGCGGCCGCGACAAGGTCGTCTGGTACTGGTCGATGCGAGTCATCTCGGGCAGCTTCGCTCCCACGCGCGAGGTCGATGAGCTGCGCTGGCTGGCGGCGGCCGACGCCGCAGCGCTGCTCAGCTACGCGCACGACCGCGTGCTGATCACCAGGGCGACGGCGCCATGACCGCGGCTGCCGGTGGCGACGCGATCGTCTACGTCATCCGTCACGCCGACGCCGGCGACCGCGCCGTCTGGCGGGGTGACGACCGCCTGCGTCCCCTGTCTCGGCGCGGGGTCGAGGAGGCGAGGGCGCTGGTGCGCATGCTCGAGGGACGGCCGCTGAGCGCGGTGCTCTCAAGCCCCTATGTCCGCTGCCGGCAGACGGTCGAGCCGCTGGCCGCGGCCACGGGCCTGCCGGTGGAGGACAGCGATGCGCTCGCCGAGGGTGCCGGCCCCGACGGGTTGATCGACGCCGGCACGGCGCGCGGCGCCGCGGCGCTCTGCTCCCACGCCGATGTCATCGGCACGCTGGTCGGGCGGCTGGTCGAGCGGGGAGTCGTCGCCGCGGCCGAGGCGCGGTGGGAGAAGGGGTCGGTGTGGGTTTTGGAGTCTTCTCGGGGCGAGGTGACGGGGGCTGCCTACCTGCCACCCGGCTGAGGACCGTCCGGTTGGTTCGGTTCCAGGCTCGGGAGGTTTACTTCGAGCGGTCCGCCGGTCACCATGAGCGCGAAAGGGGGCGAGCGCATCGAGTAGACCGAGGGTCGCCATGGCTGACGGCACGGTGCTCGTCGTCGAGGATGACGACGCGTTGCGGCGGTTGCTCTGTGAGGCGCTGTACGCCCGGGGCGTCGAGGTCTCCGGGGTCCCAGGAGGAACCGAGGCCCTGGAGCTGCTGCCGGATGTCCGACCGGAGGTGATCGTCACCGATCTGCTGATGCCCGGGATGATGGGGACGCGGCTGATCGAGGTGCTGCGTGCCGACGGGGAGCACGCCGACACACCGATCGTGGTCTTCTCGGGGTTCTCGCTGGAGGTGATGGGCGGCGCACCCGGCGATGGCATCCACTACGTGCCCAAGAGTGTGGACGGTGTGGCCCGCGTGGTCGAGCTCGTCGCCGAGCTCGTGGGGGTCGATCGTCGCACCAGCAGCAACGTCGAGCGCTGACAGCGATACGGACCACGGGCTTCGACCGGCAACGCTGACAACACGGTCGTCGCCGACGCGCTAGCGCGAAGCGACTTGCGTGAAGCGTGCTGGTCGGGAAGGCGAGATTCGAACTCGCGACCTCACGGTCCCGAACCGTGCACTCTAACCTGGCTGAGCTACTTCCCGAGGCGCGCATTCTAGCGCCGCCGAGCTGATGCTCGGCACCGCCTCGAGCTCGAGCGGCGAGGCGCGCAATCAGTCGGGGAGCCGCGACTCAGCGGCGCTGCGGACCCGAGCTCGCGTGGGTGCCAGCGGACGTCGGCCGAGCATCAGCCAGCCAGTCTTGCCTCGACGGTCGCGGCGCGGTGACGCGGGGATGGCGATGACGGCAAGGGAGCCGCGTTTCTGGGCACCCGGCCATAGGCTTGGCTGGTGGCTAGCTGGCGACCGCGGGTCTCTGTCGTCATCCCCGTGCTCGACGAGGAGCGCTACCTCCGGCGCTGCCTCGCGTCGGTTGCTGCGCAGACCTATCCCGGCGAGCTGATCGAGGTCATCGTCGCGGACGGCAGGTCGTCCGATGCCACCCACGACATCGTCCGCGCCGTCGCCTCCGACGACCCGCGCATCCGGCTCGTCGACAATCCTCGACGGACGCAGGCCGCCGGGCTCAACGTCGCGATCGCTGCATCGTCGGGCGAGGTGATCGCGCGTCTCGACGGTCATGCCGCATGGTCGCCGCAGCACATCGAGCGCTGCGTTGAGATCCTCGAGCGGACCGGCGCAGACAACGTCGGTGGAACGATGGCGATGGTTGGCGAGGGTGCGGTCGGCACGGCGTTCGCCCTGGCGACGCGCTCGCGTTTCGGCGTCGGTGGCGCAACCTATCGCTACGCCGAACGCGAATGCGAGGTCGATACGGTGTGGCTGGGCTGCTTCCGTCGAACAGCTCTCGACAGGGTCGGCCCGTTCGACGAGCGCTTCCCACCGCATGAGGACTACGAGCTCAATCACAGGCTGCGCACCTCGGGCGGGCGCATCGTCTTCTCCCCGGCGATCCCCACCACCTACTGGCCGCGAACCTCATGGCGCGCCATCGGGCGGCAGTACTTCCGCTACGGTCGAGGAAAGGTTCGCGTTGCCCGGCATCACCCCGGTGTCGTCCGCCCCCACCACCTCGCCCCTCCGACGCTCGTCGCCGGGTGCGCGGTGGCGGCGGCGGCCTCGCTGCATTCCCACCGCGGCCGGGCGCTCACGGTAGGACTCGCCGCCGCCTACGCGGCGCAATGCGTGGTGGCCGCTCACCGAGTCTCCCGCGGGACGGTCGCACCGGTTCGGCGCCGGGTGCCCCTCGTGCTGGGGCTCTTGCATCTCGCCTGGGGGACCGGATTCTGGGCGGGCGTCGCCGAGACGCTGCTTCCGGCCCGGCGGCGTTCATGAACCGATCCGCGCTGCGCCGGCACATCGTGCGCGGCACGGCAGCGACGTTTGCGGGCAACGCGTGGGCAATGGTCGTTTCGCTCATCACCCTTCCGGTCCTCCTGCACTCTCTGGGGGCGGAGCAGTTCGGCCTGTGGGCGCTGATCCAGACACTCTCCGCGGTCACGGGGTGGGCCTCTCTCGTGCACGCCGGCCCCGGCACCGCGGTGACCCGAGCCGTCGCCGCCGCCGATGGCGTCGGCGAGCGCGGCCAGCGCGGCCGGTCGCTGGGCAGCGGCATCGCGCTCCTCGCCGGCTGCGCCGTGGCGGTGGGAACGCTCCTGGCGGTGCTGGGGCCCGCCGTCCTGCCGCGAATCTTCGCGATCGGTGCAGGATATGCGGGCGAGTTCCGCACGGCGATCCTCATCTTCGCCGTGCAGGTGGCGGCAGAAGCGATGACGGAGGGCGTCGAGTCGTGTCTCGAGGGTCTGCAGCGCGTTGACCTCTCGCGCGCCATCGATGCCGTACGCCGAACATTCGCCGCCGGCCTCGCCTGCAGCGCAGCGGTCACTGGGCACGGGCTGGTCGGCGTCGCCGCGGCTGCGTGTACCGGAACCGCGATCGGCCTGGTCGCCGCCCTCGCTGTGATGGCGTGGGTGGCCCGGCGGGATCAGCTCGTGGTCTCGGTCGCGGAGATGAAGGGGCTCCTGCTTGCCAGCCGCTCCATTGCGATGCTCCGGCCGCTCGGGGTGATGGAGCGGACGCTGGATCGCCTGGTCGTGGGAATCATGCTGGGACCCGCGGCGGTGGCGGTCGTCGAGGTGGCCACGCAGGTCGCCAACGGCGCGGCCGGGATCCTGTCGGCCTCGGCCTACGCCGTGCTGCCGGCTTCCTCGTGGCTGTCGGCCCGGTCGGACGCGTCCGGCCTGCGGACCCTCCTCGTGCGCGGCACCCGCTTCTCCGCGCAGATCACCCTGCCCGTCATCGTCCTGGCAGCGATCGTCTGCGCTCCGGCGCTGCGGCTCTGGGTCGGGTCCGACGCCGCCTGGGCGCCCACTCTCGTCGCGCTCAGCACCATCGCCCTCGTGGTGCCACTGCAGGTCGGAAGCGAACTGCTGGTGGGAACCGGTCGCGCCGGAAGCGTCCTCCGCGCCGCAGCCGCCGCGCTCGCCGTCAACGTCATCGCCACCGTGGCGCTGGTCCATGTGGTCGGCGTGACCGGCGCGTTCCTCGGGACCGTGGCGGCCGAGATCGTCCTCATCCCGCTGCTCGCGGGAGCGTTCCTTGGTGTGGTCCAGCAGACACCGCTTAAGTTCGTCCGCACGGTGTTGGCTTCGACCGTCGCTCCCGTGCTCGCACTTGCCGGTGCGGCTGTCGCCATCTCCCGCCTTCCCATCGCCGACGTCGCGACCGTGGCCGCGGCGGGCGTCACCGGTGCCGGGGCGTACACGACCCTTCTGCTACTGGCCCGGGCGCGCACCGGAGCGCCGGCGCGCCCGCTCCGCCAGATGTTCAGCGAGCGCTGATCGACGCTCCCTGGTATCGGTCCGGCCGCTGATCCGCCCCTGACCGCGCGGGCGGACAGCCGTCGAAGCGGCGGTACGCCGAGGGGTGTCGGCGCATGGCCTCGACCAGCGACGGCTCGGGGGTGCGCAGCTGTGGCCGGGCATAGGGGGCCCCGAACAGGGATGTCGCCCACTCGAGCTGGACGACCAGTCGATGACCGCTCAGGACGGGCTCTCCCTTGTGGAGCGCCCGCGTGTCCGCGAGGAAGAGGGTGCCTCGAGGCCCCGAAACGCGGACGACGTCGCCGCCGAAGTGCGCGATCACCTCGGCGTCGCTGTACCGCCGATCGGCGCGGAAGCGTCGGGGCAGGGCACGGTGCGTGCCACGCACGAAGGCGTGAGGGCCGGTCTCCGTGGTGACATCCGTCAGGTAGACGAAGAGCTTGAGGAAACTCGGCCGGTCCAGGTCGAAATGGAAGAGCTGCGCGGCTCGCGACTGCGACCCGGGTCCGGGAGCCGACCACCAGCCGGCGACCAGGTCCTGGACCGGTGAGCCGCCGAGGAAGTCCTGGGCGAGGGCCAGCAGCGACTCGTCCGCAAGCAACTGCTGCATGCAGGCGGATTCGAGAAGGTCTTCCTCCGCGAGGTCGTAGCGGATGGCGCGGGGTGCCGACGGGTCGAACGGTGCGCTCGCAGCGCCGCCGTGGTGCGGGTCGACGAGGGTGCAGGTCGCGGAACGGGCATGACCGGTGATCTCATCGCACATGGCCGGTGGTAGCAGCGACGGGAGCACGGCGAGCCCATCACGCCGAAGCTCGGCGAGGAGATCGCGGCGCATCCCGGCGACGAGTCCGTCCGGCTCCGGCGGGAGCCGGAGCGGCGGCTGCTCGTGCCTGGCGCGCTCCTCGAGACGCCCTCGCGTGGACGTGGCGGGCGTGAGGAAGGACGTCCGCATGGCGCGGTACGCCAATGTGGGAGTTCGACCGTCGGCGAGGTATCGCCGCCAGCCCCACGACAGGATCGGGTCAAGCGCGACGCGCCGCAGGACCGGGCTCGCGACGACCTGCTCCATGCCCCGCGCCGCCCTTTTCGACAGGCGTGCGCCGATGCCGCGCAAGCGCGTCGTCGTCAGGCGCCTCGTGTCGGCACGGTGACCACCTCTTGCGGTGTCGAGGGCGGTGCCTTCTTGGGTCAGCGGATGCACATGCTGCCTTCCGGGGATGAGTGTGCCACGGAGTGTCGTCGGGCACGCCCTCCTGCAGGGTTACATGACCGTCACAATGGTGCGCTGACCCTGTCGACGGGGGCTCGGTCGAGTTCGACGGCGCCGTACGCTTGTAACGGAACAGCAGCGTCGTCGAGCCGGTCAGGGCTGCGCGGGCGACGAGGAGACGAGGCGATGAACGGTCGGCGACTGGTCGGCGCCGCCCTCGACAGGACCTATGCTCACCCGCGACTGCGCGTCCTGCTCCGCGAGGCGTGGGGCATCGGCCGGACCGCGGCCGTTCGCTCGGGGATGCCACACGTGCTCGAGCCGCCGGAATTCGAGGACCTGCGGCGGCTGCGGTCCGCGTTGGAGGGGACCGCGGCACGGACCGCTGATGCACCGCGGGTCCTGTTTCTCAGCATGAGGGGATGGTCCACCCACCTGATGTACGAGACCGTGCTAGCCCATGCGGTCCGCCGCCGTGGCTCCGAGCCTGTGTTCGCGACCTGTGGGGGGCGCTTGCCCATCTGCGACATCGTGCCGGGTGAGGCGGCGCCTCCGATGCCCTGTCATTCGTGCCGGCAGTACGCCACAGGCGCACTCACGGCCGGCGGCTTCGAGGCGCTCGAACTCCGCGATGTCGTCGATGTCGGCGTGGAGACGGCGCTGGCTCGGAAGCGCATCGCGCAGATTTCGACGGTTGCCCAGTGCGAGGCGTTCGAGCACGACGGGCTCGCGATCGGGCGCCTGGTCCGGGTCTCGACCGCCTGGTTCCTCAGCCGGGGCAGCCTACCGGAGGAGCCGCTCGTGCGCCGGACATACAGGCGGTTCCTTGTCAGCGGCATGGTGGTGGCCGCCGCATTCCGCCGACTCCTCGAGCAGGTGCGCCCGAGACGGGTCTTCCTGCTCAACGGCTCATTCTTCGCCGAGCGCATCCTCCGCGCGATAGCCGAGGGCGCTGGCATCCCCGTCGTCACCTACGAGAAGGGCTTCCTGCTCGACACCCTGCTCGTCACTGAAGGCGCCGCGGCATGTGACCTCGAGGTAGGTGACGCTGCGTGGCGCAGCGCCGCCACAATCTCGCTGAGCGAAGAAGAGAATCGGATGCTCGACGAATACCTCGACGAGCGGACGCGCGGCGGGCGCACCTTCGACAGCTTCTGGGTCGAGAATCGGGATGACATCGCGACGATCCGTGCCGAGCTCGCGCTCGAGCCGGGCCGCCGGCTTGCGGTCCTCTTCTCCAACATCCTGTGGGACAGCGCCGTGCAGGACAAGGAGGTGACCTTCGCCTCGATGCCCGAGTGGGTTATTGAGGCCGTCCGGTGGGTGTCACAGCGGCCCGATGTCGACCTCGTCCTCCGGCTCCATCCCGCCGAGGTGAAGCTCGCCAACCATCCGACGCGAGAGCGGATGAGCGATGTCCTGTCCGCCGCCTTCGCTGCGATGCCTGCAAACGTCAGGATCATCCAGCCGGAGAGCACGATCAGCTCTTACCGGCTGATGGAGATCGCGGACGTTGGCTTGGTCTACACGTCGACGGTGGGCCTCGAGATGGCCTGTCTAGGCCACCCGGTGGTCACGGCGGGGGCCGTGCACTATCGCGGGCGTGGGTTCACCATCGACCCCGGTGACGCGCAGACGTGGCGCGCGGCGATTGATCTCGTTCTCGACGACCCGCCCGACCCGACGGACAGGGCCGCCACGCGCGATCTTGCACGCCGCTACGCCAACCTGTTCTTCTTTCAATTTCACCAAGCGTGGTCGCTGATCCACGAGGAGGGAAGAAGCCGGCCCCGCCTCCTTGCGACCGATGCCGCGTCCATCGCTCCAGGAGCCGATCCGGTGCTCGACCGCATCGCGGGCCACGTGCTCAGTGGGCGCGGTCCTCTGGTGACGCCCCGATCGCGAGCGGAGCGCTGACATTGCTGCGGGCAGTGATCCAGGCGCGGATGGGGTCGTCCCGGCTGCCGGGGAAGGTCCTTCGCGCCCTGCCCGGTGGCCGCCCCGTGCTCGAGTGGGTGGTCCGAGCCGCGCAGGCGGCCGCTTGCTGTGACGAGATCGTCGTCGCGACCACGACCGATGCTGCGGATGACGCGATCGAGGACTGGTGCGGTCGCGAAGACGTCCCCTGCGTGCGCGGGCCGGTCGAGGACGTGCTGTCTCGCTTCGTTCTCGTGCAGACGACACGGGGCGTGATGGACGTGATCCGGCTGACCGCAGACTGCCCTCTCCACGATCCAGTGGTAATCCGGACGGCGGCGTGCGCGCTGACCGCATCCGGGGTCGACTATGTGACCACCGACATAACGACAGTGCCACGCGGATTCGATGTGGAAGGTGTGACCGCCAGCGCGCTGGCCCGGCTCGACGCAGAGGCGGTCGGGTATCACCGCGTGCACGTCCTCTCGGCAGCAGCCGAAGTCTCGTCCTTCAGAACGCTCACACTCGTCTACTCGCCACCTGCCGGCGATCTCCGCTTCACGCTCGACACGCCCCACGACGCCCTGCTCATCGACGCGGTCGTCCGCGAGCTCGGCGACCGGCCGCCCAGCCTCGGCGATGCCGTGGCCCTTCTCCGCAGCCGCCCTGACCTCGTGGCGATCAACGCTTCGACGAGACAGAAGCGGATCGACGAGGGCTGAGATGATGAGGGCATGGCACTGGTCGACGAGATGACGCGCCTCGTGATCCGCGCCGACGCCTCGGCGACGATCGGCATCGGGCACGTCATGCGGTCGCTCGCTGTGGCCGAGGTGGCGCGTGACTGCGGGGTCGACATCCTCTGGATCGTGGGCGACGCCGGTGCCGGCGCCGAACTCGTATCCAGGCATGGATTCGCCCCGACGCTCTGCGCCTGGGGTGACCCCGTCGGTTGGACGACCGCGCTCCGACCCAGCGACACCGTGCTCGTCGACGCTTACCACCTTGGTCGTGAGGCATTCGACGCCGTGCGCCATCGCGGTGCGCGAAGCTGCGCCGTCGACTCCATTGGGACGGGCTGGCAGGAGGCGGACGTCGTGATCTGCGCGGACAGCGACGTCCCCCCTTCGGGTGTGCGACCAGGGTCAGTCGCGCTGTGCGGGCTGCCGCATGCTCTGGTGCGCCACGAATTCCTTCGCTTCCGGCGCCTGCGTGCTCGCGAGTTTGACTGCCTCGCCGTGTGCCTCGGCGGTGGCGATCCCTGCGGTCTCGTACCTGTCGTACTGGACATCCTCGACGAGGTCCGGCCGGCTTCGAGAGTCGTGCTGCTCGCCGGCCCGCACGTGCCAGTGCCATCCGAAGCACCGCGATCGTGGTTGGAGGTCCATCGCAACCCGGACCAGGTCGCGGCAGTTCTCGATCAGGCGGACGCGGCGATCAGCGGCGGAGGAACGACGGCGTTGGAGCTGATGTGTATGGGCATCCCGGCGGCGCTGATCAAGGTCGCTGACAATCAGGACTGCGCATCCCACCTGGCGGCGACGACGGGCGCGGCGATCTACGTTGGAGAGGGGAAGGCGGGCGCCCACGCAAATCTGGCCGGCGCCCTGCGGGCCCTTGCACCGACCGGTGAGCGCCGCCGCCTCAGCCAGGCGGCGCTCGCTGCCGTCGACGGTCGCGGCCCGGAGAGGGTCGCGCGGGCCATCCTCGCCCCGGGCTAGCCGGTGGTCGACCCCGGCGCCTCGACGATCAGGTCGGCGCGCGAGGCGTGCATCGGAGCCCCGATTCTCTCGACCGCCCATCGCCAACGCATCTCCGGGTGTGTGGATCTGACCCAGTCCTCGACCATGTCGCGACGAAGCGGAACGAATTGCCCGGGCGTGTGCGGTGGGACGTCAGCCACGCCCGCTGCCAGCGGACGAAGCCGGTCCGAGGCTCGCCGGGCCAGACTGCGCACCTTCCAAGCGCGCGTGTGCGGGAGACCCGCGTGCGACCGCAGCACCCACCGGGCAACGCCGACCCCCCGACCACCGGCTCCCCGCCATGGAGCCGTCATCCGCAGCTCCTCGATCGGGATGCTGCCGACGAGCGCACGTCCACCGGGAGCGAGGCTGTCGAGACCCCCTTGCATGAAGCGCCGGCCCTCCTCCTCCGTCTGCGCGAGGTTGATGACCGTGTACATCAACACGCGGTCAAAGGAGCGCGATCCGGGAGCGGCTGCCGCGAAGTCGTCGGCAAGCACATCCGCCACACGCGCCTCGACATTCGTGAGCCCCATGGCCCGGGCGCGATCTTGCAGGGCGTCGACCGCCGCCGGGGATAGATCGATGCCCACGTACTGCCGGGCATGTCGCGCGATCTGCAACCCGAGGACGCCCGTCCCGCATCCGATATCGAGAACCCTGGCGTCGCGAAGCGGAGCCAGCGCCTCGACGATGTTGTCGAGCAGGATCGCCATCTGACCACGCCGCGTGTCCGGCGGCCGGTGGCTGGCCACGAGCTCATTCGTGCTCGCACTCAGAGCATCGTAGAACTGTCGGATGGCATGGCGCGACGCCTCGGAGGCGTCAGTCACGCACGTCCTCCCACCGCAGCGGAGTTCCCTTCTGAAGCGCCCGCCCGGTCCGCCGGCCGAGCACGTCGTCGAGGTGTCTCGGAGGCAGACCGTCGCCCGGCCGGATCGAACGGACATTGGTCTCGGTCAACACGTCCCCCTCGGCGATGTCGGCGACCACGTACAGGGACCTGCGAAAGGGCACCGTGCCAAGTTCTGAGGACGACGGTCCATACCGCACAGCGCCGAGAGCGGTCTCGGCCTCACGAATCGCATGGACCATCGCGGCGAACTCGTCGGGCTCGGACGAGAATCCGCTGTCCGGGCCGGCATGGGCTCGCGACATGGTGAGGTGCTTCTCGACGATCGATGCGCCGAGCGCCACCGCGATGGGGGCGGCCATCCCACCGATGGTGTGGTCGGAGAGCCCGACAACGGTGTCGAAACGGGCGATCATGTCGGGGATCGTCCGCAGATCCATCTCCTCGATCGGCGCGGGATACGTGCTGTTGCAACGCAGGAGCGCGACGCCACCAATGCCATTGGCCCGCGCTGTCTCGACGGCCGCCTCGATCTCCACGACGCTGGCCATGCCCGTGGACATGATCAACGGCCGGCCGGTCGCTGCCGCTGCCTTGATGAGCCCGATGTCGACGATCTCCGGGGAGGCGATCTTGTAGGCCGGTACGTCGAGGCGCTGGAGGAAGTCGACTGCGGAGACGTCGAACGGGCTGGAGAAGAAGTCAAGACCCAATCGGTGGGCGAGGTCACGGAGAGGACGGTGCCACTCCCAGGGCGTCGACGCTTCCCGGTACAGGTCGTAGAGGGTGCGGCCCGCCCACGGGGAGTTGGAACCTATGAGAAAGGTGCCCTCGGCGTGGTCGATCGTGATCGTGTCGGCTGTGTACGTCTGCAGCTTGATGGCGTTGGCGCCTGCGGCGGCCGCGGCCTCAACGAGCTGCACCGCGTTCTCCAAGACGCCGCCATGGTTCGCGGACAGCTCGGCAATGATGTACGTCGGCTCGCCGGGGCCGACCAGGCGCGAACCGATGCTGATGGCGTCAGGCATGGACCGACATGGCCTCGTCAAGTGGTAGGAGTGGCCGCCGACCCGAGCGCAGAATCGAAGGTGCATCCGGCTCGTTGCAGAGTAGGTCGACCGCTGATACGTGGGCGAGGAAGGGTGAGAATCGCTGACGGTACTCAGGATGGTCGTAACTGTGCACCGAGACCGAGATACCGTGGTTGCGGAAGATGTCCGACTCCTCGGCGAGGTAGCTCAGGGAACCCGGCACGGTGACGTAGTGTCGCGCGCCCAGCTCTTCGCAGATCGATACCAGCAGCTCGGATCGGCGTCCGGTCGCGCTCATGTTGGAGCTTGTGAGCAGCGGGGTCGTCACACCGAACTGGCGAGCCAGCGCCTCGAGCACCGGGACCGTGAGCTCGGTGAGCCGGCCGCTGCGCTCTCCATGCTCGAGGAGTGGCCGCAGCTGGAGCATGAGATCCGCCGCGCCGGGAGCGCGCGTGTAACACTGATCGAGGGTCGCGATGTGCTTGCGAGCGAACGGAACAGGCCGCAACTCGACGTCGAGGATCCTCTGCCCGAGGCGGCCCGCGGTGAGAACGGGCACAGTGAGCCACACGAGACCGTCCGGTCCTCGGACGCGATTGCGGTGCTGCCACGACTGGTGCGAGAACTGCACGGTATCGAGGAGCACGAGGCAGTCCACCTGATCCATCAGGTCGAAATACCCGAGCCAGGGGAGATAGGTCGGCTGCATGATCGCGACTCGCGTCGCCATGAAAGGACCATACCTCGCGCTGCGGCCGCGCGCGCCGTCGGTCTCCTCTCTCTACCGGGGCGCCGCATCGATGTGACGTTTCCGTTGCCTGCCCCGCCAGCTCATCGACGGCCGACGGTGCTCTTTTCGCGCTGACCCCCGCGGAGCAGCCTCTTGCGGGTGAGGCTGGCTGCTCGCCGGAGACGGTGCGACAGAGGTGGGGTCGTTCTCGTTCCGAGGTATGGCGGCGCCGTCTGATACAAGGTCAGATCGATCGGCTCATGCGCGAGGATGCGGTCGGTCGTATCGAGGAGGAGCTCACGTGTCGCCCAGTCGCTGGTATGGCCGCCCTTGGGTCGCGCGTCATGGTCGACTCGGCCGCCGAGCTTGCGCCACGTCTCAATCAATGGGAGGACCTGCTCTTTGTGAACGCCGACGTCATCGCAGCAGCTCTGCACGAAGAGCCGGGGAAGCGGGCGCTCGGGCGTCCAGCTCTCGAGCCGGCGTCGGATCCTTCGCGTGACGACGTGATTCGTTGACGACAGGGGGTTACCGTCGGGACAGATGGCCGCCACATGTCGATCTCGTCCGCACATCGCGGCGGCGATGTCGAGGTCGATGTGCGGGGAGATGGCGACGATGCCCGCGACGCCGAGGTCGAGCCCCACGTCGAGGGCGCCCGTGGCGCCCATCGACGACCCCATGGTGACAAGGCGGTCCGCCGTGAGTCCCACCTCGTCGAGTGCCCCCACCACAATTGCCTGCGTCGCGCGCGCGACGAAGTCGTTTCCACGCTCGCCGGTGTAGTACGTGCCATTGTGCTCGGCCCCGTACTCATCGCAGAGGAAGAGCCAGTGGTGCCGGTCGACGTCAGCGAGCATGCGGAGGCGGTGGAAATAGCCCTGGTAGTTGGTGCGGTAGGGCCGAGCGTTCCCCCATTCGCCAAAGAACGCGCTGAAATGGGCCACGAGGCTCCTGGCGCCCGGATGCACCCGCAAAACGTGGTGGAAGGCGCGCCCGTCGGCGTCGCGGTGGACCCGGACATCCGGCGGGGCCGACATCGCCATGGCCGGCTACCCGCCTCCCCACCGCCGCAGCCGGGTGATCGCCTCGACGACGCCGTCCTGGTCCGCGTCGGTCATCGCAGGGAAGAGCGGCAGGGTGACGAGCCGCGAGCACGTTGCCTCGGCGACCGGCGCCTCGCCCACCTGATGCCCGAGTCGTCGATACATCGACAGGAGATGTATCGCGGGATAGTGAAGAGTCGCAGCGATGTTCTCCGCGCGCAGCCCGTCGATGACGGGGTCACGTGCCATGCCGAAGTCCTCAGTCACCTCGATCGCGTACAGATGCCACGCGCTTTCGCGTCCTGGGGCCCGCGGAGGGGGCACGATACCGGGCACGGTCTCGAGCAGCTCGTCGTATCGCGAGGCAAGCTCGCGGCGCCGCGCCACCCACGCCTGAAGACGTGTCAGCTGTGCGGTACCCAGGGCCGCCTGCATGTCCGAGAGCCGATGGTTCTCACCCAGCTCGAGCACGTCGTAACGCCACGTCAGGCCGGCGCGCTCTCCCGCCTCACTCGTCATCCCGTGATTGCGCAACCGCCGCAGCCGGTGGGCGAGGTCGTCGTCGTCGGTGAGCGTGGCTCCGCCCTCGCCGGTGGTGATGTGCTTGACCGGGTGGAAGCTCAGGATCGTGATATCGCCGTGCACAACCGGAGGCCGGCCGGTGGTGTGGGCGCCGAGGCTGTGTGCGGCGTCGACGATGATCGGCAACCCCTGGGGCAGGCAGGCACGGAGCGCGGACACATCCGAGGGAAGGCCCGAGTAGTCGACGGTGATGACAGCCGCCGTTGACGGTTCCACGACGCGTGCTGCCGCTTCGGGATCGAGGCAGCGGTCGCCCCCGATGTCCGCGAACCGGGGCGTCGCCCCGACCAGCAGGGCGGCGTTCGCCGTCGCGACGAAGCTGAGCGGTGGAACCACGACAGACGTCCGAAGCCCCACTCCGACCGCTCGGAGCGCCATCTGGAGCGCGGCGGTTCCGCTGCTGCACGCGACTGCGTGGCGGACGCCGTATTCCGTCGCCAAGGCGGCCTCGAACGCCGCCACCGCATCGCCCCCCGTGAGGGTTCCGCTGTTCAGGGTCCTCACCACGGCGTCGATATCGCGGTCGTCGAGGCTGTGGCGACCATAGGGGAGCATCGACTCCCGGATGGGGTTACCCCCCGCGATCGCCGGTAGCTCGGTCGCCGCCCAGATCACGCGACTGCCGGTGCCGTGGCGGCGCGTCGCTCCACGGTCGTCTCGGCAAGGAGTCGCCGGAGCTCGTCGACGCCCAACCATTCGGTGTTCGCGTCGCTCGTGAATGAGAACCCGTCGGGCACCGGCGCACCCTCCTCGCGTCCGCGATCCGCCCAGAAGGGTTGCTCCGGCTCGATGACGTAGCAGTCGCCCCCGTCGGTCGTGTGGCGCGCCTCCTCGCTCGCGAGCAGAGCCTCGTGCAGCTTCTCGCCGGGACGGATGCCGGTCACGCCGAGGGCGATGCCCGGTGCGATCGCCTCGGCGAGGTCGACGACGCGCATGCTGGGGATCTTGGGGACGAAGATCTCGCCTCCCCGCATCCGCTCGATGGACCGGGTGACGAACGCCACCGCCTGGTCCAGGGTGATCCAGAACCGCGTCATGCGGCGATCGGTCAGGGTGAGCCGTCCGTGGTCTGCCTGATCTCGAAACAGCGGAACGACGCTCCCTCGCGAACCGACGACGTTGCCATACCGCACACACGCCAGTCGCGTCCGCCCATGGCCAACGTATACGTTGGCCTGCACGAACAGCCTCTCCGCGCATGCCTTCGTGGCGCCGTAGAGGTTCGCGGGGTTGACCGCCTTGTCCGTCGAGAGCGCGATCGCACGCCAGACGTCCGCGTCGATGCACGCTTCAGCGACGTTCTGCGTGCCAAGGGTGTTCGTCTTCACCGCTTCGAACGGGTTGTACTCGCACGCCGGCACCTGCTTCAGCGCGGCGGCATGGACGACGATATCGGCGCCCTGGACGGCCCGCCGAAGGCGCTCGGCGTCCCGTACGTCGCCCAGAAGAAAGCGCAGCCGGGGATCGCTGAAGCGTCGCTGCATCTCGTACTGCTTCAGCTCGTCACGGCTGTAGACGCGCACGGCGAGGGGATCGTGCCTGTCCAGCACGACGCTGATGAAATGCTGCCCGAACGAGCCGGTGCCGCCGGTGACGAGAACAGTCTTTCCGGAGAAGGCGCTCAAGGTGAATCCTCGAGAGGGGCGGTGTGGGGCCAGGATAGGACCGAGATCGGAAGGCGAAGATCAAGTGCCCGTCGCAGAACGGTCACATCTGCGAACATCCCATCGCGCGACCGCCACCGGAACGCGAGAAGTCACCGGCGAGCTGTCACCGCTTCAAGCGTCGCCATCTGGGACCGCGGCCGCCTCTGCCCGCTGATCACGCTCTGACCGAGGCCCGCCAGCACGGCGACCACCACCAGCGCCTCGAGGTGGATCAGCGTGTTGGCCGAGACCATGTCGGCGAGATAGAGGAAGTCGACAGCCCCCGCGGCTGCCAGCGCCGCGCCCGGGCGCCGAACCCCCCACACCGCCAGGGGGACGGCCAGCAGCAGGAGGTCGTGGATCCACAGATGCGGGGTGGAGGCGAGCGAGGCGGCGATCGCGATGGCCACCGCGGCCACAGGGTCGCGGCGCAAAGCATCACGGAAGCGCCAGCCGAGCACCAGCAACGCGATCACCGCTGCGACGGAAAAGACGATGCCGGCGCCGTTTCCGGCGGCGAGAGCGGCGAGTCCGGCCGGACCAACCTGAGCGCTGGTCTGTCCGACATCGGTGTGCAGTGCCAGCCGCACCCATTCAACCATCTGCGCCGGACCAACCAGCACCACGCCGCTGACCAGCCACACCGCGCCACCCAGCGCGGCACCCCCCACCACGCGCCAGCGGCCGATCACCATCAGCGCCGGGACGACCAGCCACACCAGCTGTGGTTTGACAACGCAGGCGGCGAGCAGCAGTCCCGCTGCCAGATCGGCCTCCGCCTCCAAGGCGACGAGAGTACCCGCCAGCGCCAGCAACATAAAGGTGTCCCACTGGGCGATGGCGTCGGCGGTGCACAGCAGGCCGGCGGTGGCGGTGAGCATCGCCGCTCGCAGCCACCGCGGCCAGCTCGCGGGCAGGCGGCGCGACAGCAAGACGGTGGCGCCGAGCAGCGCGAACAGGGAGGCGATATCGAAGACGAGGGTGGCCTGGTTGAGCGACAGCCGGGTGAGCGGGCTCAGCACCCAGCCGGCCAGTGGCAGGTTGACGAACGCGTTGAAGAAGTTGTGGCCGATCGGCCCCGCCGCCTGGAGCTGGACGGCACGCTGGGCGTGCTCGCAGTAGAGACAGGAGGGGTCGGTCTGAACCAGGCGGGCGCCGGTGAAGAAGCTGATGAAGTCGGTCGCCTGTGGGGCTCGTATCTCACGGGTCATCTCGCCCCCGAGGCTGGAGAGCAGCAGGACCACGTAGGCGGCCAGCAGGAGCAGGACGAGCGGGCGCGGACGAGCCCGGGTGAGAACGCTCATCGACCCAATCTTCGGCGGCCTGCGGAGGCCCAGAAGGGTGCGGCTCCGACCGGGTACACGCCCGTTTCGATGTCGTGACCGGGGCCGAGCCGGACGGTGCTCGCGGTGGCGGTTGTGGCAGGCTGCGCCACCGCTGCTGACCGGGCGATCGGGGCGATGGAGGATCACCGATGACCATGACGACGCCGGAGATGGCAGTGGCGAGCGGCGGCCCCTCGCTGCTCCGCCCGCCGGCGTCATGGCGGCTGGCCGCCGACCGGGTCGACGGCGACACCTACGTCGGCGTGTTCCTCCGCCAGACCGAGCGCCACGGCGACCGTCCGTGCATCGCCTGCAAGGATGCCGAGGGGCGGTGGCCACAGGCGAGCTGGCAGGAGCTCCGCGATGCCGGGGTGGCACTCGGCGCCGCCCTGGTCCATGCGGGGGTGGCCGCCGGTGATCGGGTCGCGCTGCTCTCCGAGAATCGCCTGGAGTGGCTCTACTGCGACGGCGGCAGCCAGCTGGCGGCAGCGGTGGTGGTGCCGATCTATGCCAGCTCGACCGCCGACACGGTGGCGCAGATCCTCGGCGACAGCGACGCGGTCGCGGTGATCTGCTCGACACCGGAGCAGGCGGCAAAGGTGGTCGAGGTGCGTGACCGGTGCCCGGCGCTGCGGACCGCGGTTCTGATGGAGGGCGAGGCCAGGGGGTTCGTCTCCCTCGCCGAGCTGGCCGCGGCCGCCAGCGCTGATGATCTCGCGGAGCTCGCGGAGCGGGCGTGCCACCTCAGCCCCGACGACATCCTCACCATCATCTACACCAGCGGCACCACCGGGGTGCCGAAGGGCGTGATGCTCACCCATCGCAACGTGGTCGAGGAGCTCCGTGCCATTCTCCAGGTGGTCAGGCTCAGAGAGGATGACCATGGCATCTCCTTCCTGCCCTGGGCCCACGTGTACGAGCGGGTGCAGGGCATCTTCGCGGGCATGACCGCTGGAATCAGCGCCTCGGTGGCACGGGATCTCCACGACGTGGCCGGTGACCTGCGCACCGTGCGGCCGACGGTGATGAACGCGGTGCCCAGGCTCTACGAGAAGATGCAGGAGGCGATCGAGGCTCGCATCCGCGCCGCCGGAGGTCTGCGGGCGATGCTCGGCAGGCGCGGCATCGTCGACTGCACCGAACGGGCGCGGCGCCGGCGGCAGGGGCGCCGGATCCCACCGCTGCTCGCGTTGCGCTGCCGCCTCTGGGAGCGGCTCGTGATCGGAACCATTCGCGACGGACTGGGTGGACGCGCCCGCATCTTCAGCAGCGGCGGGGGACCGATCAACGTCGCCACCCTGGAGTTCTTCGACGCTCTCGGCATCACCATCACCGAGGGCTACGGCCTGACCGAGACCAGCGGCGGGGTGACCGCCAACGATCCCGAGGCACCCCGCTTCGGAACCGTGGGCCGCGCCATTCCCGGTCACCAGATCCGCATCGCCGACGATGGCGAGATCCTGCTGCGCGGTCCGGCCATCATGAAGGGCTACTACAAAAACGACCAGGCCACCGCCGAGGTGCTCAAGGACGGCTGGTTCTACACCGGGGACATCGGAGAGCTCGACGGCGACGGCTTTCTCCGGATCACCGATCGAAAGAAGGACCTCATCGTCACCGCCGGGGGGAAGAACATCGCCCCCGGACCGATCGAGGCGGCGATGATGCAGGACCCTCTGGTGTTGCGCGCCACCGTCATCGGCGACCAGCGCAAGTACCTCGTTGCTCTGGTCGTTCCCGAGTTCAACACGCTGCGGGACTGGGCGCGTCAAAACGGGGTCACCGCCACCTCTGACGCGGAGCTCGCCGCCGATGAGAGGGTGCAGCGGCTCTACCAGGGCATCGCCGAGCGTGCCTCCGCCAAGCTGGCGCGGTACGAGACCATCAAGAAGGTTGCCGTGCTCGACCGCGACCTCAGCGAGGAGAGAGGCGAATTGACGCCGACCCTGAAGGTGAAGCGCAAGGTGGTTCAGCAGAGCCTTGCGCTGGTGATCGACAAGCTGTACGCGTGACAGGAGGATGGCCCGTGGCAAAGATCACGGTGACCCGCTCGATCAAGGCTCCGGTGGAGGCGGTGTTCGGCTACGTCGACGATCACCGCAACACTGTCAAGTACATGCAGGGGCTCACCAAGTGGGAGCCGGCCGGCTCAACGACGCACGGGAAGGGGGCCACCTTCGATGTGGCCATGAAGGCGGGGCCGCTGACCATGGGCGGGGTGATGGAAGTTACCGAATGGAAGGAGAACAAGACCATCGCCTGGGTGTCGCGCAAGGGCATCAAGCAGGAGGGGCGGTGGACGTTTGCCACCAAGAGCGGAGGGACGGAGGCGACCCTGGAGGCGGATGTGGAGTTTCCGGGCGGGATCGCCGGCAGGGTTGCGGCCCGGGCGGCGGAGCCGGTGTTTCGGGGAAACCTGGAGAGATCGGTGGAGGCGCTCAAAACTCAGACGGAGAAGCTCGCGGCCAAGGCTGCCCGCCGCTGACCCGAGACGGCAGCCGGGCTCTAGCGTCCGCTCAGTGACAGCACCGACTTCAGAGTCCGCCCCATGATCAGGAGGTCGAGACTCAGCGACTGGCGCTTCACGTAGTACAGGTCGTACGAGAGCTTGACCCGCGTCCCGTCGAGACCACTGCCGTACCCGTAGCTCACCTGCGCCCAGCCGGTCAAGCCGGGCCGCACCGTCAGCCGGGTGTCGTAGAAGTCGATCTGCCGGCGCAACTCCTCGACGTAGTGGGGTTGCTCGGGGCGAGGACCGACCAGGCTCATGTCCCCGCGCAGGATGGCCCAGGTCTGCGGCAGCTCGTCCAGATGCAACTTGCGCAGCACCCGGCCCACCGGAGTGACCCGCGGATCTCCACGGCGCGCCCATTCGCCCCCATCCTCGAGGCTGCTGCGCATGGTGCGCAACTTCCACAGCGTGAACGGCCTGCCGTACTTGCCGATGCGCGTCTGGCGATGGAAGACCGGCCCCCTCCCGCTGAGCTTGGTGGCCAGGCTCACCGCCGGGAGGATCAGCGCCAGCGCCAGCAGCCCGGCGGTGGCCGCCACAATGTCGATGCTCCGTTTGCAAACGGCATACAGCCGCGAGGTCTCGCTGCGCATCGGCAGCGAGATCAGCCAGGCGTGCCCGAGCTGGTCGAGCAGGAGACGTCCGGTCAGCTCCTCGTAGACGTCGGCGAGAGAGCGAACCGTGACCCCGGTGTCGTAGCAGCGCAGGAGTACGCGGAAGAGTTCGCGCGAGACGTCCTCGCGCACTCCGAGAACAACCTGGCTGACGTGTCCCGAGATGGCGAGCTCTGTCAGCTTCGCTGCCGCTTCGGGCTTGGTGGGGTCGACCAGTCCTCGGACGCGGTAGAGCGTCGCCGCGTGATCACGCACGTCGGGCCAGATGTGCTCGAGGACCTCGCCAGTCGCGACCAGCGCGATCGGCTGGGCCAGCGCGGCGCTCTGCAGGGTGCGGCGGTAGATCAAGCGGCCCACCGTCACCGTCACCGCCGCTACCGGCAACCAGAGCAGCACCGTGGGCCGCGTGACCCGGTAGGGCATGACGAAGAACACGACCATCAGCCCAGCCAGTGTCAGCATCAGCGAACCGCCGACCACGTGCAGCGTGGCCCGTACACTCGCCGCGGTGCGCAGGTCGTAGGCGTCCATCAGGCGGGCGGCGCCAAGCCACACCGCAACGCAGATGACGGTTCCTGACCGCGGCAGGTAGAAACCCACCTCGCGCACCTGGGCGGTGCGCAGGTTGAAGGCGGTGATGTAGGCGAGGGCCACCGCCGCCACGTCGGTGGCGATCAGCAGCAGCCGGCGTTCCGAGACGAGCAGACCGCGGCGGCGGCGCAGCGGCAGGGCGGCGACCTGAGCCCGGGTCTGGATCACGAGGTGACGCTATCAGCGATCCGAGAACTCACCGGTCACCGTCCGGCCACTGTTGTGTGAAAGGTGGCCCCGCCGTGACGCGTCGTTACCGGGCGACCATGAAGGCGCTGGCCTTGCCCTGCTCGTCCACCGCGGCAGCCAGCAGGTGGAGCGTCGGCACCCGGTCAAGGCAGTCGGGCCGCCACGGGTACGGATCGTGAGCGTCCAGCTTGGATCCGAGGTAGACGGCGTGGACCCCGGCCAATGCCGATGTGGCAGCCCCCGGATCGTTGCAGGCACCGGCAAGCGCGGTGAGACGCTGGTCGGCGGGGTGGCTGTCGAGGTACGCCTTGGGCATGTAGAGAACCTCGGGGCCCAGCACGCCGAGCCATCGGCCGGCGTCGGACGAGCCGTCGGTCAGCACCGCCGTCCCCGGCCCGACGTTGCGTGCCAACCGGTCGATCACCGCGACGTCTGCGGCGGTGATCCCGCCTTGGGTCGCCGCGGCGACGACGAAGCGAGCCCGGTCCCGCTGCACTCCAAACGCCGCCACTGAGACTGCAGCGGCGACCGTCAGAGTGACCGCGGTCATGCGGCGCGGAGCGCCGATCCGCGACAGCAACTGGCGCAGGCCATCACCAAGCGTCACCAGAGCCAGCGCCATGAGCAGGGGCGCGAGCCAGTATTGGAGCGAGGCCAGGCGATCGGGAACCGACCAGGGAAAGAGCTCTTCCCAGAGGCGGCGCAGCACCCCGGTGTCGACGGAATCGACGAAGCACGCCACCAGGAGAACGCTGACGGCAGCGGCCCAGCGGAGCCGATGCCGGCGCACCACCGCGATCGCCAGACCCACCGCCCACAGCGCGCCGATGGCAGCCACGGGGAAGACGCCGTCGAGGAAGAAGTGGAAGACCGAGCCGATGTCCGCTCCGGCGGCCTGGGTGAAGAAGGAAGTGCGTTGCGGAACCAGCGGGCCACTCAAGCTCGACTGCACCGGCGCGGGGACCGCGGGCACGCGGGTCAACACGGTGACTGCCAACGCCCCGACCACGATCGCGGAGCCGGCCAGGAACAGGCGCCTGGGCAGCTCCGAGTCGCGACGGTGCGCGCCGATCGCGCCGCCAACCAGGCCGGCCCCGATGACGGCGACGGTGAGCATCTCCAGGCCGTGCACCACCCACGCAGCCGCCACCAACCCGCTGATGAGGACACAGTTCCCGCCCGCATCCTGGTTGCGTATGGTCCGGCTGATGGCCGCGATCAGGGCAACGACGATGGTTGAGTCGACGATCAGCGGATATTCGCCGAGCTCCAGCGGCAGCGCGGGAAAGGTCATGCCGACGCCGAGTGCCGGGGCAAGGGCGGACAAGGCCACCGAGCCGGTGGCGAGCCAGGCGAGCATCGCGAGGCTGAGCGGGAGCAGCAGCACAGACAGCAGCGTCAGCGGGGCAAGTGCGCGATAGGGCGCGGTTCCGCCCAACCCTGCGATCAACGCCGCTTCGGCTTCCACCCCGGTGCGGGGGCGAACCCAGGCGGATTGCTCCACCGGGGAGGGGAGTGTCGGCAGCACGTCGTTCGTGCGGGCAATGGCGTTGGCCACCTCCGCGTGAACCGGGGTGTCGCCGCCATAGGGCACGACGCGGTCGTGGAGCGAGATCCCGGCGGTGATCGTGGTCGCCATTCCCGCCGCCAGCGCCGCGCCGACGATCAGCAGCTCCTGGCGTCGCGTCAGGGTGCCGCTGGGGCGGGGGGTTCGGCGCCTGCGCCGGTGCCGCACGACCGCAACGACCAGCAGGACGAACACATACACGGGGAGCACGGTGGCCGGCCGGAACGGCACGCGGGTGTCGTGCATGCCCAGGCCGACGACGCCGGCCATGCCGGCAGACAGCCCCGGCGCGGCGGCCAGGCGCTGCCACCACCGCCACGACGGCACCAGCAGGCTGATCAGCGCGAACCCCGGCGCCAGGCCGACGATCACCAGCCCCGGGAGGGCGTCGACGATGTCAGCGGCAGACATGCGGCTTCAGGGCCACGGACACGAGATTCAGCCGCAGGCGCAGCAACCTGCCTGCCCTGCTCGAGCACATCCTCTGCCGGCGATGGCTGCCCCATTGAGTGGTGCCGTCTCGGGCCTGGCGGTGGTGCTCATCTCACGCCGCCGTGCTCTCGACTGCCAGGGAGCGCGCACGCATGGTGTCCGCCCGGCATCGCCGAAGTCCGAAGGTCAGCAGGTGGTTGCCGGTGTAGTTCCAGACGGCCGCAACTCCCGACGATGCGGTGGCGGCCAGGAGGTAGTGGAGGCCCAGGACGCCTGACAGCAGCCAGATGCTCGCCAGGTAGCATGCCAGCCCGCCCAAGGTCACCAGCTGGTAGCGGCCCGCGCGACGCAGCAGCGAGCGGTGGCGGCTGTCGTTCCAGGTGACCGCGTTGTTCAACGCAAACGTCGTCGCGATCGTGCCCTCGGAGGCGATCGTGCCTCCCAGCAGCACCGGGAGGTGGCCCCACTCGTGCAGCGCTGCCAGCAGCCCGTTGGTGACCCCGACGCCGATCACGCCGACGACCACGAAGCGTGAGAACCGTCCGCGGTGGCGGCGAAGGAGTGCTCCCAGCCCGGCGGCGGTGACAAGGCCGCTCGCACGGCGGCGGCACTCGATCCGCAGGCTCATGACCATCCGAGCCTAGGGCTCGTTCCCACCGGTGGCGGGCAAGTCGCCGTCTTCCCGCAGCGATGTAGCGCCGCCGTTACCGGTTCCGCGCACGGCGCGGTGCGGACGAAGGTGCGATCGGCACCGAGCGGGTGAGGATGCGGCGCCGTCACCCGCTCGTGACCCAGAGATCACCGCCGCGCGCTCCTCGATGGGCGGCCCGCCACAGCTTGGAATCGCGGCGCCGCCCTACAATGACCGCAGGGTCGCCCGCCTCCGTTCACGAGTCGGAGGGGCGGTCGGGGAGAAGGCCATGGAGCACAACGGCAGCGGCGAACAGCCGCCCGAGCCGGAGGGTCGTGCCACCGGCGGGCTGCGCGTCAAGCGCGGTCTGGCCGAGATGCTGAAGGGCGGCGTCATCATGGACGTCGTCACCGCCGAGCAGGCGCGCATCGCCGAGGACGCCGGTGCGGTCGCGGTGATGGCGCTGGAGCGCGTCCCCGCCGACATCCGGCGCGAGGGCGGGGTGGCGCGGATGAGCGAGGTCTCGCTCATCAAGGAGATCATGGCGGCGGTGACCATCCCGGTGATGGCCAAGGCGCGCATCGGTCACTTCACCGAGGCGCAGGTGCTCCAGGCGCTGGGCATCGACTACATCGACGAGTCCGAGGTGTTGACCCCGGCCGACGAGGAGCACCACATCGACAAGTGGGCTTTCACCGCTCCGTTCGTCTGCGGCGCCCGCGACCTGGGCGAGGCGCTGCGGCGCATCGGCGAGGGTGCGGCGATGATCCGCACCAAGGGCGAGGCCGGCACCGGCAACGTGGTCGAGGCGGTACGTCACATGCGCGCGGTCTGCGGTGGCATCCGCCACCTTCAGTCGCTGCGGCGGGATGAATTGATGGCCGAGGCCAAGCGGTTGCAGGCTCCCTTCGAGCTGGTGCTCGAGGTGGCCGAGACCGGACGCCTCCCGGTGGTCAACTTCTCGGCCGGGGGCATCGCCACGCCGGCGGACGCCGCGCTGATGATGCAGCTCGGCGCCGAGGGCAACTTCGTCGGCAGTGGCATCTTCAAGAGCGAGGATCCGAGCCGCTACGCCAAGGCGATCGTCGCCGCGACTACCTATTACGACAAGCCGGAGCTCGTCGCCGAGGTCAGCGCGGGCTTGGGGCGGGCGATGCGCGGTCTGGATGTCGCCACTCTGCCGCGCGAGGAGCTGCTGGCCGCTCGGGGGTGGTAGCGGGGCGGCTCGCAGCCGGCCGCGCCAGCGATCGCGTCACCGCGAGCAGGATCGCCGCGGTGGCGATCGCCTCGGCGTGGAGTGGTGCCAGCGACTGATCCAGCAGGTACGCCCCGTCGAGAGCCAGCGCGGCCAGCAGTGCGGCGCCTGGGTGGCGCCCGCCCCAGATGACCAGCAGCGGCGCCAGCAACAGCAGGTCCTGCGAGTAGACGTGCGGAGCGCACACCAGGGACGCGGCGAGGCCCAGCGACAGGCAGGCGGCGGGGTTGGAACGCAGCGTCTCGCGCAACCGCCAGGCGACCCCGACGGCGATCGCCGCCAGCAGGGTTGCCAGGGCGAAGGACGCGCTGCCCCCGGCCACCGCGGGAAGCCCCACCGTCTTGCCGGCTTCGCCGACATGCGCGGGGAGGACGTAGCGAAGCCAGTCCGCCAGGTGCTGGCCTCCCAGGATCATCAGGCCGCTGACAAGCCAGACCGCGGTCCCCGCCGCGAACCCGAGTAGCACCCTCCAGGAGTCGGTGAGCACCAGCGCGGGCACCACCAGCCAGACCAGCTGCGGCTTGGCCATCAGGACCGAGAGCAGTGCCCCCGCGATGACCGGTCGCCGCGCCATCAACCCCATCGCGCCGGCGGCGGCGAGCAGCAGCAGGGGATCCAGTTGACCCCACGCGAAGGACTCGGCGCCGGGGAGCAACGCCACCGATGCGATCAGCAGCAGGGAACGCTGCGAGAGGGGCCACTCGCGCGGCAGCCATCGCGCCAGCAGCACCGCGGCGCCACCGAGGGCGAGCAGCGACAGTCCGAGAAAGACCGCCATCGCTGCCCGCAATGGCAGCAGCGCCAGCGGCTGGATCAGGTAGGCGAAGAGCGGCGGGTTCGCATAGGGCACGATCCCCCAGCTCGGCGCGAACCCCAGGAGCCGGGTCTGCACCGCCGCCTGCGTGGCCGGGCAGTAGAGGCAGGTCGAGCCGGCGTGCAGGATGCGGCCGCCGGTCACGAAGGCGACGAAATCGGTGTGCACCGCGTAGCGGAGGCCACGCAGCGGTTGGGCCACCAGGTTGGCCAGCAGGACGGAGCCCAGAACCAGGGTCGTGCGCCCGGCGGAGACGCGCCCGGGGAAGGCCTCCCGCCGAGCGGCGGACGAAGCGGCGTCGCTCACGCCCGCGACTGTGGCATGCGCTCCGCGGCGCCCATCCGCCTCGACCCGTCTTGCGACGGGCCGGTGACAGGCTGCGTACCGGGCCATCCGGTGGGGCGCCGGCCGGTCGATAGACTGGAGTTGATGAGATTAATCCCGCGCCCGGGCATCGAGGTCCGGACCGACGCCTCGAGGCTATGACCGGACCCGTGATCGGCGTGCTGGCGCTGCAGGGCGACGTCCGCGAGCACCTCGCCGCCTTCGAACGCTGCGGAGCGCGGGCGACGGCGGTACGCCTGGCGGCAGAGCTCGACGCCGTGGACGGCCTGGCGATTCCGGGTGGCGAGTCGACCACCATGAGCCGCCTGCTGGGCGTCTTCGGCCTGCAGGAACCTCTGCGTCGTCGTCTCGATCAGGGCCTGCCCTGCCTGGCCACCTGCGCCGGCATGATCCTGCTCAGCCGCGAGGTGCGCGACGGCCGCGCCGACCAGGTTGCCCTCGGCGCCCTTCCGATCACGGTGCGCCGCAACGGGTACGGGCGCCAGAACGAGTCGTTCGAAGCCGACCTCGCCATTCCCAGGCTCGGCCCCGAGCCGTTCCGCGGGGTGTTCATCCGCGCGCCGGTGGTCGAGGCCGCGGCGCCCGAGGTGGACGTGCTGGCGCTGCACGACGGTCACCCCGTCGCCGTCGCCTACGGCGGTCACGTCGCCACCGCGTTCCATCCGGAGATGACCCGGGACGACCGGCTGCACCGTCTCTTCCTCGAGCGCGTCGCCGGGCGCGTCCGCGCCGCGTGACGCCGTCAGGGGAAGGCCGGCGCCGCTCTGGCGGCGGTGGTGAGCCCGATCCCGCTGAGGGTCGGCTCCGCCATCCCGGGGGTACACTGACGCCGTGACATTCGGGCTCGGGCGCCGGGCGGCCTGGTGCTGAGGTGCCCGCCTGGGTGACCCACGTGACCCGTCGATGATCATCCGCAACGCGAGCTTTCGCGATCTCGGTCGCATCGAGCAGCTCCATCGCGAGACTGCCGCGGCCGAGGAGAACGCGGGAGTGGTGCCGGGTCTGAGCGCGACCGGCGACAGCCCGGTGCCCCAGACGGCCCTGGTCCGCCTCTGGTACGCGGTCAGCAAGTCGCTCTCCGCGCTGGTGCCGATCGCCGATCAGGGCGATGCGCTCTATGTGGCCGAGGATCCCGAGCACGGTATCGTCGGCTTCATCCAGGCGCAGAAGGCGCCGGCGCAGACTCGCAGCTGGCAGATCCTCAACCTGTGCGTGATCTCGGGCAGCCGCGGCCACTTCGCCGCTCCCCAGCTGCTCACCCACCTTGCCGCCCAGGGGATGGAGCACGGCGCCCATCGGTTCTTCGTGCGCGTCCCGGTCGAGCACCCCCTGGTGGGGCTGTTCCTCGAGCAGGGGTTCACCCAGTACGCCACCGAGCAGATCCTCTTCCGCGACGACAGCGGCGGCGCTCCGCGCGTCGTCGACAACGGCGGGGGAATCCTGCGCCCCGCGCGCCGCGAGGACCTCATCGCCGCCTACCTGCTCTACCTGCGCACCACTCCCAGCCATGTCGCCCACCTCGAAGGACCGACGCAGAAGGCGTGGCAGGCGGGCTTCCAGCAGGGCTGGCCGGCCCGCTTCGGCAAGGACGACGTCCGTCACCTGGTGGCGGAGCGTCCCGGCGTGGTGGCGTGGGTTGCCACCCGGCCACCGTCCCAGGCACGTCCGGCGCTGATGGCGCTGATGTGCGAAGGCCAGGACGCCGAGCTGCGCGAGGAGGTGATCGATGCCGCCCTGGCACAGCTCCATCCCGGGCCGGTGTCGTGCGTCCTGCGCCACTACGACTCGGAGCTGATCCGGTCTCTGCAGAAGCGCGGATTCGAGATCTACGGATCGCAGCTGCTGCTGGTTCGCGACCTGGCCCTCAAGGTGCGACTGCCGGCGGTGGCGGCGAAGAAGAAGAAGGGAGTCCTCATCCACGCCGGACTGGCGCGGAGCACCGGCCCTTCGGTCCATCATCTGGAGGCTTCGCTGTCAACATCGCCTTCACCGCCCCCGACATGACACCGTACGGCCCCGCGTGGGAGGAGGAGCTGAGCCTCCTCCTGGTTGCTCTTCCCCCCCGACTCGCCGAGGCGGCTCGCCGCATCATCGATACTCGAGGCGGCGAGCTGCTCGAGATCGTCCTCGACCTCGGCCGCGAACCGGAGGCGCGCTTCGACGACGGGGAGGCGATCCTCGACGAGGTGCAGGTCACTGAGGCCGACCTCGACTATGTCGCCACCCGGGTCGGCGTCTTCGGAGATGACAACCGGGCGGGGATCGAGCGCACCCTGCACCGCATCAGCGCCATCCGCAATCGTTCCGGGCGGATCGTCGGGCTCACCTGCCGGGTGGGTCGCGCCGTCACCGGCACCATCGACATCATCAAGGAGATCGTTGTCAGCGGGCACTCCATCCTCCTGATGGGACCGCCCGGCATCGGCAAGACGACCATGCTCCGCGAGTGCGCGCGGGTGCTCGGCGACGAGTGCGGCAAGCGGGTGGTCATCGTCGACACCTCCAACGAGATCGCCGGAGACGGTGACATCCCGCACCCCGGCATCGGCCGCGCGCGCCGCATGCAGGTGAGGACGCCGGCGATGCAGCACGCGGTGATGATCGAGGCGGTGGAGAACCACATGCCGCAGGTGATCGTCATCGACGAGATCGGCACCGAGCTGGAAGCGGCGGCGGCGCGCACCATCGCCGAGCGCGGCGTCCAGCTGGTGGGTACCGCCCACGGCCGCAACCTCGACAACCTGCTGGTCAACCCCACCCTCAACGACCTGCTCGGTGGCATCCAGTCGGTGACCCTCTCCGACGAGGAGGCACGCCGGCGCGGCACCCAGAAGAGCGTGCTCGAGCGCAAGGCCCCACCGACCTTCGACGTGCTGGTCGAGATCCAGGAACGCGACCGGGTGGCGGTGCACATGCCGGTGGACGAGACCATCGATGAAGCCCTGCGCGGCCGCGTCCGGCCGCCCCAGCTGCGGATCCGCGGAGAGAGCGGGCAGATCATCCGGCGGATCGACACGAGCGCGGTCAGCGGAGGTTTCGACCCCGCGGCGTACGGCGGTGCCACCGGTCTGAACAGCGGCCTTCGCAGCTCGCGGCGCGAACGCGACGGGCGTCCGCGGCGGTCGCTGCGTACCTACGAGCCCGACCAGTTCACCCTGGCCCACGAGGGACGCGAGCGTGAGCTGCGGGAGGTGACCCGGGCCCAGCGTCCGAACCAGCCGCTGTCGGTGTTCCCTTACGGGGTCTCACGCAGCTACCTGGAGCAGTCGGTGCGCGAGCTCCGCCTCCCGGTCCGCATCCAGCATCACGTCGACGATGCCGACATGGTGCTCACCCTCAAGAACTATTACCGGCGCAAGGACTCCCCGGTCCGCGCGGCGGAGTCGACGGGCATTCCCATCCAGGTGCTCCGCAGCAACACCATCGCCCAGATCAAGGGTGCTCTGGCACGGGTGTATGGGGTCGACGTCGGTGATCCCGGTGAGGTGGCGCTGCAGGAGGCGCTGGAGGGCATCGAGCGGGCCCGGACCACCGGCCACGAGGTCGAGCTGGCACCGCAGAACAGCTATCTGCGCCGCCTCCAGCATCAGCTGGTCGAGCAGCACGACATGTCCGCCCGCAGCACCGGCGCCGAGCCCAACCGGCGGTTGGTCATCCTCGGCAGCGACAGCGGCGACGACGAGGAGTGACCAGCCTCGAGGCCGGCGCACCGCGGGCGGTGGGCGGCCACTGGCCTGGCTTCTTCATCTCCTTCGAGGGTGTCGACGGTGCCGGCAAGACCACCCAGGTGGCGGCGCTCGGCATGGCGCTGCGCCACGACGGGCACGAGGTGATCGCCGTGCGCGAGCCCGGCGACACTGCCCTCGGCGAGCTGGCCCGGTCATTGCTGCTCGCCGAGTACGGCGGCGAGCCGATCGATCCCTGGGCGGAGGCGCTGGTGTTCATCGCCGCGCGGGCGCAGCTGTTGCGTCAGGTGGTGCTGCCGGCGCTCGAGCGTGGCGCGGTGGTGATCGCCGACCGCTACGTCGACTCCACCCTCGCCTACCAGGGTGGTGGCCGGGGACTGGACCTCGACGTGCTGCGGCGGCTGCACCGCGACACCTGCGGCGACGTCTGGCCCGACCTCACCCTGCTCCTCGACCTGCCCCGGGAAGCGGCGGAGACCCGGCAGCGGGCCTCCCTGCTGCCCTTCGACCGGATGGAGAGCGCTCCGGCCGGCTTCCACGTCGCGGTGCTCGGCGCCTTTCGCGCGCTGGCGGCGGCCGAGCCACAGCGCATCGTCACCATCGCCGCCGGCCGTCCCGCGGTGGTCGTCTCCCAGGACATCTGGGCCGCTGTCAGCGAGCGGCTCGAGGAGCTGCGCGAGGAGCTCGCGTGAGCGCGCCGCGGCGACGGTGAAGCTGATCATCGCGGTGGTGCAGGCGCACGATGCCGAGCGCTGCAGCGACGCGCTCGCCAATGCCGGCTTCGTCAGCACCCGCTTCACCACCTCGGGCGGGTTTCTCCAGAAGGGCAACGCCACCCTCGTCACCGGAGTCGACGACGCCCGCGTCGACGAGGTACTGGAGCTGCTCCGCAGCAATGCCCGCGAGCGCCACGACTACATCGCGCCGGCGATGCCGCCGGTGGCCGAGCCGGCGGAGCTCTTCAACCCCTTCCCGGTGGAGGTGCAGGTCGGTGGCGCCACCGTCTTCGTGCTCGACGTGAGTCGCTTCGAGCAGCTGTAGCGCCACCGCACGGTTAAGGGCTGGCCGTGGATCTCGCCGCATCGAGCCGCATCGCCCTCGATGCGGTGCAGCGATGGCAGTCGCGCTGGCCGGGGTTCAGCACCCATCCGAGCCTTCGCATCGACCAGTCGAGCATGGAGGCGGTGCTCGCCGAGCTGGCGGAGCGCCTCCAGGACAACTATCCGTTCTTCCATCCCGACTATGCCGGGCAGATGCTCAAGCCGCCGTCGCCGGCGGCGGTCGCCGGCTACCTGATGGCGATGCTCATCAACCCCAACAACCATGCCCTCGACGGCGGTCCGGCGACGGCGGCGATGGAGAAGGAGGTGGTCGGCGCGATCGCGGCCATGTTCCACCTGCCGGACGAGACCCTGGGGCATCTCACCTCGAGCGGCACCATCGCCAACCTCGAAGCGCTCTTCGTCGCCCGCGAGCTGGCCCCCGGCGCCGCCGTCGCCTACAGCGAGGACAGTCACTACACCCACGAGCGCATGTGCCATCTGCTCGGGGTTCGCGCCATCAGGATTGCGGTGGACGAGCGCGGACGGATCGACCTCGACGCGCTGGAGACGGCTCTGCGGACCGAGCAGGTCGGCACCGTCGTCGTCACCGCCGGGACCACCTCGCTGGGGGCCGTCGATCGCATCGACGAGGCGCTGCGGCTGTGCCGGAAGTACGGGGTGCGCATCCATGTCGACGCCGCCTACGGCGGGTTCTTCGCCATCCCGGCGTGGTCGAACAGCGCGGATGTGCCGGCCGCATCACTTCGCGCCATCGCTGAGTGCGACTCGGTGGTGGTCGATCCTCACAAGCACGGTCTGCAACCCTACGGCTGCGGTTGCATCCTCTTTCGCGACCCCGCGGTGGGGCGCTTCTACAGGCACGATTCGCCGTACACGTATTTCACCTCCGGCGCGCTGCATCTCGGCGAGATCAGCCTCGAGTGCTCGCGTGCGGGCGCGGCGGCGGCGGCGCTGTGGACGACGCTGCGGCTGTTCCCGCTGACCGATGCGGGGCTGGGTGCCGTCCTCGCGGCGGGACGGCGGGCGGCGCGGCGATGGGCCGAGCTGCTCGAGGCGTCGCCGGTTCTCGACCTCTACCAGCAGCCGGAGCTCGACATCGTCACCTTCTTTGTTGCCGCCGAGGGCGGCAGCATGAGCGCGATCGACGCCACCAGTGAGCGTCTCTTCGACGCGGCGATGACCGCGCCCGACCCGATCTACCTCGCCGTCGCCCGCGTCGCCGCCGACAGCCTGCGCCGGCGCCACCGATTGCGCGCCGACACCACCGCCCCGGTGCGCATCCTCCGCAGCGTGCTGATGAAGCCGGAGCATGAGCTCGCCGTCGAGGGCATCCACCGACGGCTCGAGCAGATCGCCGGCTCCCGTGAGGCCGGCTCCGATCAGGACTGACCGGCGACCAGTGCAGCGATGACGGCAGCGAGCTCCTGGGCGAGGTCGGTGTCGCCGGGGAGCAGCTCCAGCAGGGCGCGTCGCCGGAGGGCGTCATCGCCATGCCGCTGCGCCGCGCCCGGCGCGAAGGGACACTCGGCGGGGCGCAGACAGCGGCGCATTCCCGTCAACTGCGTCGCGGCTCCGGCCCTGATCGCCGGCGCGGGCTCCGTGCCAGCCACCACCAGCCTCCTCATCAGCGTCAGGGCAAGGACCACGTCACACTCCGAAAAGACAGCTGTTCGCGCCCCGGCATTACGGTTCCGGTCGGGGCTGTCCTCCCGGCTCCGCGCCCGGTGTGCTGCTACGCTCCAGGACCACCTCGGTGTCGGCCACGACCCGCTCCACCCGGGTCCCGACGAGGTGCACGCGCAGTCCGGGAAGTCCGACCGCCCCCGGTTCCCAACCCTCGGCGAACAGCCGGCGGGCCTCGCCGAAGGTGGTCGCCTGGGCCACCTGCCGGCCATCGGTGAAGGCGATGGCGCCGGGGCGCGTCGGGTAGCCGAAACCGACCTCGCCGCCGGTGGTCAGGAAGGCCCGCACCGAGGCCAGCGCACGTCCTTCGTCGACCGGTGACTCCGGCGCCGCCAGCGCCTCGGCCACGGTCGGCATCTCGCCGCTGCCCGCCTGGGAGCGCACCGCGACGCGGGCGGCGTGGCGCTGGGCCCGCTCCCTGCGCCGCTGCTCGGTCGCCAGCTCGGCGGCGCGCGCCCGCAGCTCCTTGAGCTGCCGCTCGTACGGTGCCATCGCGGTGCGGATCGCCTGCTCGCTCTCGGTGATCGCGGCATGCACCGACCGCAGCTCGCTGTCGGTCAGCTCGCGCAGGAGTTCAGGCTCGACCCGCTCGGGAAGCGGGGGCAGCGAGCCCGGTCCCGGATCGGCCGCCGGCGACGACATCGGCGACGATCATGCCACCCCACCGCCGGTCATCCCGAGCTCGCCCGGGCCGCCAGGCCGGCTTTCCGCTGCCTGTTAGGGTTGTGCCCCCCATCCGCACGCTGGGAGGGTCGCCGTGTCCGAGACAGTGGTCCGGGTTGAGCGCGAGGGCGCCGTCGGCGTCATCACCATCGACCATCCACCCGCCAACGCCATCAGCGCGGCGGTGATCGCCGGGCTGCGTGAGGCGATCACCGGGGCGCAGCCGGAGCTGCGCGCGGCCGTGATCACCGGGGCCGGCGGCCGCTTCTTCTCGGCGGGCGCCGACATCACCGAGTTCGGCAGCGCCGGCGGCGAGGGAACCGCCGCCGGGCAGGTGCTGACTCTGGAGATGGAGGCGGCCCCGGTCGCGCTGATCGCCGCCGTCAACGGTGTCGCCCTGGGCGGGGGGTGCGAGCTGGCGATGGCCTGTGACCTCCGCGTCGCCTCGACCGCGGCCCGCTTCGGCCAGCCGGAGATCAACCTGGGAATCATCCCCGGCTGGGGCGGGACCCAGCGGCTCCCCCGGCTGATCGGGCGTACCCAGGCGATGCCGCTGCTGCTCAGCGGCGAGATGGTCGACGCGGAGACGGCGCTGCGCCTCGGCCTGGTCAGCGAGGTGGTGCCGCCCGAGCAGCTGCTGGAGCGAGCCCGGGCCCTGGCGGAGAAGCTGGCGGCCAAGGCGCCGCTGGCGGTCGCGGCCACCAAGCGAGCGGTCGCCAGGGGCCTGGACCGGCCGATGGATGAGGCGCTCGGCGTCGAGCGCCAGGAATTCGTGACCGTCTTCCGCAGCGAGGACGCCGCCGAAGGGGTGCGGGCCTTTCTCGAGAAGCGCGCGCCGGGGTGGCGAGGCCGCTGACGCGGCGCGTCATGGCAGGCCCGCCTGCCTATAATCCCGGCCACACATTCCCACCGAGCTGATGCGTCCTTGACGGCCCCCACTGCAGTCGGTGGCGCCGCGGGCGGTGGCGGCATGGGAGGCATGGCGTGGCCACGGTGATCCTCAGCCCGATCGGGCTGATCGCACTGGTGGGCGGGGCCGTCGGCCTCAGCGGTCTGCGCTGGCGCAAGCTGTTGCGCCTCGCCCTGCGCGGGCAGCGCCAGGACCCGCGCTTCGACCGGCTCGTCGAGCGGGCGAAGGCCTTCGGCGTCTACGTCCTCGCCCAGGGCCGGCTGCTGCGGTGGCCCTACTCCGGCGTCCTCCACGCCCTGATCTTCTGGGGATTCCTGGTGCTGCTCACCGCCATCGCCCAGGGAGTGGTCGAGGCGATCGAGGTCGGCTTCCGCTTCGACCTGCTGCCCGGTGCCGGCATCGTCGCGCTCCTCCAGGACCTCTTCTGCGTGCTGGTGCTCGTCGGGGTCGCCATGGCGCTGGTCAACCGGCTGGTGGTGCGGCCGCTTCGCTTCGCCGGAAGCCACACCCGCGATGCCGTGCTGATCCTGGCCTGGATCGCGTCGCTGCTGACGATGATGGAGCTGAACTACGCGACCCGCATCGCCCGCGGGCACGAGCCCCTGGCGACGTGGCGACCGCTGGCCTCGGCCATCTCCCGGATCTTCGACCCCCTCCGAGCGCACCTCACCGCGCTCGACATCCTGCACGGATCCTTCTTCTGGGGCCACCTGGCGCTGGTGTTCAGCTTCCTGGTGTACCTGGGATACAGCAAGCACCTGCACATCATCACCGCCGCCCCCAACGTGGTCTTTCGCAACCTGCGACCCAAGGGCGCCTTCACCACCCCGAACTTCGAGGCCGAGGACATCGACCATTTCGGCGCCAGCCGGATCGAGCACTTCTCGTGGAAGGACATGCTCGATCTCTACACCTGCACCGAGTGCGGGCGTTGCCAGTCGCATTGCCCCGCCTTCAACACCGGCAAACCGCTCTCGCCCAAGACCCTGATCACCGACCTGCGCGACCACGCCTACGAGGTGCTCGCCGGCGGTTACGACAAGACCAGCCATCGCGCCCACACCGTCGGCAGCGAGCGACACCAGGGCGGCGACGGGCACGTCGAGCTCCAGGGCGCCGACGCGATGTGGGTGACCGATCCCAACGGTGACGGCGGCGACGCTCTACCAGGGATGTTCCAGCCGTCGTGGCTGTCGCCGGACCAGGTCGCCGACGCGGTGACCCGCGGCGGGGGAGGCGACCGACCGCTGTTCGGCGGCACCATCAACGAGGAGACGCTGTGGTCCTGCACCACCTGCGGGGCGTGCATGGACGAGTGTCCGGTGCTGATCGAGCACGTGCCCAAGATCATCGACATGCGGCGCGCGCTGGTGCTCGAGGAGAGCCGGATGCCCAAGCAGGCGGAGGCGGCACTGCGGAACATCGAGAACGTCGCCAACCCCTACGGCATCTCCCAGCAGACGCGCGCCGACTGGGCGGCGGACCTCGGGGTGCAGTTCGCCACGGACAAGCCAGACGCCGACTACCTCTATTGGGTCGGTTGCGCCGCCTCCTTCGACGACCGCGCCAAGACCATCGCCACCGCGCTGGTCAAGATCCTCCAGGCCGGCGGCGTCGACTTCGCCATCCTCGGCACCGAGGAGAAGTGCAACGGCGACCCGGCGCGGCGGATCGGCAACGAGTACCTCTTCCAGGAGCGGGCCAAGGAGAACGTCGAGACTCTGCGCAAGTACGGGGTGCGCAAGATCATCGCCTCCTGCCCCCACTGCTTCAACACCTTCGCCAACGAGTACCGCGACTTCGGCGGCGAGTACCAGGTGATCCATCACACCCAGCTGATCGACGAGCTGATCAAGAGCGGCAGGATCACCCTGGAGCGGCCGATCGAGGAGACGATCACCTACCACGACTCCTGCTACCTGGGCCGCTGGAACGACATCTTCGCGCCGCCCCGCGACATCCTCGAGCGCATCCCCGGGCTGCGGGTGGTGGAGATGGCGCGAAACCGCAACGAGGGCATGTGCTGCGGCGCCGGCGGCGGCCGGATGTGGATGGAGGAGGGTCAGCCCCGCGTCAACCACAAGCGGGTGGAGCAGGCTGTCGCCACCGAGGCCGCCAAGGTTGCCACCGCCTGCCCCTTCTGCCTGGCAATGTTCGACGAGGGCATCGCCAGCCGCCAGCTGGGTGACCGCCTCGCCGTCGACGACATCGCCGTCTACGTGGAGCGCTCGCTGAAGCGATGACGGCGACCGAGGCACCGCAGCAAGCCGCTGCGGCGGAGGCGCCGGTCGACGCCGCCGGGCTCGGTTCTGGCCACGCCGCCGACGCGGTGGCCCTGTCGCCCCCCGTCGCGCTGCGTCCCCGTTTCCTGCGCCTCCATGACAGCCGCATCAGCTACGTCGACGTCGGCGAGGGGCCGGTGATCCTGCTGGTGCACGGCCTCGGAGACAGCCTGCACGGCTGGCGCCACTCCATCGGCCCGCTGGCCGACGCCGGGTTCCGGGTGATGGCGATCGACCTCCCCGGCTTCGGCTACTCCGACAAGCCCGGCGGCTACACCCTGTCGATGTTCTCCCAGCTGCTGCGCGACTGGTTCGACCTCCACTGCATCGAGCGGGCGGCGGTGGTCGGCAACTCCATGGGCGGGGTGATCTCGGCATGCTTCGCCGCCGAGCATCCCGAGCGGGTCAGTCACCTGGTCCTGGTCGACGCCGCCGGCTTCGGATCTGACCTCTCGTGGTTGATGCGCATTGCCAGCGTGATGATCCCGTCGTTCGTGGTGCCCCGCCGGGTGACCGCGCGCCGCGTCCGCCGCGCGCTGCAGTGGGTGTACGCGGACCCGTCGCTGATCGAGGACGAGGAGGTCGAGCGCATCGCCGAGCTGGCCTCGCTGCCGGGCGCCCGCCAGGCCTTCCTGGAGATCTCGCGCAAGGGCACCGGTCTGCGCGGCATGCGCGCCGGCCTCGGACTGGGAGAGCCTCCCGAGCGCGTCGAGGTGCCCACCCTGGTGGTCTGGGGGGAGCTCGACCGGGTGGTGCCGATCAGTCACCTGGAGCTGGTCCGTTCCCACCTGAGCATCTGCGAGACGCTGGTGCTGAAGAACTGCGGTCACTGCCCGCAGCGCGAGATGCCCCTTGTCTTCAACCGCCGGGTGCTGCAGTTCCTGAACGGAGCTAGCCCGGACAGGGAGTGACGCTGGGGGTCGGACTCGGCGATGCTCCCGGCGATGCACCCGGCGATGCCGCAGCCGAGGAACCGGCGGCCGGCGACGGGGTTGCCGACGCCCCCCCGGGAGACGGGCTCACCGGCGTCTCCGCCGCGGTGAACTTGAATCCCTTGAGGACCTCGCTCTCGACATCCTTGATCTTGGCGATGGAGTCGGTACCGCTGGCGACGAAGGTGAGGGTGTAGCCGACGCCGTCGTGGATGAAGGCGTAGAAGCGCTGCTCAGAATCGACCCCATGGCTGGTGTAGCGGATGGAGAGAAGTTCCGCCTTCTGGCCGGCGACCGCCGTGGCCTTGGCGCATGGCGGCTGGGTGGGGAAGCCAAGGCTGTTGATCCCCTGCTCGTCGGCGAAGTGGTTGACCGCGATGTCGTTGAGGGTGGGACTGGGATCGCTCAACCGTCGCAGGGCGAAGTACTCGTTGCCGTTGACGTCCGCGACCCTCAGAGTCGGCGGGTCGCTGTCGGTGGAGGCGTCGTAGTTCCACTGGTTGGGGGAGAGGAACTTCACCGGGGCGACGTTCATGCCGGTGTGCTCGGTGAAGGTGAGGTTCTGGATCACCTCCGCCCCGGTCGAGGCGCCGACATGGGCGACCAACAGCGCGAGGCCGGCCACCACCGCGATACCCAGCCCGCCCAGGGGGACCATCCAGGCGCTCCGGATCGGCTTTCCTCCCGTCTGCAGGGCGGAGAGCTCCTGCTGGCTGGCGAGGCGGCGGTAGCCACAGCGCCGGCAGACCAGGTCGCGCCGCCGTCCTGCCGGGGTGATGCGGTAGCGCAGCACCTCGAGGAACCGCATGTTGTCGACCACGTCCTGCAGCGCGTGCTCGTGGCAGTTCGGGCAGTCGAGCCAACCCGACCCGCGGACGCGGTCGAGATGGCGGATGCCGGCGATGAACATGTGGGCGCGTCTCCCCCGCGCGCGCCGTGAGCCCGGCGCTTGTCAGGGATTGTAAGCGGCTGGCTGGCTGGCGACGACCGCCGCGGAGGCCGGTCGCTACGGGCGCAGCGCCATCCCGGCCGGCGTGCCGGGGAGGCCGTGGTCGGTGAGGTTGCCGTAATAGGCGGTGGCGTCGCCGAAGCCGTACAGGTTGCCCTGCTTCGTTGGGATGTAATAACCGCCGCCAGTGAAGGTCAGGGCGATGCCGGCGGGCGTGCCGGGAAAGCCGTGGTCGGTGAGGTTGCCGAAGTAGGCGGTGGCGTCACCGAAGCCGTAGAGGTTGCCCTGGGTGGTGACGATGTAGTAGCCGCCGCCATCGGGCGTCAGGGCGATCCCCGCGGGGGTGCCGGGCAGTCCGTGGTCGTTGAGATTGCCGTAGTAGGCGGTGGCATTACCGAAGCCGTACAGGTTGCCCTGGGTGGTGATGATGTAGTACCCGCCGCCGTCGTGGGTCAGGGCGATACCGGCGGGGTTGCCCGGTAGTCCGTGGTCGGTGAGGTTGCCGTAGTAGGCGGTGGCGTCGCCGAAGCCGTAGAGGTTGCCCTGGGTGGTGACGATGTAGTAGCCCCCGTCGTCCGGTGTCAGGGCCATGCCTGCCGGGTTGCCGGGGAAGTGGTGGTCGGTGAGGTTGCCGAAGTAGGCGGTGGCGTCGCCGAAGCCGTACAGGTTGCCTTGCACCGTTGGGATGTAATAGCCGCCCACGCCGGGTGGCGGTGGTGGGGGTGGTGGGGGTGGTGGTGGCGGTGGTGGCGGTGACCCGAAGGTGAACGCCGACTGGGACGACGCGGGGTTCGATCCGTTGGGGGTGGTCACCGACACGTTGACGGTTGCCGCCGGTTCCGCAGGCGTTGTCGCGGTCAGGTGCTCGGGGCTCTGGACCGCCACGGCCGGCGACGCGGTCGGCCCGAAGCTCACCGTCGATGTGGGGGCGAAGTCGGTTCCGACGACGGTCACCATGGTGCCGCCGCCTGGCGGTCCATGGGTTGGATTGATGCTGGTGATCGTCGGTGGCGAGAAGGTGAAGCGTCCCAGGGCCGTGCCCCAGTCGTGCTGGTTGGTCGCCGAGGCGGCGAACTCGCCCGCCAGCCAGACATCGGTGGGATGGACCGGGTCGATCGCGGCGCCCGAGTAGTCTCCCCAGGCGCTGCCGCCGCCGGTGAGGCAGCCACTCCCGCAGTCGAAGACCCCGACCCCGGAGCCGGCGGTGACGGGGACCACGGGCGTGGTGCTCCCCATCGCCCCGGCGAGCTGCCCGGTGGCCACCACGCTGGGATGGGTGGTCGATGACGACGAGGTCATCACGATGTAGGCGTTGCCCGCCGCGTCCAGCGCCAGGGCGGGATAGAAGAGATGCCCGTTCGTCTGCGACACCAGAAACTGCTGGGTCCGGGTCGCCGTCGTCCCCGACACGGCGAACTGGAAGATGGCGCTGCAGGCGCGGACGGCGACGTCTCCCGCTGGCACGCAGCCCGAGGCGGCTGTCGTCCAGAGAGAGCCGTTCCGGAACAGGGTCTGCTCGATCCGGTCGTCATCGGTGGCGATGGTTGTCGCCGATCCCGCCTGGTCGGCATTCGGCGGGATCGTGGTTCCGTTCACGGCCGGGTCGCTCTCGGTGATGGCGACGTTGCCCGCTGCCGGAGTCCCGGTGATGGCGATGACGCCGATGGCCGGCGACGGTGCACCGGGATTGGTTCCCAGCATTGGATCCGAGTTGTTGTACGCCATGTACTGGACCACGGTCGGCGTGGTCGAGAGCGCTGGGATGACTGCGAACACGCTCGGGTTGGGGTTGTAGACGTTGAGGTGGATCATGCCGGTGCCAAGCAGGTCGGACTTCTGGACCACGCTGAGAGGGACACCGTTGTACGTCGGCGTCGGGGTGTTGACGTTGCTGAACGCGTTGGCGGTCAGCACCACCAGGTTGTCGCTGACGCCCATGGTGGGCTGGTCGTAGAGGAAGCCGTTGTTGCTCGGGACCGGATGCCGCGGGTCGGTGGCATCGAGGGGGTCGATCACGCTCCAACCGGCGGCGGCGTCCGAGCTGTCCGACACCGCGAGGAAGGTCTCGCTGCCGGTCAGGTTGGTGGCGTCGAAGCCCAGGATGCTGGTGAACCACCGCCCGCTCGCCGCGTCGTAGAAGACCCGGGGATCGCTCGCCGAGTAGCGGACCCCCATCGAACTGGTGGGCATGGGGTAGAAGGTGTTGAGATCGGTGGAGTGCAGCAGCATGCCGGAGCGGTCGTAGACGGCCATGGTGGAGTTGACGATCACCACCACCTGGGTGGGCCCCACCCCGACCTGGGTGTCCGGCGGCGCCAGCGCCTGGTCGCTTCCGAAGAGGGCGACGTTGCCCGCCTCCGTCAGGCCCGGGAACGAGGTCAGCTGCTCCTCGGTGGGGGTCGGCGCTGCGGTCAGCGCACCTCGCCCAGGAGTCGAGGCTACGGGGGCGCCCGCCGGGTTGGCCTTCGCCAGGGCAACCGCCTGGTGCCGGGGCGTGAGTGGAGCGAGGTGGGGGGTGCGGACTCCGGCCGGCGCCGCTGGGACGGCGCGCAGGTCGACGTGGAGGCGGTTGACCACCCGGTGAGACGCCCCGCCGAACGGAGAGGGCGTGCCCGCGGCCGCCGAGACGGCGGGGATGCACGCGCCTGCCACCGCGAGGACGCCGACGCCGACCACGGCGCGGCGAAAGCAGGTGAGCCCGATGGCGGCACGCCGGCCTCGGCCTATCCGCTTGCGCACCGCACCCCTCTCCTTGGCACCGCGACAACACTGCGCGGAGACGACCCGGCACGAGGTCGCGGCCATGGACGGCTCCAGCCGCGGCAGTCTACACCGGGACGTTCGAGTTGGGGTCATCTGCCGGAGCGCGCGCCCCGGCTGCGCAGAACGAGTTGACCGGCTCGAGGACGCCTGCATATAGTCGCGGGCCTGCGGCCCACATCGGTGCCAGGTCTGCCTGGCCGTCGTCGACCGGGCAGTCCCGGAGCGCCGCGAGGAGGTGTCGGTGACGTTCAAGGCATACAGTCCGGAATGGGCCCAGGCGTACAAGGACGAGATCAACCGCTCCGCGGTGTACAAGCAGGCGGCGGCGGGATGGGAGGGCTCGGTCGGCCTGGTCGTTCTGGCCGAACCAGACAAGAACGTACCCGAGGACCTGGGAATCTTCATGGACCTGTGGCACGGCGAGGCTCGCGACGTCCGCATCACCAGCCGCGATGAGGCGGAAAAGGCCGACTTCGTGATCAGCGGGCCGTACTCGCGCTGGAAGCAGGTCTCGAAGAAGGAGCTGGACGCGACCAAGGGCATCATGCTCGGTCAGCTGAAGCTGCGCGGCGACTTCCCCACCATCGTGCGCTACACCAAGGCGTCCCAGGAGATGACCGAGTGCACCACCCGGGTGCCGGTGGAGTGGCCTGACGAGTAGCGGCCCGCCGGTGGCTGAGGCCGTCTAGTGGCAGTGGCCGTCTAGTGGCAGAGGTGGTGCTCGCCGAGGGGGAGGGGGCCAGCGGGCTCGCCAGCATGGTGGCAACGCTGCTGGCCCAGAACGTCGAACGCTCGCGGGAGAAGTTCGAGGACTTCCGACGGCTGAGCGCCGAGGTGCTGATCGAGGTCGCCGACCTCGGCCAGAGTGTGACCCTCAGCTTCGACCGCGATCGCTGCACCGTCCACAGCCGCAGCACCGGCCGTCCGACCATCGCGCTGCGCACCGACTCGGAGACCTTCATGGCGCTGGGCCAGATACGCATCGGTCCGCTGGGTCTGCCGAACTACCTCGATGCGCCGGGCCGGGCGGTGTTGCGGGCGATGGTCAGCGGCCGTCTGCGCATCCACGGCCTGCGCCACCTGCGCACGCTCAACCGGGTCACCCGTCTGTTCTCGGTCGCCTGAAGCGCGGCCACGCCGGCGGCCACCAGCGCCCAGGGAACCAGCCGCCCCGGCGGCCCGGTGGTGTTGCGCCCGAGATCGACCACCGCGGCGGCGTTGATCCCAGCCCAGAGCAGCAGGACTCGCAAGGTTGCCGCCCGGGGCCAGTTCCCCGCCCGCTCGCGGTCGAGCGCTGCGGCGCGCCCGAGGCACCAGGCCACCGCCGGCGCCAGCAGCGCCAGGTCCTGCCCGAGCAGATGGGGCGAGACCACCAGGGACAGGGCGGTGGCGCCGGCGAGGCTGAACTCCAGGCGGTCCGGCCGCCCCCGCGCCGCGTTGCCCAGCAGCGCACAACCCAGCAGCCCGGCCGCGCCGGTGACCGCGACGAGGACCTGGGTGGCGGCGCCATCGCCGAGCCACGAGCCGAAGAGGCCGCTGAGCCCGAGCATCCCGGCCGCCGGCCAGCGCGACGCCCCCGACACGGTGGCATGGGCGAAGCCTTCGAGTCCGGATGGAGCGACCAGGGCCAGCGAGGCCGCCAGCACCCCGGCCAGGCCGGCGACCATGCCGGCAAGCAGCCGGCGATCGCGACGGGCGGCGGCGTAGACGAGAAGGCCCAGGGCGAGGTGCGGCTTGGCGACGGCGGCGGAGACGGCCAGCCATGCGCCGGCGCGCATCGAGTGGCCGCGCCGCCACGAGGCGTAGGCGAGGGCGAGGCCCAGCGCCGAGACGCCGTCCCACTGCCCCAGCAGCAGGGTGCTGGCGGTGCCCAGCCCGGCCAGGGCCACCGCCCCGCCGGTGAGCAGCGCCCGGCCCCACCGCCGTGACGGCCGGGGCGCGCTCCGGATCGCAACCGCGACCGCCGCGGCCAGCAGGCCGAGCTGGAGCAGCGACCACAGCCGGTAGGCGGCGTCGAGACCGAGCACCGTCAGCGGAGCCGCGAGGGCGGCGGCAGGCGGGGGGTTGACGAACGGCAGGTTGCCCTCTCGGTCGGGGTCGATCAGCCGGGCGTGGAGGGGCCGCTGGACCGACTCGTCATAGATGTCGCCCCGGTGCCCCTCCCGGAGCAGGGTGCCGGCGACGTAGCTGGAGGTGAAGTCGCTGCGGCCGATGTCGAGGCGGGACACGCCGGCCCATAGCACCAGGTAGACGACCAGCAGGGCGAGCGCCGCGCCGGCAGCGACCAGGATGCGACGGTGCGGGGCCACGGCCGCCCGACCGTAACACCGGGCTTCGGGGCACCCCCGTCGCGCGACCAAGCCGCGACCAGCCTGTCCCGGGCGGCGGCAGCCCGCGCGATGTTCCCGAGGGTCGGGCCCTCCCCGGGGCGGTGTCGTCGGGCGGCGTTCCTATACTCGCTGCGGGAGAACCCACGGATTCAGCGGGATCTGGAGCGTCGCATGCTCGAGAAGATCGACCACATCGGGATCGCCGTGCCCGACCTGGACGCCGCCGTCGCCGTCTACTCGCGGCTCTTCGGCATCGAGCCGACGCATCGCGAGGTGGTCGCGTCCGACGGGGTGGAGACGGCGATGTTCGAGGTCGGCGAGTCGCGCATCGAGCTGCTGGGCTCGCTCGGCCCCGACTCCAAGATCGCCAACTTCCTCGTCAAGCGCGGCGGTGGGATCCATCACGTCGCCTACGGGGTCGCCGACGTGCAGCTGGCCCTCGACCACCTCGCCGCCGAGGGGACGCAGCTGCTCGACACCGCACCGCGGCCCGGTGCCGGCGGCCGCCTGGTGGCCTTCCTCCATCCCCGCGCCGCCGCCGGAGTGCTGACCGAGATCTGCCAGCCCGATCCGTCGCGACCCTCCGGGGACCACTGACTGTGGCCGGCGACGCCGGGGCGGCCGCCGCGCCGAGCGCCGCCGGCCCCGCCCAGCCGGCGGGTCGGGGTCCCACCACTCCGCCCGCGGAGACCGAGAGCGGGCTGCCGCTGGATCCCGTGTACTGCCCCGGCGCCTCCGAGCCGCCGCCACCCGGCAGCTACCCCTTCGTCCGTGGGGCGCGTCCCGACGGCTATCGCGGGCGCCTGTGGACGATGCGGCAGTACGCCGGCTTCGGCAGTGCCGAGCAGACCAACCAGCGCTTCCACTACCTGCTGCGCGCCGGCCAGACGGGGTTGTCGACCGCCTTCGACCTGCCCACCCAGATGGGGTACGACAGCGACGATCCGATGGCTCGCGGCGAGGTCGGCAAGGTCGGCGTCGCCATCGACTCGCTGGCCGACATGGAGCTCCTCATGCGGGGGATCCCGCAGGACGAGGTCAGCACCTCGATGACCATCAACGCGCCGGCGGCGATGCTCCTGCTGCTCTACGAGCTCGCCGCCGAGCGCAAGGGCATCGACACCCGCAGGCTCGGCGGCACCATCCAGAACGACGTCCTCAAGGAATTCGTCGCTCGCGGTACCTACATCTACCCGCCCCGCCCGTCGATGCGGCTGATCACCGACACCTTCGCCTACTGCACCGAACGGTTGCCGCGCTGGAACCCGATCAGCATCAGCGGCTACCACATCCGTGAGGCCGGGGCGACGGCACCGCAGGAGCTGGCCCTCACCATCGCCAACGGCATCGCCTATGTGCAGGCGGCGATCGATGCCGGGTTGGAGGTCGACCGGTTCGGTCCGCGGCTGTCGTTCTTCTTCAACGTCGGCAACGACTTCTTCGAGGAGGTGGCGAAGTTCCGCGCCGCCCGCGGCCTGTGGGCGGAGGTGATGCGCGAGCGGTTCGGAGCCACCGACCCACGCAGCCAGATGCTCCGCTTCCACGCCCAGACCAGCGGCGCCACCCTCACCGCCCAGCAGCCGCTCAACAACGTGGTGCGGGTGGCGATCCAGGCGATGGCCGCGGTCTGCGGCGGTGCCCAGTCACTGCACACCAACTCCTACGACGAGGCGCTGGCGCTGCCGACCCAGGAGGCGGCGGAGATGGCGCTGCGCACCCAGCAGCTGATCGCCTACGAGTCGGGCGCTGCCAACGTCGCCGACCCGATGGGTGGGTCCTACCTGCTGGAGTCGCTGACCGCCCGGCTCACCGAGGCGGCGCGGGAGCTGATCGCGCGCATCGACGAGCTGGGGGGAGCCGTGGCGGCGATCGAGAACGGCTTCTATCACCGCCAGATCCAGGAGTCCGCCTACCGCCATCAGCAGCTGGTGGAGTCCGGTGATCGGGTCATCGTCGGCATCAACCGGTTCACCGAGACCGCGCAGCAACCGGTCGAGATCCTGCGGATGTCGGTCGAGCTCGAGGCGGAGCAGGTACGCGGGCTCAGCGAGGTCCGCGCCGGGCGCGACCAGGACCGCGTCGATCGAGCTCTGGCGGCGTTGAAGGCGGCGGCGGGAGGACGGGACAACCTGCTGCCGCTGATGCGCGAGGCGCTGGCCCACTACGCGACCATCGGGGAGGTGGCGGGAACCCTGCGGTCGGTCTTCGGCGTCTACCGTCCCGGCGACGTGTTCTGAGACCGGCGCCGGTCGCGGCGCCGCGCCGGGATCACCGACCGGTCACGAATCAGCGAACCGGCCGGTCTGGCGCCCGGCGCTGGCCATGCTTCCAGCACCGTGATTGCGATCCGGCGGCGGGCACCGTCCGCGCCGCTTCTCCTGCTCGGACTGCTGGCTGCCCTGATCGCGCTTCGCCTGGTGATGGTCGCGGGCGCGGTCGCCCAGCCGGCCGAGCTCGACATCCGGCGGTTCTGGGAGATCGCCCAGAGCCCGGGGCGGCCGTACCTGAGCTACCAGGTCGAGTACCCACCGCTGATGCTGGCACTGTTCAAGCTGCTCGGCCTGACCGGCTCGATGCACGGCCTGGGCGCCGTCGTCGCGGTGGTGAACGCCTTCGCCGACGCCGCGATCGCCGTCGTCCTGCTGCGCGTCTGGGGTCGCCGCGCGGCACTGATATGGCTGGTCGCGGCGCTGCCGCTGGAGCAGCTGCTGCTGAGCCGCCTCGACCTCGTGCCCGCCGCCTGCGCGGTGGCCGCGGTCGCCGCGGTGGTGCGGCGGCGGCCGGCGCTGGCGGGAGTGCTCCTCGCGGTGGGAGCAGGGTTCAAGCTCTGGCCGGCGCTCCTCGCCCCACTGCTGTGGAATCAACTGCCCGACCGCTCCGGCCGGCGGCGTCTTGCCGGCGGTTTCGTGATCACCGCGGGATTGATCCTGCTCGGCTGGCTGATGCTCGCCGGGCCGCAGGGCATCGTCGAGGTGGTGACCCTGCGCGGAGCTCACGGTGTCCAGATCGAGAGCGTGAGCGGTTCGGTCATCCGGGTCGTCACCGGCGCCCACCCTTTCGATGAGAACGAAGCCTTTCGCGTCGCCGCGCCCTCCTGGGTGCCCCTCGCCGGGGTGAGTGCTGCCGGAGCGCTGCTGGCGCTGGTGGTCTGCTGGCGCAGCCGCGGTCCGGCATCGCTCGCCGCCGGATGGGTGGGAGCGGTGGGGCTGCTCATCGTCTCGTCTTCGGTGTTCTCACCGCAGTACGTGGTGTGGCTGCTCCCCGCGGCGGTGCTCGCCTGGGAACAGGGCGAGCGGCGCATCTGCTGGCTTGTCATCGCCGTCGCCGGTCTGACCATGCTCGACGCCGAGTGGTATGCGGCCGTGCTGGCAGGGTCACCCACCGCCACCGGCGTGCTCCTGCTGCGCAACCTGCTGCTCCTGGCGACCGTGGCGGTCTGCGTGATCCGTGTTCTCGATGACAGCCGCCGCACCGCGGTGGCGCGGCGCCTCGCATCCGCCGCTCTCACCGGTAGGGCACACCAGCTTCGACGCTTGGGGTAGCCTTGCCGCGAGATGGCCAAAGCGACGCGACCTGGCATCCCTCCCGCGGGTGCGGGCGACCGTCCCGCTCTCAGCGCCGCCGATCTGCGCGCCGCGAGCAGCGATGACGGAGCCGCTGCCGGCTCCCCCGGGAGCGTCACCGAGCGCAAGATCAACCTGCTGCGCAAGCGCCGCTACGACGCGATCCAGCGCGGCGGCGCTGCCGAGCGGTCCCAGCATCGCAAGAGCAAGCTGACCGCGCGCGAGCGCATCGAGCGGCTGCTCGATCCCGGCTCGTTCGTCGAGACCGACACCTTCGCCGTCCACCGTACCAACAACTTCGGCATGGACGAGAAGCGGATCCGGGGCGACGGCGTGGTCACCGGCTGGGGAACCATCGAGGGGCGCCAGGTCTTCGTGTTCAGCCACGATGCCAGCGTCTTCGGCGGGTCGCTCGGTGAGGTCTTCGCCGAGAAGGTCTGCAAGATCATGGACCTGGCCACCCGCACCGGCTCCCCCTGCATCGGCATCAACGACTCCGGAGGCGCTCGTATCCAGGAGGGGGTGGTCTCGCTGGCGGGCTACGCCGAGATCTTCTACCGCAACGTCGAGTCGAGCGGGGTCATCCCGCAGATCTCCCTGATCGTGGGCCCCTGCACCGGCGGCGCGGTCTACTCACCGGCGATGACCGACTTCATCCTCATGGTGCGGAAGGTCGGCTACATGTTCATCACCGGTCCGGACGTGATCAAGGTGACCACCGGCGAGCAGGTGACCTTCGAGCAGCTGGGCGGCTCCGACGTCCACAACCAGCGCAGCGGTGTGGCCCACTTCATCGCCAACACCGAGGACGAGTCCTTCGCCCAGATCCGCGAGCTGCTCTCCTACCTGCCCAGCAACAACCGGGAGAAGCCTCCCTTGCGGCCCACTCTCGACGATCCCCATCGCGCCGACCCGGAGCTGCAGGGGATCATCCCCGACAATCCCAACCAGCCGTACGACATGCGCGCGGTGATCACCCGGGTGGTCGACGAGGGACGGTTCCTCGAGGTGATGCCCTACCACGCCCAGAACCTAATCACCGGCTTCGCCCGGCTCGACGGGCACCCGGTGGGGGTGGTGGGCAACCAGCCGCGCGTGCTCGCCGGTGCGCTCGACATCGACGCCTCGATCAAGGGCGCGCGCTTCGTGCGTTTCTGCGATGCCTTCAACATCCCGCTGGTCACCTTCGTCGACGTTCCCGGATTCCTCCCCGGGACGGCGCAGGAGTACGGCGGCATCATCCGCCACGGGGCGAAGCTGCTCTATGCGTACTGTGAGGCGACCGTTCCCAAGCTGACGGTGATCACCCGCAAGGCCTACGGCGGCGCCTACGACGTCATGTGCAGCAAGCACATCCGCGCCGACTACAACGTCGCCTGGCCGACCGCCGAGATCGCGGTGATGGGACCCCAGGGCGCGGTCAACATCATCTTCAAGCGCGACATCGCGGCGTCGGCCGACCCGGCGGCGCGGGCGGCCCAGCTGATCGATGAGTACCGCGAGCAGTTCGCCAACCCCTACTACGCGGCGGAGCGGGGTTACGTCGACGACGTGATCGAGCCCAAGCAGACGCGGGCGGTGCTGATCAGCGCCCTGTCCATGACCCAGGACAAGCGGGTGCTCCGCCCCGAGCGCAAGCACGGCAATATCCCGCTGTAGGCTCGTCGGTCGGCCTCAGGCAGCCTTAGCCCAGCGCGCGGGCTCGCGCGCGCGTCGCAGGGGACGGCGCGTGTCGCCGACCAGCGGCGCCAGCGGCGTCGCCGTCAGCAGGCGGGTCAGCAGCAGCCCCCCGGCGAGAGCGACGGCGGCGTCGATGGCGACGCCGGCCATCGAGACCGGGAGGCGACGGTCGGTCAGCACCGTGAGCCGGGGCCCGATCCACGCGAGCACGAGCGGGTGGACGATGTAGATGCCGAGCGAATATCGGCTGAGAACGCCGACCGCGCGGGCCAGCCGACGGCTGCGGCGCAGCAACGCCGGTGCGCCCCAGAAGACAGCGCCGCTGACCGCCAGGGCGAGCGGGGGGAGCAAGGGCCGCAGGAAGGCGCCGGTGCCCTCCGCGAACTGGCCGCGCGAGGTGGAGACGTTGACGACGAGCAGCGCCGCCGCGGTCAGCGGCAGCGCGAGCAGGAACGGGGTCGCCGGAAGCCGGAGGCGGCCACGGGCGAGCATCCGCCCGACGGCGACGCCGACGGCGAAGTACCCGATCCAGAACGGGAAGAGCTCGTACCCGTGCCAGAGGATCAGGGTGCGGGTGGCGCTCCCGCCGACCGGGCCGTAGAGGCGGTCGATGCCAAGCGCGGTCTGGAGCGCCAGCGCCGCCACGGCCGCGACCACGGCCGCCCGCGCGCCTTGCGGCCAGAGGAGCGACACCAGGTACAGCTGCGGGATGAGCAGCAGGTAGTAGAGGTGTCCAGCACCGCCGCCCACCCAGTTGGCGACGGCCGGTGCGTTCCGGTTGATGGTCCCAAGCATGAAGATCCCGGCCACCAGAAAGACCGGGGCCCAGGCGAGCCACGGGATCAGGGTGCGGCGCCCCCTTCGCACCAGCCAGGTCAACCCCGGCGCGTCCCCACCGGGGCGGTAGCCGACCAGCAGACCGCTGAGGACGACGAAGGCGGGGACGCAGAAGCGCGCCAGCAGCGACAGGCTGTCCCACACCTGCTCGTCGGCCCCACCGTCGGCGCGCGGCCAGGCGGAGACGTGGACCACGATGACCGCCAGCATCGCCACCGCCCGCAGGGCATCGGCGCCGGGAAGCCTGGCTGGGGTTGCCGGACTACCCGGGCGCCTGGCGGCGCTCGGGGCGGTGGAGGGCCGTGCCGCGGGACGGCGGGGTGCGCTGACCGCCAAGCGATACCTCAAGAGAATGAAAGGTGATGTCGAGGCTATCACGTAGGCTGCCCTGGCACCCTGTTCCCCGATGCGTCGCGTGGTCCGCCGGGTCCATCTCGCCGCCTCTCCCGAGGAGGCTTGGCGGGCCTGTCTGGAGCTCCTCCTCCGCCCCGATCCGGCCCGGGGGGTGATCAAGCGCACCTGCCGTCCGGATCCCCCCCTGGTCGGCTCGGTGGTCACCTCGACGATCCGCGCTCGCGGCGTCGAGCGCGAGCTGCGCGCCGAGGTCGTCGAATTGAGCCCGCCTCACGTGCTGGCCACCGTCGCCGAGGGGCCCGGCCCCGCGGTACGCACCTCGATGAGCCTCGAGCCCGCCGCCGGCGGCGGAACCGAGGTCACCCTGGTGAGCGAGGCGGAGAGCGGATTCCCCGTCGGCGGCCGGACGGGCCGGCTCCTCGACGAGCTCCTCCTCGGAGGTCCCCAGCGGCGGTCGGCTCGGTCGACCCTGCGGCGGCTGGGTGAGCTCGTCGCGGCTGGCCGGTCGCGCGGTTAGCCGGACCGGCTCTCGCGGCGGCGCCACGCCGCCGTCAGCACAAGTCCGACGACCGCTGCCACGGCGGGCACGCCGGGTGCGACCGGTGTCATTGCGGTGTTGGCCAGCGCGGTCGGGGCGGTCGCCGTGGCCGCCGCGACCGCCGCCGTCGGACACCACGGGTTGGCGGGGACGCCGGTACAGGGGTCGGGCATGGTGGCCAGGTCGTGCGGGATGGGCGCGGTCGTCGGGTGGGTTGGGGTCGGATAGTTGAGCGGCGGGTTGCTCAGGGCGCACTGCGGGGTGACCGGGCCGATGGCGATGATCCCGCCGGTGGCGCAGAACAGCCCGGCGGTGGTGGGTCCCGAGTAGCCGCTGTTGGGCTGGCCGCAGGTGCCCATCAGCGTCTCGATGGCGGGCGGATCGCTGCTCAGCGTGCCCGAGCTGTCCCGGTTGTGGTGGAAGCAGTTGCCGGGATTCGCTCCGCTTGGGGCGGTGGCGACGGCGAGATCGCCGTTTCCCGGGTTGCCGAAGCCGCCGTTGTTGCCCAGGGTGTTGTGGGCCACCTCGGTGCCGTAGGCGACGAAGTCGCAGGCGGCCGGAGTGTTGAATCCGCCGTTGCAGTTGGCCACCGGCGGCGGCGTGCCGGTGTCGGGGAAGTCGTTGATGACGATGCCCCAGCCACCCTGGTTGATGATCCTGTTGTCGACCACGGTGTCGTTGTGACCGCCGGAGATCTCGATTCCCGCACCCACCGGCGCCGCTCCGGCGATGCCCAGCTGCGGGGTGTTGGCGTTGTTGTTGTCGTGGACGTAGTTGTTGCGGATCACCGTGCAGGACGGCGTCCCGGTGGGACCGGTGCCGCCGTTGGGGCAGGCGCCGTCCTGGGGCGAGGGGGCGTCGTCGTTGTTGAGCGAGTTGGGAAGGATGCCGACTTTGTTGTCGTTCCACTCGCTGTTCTCGATCAGGAGGTGGCCTCCGGCGTTGGTCCCCGAGAACCCGAGCGCGCTATTCACCGCGTGGGCATCGGTGAGATCGACGTTGCAGTCCGGGCAGGCGCCGACGTAGTAGGAGCTGTCGCCCATGTTGCTCGCGTAGGTATGGGCGATGACGCCTGGGCCGCGCTCGTTGCTGGTGAAGATGCCGTAGGCGCCCTGGCCGTGAGCGGAGTCCTTGTAGTAGCTGTCGCTCGCGGTGATGTAGGAGATGGCGAAGGGGCCCATCCCGATCTTTCCGCTGCTGTCGCCGCCGTTGAACCACAGCTGATTGCCGTTGTTGCCGCCGTCGCTGGACTGGAAGTTGCAGATCGTCAGGTTCTCGACCGAGACGCCGTCGGCCTTGTAGACCTCGACCCCGTTGCGCCCCGTCGGCGTGCCGTCGCTGCCGTTGGGACCGAACTGCTGAAGGCCCGCGGCGGGATCACATGGGCCCGCGGCGCCGGGCTTGGTTCCGTCGACGATGGCGCCGTTGCGGTCCATGCCGCGCAGATGAACGCCCGCGGTGGTGATCAGCACGCCGGCAACCTTCTTGGGCACGCTGGTGTCGTTGGCCCCCGACTCGTGGTAGTCGCCCGGTCCGACCAGCACCCAGTCGCCGGGCTGAGCGGCATCGACCGCGACCTGGACCGATGCGTACGTCCCCGCGATGCCGTGGTAGCTGCCCACCCGCAGCACGCTGGGGCCGGCGGCGGCCCCGCGCGACGCGCCCGCAACCGCGAGGCCGAGGATGGCGGCGCAACCGGCCGCGGCGAGATGGCGGACGGTGCGGTACGGCAAGCGGCAACCTCGCGAGGCGGTGGCGATCGACCCTCCCTGTGGGAGAAGACGCTCCGCCGCCGTCTTCCTTGCAGGCACCCACGCCGGACGAGATGGGTCAGCGCGCCGGGATCTCGGTGATGCGGACCCCGGCGTGGGCCTTGTGGATGCGGTTGATGGAGAGGAGCAGCACGGTCAGCTGCTCCGAATAGCGCGCGTATCGGAGTGGCCCGGCGTCGATCCCCCGGACTCCGGGGAGCCTTTCGGCGAGCTCGATCACCCGGCTCTTCGCCTCGGCGTCGTCGCCGGTGACCAGGACGTCGGAATCGACGGGGCGGCCCGACCGGCCGAGGATGGCGCTGCTCGGCGAATGGAAGGCCGCGACCACCCGCGCGCCAGGGAGCAGCGCCGCCGCCTGTTCTGCCGCCGAGCCCTCGGGGACGTCGATGTGGCTCGGCCCCAGGGTGCGATCGACCTGCACCGGGACCACGGTGCTCACCACCAGCTTGCCCGCGAGGGTCGCGGCAAGCTCGCCGAGCAGCGCCGCCTGGCCCTCATAGGGGATGGTGATCAGCACCGTGCCGGCGGCGGCGGCGGCAACGGCGTTGTCCATGCCGGTGACCGCTGCGCCCCCGCCGGCAGCGCCGACCCTGGCACTGACCTCGGCCGCGGCCGCCGCGCCCTTGGCCCGCTCCCGCGAACCGATCACCACCGGGACGCCGGCCAGCGAGAAGCGCAACGCCAGACCCGGTCCCGAGCGGCCGGTCCCTCCGAGAAGCGCGATCGGCTCGGTCACGGTGGCGCACTGTAGCCCTCGGTCCGCCGGGCGCCGGTGGACCCGGGCCTACCCCACCGGTTCGCCTGGCCCGGCAGGGTGATGATGCGGTAACACGGCCGCCACGCCTGCCGGCCCATTGCTCGGGCCGGTCTATGTTCCGACCGTGGAGGCCCTCGTCGACCGGCGGCCGCTGCCGCACTCGGACCAGGGCCGCGCGGGTGCCGTGCGCAGCGCGCTCAGACGCGCGTGGCATGCTCCGGAGCTGCGCCAGGCGGTGCTGCTCGTGGTCGGCCTGCGCGTCGCCCTCGGGGTGGTGGCCTGGCTCGCCGCGCGTGGTCACGGCCTTCCGCCCGACGCCGATCGGTCCCTGGTGGTGTCGCCGGGCTCGCCGTTGTGGCCGTTGGTCGCGCCGTGGCAGCGCTTCGACGCCCTCATCTACCAGCACATCGCTGTCGACGGGTACCGCCACGGCGCCGCCGCCGTGGGCTTCTTTCCGCTGTATCCGCTGCTGATGCACGCGGGCGGGGTCGTCCTCGGCGGGGCATACGCGCTCGCCGGCCTGCTGCTCAACACCGGGCTGCTGGTGGCGGCGCTGGCGGTGGTGCACCGCCTCGTCGCCGCCGATGTCGACGAGGTCACCGCCAGGCGCACCGTGCTCTACACGGCGCTGGCGCCGACCGCCTTCTTCTTCTTCGCGCCGTACAGCGAGTCACTGTTCCTGCTGCTCGCCGCCGGCACCTTCCTCGCAGCACGACGGGGTCGGTTCGTGACTGCGGGTGCGGTGGGCGCGCTGGTGACACTGTCGCGTCCCCAGGGCATCCTGCTCCTCGCCCCGCTTGCCGTCGAGGTCGCGCGCGACCTGGCGGCACGCCACCGCGCCGGTGAGCAGCCGCTGCGCCGCGCGCACCTCGCGCTGCTGCTTCCGCCGCTGGCACTGGTCGGCTTCTACCTGTACGCGACGCGGGTGGTGGGAGCGTCGCCGCTCGCCGCGGAAGGATACTGGGGCGGCCATTACGTCTGGCCCTGGCGGCCGCTGCTCGACTCGCTCGACATCGCCCTTCGCCAGGGATACTCGGGCGAGATCCTCAACCCGATCGCGCTGCTCCTTCTCGCTGCCGCGGCGGTGGCGATGTGGCGCCGTCTTCCTCTGTCCTATCTCGCCTACACCGTGACCGCAATGCTGCCGATGCTCTTCCGCGAGAACGGTGGCGGGCATCCGATGCAGAGCGCCGACCGCTTCGCGCTGGTGGTCTTCCCCGCCTTCGCGGTGCTGGCCATGGTGGGCCGGCGACATCCCCGACTGCATCTGGGTCTGCTGCTGCTCTTCCCTCTGCTGATGGCCAAGCTGCTCACCTACTACGTGCAGGGCAGCTTCGTCGGCTGACGCCTACGGCGCCTCGCCGGCGGCTAGCGCATGGCAAGGCGCACCGACATCGCCCGATGATGCCCGGAGGCAGCCGGCGCGTGTCGCGTACACTCCGCGGCCGTGAAGCTCCTCGAGTACCAGGCCAAGCAGCAGTTCGCGCGGCGTGGCATCGCCATCCCGGCGGGGCGGCTGGCCCGGAGTGCGGCGGAGGCCGAGGCGGCGGCGCGGGAGCTTCAACGGCATGCCGGCACGCGCATCGCCGTCAAGGCGCAGGTGCCCATCGGTGGTCGCGGCAAGGCGGGCGGCATCGCGGTCGTCGAGTCGCCGGACCAGGCGCGCCGCGAAGCCGAGCGCATCCTCGCCATGGACATCCGCGGCTATCCGGTGCGCAGCGTCTGGTGCGAGACGGGTCTGGAGATCGCCAACGAGCTCTACCTGGGCATCACCCTCGACCGCGATCGTCGCCGGCTGGTGGTCATCTTCTCCGCCGCCGGCGGCATGGACATCGAGCAGGTCGCCGAGACGCAGCCGGAGAGGATCGCCAAGCTGTGGCCCGATCCCTTCCGCGGCCCCCAGGCATTTGAGATTCGTGAGCTCGCCTTTGCCGCGCTCCGCCAGGCGACGGCGCCACCCGACGGCACCGCTCGGGTGGTGGGATCGCTGGTGTCGCTCACGCAGCAGCTCTATCGAACCGCCATCGAGCTCGACGCGATGACCTGCGAGATCAACCCGCTGGTGCTCACCGCGGCAGGAGATCTGGTCGCGGCCGACGGCAAGCTCGAGGTGGACGAGAACGCCGAGTGGCGTCACCGCGACCTCGCCGAGGAGCTGGCCCGTGACGCGGTTGGTGACGACGGTCGCAGCGGCGACGATCCCTTCGAGGTCGAGGCCCGGCGGCGTGGACTCACCTATGTCCACCTCGACGGCCACATCGGCTGCATCGGCAACGGCGCCGGCCTGGTGATGAACACCCTTGACCTGGTGAAGCAGCAGGGCGGCGACCCTGCCGACTTCCTCGACATCGGCGGCGGGGCTCGGGCGGATGTGGTGCGCAACGCCCTCGACATGGTGCTCAGCGATCCCAAGGTGCGCGGCGTCTTCATCAACATCTTCGGCGGCATCACCCGTGGTGACGAGGTGGCCCGCGGCATCATCCAGGCTCGCGACGAGCTGCACATCGATAAGCCGCTGGTGGTGCGGATGACGGGGACGCGCGAGGAGGAGGGACGGCGGCTGCTGGAGGAGGCGGGCATCGTTCCCGCGGTCAGCGCCGTCGAGGCCGCCCGGAAGATTGTCGAGCTCACCCGCGACGCCGGTGGGCGTGGCTAGTCGTGTCCATCCTGGTTGACAAGGCGACGCGAGTGGTGGTGCAGGGCATCACCGGCCGGGAGGGGAGCTTCCACACCGAGCAGATGATCGCCTACGGCACCCGCGTGGTCGCCGGGGTGGTGCCCGGCAAGGGGGGAACCACCCATCTCGACGCGCCCGTTTTCGACACCGTCGCGGAGGCGGTGAGCGAGACCGGCGCCGACGCCGCCTTCATCATCGTGCCGCCGCCGTTCGCTGCCGACGCGATCATGGAGACGGCTGCCGCCGGCATCGCGCTGGCGGTGTGCGTCACCGAGGGCATCCCGGTTCACGACATGGTTCGCGCTCGCGCCTTCGTGGAGACGACGCCGACCAGGCTGATCGGCCCCAACTGCCCCGGGGTGCTCACCGCCGGCGAGTGCAAGATCGGCTTCATCCCCAACCATGTCGCCCGTCCGGGGCGCGTCGGCATCGTCGCCCGCAGCGGCACCCTCACCTACGAGGTGATCCAGGGACTCAGCCAGGCGGGCTTCGGGCAGACCACCGCGGTGGGCATCGGCGGCGACCCGGTGCTGGGGCTGTCCTTCACCGAGGTGCTGCGTCTGTTCGCCGGCGATCCCGCCACCGCCGCGGTGGTGATGGTCGGCGAGATTGGCGGCTCCGACGAGGAGAATGCAGCCGAGCAGGTGCTCGCCGGCGGTTTCGACAAGCCGGTGGTCGCCTTCATCTCGGGGCGCACCGCGCCACCGGGCAAGCGCATGGGGCACGCGGGGGCGATCATCAGCGGTAACAAGGGCAGCGCTCAGAGCAAGGTCGACGCGCTCACCGCCGCGGGGGCGTCGATCGCCGACACCATCGAGGACGTGGTGCGCCTGACCGGTGAACGCATGGGGGCGACCGCGGCGCGCTAGCGCCCGCGTCCCCACCAGGTCACATGGACTTCGAGCTGAGCGGCGATCAGCGCGCCATCCGCGAGCTGTGCCGCGAGTTTGCCGAGAACGAGATCGCTCCCAAGGCGGCGCACTACGATCAGACCGGCGAGTTTCCCTACGACATCGTCGCCGGCATGGCTCGGCTGGGCCTGTTCGCGCTTCCCTTCCCGGAGCGCGTCGGAGGCGCGGGCGGCGATTTCGTCTCCTATTGCCTGGCGCTGGAGGAGATCGCCCGTGCCGACGCCAGCGTCGCCATCACCCTGGAGGCAGCGGTGTCCCTGGGGATCGCGCCACTGGTGGAATTCGGCACCGCCGAGCAGCAGCAGCGCTGGCTGCCCCCGCTGCTGCGCGGCGAGAGGCTGTGGGCCTTCGGGCTCACCGAAGCCGAGGCCGGCTCGGACGCAGGAGGTACCCAGACGCGCGCCGTCCGTGACCGCGACCACTGGGTGATCAATGGGCGCAAGGTCTTCATCACCAACGCCGGAACCGACATCTCCGCGGGGGTGACCCTGAGCGCGGTCACCGGTGTCGACGTCAGCGGTGAGAAGCAGATCAGCTGCATCGCGGTCGAGCGTGGCACTCCCGGTTACACCCAGGCGCCCAAGTACCGCAAGCTGGGCTGGCACGCGTCGGACACCCGGGAGCTGATCCTCGACGACGTCCGGGTGCCACTCCACAATCTGGTGGGCGAGGAGGGGGGCGGCCTCAAGCAGTTCCTGGCCATCCTCGAAGGTGGACGTGTCGCCATCGCGGCGCTGTCGGTCGGACTGGCCCAGGCTTGCCTCGACGCGTCCCTGCGCTACAGCGCCCAGCGCAGGCAGTTCGGCCAGGCGATCGCCGCCTTCCAGGCGACCCAGTTCAAGCTCGCCGACATGGCGACGCAGATCGAGCTGGCGCGACTGATGACCTGGCGCGCCGCCGCCGCCATCGACTCCGGTGGCCGCGCCGGCGTGTACGCGTCGATGGCCAAGCTGCACGCCTCGGAGGTCGCCACCGCCTGCGCCAACCAGGCCGTCCAGATCCATGGCGGCTACGGGTTCATGGAGGAGTCGCCCGTGGCGCGCTACTACCGCGACGTCAAGGTCAACGAGATCGGCGAGGGTACCAGCGAGGTGCAGCGCATGCTCATCGCGCGCCACCTCCTCGCCCCCTTCGCCATCGAGTAGCGCGGAGCTCCAGGCCGATCGTCATGCGTCCCCGGAGCCCGCAGGCGCGCCATCCCCAAACCACCGCTTAACCCGCCGCCCTCGCACCCTTGCCCGGTGCTGGGCGGAGCCGCGGCCGCTCCGGGATCAGCGAGTAGGATCGAGCGATGAGGGACGCCGTTCTCGTCGCCGCCGCACGCACCCCGTTCGGCCGCCTCGGAGGCGGCCTCGCGCCGCTGGCGGCGACCGACCTCGGCGCCGCGGTCATCGCCGAGATGCTGGCGCGGAGCGGCACCGATCCCGGTGACGTGGACCAGCTGATCATGGGCACGGTGCTCGCCGCCGGGCAGGGTCAGGTCCCGTCGCGGCAGGCCGGGCTGAAGGCCGGGCTGCCGGCGTCGGTGCCGTCCTTCACGGTCAACAAGGTGTGCGCCAGCTCCCTGAAGGCGGTGAACCTGGGCGCCCTGCTCATCCGCGCCGACCAGGCCGACGTCGTCGTCGCCGGCGGCATGGAGTCGATGTCGCGGTCGCCGTACCTGCTCGAAGACCAGCGCTTCCGCGCGCGCCTCGGTGACCGCATCGCCGTCGACAGCATGTTGCGCGACGGGCTGTGCTGCCCGGTCGACGGCGTGCACATGGGGGTGCACGGCGGTGAGGTCGCCCGCGAGCTCGGCGTTAGCCGCGCCGAGCAGGATGCATGGGCGCTGCGTTCGCAGATGAGCTACCAGGCTGCGCTGGCGGCCGGCCGGCTGGACGAGGAGATCATCCCGGTCGCCGTCAACGGCACCACCGTGCGCGCCGATGAGCAGCCGCGGCGCGACACCACCGCCGAAAAGCTGGCATCGCTGCGTCCCGCCTTCTCCGAGGACGGCAGCATCACCGCCGGCAACGCTCCCGGAGTCAACGACGGTGCCACCGCGGTGCTGCTGATGGAGGCCGAGCGGGCCCGCGCCGCGGGACTGGAGCCGCTGGCGCGCTGGGTGTGCGCCGGCGAGTCCGCCGCCGAGCACCCCTATCTGGCGACCGTTCCCGCCACCGCGATCGAGTCGGCGCTGGCGCGGACCCGCGGCACGATGAGTCTCGCCGACCTCGAGCTGCTCGAGATCAACGAGGCATTCGCCGCGGTGGCGATCACCGCCACCCGCATGCTCGAGGTCGATCCCGAGCGGGTCAATGTCAACGGTGGCGCCATCGCCGTCGGCCATCCCATCGGTGCCAGCGGGGCTCGCATCCTGATGACGCTGGTCTACGAGCTCCGCCGCCGCGGAGGCGGCTACGGCGCCGCCGGGATCTGCAGCGGGCTCGCCCAGGGAGAGGCGACGATCGTTCATGCCGGTTGAGGCGGCGCGCCGGCCGGCCACGCTCGACGAGCGCATCGTGGAGTACGTCGAGAGCGTGGTGCGCCCGCAGGCTGCCCAGATGGCGCGTGGTGACGAGCAACGCTTTCCTCGATACGTGATCGAAGAGGCGGGTCGCCTCGGCCTGTGCGGGCTGCTGGTGCCGAAGGTGCATGGAGGCAGCGCGGGAACGCACCTCGACTTCGCCCGTCTCATCGAAGCGACCGCGTGCGCCTGCGCGTCGACCGCGGTGATCCTCGACGTGCAGGCCAGCGTCGCCATCGAGCCGCTGGTCCAGTTCGGCAGCGAGGACCAGCGACGGCGCTACCTGCCGCGGCTCACCCGCGGTGAATGGCTGGGCGCCTTCGCCCTGAGCGAGCCGGGCAGCGGCAGCGATGCCGCCTCGCTGCAGACACGCGCGGAGCATATCGACGCCGGCTACCGCCTGACCGGGACCAAGATGTGGATCACCAACGCCGGCGCCGCGGACCTCTACCTGGTGATGGCGCGCACCGGCGGCGAGGGTGCGCGCGGCATCAGCGCCTTCCTGGTCGAGGCGGAGCGGCCCGGCGTGCGCCCCGGTCGGCCGCTGCGCAAGCTGGGATTGCGCGGTTCGTGGACGGCGGAGCTCCATCTCGACGGCGTCGAGGTACCGGCGGGCAACCTCCTCGGAGCCGAGGGCGCGGGCTTCCGCATCGCCATGACCGCGCTGGACAGCGGCCGCATCGGCATCAGCGCCCAGGCGGTGGGCATCGCCCAGGGGGCGCTCGATGTCGCGGTCGAGCGCATCCGAAGCAGCGGCGACCGGGCGGTGGGGGATCTCGATCTGCTGATGGCCACCGACGCCGCGCTGCGCTTCGCCGCCACCGGACCGCTCGCCGACATGGAGGCCCAGGTCGCGTCGTCGCGACAGCTGACCCACCACGCCGCGGCTCTGTGCGACGCGGGTCGGCCCTTCACCCGCGAGGCGGCGGTCGCCAAGCTGTGGTCGACCGAGGCGTGCGTTGCGGTCGCCAGCACCGCGGTCGACCTGTGCGCTCCTGACTCGACAGACGAATGGCACCCGGCCGCGGTGCGGCTGCGCGACGCCCGCGCCTGCACCATCTACGAGGGCACCTCGCAGGTACAGCGCATGGTGATCGCCCGTGAGCTGCTGCGGGCCTGAGGTGGTCGGGGATCGCGGCATAATGCCGGGCATCGCGTCGGGCCGCGTGCTCTCGCGGTCCCGCCCGTCGGGAAGTTGTCACTGAAGTGGACGTCCGCCTCAACGAAGAGCAACTGATGATCCGGCAGACGGTGCGCGACCTGGCGCGCGGCCGCATCGCCGCCCGCGCCGCCGAGATCGACCGCAGCGGCGAGTTTCCCTGGGACGTGGTCGAGCTCTTCCGGCAGCACGATCTCTTCGCCCTTCCCTTTCCTCCCGAGTACGGCGGACTCTCGGGCAGCGCGCTGACGCTGAATATCGCCATCGAGGAGCTCGGCGCGGTGTGCGCCACCAGCGCGCTGATCCTCGCGGTGCAGGCGCTCGGCGCCTACCCGATCATGCTCGCCGGAAGCGACGACCAGAAGCAGCGCTATCTCCCCGATCTGGCAAGCGGTCGCAAGCTGTGCGCCTACGCGCTCAGCGAGCCCGGCGCCGGCAGTGACCCTGGGGGAATGCAGACAAGGGCGGTGCGTCGCGGCGACCAGTATCTGCTGAGCGGTCAGAAGACGTGGATCACCGACGGCGGGGTGGCCGACACCATCGTGGTCTTCGCCAAGACGGACGCCAAGGCCGCGTCGCGGGGCGTGTCGGCGTTCATCCTCGACGCGAAGGAGGCGACGGGGTTCAGCGCCAAGACCATCCACGGCAAGCTCGGCATCCGGGGCAGCAACACCGCCGAACTCTTCCTCGACGAGACGCCCGTGCCCGCCGCCAACCGCATCGGCGAGGAGGGCGAGGGTTTCAAGATCGCGCTGCGCGTGCTCGACCGATCGCGCCCCGGGGTCGCGGCGCAGGCGGTCGGCATCGCCCAGGGTGCGCTCGACTACGCCGTCGGCTACGCCAAGGAGCGCCGCCAGTTCGGCAAGCCGATCGCCGACTTCCAGGCGATCCAGTTCATGCTCGCCGACATGGAGGCAGCAACCCAGTCGGCGCGAGCCCTCGTCTACTGGGCGTCGCAGCTCATCGACGCCAGGAGCCGCGACGTCTCCCGCGCCTGCGCCCTGGCCAAGCTGGTCGCCGGCGACGCGGCGATGAAGGTGACCACCGACGCGGTCCAGGTGCTCGGCGGCTACGGGTACGTCAACGAGTACCCGGTTGAGCGGATGATGCGCGACGCCAAGATCACCCAGATCTACGAGGGGACGCAGCAGATCCAGCGCCTGGTGATCGGGCGCGACCTGCTGAAGTAGGGCTTCGAACGAAAGCCAGCGTCCCCCCTCGGCGACGCATCGCGCCCGCGTGGCGACCGAGAGGCGGCCATGCCTGAGGCTCTCGAGCGGACGGTCTACGTTGTCGGACCGCGGTGGCACCACCACGCGGCGCATGCGGACTATGCGGTGGCGGCCTCACTGGCGTGCCAGCTCAGCGCGCAGGTCAAGAAGTTGAACTCTCCGATCGAGTACCGATGGCTGAGTCGCGCCCTGGTGCGGCGGCTGCTGACCCAGTCCAAGGGCGAGCCCAATTACTCGCTCGGCACCCTGCTCACCGAGATAGTGGTGGCGCGACACATGTGGAGGCGAGGTGGCAGCCTGTATCACCTTCTCTACGGCGAGCGTGATCGTACCCTGGCAAGGTCCCTGCCGCGCCTCTTCACCCGGCCGGTCATCGCCACATTTCATTCCCCTCCCGCGCGGCTCGCTCATAAGGGCATCGACAGGCGGCGTTTGCGAGGTCTCGAGGCGGTGCTGGTGGTCGCCGCCTCCCAGCGCCGGTACTTCGAGGAGCAGGGGGTGACCCGAGTCTTCGTCACCATGCACGGCGTTGACACCCAGTTCTTCCATCCGGCCCCAGCCCCGGCAGCAGGGCCACCCAGGTGCATCGTTGTCGGAGGTCACCTGCGTGACTTCGAGACTTTGGGTCACACCATTCGTCTGATCCGCGAGCGCGTTCGCGGACTACGCACCGTCATCCTTGGCGCGCCAACCCGGTGGCAGCAATCGCTCTACAGCGCTGGAGGCGGCAGTGTCGAGTTCAGGTACGGGATCAGCGACCATCAGCTGCTGGCGGCCTACCAAGCATCCAGTCTCGCCCTGCTTCCCTACCAAGACGCGACCGCCAGCAACGCCCTACTGGAGTCGATGGCCTGCGGCCTACCCGTGGTCACCAGCGACGTCGGGGGCGTCCCTGAGTACACCGGCAGCGACGGCGCAATCCTCTGTCCGCCGAGGGACCCAGAGGTGATGGCGCAGGCCGCGGTGCGGGTGCTCGACGACCCCGCCTACGCCCGGGAGCGGCGCGTCCGCGGTCGCACGAGGTCTCTGCAGTTCGACTTCAGCGTGGCGGCTCGGCAGCTCCTCGACGTCTATGCGACGGTCCTCGGGGATGCGGGCATGGCATCCGGCTGAACTGGCCCGCGAGGCCACTCCCCCCAGCATGAGGCGGCCGACTGCCGAGTCAATCGGCCTGCGGAGCCTTGCCCCCTGGGGCCATCGGGTGCACCATTCGAGCCTCTGAGGGGGCCACGCGTGCAAGCACGGACCGTCACATCGAGCCGGCCGCGGGAGCTGCTGGAGCGCTCGGAACAGCTGGCTGTGCTCGATCAGCTGCTGGCCGAGGTGATCGCGCGCACCACCGGTCGCCTCGCGCTCGTCGCCGGCGAGGCGGGAGTGGGCAAGACGGTGCTGATGCGCCGCTTCTGCGACGAGCGCCATGCGTCGGCGCGCCTCCTCTGGGGAGCGTGTGATGCGCTGTTCACGCCGCGCCCGCTCGGGCCGCTGCTTGACGTGGCCCAGATCACCGGCGGCGAGCTGGGGCGTGTCATCGCCAGCGGGGCGCGCCCATACGACGTTGCCGCCGCGCTCATGCGCGAGCTGCGCGAACGCACGCCGACGATTCTGGTCCTCGAGGACGTCCACTGGGCGGACGAGGCCACCCTCGACGTCCTGCGGCTGCTCGGACGCCGCGTCGAATCGGTTCCGGCACTGGTCCTTGCCAGCTACCGCGACGACGAGCTCGATCGCTCCCATCCGCTGCGCATCCTGCTGGGAGAGCTCCCCGCCTGCGAGGCGGTCAGCCGGGTGCAGCTTGCCGCGCTGTCGCCGGCGGCGGTTGCCCGACTCGCCGGGCCGCACGGCGTCGATGCGGACAAGCTCTATCGCACCACCGGCGGCAATGCCTTCTTCGTCACCGAGGTGCTCGCGGCCGCGGCCGGGCACATCCCGCAGACGGTTCGCGACGCGGTGCTCGCTCGCGCGGCCCGGCTGTCGCCGGCGGCCAGGTCGCTGCTGGATGCGGTCGCGGTCGCCCCGCAACAGGCGGAGCTCTGGCTTCTCGCAGCGGTGGCTCCCGAGGCCGTGGACCGGCTCGATGAGTGTCTGGTCTCGGGCATGCTGACCAGCACCCCTGCCGGCGTGGCCTTCCGCCACGAGCTCACCCGTCTCGCGGTGGAGGAGTCACTGCCGGCTCATCGAAGGCTTGCACTTCATCGTGCGGCGCTCGCGGCACTGTCGGAGCCGCCGTCCGGCACTCTCGATCCCACCCGGCTCGCCCACCACGCCGAGGTGGCCGGCAATGCGGAGGCGGTGCTGCGGTTCGCGCCGGCCGCGGGTGAGCGTGCGGCGTCGTACGGCGCGCATCGCGAGGCCGCGGCCCAGTACGCGCGTGCTCTCCGCTTCGCCGACGCGGCTCCGCGCGCCGCGCTCGCCGACCTCCTGGAGCGCCGCGCCTACGCCGCCTCCCTCACTGCCGACTTCCCCGAGGCGTTGGAGGCGCAGGAGCGCGCGGTTGAATGTCACCGCGCGCTGGGTGACCAGCGCAGAGAGGGCGAGGCGCTGCGTTCACTCTCCCGGTTTCTGCGTTACCTCGGCCAGCCTGACCGAGCCGCCGAGGTCGGGCGCGAGGCGGTGACGGTGCTCGAGCGTCTCCCGCCCGGTCGCGAGCTCGCCATGGCCTACTGCAATGTCTCGCATCTCTGCATGATCGTGGAGGACGTCGGGCAAACGCTGAGCTGGGGCACTCGGGCGCTGGAGCTCGCGGGGCGCATCGGTGATGTCGAGGCCGAGGTGTACGCGCTCACCAACATCGGCACCATCGAGTACCTCGCGGGGAAGGCCGAGGGCATCGACAAGCTGGAGCGGAGTCTCGAGCTCGCCCGTCGGTCGGGGATGGAAGAGCATGCCGGCCGTGCCTTCGTCGCGCTCACCTGGTGGGCACAGCGCAGCCGGTCGTACGTACGCGCCGATCGGTATCTCGATCCAGGCCTGGAGTACTGCACCGAGCGTGGGCTCGATCTGTGGCGGCTGATGCTGCTCGCCTACAGGGCCCGAGCCGAGCTCGACGCGGGGCGCTGGGGCGATGCGGTGCGTTCCGCGGAGCTGGTGGTCCGCGATCCCCGCTCCGCACAAGTTCCCCGCCTCGTGGCGCTCGCCGTGCTCGGGCTGGTGCGGGCGCGCCGCGGAGATGCCGACTTCCGGCCGATACTCGATGAGATGTGGGCGCTGGCGGAGCCCACCAGGGAGCTGCAACGAATCGAGCCCGCAGCAGCGGCGAGAGCTGAGGTCGCTTGGCTCGCGGGCAACTCGGAGGGCGTTGCCGAGGCGACCGAAGTGGGGCTCGCGATCGGCCTCCATCGCGGCGCCCCATGGGTGATCGGCGAGATGGCCTGCTGGCGATGGCGGGCCGGCCTGACGCAGGCGGTTCCCGGGGATTCGGCGGAGCCGTACGTCCTGGAGATGGCCGGCGAGTGGGAGCGCGCCGCCAAGCTGTGGGCCGGGCTGGGATGCCCGTATGACGCCGCCCTGGCCCTCGCCGGCGCCGACCGGGAGGACGGCCTTCGCCGCGCCCTGACGGAATTCCAGCGGCTCGGCGCCCGCCCCGCGGCGAACATCGTGGCGCGCCGGCTGCGCGAACGTGGCGCCCGGGCCCTGCCGCGCGGACCCCGAGCGGCGACGCGGGCGAACCCGGCCAACCTCACCTCCCGGGAGCTCGACATCCTTGCGCTGGTCGCGGACGGCCTGCGCAACGCGGAGATCGCTGAGCGCCTCTTCCTCTCCGACAAGACGGTCGACCATCACGTGTCCGCCGTCCTTGCCAAGCTGGGCGTCCGCTCGCGAGGCGAGGCGATGCGCCGCGCCGCGGAGCTGGGAGTTGCCCCCGCCCAAGATGGGGGGCGCGCCGCGCCGAAGTAGGGAACCCTCCCGATTCGGTCGGTCCCGGTCTCTTCGTACGGTCTTCCCATCGGACGCTGAGGGACGGCGCCGCAGAAGAGGAGACACCCGATGGAAGCCATTCAGCATCGACCCACCCAGCAGACCAAGGTCCTGGCTGCGTTTCTCGCCACGGTGGTCGCGGCCCTGATGGTCGGCGGACTGCTCGGCTATTGGACCAGCCGGTGGACGGCATCGGTGCCGGCAGCTCGGGTGGTGCCGGCCACCACCCAGCCGCAGCACATCGACCAGGCGGCTCCGGCACCCCGCGTCAACCTCGATCGCCTCCGCCGCCTCAACGATGACGGGACGTCGAGCCCGGTGACCGTGCAGCCGAAGCCGGTCGCGCCGACATCGAACATCAGCCGGATCCAGCGCCTCAACGACGACGGGACGTCGAGCCCGGTGGCCGTGCAGCCGAAGCCGGTCGCGCCGACATCGAACACCGGCCGGCTCCAGCGCCTCAACGACGATGGAGCATCGAGCCCCGGCTCCTTCGCCCCGGTGCCCAACCTGATCTGCTGCTCGTAAGCCACGGTCTCCCATTCCCCGGGCGCCCGCCGAATGCCGGCGGGCGCCCCTTGCTGTTCTCCGAGGGGAGCCCACCCCACCCGTTCTGTGGGTTAACCTAGGCAGGCACCGGGATGTAACCCGGCTCCGCCGGGTGCCGTTGTCCCGATGTCCGCCGGATTGCCGGTGGCCGCGCCGTTCCTCTCGACGTCCCACTCAGTGCGCGCGGGGCCGAGCCCCGAATCGGAACCGGTGTTCGACCACAAGCCGAGCACCTTCAGGGCAGATCGACCACCCCCCTATGGCATCTACCACCATGCGCCGCCGCCGGCGCTCTCGGTACCACGCTTTCCCGGTTCGGGTCAGCGTCCGCCGTGTCGCCGCGGCCCTTGCCGCGGTCCTGGTGGGGATCGTGGGGATCTACGCGTTTCGCACGGTCATGGGGATCTCCCACCTCACCGGCAGCTCGCCGGGCGAGGTGCTGGGATGCCTGACCAAGGTGAAGTGCGACTCGGCCCTGGCCGGCACCACCCAGCGGATCAACATCGCCCTCTACGGGTATGGCGGCTCGGGACACGACGGCGCCTACCTGACCGACTCGATCATGGTGGTGTCGATCCAGCCTCAGTCCGACGGCCAGCCCGCCCGGGTGGCGGAGATCAGCGTGCCCCGGGACTGGTACGTGCCCATCGACGCCGGCAACGGCCATACCGGCTACGGGCGCATCAACGAGGCCTACGCCGACGGGATGAACCAGGGGCCGATCTCGGCGCCGCAGTACAAGGGCGACCCCCACGGCGGGGGCAAGATCGCCGACGCCAACCTCAGCAACCTCCTCGGCATTCACATCGATCACTTCGTCGGGGTCGACTTCCACGCCTTCCAAGCCGCGGTCGACGCCGTCGGCGGCGTCGACGTCAACGTCGCCAACACCTTCACCGACAATCAGTACCCCCATGGGGAGTGCGATCAGGGCGACTGCGCGGTGATGACCGTCCACTTCAACGCCGGCCCGCAGCACATGGATGGCGCCCGAGCCCTGATCTTCTCCCGCTCGCGCCACGCCTACGACAATCCCGCCGAGGGAACCGACTTCGCCCGCAGCAAGCGCCAGCAGCTGGTGCTCCAGGCGCTCAAGGCCAAGGTGCTGAGCGTGGGCGGAATCGGTCACCTTCCCGACCTGCTCGGCGCCCTGGGCGACCACGTCATCACCGACCTCTCCTTCCAGGACGACAGCGCGATCTACGACCTGATCAAGGGCACCGACAGCAAGAACTTCGAGCACATCAGCATCGACGACAGCAACTACCTGTACGCGTGTGGCTACCCCGCCCGCTGCTCGGCCGCCTACCTGTACGCGCGCGACCGGTCGTACGCGTCGCTGCATCACTACATCAACAATTCCTTCCCCAGCAACGACGCCCTCCGCGAGCGCGCCCCGATCACCGTGGCCGACGGCAGCGGCTACGGCCAGGACGGCTCTGGGCGCTGGTCGAAGCTGCTGGGGATGGTCGGTTTCACCGCCAGCGACGGCGGCGCCGGCCGGACCACGGCAACCACTCGGGTGATCGACAACAGCGGTGGTCGCGACAGCAAGACGGCGCAGTGGCTGGCGTCCTACTTCGGCACCTCGGTCGAGCGGCCGCAAGCGTCCGGCACCAGCGGGCCGGCGGCGGCCCCGGCGGGATCGGGAGTCACCGTCATCCTCGGCCAGGACGAGGAGCGCAGCTTCAACGGCAACCCCCAGAGGGGCAGCGGCGGCGGGCCGGGCGGCTTCGGCAGCCCGCTGACGGGCTCGACCAGTTCCACCCCGACCTCGCGCCGGGCCACGCCTCGCCCGTCGGTCGCGCCCACCGCGCCGCCGGCGCCGACCCTGCCCCCCACCCCCACGGCCTGTCCGCTGGTGCTCAAGTGCCAATGAGCTCGGGCTAGTTCGGAGCTTCCCCGCCGGCGGCGCCCATCCGGCTACGCTCAGCGTGGTCTCCACCGCTTCGCTGGAGGATCACGATGCGCGTCGCGCTGCTCACCGGGGGCGGCGACTGCCCCGGTCTCAACGCCGCCATCCGCGCGGTCGCCCGTCCCGCCCTGGCCGCGCACCACACCGTGCTCGGCATCCCCAACGGCTGGGCGGGACTGATCGGGCACGGTGAGATCAACGAGCTGACCCGCCGGGCGGTGTCTGGCATCCTCGCGGTGGGCGGGACCATGCTGGGAAGCTCGCGGACCAACCCGATGAAGATCGAGGGCGGCCGCGAGCAGGTGCGCGCCAACCTCGAGCGCTTCGGCGTCGACGTGCTCGTCACCATCGGCGGCGACGACACCCTCAGCGTCGCCGCCTGGCTGGCGGAGCAGGGCACCGCCGTCGTCGGTGTCCCCAAGACCATGGACAACGACCTCTCGGCCACCGACTACTGCATCGGTTTCGACAGCGCCGTCGCCATCGTCACCGAGGCGCTCGACCGTCTGCACACCACCGCGGCGTCGCACCACCGGGTGATGGTGGTCGAGGTGATGGGTCGCGACACCGGCTGGGTGGCGGTGATGGGCGGTCTCGCCGGCGGAGCCGACATGATCGTCATCCCCGAGTTCCCGGTGTCGGTGGCCGAGGTGGTCGACCACCTCGAGGCGCGTCGCGAGCAGGGGAGCGACTTCAGCATCATCGTCGTCTCCGAGGGTGTCGAGATGGAGGGGCTGGGCCGCAAGGACGAAGAGGGCATCGCTCGCGACGCCTTCGGCCACGTGCAGCTGGGACGCCGCGGTGTCGGCGAACGGCTCGCCTCGCTGATCGAGGGGCGCACCGGCCTGGAGACGCGCGCCACGGTGCTCGGTCACACGCAGCGCGGCGGTTCTCCCACTGCCTACGACCGCATCTGGGCGACGCGTGTCGGCGACGCCGCCTTCCGGCTCGCCGTCGAGGGTGCCGCCGGGATGATGCCGGTGGTGCGTGGCGGAACCGTGGAGACCGCCCGCATCGCCGATGTGGTCCGCGAACAGCGCCGCGTGCCCCGCGAACTCTACGAGCTGGCCCAGGTCTTCTATTAGCGGTGGTGGTGTGGCGGCCGCGGGTACACTCGCTGGGTGACCCTGGCAGAGCGGATCCAGAGCGGAGACGTGCGGGCCCTGGCGCGCGCCATCAGCAAGGTCGAGAACGGCAGCCCGGATATCGAGGATCTGCTGCGCGAGCTGCGCGGTCGTGCCGGGCGCGCGCACGTTGTGGGCGTCACCGGCCCCCCAGGTTCGGGGAAGAGCACACTCTCCGACGGCCTGATCGAACGGTGGCGCGCGGCGGGACAGACGGTGGGGGTCATCGCCGTCGATCCCAGCAGCCCCTTCACCGGCGGCGCTCTGCTCGGTGACCGGGTGCGCATGCAGCGGCACGCCACCGATCGCGGCGTCTTCATCCGCAGCATGGCCGCGCGCGGTCATCTCGGCGGCCTGGCCGCAGCCACGCGCGAGGCGATCCGGCTGATCGACGCCAGCGGCCGCGACCGTTGCCTGCTGGAGACGGTGGGCGTCGGTCAGTCGGAACTGGAGGTCATGCAGACCGCCGACACCACCGTGGTGATCACCACTCCGGCGGGTGGCGACGGCGTCCAGGTGATCAAGGCCGGCATCCTCGAGATCGCCGACATCTTCGTCGTCAACAAGGCGGACATGACCGGTGCGGACAAGGTGGCCAAGGATCTGCGCCGCCTGGTGCACGAGACCAAGACCGGCAGCGGCTGGGAGCCGCCGGTGGTGCTCACCGTGGCAAGCACCGGTGAGGGCGTCGACGAACTGGTCGCCGCCATCGACCGCCACCGCGCTCGCATCGAGGAGAACGGCGAGCTGCAGCGTCGCCGCGAGGAGCGCTTTCGTGCCGAGGTGGAGGCAATCGTCGCCGGTCGTGCGGTGACCGCCGCTCGCCAGGCGCTGCGGGACGCGACGCTACCCGTCCAGGCCGATGGCGATCTCTCGCGACTCGACCCCTACGCCGTCGCCGACAGCATCCTCCGCGAGGGGATGGCGCGCGACAACGGTCACCCGGCGGCGGAGTAGCCCGATGGCATCCCCCGTCCGCAGAGACGATCCCGCGCCGCCGTCTCCGCCGATCCCTCCCGACACCCTGGGCGGCCTGCCGCTCAAGGACTGCTACGACGCATCCGACATCGCCGATCTCGACCAAGTCCGCGATCTCGCCACCCCTGGTGAGTTCCCCTACACCCGCGGCATTCACGAGAGCATGTATCGCGGCAGGGTCTGGACGATGCGGCAGTTCGCCGGTTTCGGCAGCGCCACGCAGACCAACGAGAGATATCACCAGCTGCTCGCCGCCGGGCAGACCGGCCTGTCCGTTGCCTTCGACATGCCCACCCTGATGGGACGCGACAGCGACGACCCTCGCAGCCTGGGCGAGGTCGGCCAATGCGGTGTCGCCGTCGACTCGGTCGAGGACATGCACACCCTGCTCCGGGGAATCGACCTCGGCGCGGTGACCACCAGCATGACCATCAATCCGTCGGCCTCGATCACCCTGGCGCAGTACCTGGTGGTCGCGGAGGAGACCGGCGTCCGCTGGGACCGTCTCGGCGGCACCCTGCAGAACGACCCGCTCAAGGAGGTGATCGCGCAGAAGGAGTGGTGCTTCCCGGTGCGCCACCACCTGCGCCTGACCGTCGACAGCATCGCCTTCTCGGTCCGCGAGCTGCCGCGCTTCCATCCCATCTCCGTCAGCGGCTACCACATCCGCGAGGCGGGCGCGACCGCCGCTCAGGAGCTCGCCTTCACCCTGGCTGACGGCTTCGCCTACGTCGAGGCCTGCATCGCCGCCGGTCTCGATGTCGACGACTTCGCTCCCCGCCTCTCGTTCTTCTTCGACTCCCACATCGACTTCTTCGAGGAGATCGCCAAGTTCCGCGCCGCCCGTCGCATCTGGGCCCGCCACCTGCGCGAGCGCTTCGGCGCCCGCGACGAGCGCAGCCTCAAGCTGAAGTTCCACACCCAGACCGCCGGTGTCTCGCTGACCGCGCAGCAGCCCGACAACAACATCGTCCGCACCGCCTACGAGGCGCTGGCCGCGGTGCTCGGCGGGACCCAGTCGCTGCACACCAACGCGCTCGACGAGACGCTGGCGCTGCCGACCGCCAAGGCGGCGCAGATCGCCCTGCGCACCCAGCAGGTGCTCGCCTACGAGACCGGGGTGCCATCGGTGGCCGATCCCCTGGCCGGCTCCTACCTCGTCGAGTCGCTCACCGACCGGATGGAGGCCGAGGCGGAACGCTACTTCGCCGAGATCGACCGGCGCGGCGGCATGATCTCCGCCATCGAGCAGGGCTACCCGCAGCGTGAGATCGCCGACGCCGCGTTCCGCTATCAGCGCCAGCTGGAGGCGGGCGATCGCGTGATCGTCGGCGTCAACGCCTTCGACCAGTCGATCGACGAGAGGCCTCCGCCGCTCCTGCGGATCGACCCCGAGGTTGAGCGCGAGCAGGTGGTTGCGCTGAAGCGGCTGCGCGCGGCGCGCGACAACACTGCGGTGGCCACCCAGCTCGACAAGCTGAAGGAGGTCGCCGCCGGCGCCGAGAACACCATGCCGGCGCTGGTCGACTGCGTCCGCGCCCGCGCCACCGAAGGCGAGATCATTACCGCCTTGGAAGACGTCTTCGGAACCTTCCGCGAGTCGCCGGTCTTCTAGCGCGGCGACGCCGCCCGCTGCTACCGCCGGAGCACGATGTTGAGCACGACGGTGAGCACCACGCTGATCAGCAGCGAGGTGCCCAGCGGGACGTACCAGGAGAGGTTGCCGCGTGATCCCGACAGGTCGCCGGGGAGGCGGCCGAAGGGCAGACGCCCGCCGACCGCGAGAACCACTCCGCAGATGGCGATCAGCAGGCCGATGATCAGGAGCACCTTGCCCAGGTCCGGGCCACCAAAACCGATCATCGTCACCAGCCTACCGCGCCGGCCCGCTCGACTCCGCCGCGCCGGCGCCCTCAGTCGTTCCCGCTGCCGTGCGCCTGGTCCTGCTTCTCGCCCTGTTTTCCGTGCTGCATGGTCTGCTGCTTGCCCTGGTCGCCCGTCTCGCCCTGGTCGCCCTGGTCACCCTGGTCGTCCTTCTCGGCTTGGTCGCCCTTCTCGCCTTGGTCCTCGGTGTCCTGCTCTGAGGCGGCCGACGCAGTCTGGGCGACGGTGACCGTCTGGGTGGTTGTCGCTGTGGCGGTGACCGTGGCCGTGACCGTGACGGTGACCGTCTGCGTCACCGCCTGAGTGTTGGACTCGCTCGACTCCGCGCTCTCGGTCTTCGAGCTCACGGTGCTCGTTGTTCCCGACGCAGTGAGCTCGGCCGCGCCGATCCCATGTGGGGCGGAGCCGTCGGTGTGGGTGGCCGCGACCGCCACCAGCCCGGTACCGAGGGCCAGCGCGGCAGCGAACACCGCGGCGGACAGGGGAGTGCGGAGGCGCAGCATGGCGCCGCGAGTATCGGCTGCCCGGGCGCGTTCCGAGCAGCGATGCAACCGGGTCGTCGCACCATCGCCACCGGCTCCTCAGATGCCGGCTTCGCGGCAGCGTTCTCGACCGGCCGGTGCGGCACACTTGGCCGGCGGTGACACTCCACGCGCCTCCCGGGGCGGCCTCTACCCACTCCGGAGGACCTCCCAGCGGGGCGGCCGGCGAGCAGCCGCCGGCTCGAGCCGTGTCCCGGGCGGCGTGGCTCGGCCTGGTACCCGCCGTCGTCGCCCTGGTGCTGCTCCGGCTGCCGAGCCTGGTCGAACCCAGCTGGTACCCAGACGAGGGCACCTACGCCGACATCGGCCGTGCCCTCGCCCACGGCGCCGTGCTCTACCGCGACGTCTGGGACAACAAACCTCCAGCGATGTACTGGCTCACCACCGCGCTGACCCTGCGCGGGGTGTCGGTGCCGGTCCTCCACGCGGTGCTGGCCGCCCTGGGCGCGGTCGGCACGCTGGCTGTGTTCATCCTCGGCCGCCGCCTCGGCGGAGGGCGGGTGGCGGTGATGGCGTCGCTGACCTACGCGCTGCTGGCCTCGCTGCCCAATTTCGACGGTGACCTGCTCAACGCCGAGGTCGTCGGTGCCGTTCTCGTGCTGCTGGCGATGACGCTGATGCTCCGCGAAACGGCACCACGACCGCAGGTCGCCGTGCTTGCGGGCACGATGGTGGCGGCAGCGGTGCTCGTCAAGGCCGTCTTCGTCGTCGACCTGATCGCCGTCGCAGCGGTGCCGTGGCTGCTCGCGTCAGCCAACGGCGGCCGCCCCGGCACGCGCGAGGTGCGGAGCGCCGCCGGCGTCGTCGCCGGCTCGGCGATATTGCTGGGAGGTGCTGCCCTGGCGCTCGCCTTCGGCGGCTCGCTGCGCGGCCTTGTCGACGTCCTGACCCACGCCGACGTCGACTATCTGCGCTGGAGCAACGACCTGGCGGGGGCGCACACGAGAGTGGCCCTCGCGTTGCTCACCGTCTCCCGCCTCGCCATTCCCGTGATCTCGGGGTTGGCGGCGGCACTCTGGCTGGTCCGCCGCGGTCGCAGTGGCCCGGCGGTGCTCGCTCTCTGGCTGGGATGCGACCTGTCGGCGGCGATGGTCAGCGCCCGTGGTCTGACCCATTACATCCAGCAGGCCGAGCCTGCGCTGGTCCTGGTCGCTGCGATGGCGGCGGCCGCGATTCTGCGCCGCCAGCGTCGCGCGGGACCCTTCGTCGCCGCCGCGATTCTCGTGCTCACCTGGCCGGTCGCCGAGTTCGCCCTGTGGTTGCCTCGGGCCGAGGTGGCGTGGGCGCAGCACCAACCGGCGCCATCGTGGGAGCACCACAACTTCGGCGTTCGCGAGCTTCCCGCCTACTACCAACACGGCTGGCAACGGCTCACCGGTCGGATCAGCGCCGATGCGTATGCCGCCACCTTTCCCGCCGACATGCAGCGGCAGCGAGCGGTCGTCGATCTCTTCCAACGCTGTTCACGTGCTGGCCAGCCTGTCTTCGTCTGGGGCACGGTGCACTGGGCTTACGCTCTCAGCGATCGCGTCCCCGCGGGCCGCTACCCGAGCCTCGGTTCGGCCTACTACATCGACAAGGCCAACGAGCAGCGGCTGCTGGCCGACCTCACCGCGCACCCACCCGCGGTGCTGGTCGTCGACGCTCCGCCGCCGCCCGCGCTGTGGGACATGCTCCACCACCGCAACTACGCGGTGATCTCCCACGGGGTGGACGGCGAGGACTACTGGCTGGCGCCCTGGGTCGACCACAGCTGCGCGCAGAGCTAGGACCAGAGGTCGGCAACTGGGCTGCGAACGGACACGGTGTCGCCCTCTCCAGCGACTTGACCTGCGAGGCCGCCGCCCCTACCGTCTACCTCCGTTGCGGCGTGGCGCTGGCCAACCTCCGCCCAAGCACTGTGGAGGCGTCGGCGGCCCACCCGCCTCGGTCCGCTCACAGGGGGGTTGGCGAAGTGCATCGTCCTTCCTTTGTCACCGGCGCACTGCTGGTGCTCACGGGCGGTGTCGCGCTCGCCGCCTGTGGGAGCTCGTCGCCCTCGTCCGCAACAACGTCGACGTTGTCGTCCTCCACGTCCTCCTCCTCTTCGTCCATCTCGGTACCGGCCGGCTCCTCCTTCTGCACCCAGGTGGCGACCGCGGTGGCCCAATTCGGTCAGATCGGCTCCGCGTTCCGGGCAAGTCCTGGTGCCGTCCCGAGCGTCACCACGATCAAGCAGACGATCGCCGCCGAGGCCAGCCTGCTCGACAGTCTGGACAACTCGGCACCCAGCCAGATCAAGTCGGCCTTCGACACCCTGCGCAGCGCCTTCGACCAGGCAAACAGCCAGGTGCAGAACGCGACCACTCTGCAAGATCTCAGCGGGGCCTTCTCTTCGCTGAACGGCCCGGCGATCACCTCCGCCGGCACCGCCATCACCAGCTACCTGCAGAGCTCCTGCGGCGCGTTGTCGTCGTCCTCGACCTGAGGATTCCCGACACCGACGTGCCGTTCTAGAAGGCGATCTGTCCCGTCAGGTAGGGTGCCGGGTCGAGGAACTGCCCGTTGTGGCGGATCTCGAAATGCACGTGCGGCCCGGTCGACCAGCCGGTCGAGCCCTCGAGGCCGATGATCTCGCCCTGGTGCACCAGCTGCCCCGCCTTGACGGCGAGGCTGTCGAGGTGACCGTAGAGGGTGACGAAACCCTGGGGATGCGCGATCAGCACGTAGTTGCCGTAACCGACCAGATGGCCCTTGTCGTCAACGCTGGAGGCGGCCAGCAGCACCACTCCGTCGGCGGCAGCGTGCACCGCGGTGTCGAGCGGTGCCGCCAGGTCGAGCCCGGTGTGGAAGTGGGGATAGAACGTGCCCTGATAGTTCAGCGGCGGCTCCAGGGAGAAGTCGGTGGGACCGAATGGCTGGGTAACGGGAGCGACCAGCGGGGCGATGAAGGGCTGATGACGGCGGATGGCCCCCAGCTGCGCCGCCGTGAGTGACCCCACCGCCTGCAGCTGAGCCTCGGCGGCGGCGATGGTCGCCTCTTGGGCGAGCTGCGTCTGGATGAGGCTGAGGTCATAGGCGACTGCGTCGCGGACCTCCGGCTGAGGCGCCTTCGCCGCCGCCTCGATCAGCTGCTGCCGCTGCGGCGGGTTCTGCGCCGCGGAACGGTAGAGGGCGTACTCGGCCTCGAGACTCGCCTGGTAGGCGGACGCCGTCGCCTGGTGCGCCGCCACCAGCTCTTCGAGCCGCTCGCGCAACTGCACCGGGCTGTCGACGCCGACGGCGACCGAGATCGCGTCGTCGCGCACGTCGCCGAGGTGTGCCACCACCACCGCGATGCGGGCGATGGTGGCCTCCTGGCCCGCCAGCTCGTCGTGCTGTGCGCCCAGTCCGCGCTCGATCTGGAGCAGCTGCTGCCAGGCCTCCGCCGGCGCGGTGGTGGTGGCGGCAGCCTGGGAGGCGGGTGCCGCCGCCTGGACCTGAGGACGCGGGTGGGGGAGCTGGACCACCACCGGGGCCCCGGCGACGCTGGCGGTGGCCGCCGGTGACGCCACCTTGGGCACGCCTCCCGACGCGGCGGCCACCACCGCGAACAGCGGGACGGCGGCGGTGGCGGCGCCGAGCATGCGCCGCGCCGAGGTCATCCGGCGGCGGCGGAGGCGCGGGAGAGCGGCCAGACGCGCGGCGATCGCCGGACGGGCAGCGATCGCCATCAGCCGGCGGCGGGTCGCGGGTACGCGCAGCGCCAGCCCGAGCCCAAGGGCGAGAAGCAGGACGGCGTCGAGCACCGCCAGGGCGGAGCCGGCCCGCACGGCGGTGGCGATCCCGCCGGCGCCCGGCCCGGAGGGACCGGCGCCGCCACTCGTGCCAGCCGCTGCGGCGTCGGCCACCCGGAAGTGGCGAAGGTCGGGACGCTGCGACGCCACCGGGTTGGTGAGGATGCCGAGCAGCTGCCCCAGGAAGGGGGCGTTCTTGAACGTCGCCGCCACCAGGGCCGCCGGGGCGGCGCTGGGTCCGGGAACCGGGGTGGGTGCCGCCCCTCGCCCCCCGGGAGGAGGAGTCGAGGAGCCGCCCGGTGGGGCACCGCCGCCTCCGCCGGGGGCGGGAGGAGGTGGCTGCTTGCCGGGGGAGGGTTGCGGGGTGGGCGACGCGCCCCCCGGCGGCTGCCCGCCTCCGGTCAGCTGGCAGAGAACCCCGGTGGGGTCGCTGGGACACGGCGTCGGCGACGGCGACGGCGACGGCGACGCCTGGCTGGACGAGCCCGGAAGGATGGCCGCCACGACCACCCCGGTGAGCGCGCAGTTCAGCGCGATCGCGGTGCTGATGGCGAGGACCGCGCGGCGTGCGCCGAAGTTGTGGTGGGGCAGTTGCATCAAGGGTGCAGTGGACACGTCGACGGCACGGCATCCATGCCGCCCCCTTCTCATACGACGCGCTCGGAACCCGATTCCTTTCGCGCGCGGTGCGCTTGCGCGACGGGCATGGTCGTATTGGCGCGCTCGTAGCCGCGCGAAGGTGCGTTCGGAGCTATTTCGGCCGTCCGTTCGGACATCCGTTCGGCTGCTACACTGCCGCGGACACGTCCACTTCAAGCCGGCCCGGCGAGGCGGCAAGGGGACGGCCGTCCGGCGGCGCGACCGTCGCACCGTGGGCCTGCCTGCCCGAGCCTCCTGGGTCCCGCCCGGAGGTCTGCACGATGCAGGTGGCACCCCCCCCCTCCCGCCTGCTCGACCACGTCCTCAGCAGCCATCAGTTCGGCCGGTCGCTCTTGGAGGCGGTGTTCGCGCGGGCCCGCAGCCTCGGCGGTGTCCGCGACCGGCGGCTGAGCGGCCGGATCATGGCCACCCTCTTCTACGAGCCCAGCACCCGCACCCGCCTGTCCTTCGAGTCGGCGATGCTCCGTCTCGGAGGCGCGGTCATCGGCACCGAGGCGGCGCGGGAGTTCTCCAGCGTCATCAAGGGCGAGACGCTGGAGGACACCATTCGCATGGTGTCCGCCTACGCCGATGTGATCGTCCTTCGCCACGACCAGGCCGGTGCCGCTGCCCGGGCCGCAGCTGTTTCGGACGTGCCCGTCATCAACGCCGGGGATGGGCCCGGTGAGCACCCCACCCAGGCGCTGCTCGACCTGTTCACCATCGAGAACGAGCTCGGGCGCATCGAGGGAGTGGACGTCGTCTTCTGCGGCGACCTCCGCTACGGCCGCACCGCTCGCTCGCTCGTCCTGCTGCTCTCCCAGTTCCCGGGGGTGCGGATGAGCTTTGTCGCCCCGGACGTGGTGCAGATCGGCGCTGACATCCGGGCTCTGCTCGACGAGCGGGGCGTTCCCTACCGGCTCAACGACAGCCTGCACGCGGTGGTTCCCGAAGCCGATGTCATCTACCAGACTCGCATCCAGAAGGAGCGCTTCGGCGATCCCGCCGAGTTCGCTCGGGCGCGCGGCGACACCCGCATCGGCGCCGAGTTGATGGCGATGCTGCCGGCGCGGTCGATCGTCATGCACCCGCTGCCGCGGGTCGATGAGATCGACCCCGGTGTCGACGATGACCCGCGCGCCGCCTACTTCCGCCAGGCGCGCAACGGCGTGGTGGTGCGCATGGCCCTGCTCGAGATGCTGCTGGCATGACCGTCATCGACGAGCGCGCTCCCCGGGGTGGCCAGCTGCTCGACGCCGCCTCGCTGCCGTCCACCCTGCGGCGGCTGGCCCACGAGCTGATCGAGCGCCATCCCGGTCTCGATGGCGTGGTGCTGGCCGCGGTTCGGCGCGGCGGTGTGCCGGTGGCGCGGGCGCTGCGCGAGATCCTGGCGGACCTCGGCGTCCGGGAGCCGCCGCTGGGCGAGCTCGATGTCGGCGAGTATCGCGACGACCGTCCCCGTCCGGCGGCGCGTCCCCGCCATGCCTGGACCGGCGCACCCGCTCCGGAGATCGACGGTGCCGTCGTCGTCCTGGTCGACGACGTGGTGCACACCGGGCGCACCCTGCGAGCCGCGCTCGACGCCCTGGCCGACCAGGGCCGTCCCGCCGCGGTCGAGCCGCTGGTGCTGATCGATCGCGGTCAGCGCGAGCTGCCGCTGCGGGCGACCTACGTCGGCAAGAACATCCCCGCATCGGCGGGTGACTGGGTGGTGGTGCGGATGCGCTGGGATCAGCCGCCGGGCGCCTGGCTGGTGCCTCGCGACGCGGCCGATCACAAGGCGGCGCGATGAACCTGGTGCTGCGAGGGGTGCGGGTCATCGACCCCATGGCAGGGGTGGACCGCCATCCCGCCGATGTCTGGCTGCGCGACGGTGTTCTGGCCGCGATCGACGACAACATCGCGCCCGATGCCGTCGCGGTGATCGACCTCGCTCCCGCGCCTGGCCACGAACCGCTGCTGGTGTGCCCGGGCTTCGTCGACCTCCACGCGCATCTCCGCGAACCGGGTGGTGAGCCTGCCGAGACCATCCTGAGCGGCGCCGCCGCCGCTGCCGCCGGCGGGTTCACCCAGGTGCTGGCGATGGCCAACACCAGGCCACCGGTCGACGATCCCGGCCGGGTCGCCGCCGCCGCGGCGCGGGCCGCGGCGGCGCCGCTGCGGGTGCTCAACGCGGCGGCCGTCACCCGGGGCCTGCAGGGCACGGCCCTGGTCGACGTCGCCGGCTGCGCCGCGGCGGGCGCCGCCGCGTTCACCGACGACGGCCGCAACTCGGCATCGACGCAGGTGCTCAGCGCCGCCCTGCGCGACGCGGCGGGGTGTGACCGCGCCGTGCTCGTCCACCCCGAGGACGAGGTGATGGTGCGGATCGCCAACCCCGAGACCGACGACGTGGCCCGCGGTCCCCTGCGACCCGCCGCCTGCGAGGTGTCCGCCGTCGACAGCGCCCTGGCCGCGCTCTCGCTCGCCGGCAGAGGCCGGCTCCACCTCCAGCACCTCTCCGTCGCCGGCGCGGTGCGCTCGCTCCGCGCCGCGCGTGACACCGGCGCCGCCGTCACCGCCGAGGTGACGCCGCACCACCTCGGGATGTCTGCCGGCGGGACGGGACCGGCGTCGCTGCGCAAGGTCAACCCGCCGCTGCGCGACGACGCCGACCGTGCCGCTCTGCAGACGGCGCTGCGCGAGGGGCTGATCGACGCCGTCGCCACCGACCATGCCCCCCACGTCGACGCCGACAAGGGCGACGACTTCGACGCCGCGGCTCCGGGGATGATCGGGCTGGAGACCGCGCTCGCCGTCTGCCTGACCCACGGCGGGATGAACGGCCACTGGGTGCCGGTGCTGATCGACCGGCTCACCGCGGGGCCGTGGCGGGTGCTCGGTTCCACCTCCGGTCTGCATCCGCCGCGGCTGCGGGCCGGTGAGCCGGCCGACCTCGTCATCGTCGACCCCGCGCAGGACTGGGTGGTCGAGGCGGCGGGTCTGTGCTCGCGCTCGCGCAACACCCCGCTGCTCGGGTCGCGGCTGCGCGGGCGGGTGCTGGTCACCATGGCCGGCGGCCGCTGCGTCCACCTCGACCGGGCGGCGCCCTCCGGACTGGCATCGCTGCTCGAGACTGCCCATGCCTGACGCCGCCGGCCGCCTGGCTCTGGAATCGGGGGCCGTCTTCGACGGGCTGCTCTTCGGCACCGTGCCCGAGGGCGTCGGAGTTTCGGGCGAAGTCGTCTTCAACACCTGCATGACCGGCTACCAGGAGGTCGCGACCGACCCCTCGTACGCGGGCCAGGTGGTGGTGATGACCCACCCGCTGATCGGCAACTACGGGTGCCGCGACGACACCGCGGAATCGTGGCGGGTCCACGCCCGGGCCGTCGTCGTGCGCGAGCTGTCAGCGACCGTCGGGCACGCCCGCGGGGAGCGCACCTTCGACGAGGAGCTGCGCCGCTGCGGTGTGCCGGGGCTGCGCCAGGTCGACACCCGGGCGCTGACGCGGCACCTCCGCGACCGCGGCACCCTCCGCGGAGTGGTGGCCGCCGCCGCCGCGATGTCGCCGGTCGAGCAGGTCGAGCTCGCCCGCCGGGCGCATTCGGTCTCCGAGGACGACCTGGTTGCCGAGGTCTCGATCCGTGAGCCCTTCCAGCTCTGGGACCAACCGCTCGACGACACCCTGGAGCGCGCGGTGCGTCTCTCCGGCCGGGTGGGCGCCTTCAGCGGGGTGCGGGTCGCCGTCCTGGACTACGGCGTGAAGCGCAACTCGCTGCGCGCCCTGCGCAGCCGCGGCGCCGAGGTGGTGATCCTCCGTCACGACGTCACCGTCGACGACGTCCTCCGCCAGGCGCCGCACGGGGTGCTCCTCAGCAACGGTCCGGGCGATCCCGCCAACCTGCCCGGGCCGGTCCGTCTGTGCCAGGAGCTGTTGCAACGCCGGATCCCGCTGCTGGGCATCTGCCTCGGGCACCAGATCATGGGCCGGGCGGTGGGGGCATCGACCTCGCGGCTCAAGTTCGGCCACCACGGCGGCAACCATCCCGTCAAGGACGGGGTCACCGGCGCGGTGTTCGTCACCTCGCAGAACCATGAGTTCCAGGTCGACGGCGCGACCCTGCCCGAGGCCTCCGGCTGGTTCGTCAGCGAGCGCAACCTCAACGACGGCAGCGTCGAGGGGCTGCGCCACGCCGAGCTTCCCGCCTTCAGCATCCAGTACCACCCCGAGGGATCTCCCGGTCCCCAGGACCGCGGCCCGGTCTTCGACGAGTTCCTCACCATGGCGGCGGCGGCGCGGGACCGGCGCCCGGTGACCATCTCCACCGCCGCGGGAACCGCGCCCGCGCTCACCGGCCTGGCGCCATCGGCCGCGGCTCCCGCCCTCGCCCCGCCGCGCTGCGTGCTCGTGATCGGCAGCGGTCCCATCGTCATCGGCCAGGCGGCGGAGTTCGACTACGCGGGGACGCAGGCGTGCAAGGCGCTGCGCGAGGAGGGCATCCGCGTCGTCCTCGTCAACAGCAACCCGGCGACGATCATGACCGACGACGACGTGGCCGACGCGGTGTACGTCGAACCGCTCACCGCCGCGATCATCGAACGCATCATCGAGGCGGAGAAGCCCGATGGCCTGCTCGGCACCCTCGGGGGGCAGACCGGACTCAACCTCACCGTCGAGCTCGCCGACGCCGGGGTCCTCGACCGCCACGGCGTCCGCGTCCTGGGGACCCCACTCGCCGCCATCCGCGCCGCTGAGGACCGCGAACTCTTCAAGCGGATGCTTCTGTCCATCGGCGAACCGGTGCCCGCCTCGGCGACGGTGTCGTCGCTGTCGGAGGCACGCGCCTTCACCAACCGCGAGGACCTTCCTCTGGTGGTCCGCCCCGCCTTCACCCTGGGAGGCACCGGCGGAGGCATCGCCGAGACCGATGATCAGCTGAGCGAGATTGTCAGCGCCGGACTGGCGGCGTCACCGATCGGCCAGGTGCTGCTGGAGCGCTCGCTGGTCGGCTGGCGCGAGATCGAGTATGAGGTGATGCGCGACGCTGCCGGCACCTGCATCACCGTGTGCAACATGGAGAACCTCGATCCGATGGGGGTGCACACCGGCGATTCGATCGTCGTCGCGCCCTCGCAGACGCTGACCGACCGCGAGCACCAGCAGCTGCGCAGCTCCGCGCTGCGGATCATCAACACTCTCGACATCGCCGGCGGCTGCAACGTCCAGTTCGCCCTCGCCCCCGGCAGCCATGAGTACTTCGTCATCGAGGTCAATCCTCGGGTGTCGCGCTCGTCGGCGCTGGCCTCCAAGGCGACGGGATATCCCATCGCCCGGGTGGCCGCCAAGATCGCCGCCGGCCGGCGCCTCGACGAGATCGTCAACGCGGTGACCCAGCGGACCTGCGCCGCCTTCGAGCCCGCTCTCGACTACTGCGTGGTCAAGATTCCCCGCTGGCCCTTCGACAAGTTCCCCGAGGCCGACCGGCGACTGACCACCCAGATGAAGTCGACGGGCGAGGTGCTGAGCATCGAGCGGTCCTTCGAGGGCGCCATCGTCAAGGCGATCCGCTCGCTGGAGCAGCCCGCTCCCGATCCGGCCGCGCTGCGTGAGGCGGTGCTGGTCGACACCCCCAACGACCGCCGCCTGTTCGCGCTGATGGAGGCGTTGCGCGCCGGGGTGGCGGTGGACGAGCTGGGCCGCCGCAGCAGCATCGGCCTCTGGTTCCTCGAGCGGCTGCGCGCCATCGTCGACGTCGAGGAGCGGCTTCACTGGGGCGGGCTCGATGACCAGGTGCTGCGGCTGGCCAAGCGCTGGGCCATCACCGACGCCCGCATCGCCCGCCTCAGCAACGTCGACGCCGCCGAGGTGCGTCGCCGCCGCGAGGAGCTCGGGCTGCGCCCCGCCTACAAGTGCGTCGACACCTGCGCCGCCGAGTTCGAAGCGGCGACGCCCTACTACTACTCGAGCTACGAGAGCGAGGACGAGGGCCCCGCCGGGACGGCGGCAATGGGTGACCGCGCCGAGCCGGCCTCGGTGGTGGTGCTGGGCTCCGGTCCCATCCGCATCGGGCAGGGGATCGAGTTCGACTACTGCAGCGTGCAGGCGGCGATGGCGCTGCGCCGGCTCGGCGTCCCCGCGGTGATGATCAACAGCAACCCGGAGACGGTGAGCACCGACTTCGACTGCAGCACCCGCCTGTACTTCGAGCCGCTCGACGAGGAGTCGGCGGCGGCGGTGATCGCCGAGGAGGATGCGCGCGGCGTGGTGGTGCAGTTCGGCGGTCAGACGGCGGTCAATCTCGCCGCCCCGCTGGCGGCACGCGGCATCACCATCCTCGGCACCGCCGCCGCCGCCATCGACGCCGCCGAGGATCGCCGCCAGTTCGAGGCGCTGCTGCGCGGTCTCGGCATCCCGCAGCCGGAGGGCGCCGCGACCACCGATGTGGCCGAGGCACCGGCGATCGCCGACCGCATCGGCTACCCGGTGCTGGTGCGACCGTCGTACGTGCTCGGCGGCCGCGCGATGGAGGTGGTCCACAGCCGGGCGGCCCTGGAGAGATACCTCGGCGCCGCCATGGCGGCCCTGCCCGAGCACGGCGACGGGCGCCGGGGTGCGGTGCTCATCGACAAGTACCTGCTCGGCATCGAGGTCGAGGTCGACGCCGTCTGCGACGGCAGCAGCGTCCTCATCCCCGGGATCATGGAGCACGTCGAGCGCGCCGGAGTGCACAGCGGCGACTCGATGGCGGTCTATCCCGCCCACCTCGATCCGGCCATCACCGACCAGATCGTGGAGAGCACCGAGCGGATGGCGGTGGCGCTCGGCCTGCGGGGCCTGTGCAACGTGCAGTACGTCGTGCACCGCGGCCGGGTTCATGTCATCGAGGTCAACCCCCGCTCGTCGCGCACCGTGCCCTTCCTCAGCAAGGTCACCGGGGTGCCGATGGTGGAGCTGGCGGTGCGGACCATGCTCGGTGAGCCGCTGAGCGAGTGTGGTTGGGGCAGCGGTCTGGTGCCGGCCCGGCCGCTGGTGGCGGTGAAGGCGCCGGTGTTCTCGATGGTCAAGCTGACCGCCGTCGACACCGCGCTGGGGCCGGAGATGAAGAGCACCGGCGAGACGATGGGCATCGACCTCGAGCTGGGAGCCGCCCTCGAGAAGGCGTTCGTCTCCGCGATGGGGGTGATGCCCGCCCGCGGCGGCGCCCTCTGCAGCATCGCCGACCCCGACAAGGCGGAGGCGCTTCCGGTGCTGGCCCAGCTCGCCCGGATGGGCTTCACGCTCTACGCGACCTCCGGGACCGCCGCCGCGCTCGCCCACGCGGGCATCTCCGCGGTGTCCGTCGCCAAGATCGGCACCGGTCGCCCCAACGTCATCGACGTCATCGAGGAGGGTCGCGTGGCACTGGTGATCAACACCGTGTCCCACGTCGACACCGACGAGCTCGACGTCGCCGGCGACGGTCATGCGGCGCTTGCCGGCAACGGCCGGCGGAGTGTCAAGGACGGGTACCTGATCCGGATGGCGGCGGTGCAGCGCCGGGTGCCCTGCTGCACCTCGCTCGACAACGCGGCAGCGCTGGTCGACGCCATGACCAGACATCGCGCCGGCGAGACCGTCGCGGTGGCGACGGTCCGCGGCTATCGCGAGGGCACGGTGGCGAGGGCGGGCGGCGGTCGCGATCCGGGTCCCACCGCGGTCGCGACGTCGTGAGACGAGTGCCCGACCGTCTCCGGCGCAGCGACCTCACCCGCACCGTCGACGAACGGGGCGAGGTGGTCGCCGTCGACGAGCTCGACGGCGGCCTCGTCGAGCTGTCGGCGCGGTTGCCGCTGCTGGCGGAACGAACGTTGCCGGGGCAGTTCGCTCAGCTGCGCTGTGGCCCCGGTCCGGTGCCGCTGCTGCGGCGGCCGTTCAGCGTCGCCTGGGTCGCCGGCGATGTCTGTGCCTTCGTCTTCGAGCGGGTGGGCGAGGGGACGCGCCGGCTGGCCGCGCTGCATCGCGGCGATCCGCTCGACTCGTTGGGACCGCTGGGCACCGGCTTCACGCTGCCGCCGGCTGCTGGTCGGGTGCTCATCGTCGCCGGTGGTCTGGGCTGTGCCCCGTTCCCCCTGGCTGCATGCTGGGCGCGACGGTCCGGCCGCGAGGTGACGGTGCTCAGCGGCGCCGCCACCGCGGCACGTCTCTACCCGCCCGAGCGCTATCGCCGCGGCGACGGCGGGATCTCCGTCATCGAAGCCACCGACGACGGCAGCCGCGGACACCGCGGCTTGGTCACCGACCTCGTCGAGGCGCACCTGGACGCGAGCGTCGTGGCGCTCTGGGCCTGCGGTCCCAACCCGATGCTGGCGACCCTCGCCGGCGCGATCGGCCGCGCCGACGCGGCGCTGCTGCCGTCCGTCGCCGAGGCATCGCTGGAGGCGCCGATGGGCTGCGGTTTCGGCACCTGCCTGGGCTGCGCCCTACCCGTCGACGACGGCGATGGCCGGCGCTGGGCGCTGTGCTGCACCGAGGGCCCGGTGATGCCGATCACCGCGGTCGACTGGGAGCGGCTGCGTGAGCTGCCGCCCGCGCATGTCGCGTGAGCTGACACTCGACCCGCGCGTCGACCTCGGCCGCGGTCTGCTGCTGCCCAACCCGGTCGGTGTCGCCAGCGGCACCTTCGGTTACGGCTTCGAGTTCGAGCACCTGGTCGACATCCAGCGCCTCGGCGCCATCTACACTAAGGGCACCACGCCGCTGCCGCGCGCAGGCAACGCGCCGCCGCGGGTCGCCGAGACCGCCGCCGGGATGCTCAACAGCATCGGTCTGCACAATCCCGGCGTCGAGCACGTCGCCACCGCCTACGCGCCGCGCTTCGCGGGATGGCGGGTCCCGGTGGTGGTCAACGTCGCCGCCGCCACCGTCGAGGAGTACGTGGACTGCCTGCGCCGTCTGGAGATCGACGGCGTCGCCGGCATCGAGCTCAACATCTCCTGCCCCAACATCGCCAACGGGCTCGACTTCGGTCGCGACGCTGCCGCCGCCGGCCGGCTGGTGCAGGCCTGCCGCGCGGCGACGTCGCGCTGCCTGATCGTGAAGCTCAGTCCCAACGTCACCGACATCGGCGCGGTGGCGCGGGCGGTGGAGGCAGCCGGTGCCGACGCCGTCTCGGCGGTCAACACCTACATCGGCATGAAGGTGAACCTCGGCAGCGGGCGGCCGGTGCTGCCCGGGCGGGGCACCGGCGGTCTCTCCGGCCCGGCGATCAAGCCGCTGGCGCTGGCAGCGGTGGCCGCGGTGCGCGCCGCGGTGTCCCTCCCGGTGGTCGGTGTCGGGGGGATCGCGGAGCCCGCCGACGCCCTCGAGTTCTTCGTCGCCGGTGCGGACGCGGTGCAGGTGGGCACCGCCAACTTCACCGAGCCCGGCGCCGCCATCCGGGTTCTCGATGGCGTGGTCGCCTACGCCGAGGCCCACCGGCTCGGCCGTCTCACCGAGCTGCGCGCGGTACCGGCGCCGCAGCCTGCCTGAGCCGACGCTGACGACCGCCTCTTATGATGAGGTGAGGAGCCGCCCACGCAGGAGGTCAGTCCGTGAGCCTCGAGCCATCCGTCCCGCCCATCAACGTGTATGAGGGAAGCGGGCAGCTCAGCGTCGTGGTCCCCATCCCCGGCGCCCATCCGCAACATGTCGAGGTCGTGCTGACGTCGGAGTCGATGCGCCTGCGTGCCGAGTGCAAGTACCCGCAGGAGAGCCAGCGCTATCACCGGCGCGATTGGCAGGTGGGCGCATGGGAAGCGGATGTCCCCCTCCCGCACAGAGTGGACCCGGTCCGCTCACGCGCAACGCTCAATCTGGGGGTCCTGGTCGTGATGGCCCCGCTCTCGGCTGGCGGGAACGGAGGAGAGCACCGCCTCCCCGTTCTCTGACGCGATCGGGAAACGATTTACCGACGTTTACAGTTGTCGGGTTGCTGATCCGCACAGCCCCGGCTAGGCTGGGCGCCGCTGGCATTCACCAGCGCACACTGCATGACACGACGTCCACTTCTCGCTGCGCTGTCTGTCGGCCTCGCCACCGCCTTGGGCTTCGCCGCCGGCTACGGGTCCGAGGCCGCCGCCAACGCACCCTCCAGCAGCCTGGCGCCAGGCGCGCAGCAGCCTGTCGTCAGCCCCGCGGCTCACTACGACACGTCGCCGCCGCTCAGCAGCATCCCGCCCTCCCAAACTCCGGGCCACTCCCACCCGTCCAAGAAGTTCGGCGGTGGGCATCCGTCGGGCGGCCCGCCGGCGGCTGACACCAGCGGACACTCGCTCACTCCCGCGATCCCGTCGACGAGCAGCAACTTCGACGGTGTTGGCAACGGCTTCAGCGGTCCCCAGGGGACCTTCACGGTCAACTCCGCGCCTTCGGACAGCAACCTCTCGGTCGGTCCAAACCACATCGTCGAGATCGTCAACAGCGACTTCGCGATCTTCAACAAGTCGGGGACCGTCATCTACGGGCCGGTTCAGATCAACACGCTCTGGAGCGGCTTCGGGGGTGGCTGCCAGACCAACAACGACGGCGACCCGACCGTCAAGTACGACCCGATCGCGGACCGCTGGGTGGTGAGCCAGTTCTCGGTCACCACCACGCCCTACCTGCAGTGCGTGGCCGTCTCCACCAGCCCAGATCCGACCGGGAGCTACAACCGCTACTCATTCCAGTACTCCGACTTCCCCGACTACCCGAAGCTGTCGGTCTGGCCCGACGCGTACTACACCACTTTCAACATGTTCGCCGGTGGGACGACCTTCAGCGGTGGCTGGGTGTGCGCCTACGACCGGACCAAGATGCTGTCCGGGGCGGCCGCCACCCAGCAATGCTTCAACCTCGGCACCAGCTACGGAGGCCTGCTGCCGTCTGACATCGACGGTTCGCAGCAGCCGCCGGCCGGAGCGCCCAACTACATCGTCGCCCTCGGCGCAGCCGCCAGCCAACTCGCGTACTGGAAGTTTCACACCGACTGGACCACACCGGCCAATACAACCCTGACCGGTCCGGCCACCCTCAGCACAGCCGCTTTTACGCAGGCATGCAGCGGCGGCACCTGCATTCCCCAGACCGGCACCGGCCAGCAGCTCGATTCCCTCGCCGACCGGCTCATGTACCGCCTCGCCTACCGCAACTTCGGCGACCACGAGGCCCTGGTCGTCAATCACAGCATCACCGCGGGCAGCTCTGTCGGGGTGCGTTGGTACGAGCTGCGCGTTGCCGGCAGCAGCCTCACCATCAATCAACAGGGAACCTACGCGCCTGACTCCAACTATCGCTGGATGGGCAGCATCGCCATGGACCACTCCGGCGACATGGGCCTCGGCTTCAGCCTCAGCGGCAGCTCGCTCCACCCCGAGATCCACTACGCGGGGCGGTTGCCGAGCGATCCGGCGGGGACCATGCCCCAGGGGGAGGGGACGATCATCAACGGGGGAGGCTCACAGAGCGGGCAGCACTTGAGCCGTTGGGGCGACTACACCGCGATGGCGGTCGACCCCAGCGACGACTGCACGTTCTGGTACGTCAATCAGTACATCCCCTCCAACGGAGCCTTCAACTGGAAGACGCGGATCGGCTCGTTCAAGTTCACCGGCTGCGGTGCGCCGCCGCCCGCGAATGACTTCTCGATCAGCGCCAATCCCGGTGCGGTCAGCGCCACCCAGGGCAGCAGCAGCGGACCGAGCACCGTCTCGACGGCGGTGACAAATGGCTCTGCGCAATCGGTCACGCTGAGCGCCAGCGGGCTGCCCAGCGGGGCGGCTGCGAACTTCAGCGCCAACCCCATCACGTCGGGCGGCAGCTCGACGCTCACGATCAGCACCGCGCCCACGACGCCCACTGGTTCGTACGTGGTGACGGTCACCGGGACAGGAACGCCGTCGACCACGACCCACAGCACCACGGTCACGCTGACGGTGAACTGCCCTGCCGCTGCCTCGGGAGGGATCGGGAACGGAGGGTTCGAGACCGGTGACTTCAGCTGCTGGACCAGGGCCGGCACCACGTCGATCGTCACCAGCAGTATCGGCGTCCACTCGGGCACCTACGCTGCGATGGTGGGCAGCACCTCGCCGACCAGCGGTGACAGCAGCATCTCGCAGACGTTCACCGCGCCCAGCGGGAGCAGTCCCCTCACCTTCTGGTACAAGATCGTCTGCCCCGACACAATCACCTACGACTGGGCGACGGCGACCCTCCAGGACAATACGTCGAGCAGCAGCAGCACGCTGCTGAGCAAGACCTGCAGCAACAGCGGTACCTGGGTGCACAGCAGTCCCGCTGCCATCACCGCCGGCCACTCCTACACGCTGACGCTGCTCAGCCACGACGACAACTATCCGGCGGATCCGACCTACACGCTCTTCGACGACGTGTCGCTTCCCGTCAGCGCTCCGGCGAACGACTTCTCGATCAGCGCGACCAGCCCGGTCAACGTCAACCAGGGCAGCACCGGGGCCAGCACGGTGACCACCACGCTGACGAGCGGCTCGGCGCAGACGGTGACGCTGAGCACCAGCCCGCTGCCCAGTGGAGTGACGGCGAGCTTCAGCGCCAATCCCATCACCTCATCGGGCGGCAGCTCGACGCTGACCTTCACCGCCACCGCGACGGCCACCACCGGTAGCAGCACGGTGACGATCACCGGCACCGGGCCGTCGGCGACCCATACGACGACGGTGACGCTCACCGTCACGGCAAGCGACTTCTCGATCAGCGCCACCAGCCCGGTGACAGTGACTCAGGGCAGCACCGGCACCAGCACCGTCTCCACGACGCTGACCAGCGGCTCGGCCCAGTCGGTGTCGCTGAGCACCGGCGCGCTGCCCAGCGGGGTGACGGCGAGCTTCAACCCGGCCAGCGTCACCGCGGGAGGCAGCAACTCGACGCTGACCTTCACCGCCTCGGCGACGGCGACCACCGGCACGACCACGGTGACGGTCACCGGGACGGGATCGTCGGTGACCCACAGCACCACGGTCTCGCTGACCGTCACCGCTGGCCCGAGTGACTTCTCGATCAGCGCCACCAGCCCGGTGACGGTCAATCAGGGCAGCACCGCGACCAGCACCGTCTCCACCACCTTGACCAGTGGCGCGGCCCAATCGGTGTCGCTGAGCGCGACCGGGCTGCCCAGCGGGGTGACGGCGAGCTTCAACCCGGCCAGTGTCACCGCGGGAGGCAGCAACTCGACGCTGACATTCA